>Ga0315331_10000055_pt1 | contig 56614 bp, 66 predicted proteins | sample M160m34915metaG_FD_203456 | JGI IMG/M metagenome (GOLD analysis project Ga0315331, IMG submission 203456) | Ammonia-oxidizing marine archaeal communities from Monterey Bay, California, United States - M1 60m 34915 | ecosystem: Environmental > Aquatic > Marine > Intertidal zone | place: USA...
ACTTAGAGATGGTATTAGTAATTTAACTGGTGGCTTCATAGAAGGTTCTGATAAATCATATGTAATAGATGGCACGACTATAGATGTAGCAGATGCTAAAGGTAGTAGAAAGGCTGGTGGTTTAACTAAAGGTCAAAGAGAAGTAAATAGAAGCAACGCTAAGTTAGAAGCAAATAAAATTGAATTAAAGAAAGAGGAGTCTTTAAAAAACATAATAGAGGGAAATGACGATGGTAAGACTCTATTAGAATCTGGAGATTTAAGTAGAAAACAAATGAGAGATTTAAAGAAAGTAGGAAAATTAGAAAAGGCTCAAGCTGGTGATGGATATTCCTTTACTGAATATAAAGAGCAATCATATACTAAACCAACTAAACTAAAGATAGACTCAAGAAAATGGAATAAAGAAGTAGAACAGAAATGGTATCATTCAGGGAAGGCTGCTGATGGGACAGGAATTGTAGGATATAATCCATCCCTTGACACAGGAGGTCCTGCATTCTTAGATAGTAGTACTCATGGAATTATGGAACCATCAGGCTCAGCAAATTGGAGAGAGCATGTTAGAGATAGTAAAGAATTTACAGTAGCTAAAAAAGTAGTTCCAGCTCAAGTAGCTACAAGTGCATACTTCCAGCAAGAAGAAGCTCAAGAAGCTGCTGTAAAATATGCTAAACAAGCACAATCAAAATATTTTAGTAATGTTGCTCAAAATGTTTTACAAAGACCAGTAGAACCTAATGTATCTTATTTAGATTTTAATACAAACTTAACACAAGAACAAATGTTTTTATTACAAAATTCATATAATGGTATAATCTCTGGAGGAGAAAGAAGTTATGGATAATATAGATAGACAACAAGTTCCATCAGATATGGAACAGTATATGTTTGAAGGTCCTGTTCCGGGACAATCTTTAACTAATGACCCTAGTAACAGAGCACCTTGGGAAGAAGCACCTAAGTTTACTTCTGTTAAAGATGCAAGAGAAAAAATATTTTTTGACTTAACACATCCTGATAGAATAGAAAGTGTACAAAAATTAATGATAAATAAAATTCCTGTTAATACTATTGCAGAAGTTTTATTAACTCAAGGATTCAGAGAAGGTGCTTTCAATCCAGATATGTTAATGCAATTAATGGAACCTACTATGGTTATATTAATGGCTATAGCTGAGAAATCAGGTATTAGACCTATAGTAGATGGCGAAGATAACGATAGAGATTTTGATGATGATGATGTCGGAATGCCTACTACTGACCCTAGAAATGCTGGACCAATACCTGAGCAGATGTTAAATAGAAGAAGACAGAAGCTTATGCCTAAAGGAAATATAAATCCAATGGCTGTTGGTAAAGATATTAGAACACAATTAGATAATTTAAATGTTGAAAAAGTAGAACAGAGTATATTACAAAGACCTAAACCTACTGGAGATATGAAAAGTTTATTAGACAGAGGAGAATAAGATGGCAGATGAAATAGGAAATTTAGTTTCGAATATGGATAATATGTCTTTAGAAGACATAGGTAGTTCCTTATTATCTAGACAAGCTAGATTAAATGCAGAAGCAGCAAAAGAAGCTAAGAAGCAGGCAAGGATTCAAAATGTTTTAGGATTAATTGGTGTAGGTGTAGCTATTACTAAAGATGCTAAGAAAAGAAGATTAGCTGAATTAGAAGAAAAAAAAGTATGGGAAAGAGGTGATGATGAAGCTCAGGCTTCTCAATTTAGAACTAATTCAGAAGCAGTAAAACATTTCGTTGATTTCGATAATTTAAATCTATGGGAAGGTCAAGATTACTTAAATTTTAAAAACAATCCAGAGGAATTAAAATTTTATTATGGTGATACAGATATATCAGAACTTTCTGAATCACAAGTTAGGAGTGCTTACTTACATGATAGTGATAGAATAGGAAGTATTGCCTTACAGTTTCGTGCTCCATTTGATGAAGCATTAAAAAAGAAAATGAATCCTCGTAGATATGAGGAATTTGTAGGTAGTAAAGATTATGAAAAGGTACTGGAACTTCATGGTATGGATATAGCTAATCATTATTATAAAAATGTAGCTAAGGAAGGAGAACCTTATAGACCTCAATATGAAAATTTTATTGATAACGGATTAGAATTATTTAATTTAAAAGGTCCTGATAGGGACAAATCTGCCGAAGAATTTTTAAGTAGAGCACAAGGTATAACTCCTATGGATGTTAGTAGAGTAGAAGCAGCTTATATAGATAGATGGGGAACTGAAAATTATGATAAAGGATTAATTGGTGGTGTTATTGATGGAGCTAGAAAGCTTGGAGCTTGGAAGGATGATACAACTCCTAATATGTTTGAAAGTTCAAGTAAAGCAGACTGGTTATTTAATAGAGACCCATTAGAAGGAAAATTTGAAATGAATTTATCTTCTGTTGTATATGATAGTGTTAATAATAGATTACAAGAATTTGAAAGTAATACTTTACCCGGATTAAGCCGAGAGAGTTTATTGGAATTAGAGTTACAAGTAGACGAAGATTATACACCATATACACAATATGACGATTATAAAGAACAAGGTTTACTTTCTGCTAAGAACTTTACATATAAAGCTTTGTACGGAAATCGAACCAGAGAAGAGATAACAGCTAGTGCTTTAGTTCATATGTCGGTGCCTACTTATGAAGGAGAAAATCAGACTCATAAAGGTTTAGGATGGCGTATGATTTGGAGGAGAGCTGACAGATATTCAGATGATTTAGGTGAGCTTGAACTAAAGGCATTCCATACAGACACAGCTAAATTAGCTATAGCCATGGAATTAGACCCGAAAAAATACAGACAAATCTATGGTAATATGGTAGGAACTTTAAATGGATTCGAAAGTAATGATGAATCTGCTATGGTAGAATATGATAGATTTGCTTCTGATGAACAAGGTAGAATAATAATAGCTTCTAGAATGTTAATGCGAGAAGGTTTCTATAGTGAGGGAGTTCAAGCTCATGAAGGATATGATTTCGAAACAGACACAGTTGATAGATTTGATAAATATTCTGTACCTAGAGGTTATAATACTCATAATAATATAATGGCTCACGCAGAAAATAATTATATTTATGTAGATAAAAAGGGATGGCATTTAAATAATGATGTTAAGGGAGATGGTAGTGGAGGTTGGAGTGAGTTAAGTCCTCAGAAACAAGCTCAAGTATGGCATACTACTCTTATGAATATTGGTAATCTAGAGGTAGAAAATCAGATTGATTTAGTAGATATATATAATGAGTTTACTCAAAGTATTCCTCATCCAATTATGGGTACTGTGGATGTTAATCAGTATCAGAGATGGCTAGCAGATGATTCAGCTAGAGCAGTAATATTTGGTGCTGACTTAGGACCCGATTATAATATGCCTGTAGATAAATGGTCAGAGGTTATGAATAAAAGAGGAACAATGAATCTTGATATCAATCATTGGAGTGACTCATATTATTTCCCACAAGTGTCAGTACCTAGGACATTAGGTAGTACTCAAAATCAAGGTAGTAGAAACGAATATTTAAACCGAATAAAAATGATTAAAGACTACGGGAGCCTTGAAGCTCCGGAGGTTGCTGGAAAAAAGTAGATAAGGTAGAGACAGGAGATACTAGCTCTCTACCTTTTACACCACCTGACAAATGGGCTAATGTAACTAAGGATGATATATTTGGACAAGATATCCAAAATACTCCACTATACGATGAAAATACTAGAGAGGAATTAAGTAATTACCAGAGGAGAATGAATAATGTATTTGTTTCTGCAGGCTTTGCTCCCATTCCTTTTAATGATAAAACAAATAAAGCAACTGATACTCTAATAAGCTTTATTGCATCTAATGAAAGTGGTGGTGAAAGTAATCCACTTATTGCAACCAACCCTGACTCAACTGCAAAAGGAGTTTTTCAATTTACTGATGAAACAACTAAGACAGCAGTTGTAAGACTTGTTAATAATTCTAAGTTTGGAGACTATGAAGTACCTAATGATGTACAGGTATTATATGATGAAATAATGTCAGAGGGATTAGAGGCAATAGATATTCTTAGATTATCTCCTACTTCGCAGACTTTATTAGCTTTCTCAAATTTAATAGAACGACCTGTTTCTATAGATGGTGTAAAGCAAGATGGTTTAGGTACTGAATTAATGTGGAATTATTATAGTGCAGCTCCCGGTTCTAAAGAGCAAGCCCTAGCTGCAAAAAGAATTTATGAATTAACACATCATACTGATGCAGGAAATAAGAATATGGGTCCTATTAAAAAAATAAAATATGCACTAGGTAAGGATAAGAATATTGAAAGAAATTTACTAAAATATTATCCGGGATATAAGGACTAAATATGGCATTACAAAGAGCAGGTAGTTTAACTTGGGAAGCTATTAAAAGAAATCAGCAACGAGCTAAAGAAGAAGAACTACTAGAAAAAGAAAGAAAGTTACAAGCACATAATAACTTTCTTGTCCCTGAGATTCCAGATAGAAGTCTTAAAGATACTAATACTATAGATGTCATAGAGAGCTCATTAGAAAAAAGCTCTCGTAGACCTTTAGAATCTTTAGGTAATAAAATAACTTTAACCCAACTTAAAAACGATGACGAGTTTGCTGATACAGCAGAACGATTTATGGAAAGTATTAATCGTGATGAGAACATATATGAATATCTAAGGGATGCTAATTTTAGTTTATCTTCTGCTGCACAAAGAGCTGCTGAGATGAAGAGATGGGATGAACAAACTTTACAAGATTATTCATATTTAAGAAATAGATTTAATAATGCTGAAATTGGAAACTGGAAAGAACGAGTAGGTTTAATAAAAGATTTAGGTGGTGATATTCTTCTTGACCCTCTTAACTGGCTTACTGCTTTGTTAGCACTTCCTAGTGCTGGTAGTTCTTTAGGCTTTGGTCTTTCAGCTAGAGCTGTATCACAAGCTGCTATTAATAAAGGAGTAAAGGAACTTGCTAAACAAGGAACTAAAAGATGGACTAAAGAACAAGCTGAGAAATCAGTTAAGTATGAAGCAGCTAGAAGATTTGCTAAAGTAGGTGCTGTAGAAGGTGCTGCATGGACAGGACTACATGATTATTTTATGCAAGATATTGATATTAATCTAGGTCTTCAAGATGATATAGAAGCAGATAGAATAACAAAGTCAATGTTAATGGGTGGAGCATTTGGTGGTGCTATTGGTGGGGTAGCTGGTAGATATTTAGCAGGTCCTGCATATTCTAAAACATTACAAAAAGAATTTGATTTCGCTGCAGAAGGTAATGTAGATGTATTTGTAGGTCCACTAGGCGAAAAGCCATTTTATAAAATAGGTAGTGAACAACCATCGCCGAGACAAGGAACTTTATTTGATGATGTTGAACAACCTAAACAGACTAAAGAGACTAAACCAAATCCTCGTAAAGAAGAGGCTGCAAGACATGAAACAGAATCTAGAGCTAATTCAACTGTCCATAATAAATTTAATGAAGAAGATAGTACAAACTTTTTAGATTGGAAAGAAGCCTCTGATAAAATAGGTGAGATTGGCAGTAAAGCAATAAGTCCAATGACATGGTTCTTAAGAACATTCATACAAAAACCTACACAAAAATTTGTTGATGTATTAAAAGATAATGCATCTCCGACATTAACTAATAATCTTCGTAAATTAAGAAATGATTTTGATAAAGGAATAGCACAAGGATTAGATTCTGCTGGTGGAAGTGCTAAGTTAAGAAAAGAATATGCTGATGAAATGAATCCAGATGGACCTAAGAGTCAACTTACAACTCAAAGTTATGGAGAATATTTTGGAGAACTAATTGGTAAATATCATGTAGGGTTAGAACAAACCTTTGGAGTTTTAGGATTAACTGGATGGAGACAAGTAATAACTAAAGAAACTAATAATAAGATGAAGACTTTATTACAAAGTAAAGATATTCAAGTTCTTAGACAAAGAGAATTATTATCAGACATCCGTGACCCTAACCCAAGATATGGAAGATACACAGGTGAAGAACATATATTAGTTAATATGGGTTCAAAAAAAGGGAAAGCTAATTGGCAGAAAGTAGAGATTGGTTATAATCATAATGGTATTGAATTAGATAAGAAAATGTATTTTGGTTATACGAGATTAAGAGGATTATATGATGATGTTTACGATAGAGCAAAGATGGAAGGACTATTTAAACAAGGTGGTCCACAAAGATTAGGTTACTTCCCTAGAAAATTTAGTCATAGTGCTATACAAAAAAATAGAGTAGGTTTAGAAAGACAAATAGTAAAAGCTAACCATGCTAATCCTAGTAATGAAATAGAAACATTTAAAGATTTTGTTCAAAAAGTTGGTGATGAATGGGTGGATGTAGGTGAGGCAGCTCATAGAGCTTCTAAAGGAAGAGACTGGAATCTTTTTGCAAATCTTAGAGAGACTGGTTCAAATTCTTTTGAAGAGCTTGCTGCTAGAAAATGGTTCTGGGACACTTTAAGTAAAGGTCAAAGAAAAAGAATTTCTAGTAGTACAGAAGTTAAAGCTTGGTTAAAGAAAAATGATTACAAAGGTAACGAAGCTTGGAAACAATCTTGGAGATATCTAGTAGATAAGATAGATGATAAAATGGATATTAATACAAATATTAATGGAGTAAAAACTAGAATATCTTTTGGTAAAGAAAGCCCTTATAATTATCTTACAAAGAAAACTAATGAAACTGTAGACTTATATGAATATGCTAGAAGACTTAAAGCTAGACATATCGTAGATGACATGTTAAATAAAAGACATGTGCCATATGAATTACAAGGATTAAATAAAAGATATGGAGAAAGTTCAGGATTCTTACATACTAGAGTATTTAATAGAATACCTGATAGTTCATTAGATGAATTTGTTGATACTGATGTTATGAGAGTATCACAAGATTATTTTAATAATGCTTCACAAATATTGGCTAGGTCTAGATATTTTGGTAATAATATTGATGACTTGAAAAAAGATATCTTTGAACCTATTAGAAGAGAATTAGAATCTTCTGGTATGAGTGCAGATGAAGCTTCTAAAGTTACTGGTGACTTTATGAAAATGATTAGTAGAGTTACAGGAGTAGACCAAAGTCATAGAAATAGTTGGTTTGCTAGAACACCGGCTGGTAGAAGGACCGGAGATATATTAAAGTTATCTCAACAAATGGCTCATTTACCATTAGCTACACTTTCTAGTATAACTGAACCTATGATTCTTTTAACTAGAGATTTTTCTACTGATACAGCAAAAACTATTGGTAAGTCTTTAGTTAATGAAGGTGGAAATATAATGTCTCGTACTGTAAGACATGTACAAATGGGCAGAGGAAAAGTCTTACAAGGTAAAAGAAGTTTAAAACATTTAGGTGTTGAAGAGGATGCTGGAAAATATAAAATATCTCAGGTTTCAGATGATGACTGGTTTGAATTATATAAAACTGGATTAGCTTTAGAACAAACTGTTATGGAAAGAATTGAAGGATTAGCTGGAGAAGCTTTACATGGTAGTGGAATGAAGTCAGCACAGAATTTCTTTTTTAAATCTAACCTACTAACTCAATGGACAAGAGCTGTTCAACTTGCTTCTTATACTACAGGTAAAAGAATTATTAGACAGCATTCTAGAGCTTTGGCTACAGGTAGAACTGACTTAGGAAATAAATTAAGTTCTGGTAGAAGAAAATTAATAAATGAGGAATTAAGAGATTTAGGTATTGAACCTAAAGAGGCTGCTACTTGGTGGAATAATAGTTTAAATAAAGCAACTGGTCAGTTTGATGAGAACTTATCTAAAGGTATAACAGGAAAGTTTGAAATAGGCGAAGGAAAAATATTTTTACAGAATGCACAATTCTATCAAAAAATGAATCGAGGTGGGAATAGGTTTGCAAAAGAGATTATTCTAAACCCAAGTGTCCAAGAAGCTAATAGACCATTATGGTTCTCAAATCCTAATGCTCAGTTATTAATGCAATTTGCTGGTTACCCAACAGTATTTACTAATACTATTTTGAAAAAATTTGCTAGAGATATAGCTAAAGATGGAAGCAGAAAAGAAATGTATAGAACTGGTAAGCTTTTACCTACTGTTTTCATGATGACTGCAGTAGCTCATGTAGGTAATGAAATCAGAAGTAATGGTAAAGCTAAAATAGACTATGCAACTGGAGAAGAAAAACCTACTCGTTCTGTAATAATGGATGCATGGAGAAGATGGGGTGGCTTAGGTCCTTTTGATTATACTGCAAGATTTGCAGACCAACGAGAAAGAGGAATGGGATTACCTACTGAGATATTAAAATCTATTGGTGGTCCTCTACCCCAAGATGTAATAGACATGATTGCTTATCGTAAAGGTTTTGCAGAAGTAGGTGTAAGTAATCTTCCTTATTTTCAGTTATATGATATATTCTTTGGTGAAGGTACTAAAGCTAAACTAAGAAAGGTAGCAAGAGGTAGTAGTGGTAAAAGTAAAAAATCAAAACGAAAGAAAGATAGGTATGGATTTGATAAAGGTGGTTTAGTTTATAATGTTCCGAATGTAGTAAAAGAACCTGATGAAAGGATTGACAAATTGACAGGTAAACGCTATAATAACAATATAGCATTTTTAGAGGATGAAGAAGATAGAGCTTTAAAAGGTCAAATGGAAGGGCTAGGATTAAGAGAGCCTTTTGTAGTAGGTGGTTTAGTACAATCTTTAGGTAAAACAGTACAAAAAGGTGTGTCAAGAAAGTCTGCTGTAAATCTAAGAACTCGTTATTTAGACCCAGAGTATTTAAAAACTTTAAAACGCAAATCATCTAAGGCTGCAGAATCTTCAAAGTTTAATGTACGAGCTGACGATGTATATGAGATGCTAACTCATGGTCATATAACTGTAAAAGAGGCTAGAACATTATTAAGAGATTATGGATATAGAAGATATACTATTGAAAAAATAATGAGAGGTTTTAAAGATGTCGATTACAAATTAGGCGATGATTTTGTAACTTGGAGTGATGATTTATGAACATAGATAAATGTAAAGAACAAATTAAAAGACATGAAGGTGAAGTCCTAGAAATCTATTTAGATAGTTTAGGTTATAAAACTTTAGGAATAGGACATTTATGTCAACCACAGGACCCTGAATATAATTGGGAAGTGGGAACTGCTGTAACTCAAGAAGTAGTTGATATGTATTTTGATAGTGATTTTTCAAAGCATGTTGTTGAAGCAATAGAAGTTGTAGGTAAAGATGAGTTTAGAGATTTACCAGATGCAGTAAAAGAAGTAATAGTTAATATGTGTTTTAATTTAGGTGGTACTAGATTATCTAAATTTAAAAATATGTTAAAGGCATGTAGAGAACACGACTGGAAAAAGATGGCTGTTGAAATGGAAGATAGTAAATGGTTTAAACAAGTAGGTCGTAGAAGCATTGAGTTACAAGAAGTAATCTTAAGTCAATGATGGTCTTATATACTGAGGACCAACTTGAAGCTGCCTATAATAGTTATAGGTTACATCAGTTAGGACAAGGTGTAGGATTTATGCAATTAGAAGATTTTAGAATACTATTTGAAGATTTAATGCAAATAATATACGAGGAATAAAATGAAAAATATATTAAAAAATATCGTAGGTGCTGTAGCCCCAACATTAGGAACTGCTTTAGGTGGACCTATGGGTGGCATGGCAGCTAATATGATAGCAGATGTTTTAGGAGTACCTAATAATCCTAAAGCTATAGAAAAAGGATTAGCAGAAGCTACGCCTGAACAGATGCTAGAGCTTAAGAAAGCTGAACAAGCTTTTGATATTCAAATGAAAGAGCTTGAAGTAGATGTATATAAATTAGAAGTTGCAGATACACAAGATGCTCGTAGTAAATTTGGTAAAGATTGGACTACAAGGATTATGGGTATGGCAACTATTGGTGGCTTCTTAGCTTACATTTTTTTAGTAACACTACAACCACCAGAGCAAAACTCTGAGGCACTTATTAATCTTGTATTAGGTTACTTAGGTGGTCTAGCAAGTGCTGTAATATCATTTTACTTCGGAGCATCACAGGGTTCTAGTAAAGACGATAAGTAATGTCTGATATAGTTGCAGTAATAACCGAAGTCGGTTTTCCTATTGCAGCAGCCCTAGGTTTAGGGATGTTTGTATGGAAACTTATCAATAGAATTATTGATGGTATGGAAACTAAACTAGATACATTAGATGAGAAAGTTAAAACAAGTTTAGATACAATGGAAGAAAGAGTATCTACTAAATTAGACACTCAGTATGGTATTATTGTAAGCTTAATTGATAGGATAAGAGCCATGGATAATCAGAGCATTAGACAAGATGTTCTTTTAAAAACATTATTAGGTGTACCAAGTATGATAGATACAGAGAAAATAGCAAAGGCAGATAGAGATGACCAAAGAAAAGATTGATAATATTTGTTATGGATGCATGGCATTCTGGAGTATATTAGTTATGTTTATTTCAATACATAACTTATCGGCAGATGAGATGGTACATAAATTTAAAAGTCCTAGCTTTAGTGGTATAGGAACTTCTGCACATTATCTTACAATAGAGAACCAAGAGCATTTAAGAAAAATAACTATTAAAGAAGAGATTCAAGCTCTAAAGGACCAGATAGAAAGAGACAAAGAGAATACAACGCTTGCAAGATTTATAAGAAACTTAGAATCTAGAATATACGCACAGCTATCAAGACAGTTAGTAGAAAATTTATTTGGAGAAACTCCTAGTGATAGTGGTATATTAACTTTAGAGGGCAATACAATCGAGTATAGTGTTGTCGATGGAATAATAACTTTAACAATTACGGATTCAGATGGTAACACTACGACTATATCTTTGCCTATCGGTAGCTTTACTTTTTAGTGGCTGTGCAGTTTTAAATAATAACAGCGATTTAGTTTTAACAAAAAAGATACAGACACCTACAATTTTAGAATTACAGTCTAAAGAATTGTATGAATTACCGGCTGCCAAACAAAGACCTATCATTGCAGTATATGCAAATAGCTTTCAAGATTTAACAGGACAAAGAAAAAGCAATAGCAGCTTTGCTTTATTTAGTACAGCAGTTACTCAAGCACCAGAAGCTTTACTTATAAGAGCTTTAAAACATGCTGCTAACGGACAATTTTTTAGAGTTGTTGAAAGAGTAGGATTAGATAATCTTACCAAAGAACGACAACTAGTAAGGTCAACCAGAGAAAATTTTGAGGAAGATGCAAAGCTTCAACCTTTATTATTTGCAGGTCTTATAATACAAGGTGGAGTAATTAGCTACGACACAAATATTGAAACTGGTGGTGTTGGTGCTAGGTACTTAGGAATAGGTAGTAGCAAGCAATACAGGGAAGATGTAGTAACTATATCATTAAGATTAGTTTCTGTATCGACTGGTGAAATATTAATGGAGACTACAGTTTCTAAAAATATTTTATCAACAAGCATCTCTCAGGATGCATTTCGTTTTATTGAAATGGGCACCGAGCTCGTGGAAATAGAAGGGGGTATAGCTGAGAATGAGGCTGGTTCTATAGCTTTGCAAAAGGCAATAGAGTCAGGTGTATTTAATTTAATTGAAATAGGAATAGAAAGAGGGTATTGGGAATATGAAACATTTGAAATTAATGAGCCTAGTTGTGATGTTGACTGCATTGACGACATACGGGGCTGATAACGAAATATATATTGACCAGTCAGGAGACACAGCTAATATAGATTTAGAACAATTAGGTTCTGCTAATATTATAGGTGGCTTACAGTCTACAGCAGGTAATATGACACCATTGGATTTAGATGGTAGCACTTTAACTCTTGACATTAACCAAATTGGAGATAGTAATAAATTCTTAGGAGATATCTTAGGAGATAATATTACAGCTTGGTTTGAGTTTGATGGCAACAGTAATGAATTTACTATACAGGTTGACCCGACTGATACCTATGGTGCAGATAGTTCAGACTTTAATGTCGATGTTACTGGAGATAGTAATGACTTTACATTAGATGTAGCAACAAGCTCTATGGCAAGTAATACTGACTTAGACTGGATTATTAATGGAAGTAGTAACACATTAGACTTTGATATAAATTATGATGGTGGTACTTCTTATGTTGATGTTGATGGAGATAGTAATACTGTTACCTTTACAGGTAGTGGATATGCTGGTGGTTATTTTTATCTTGACCAAACTGGCGATTCAAGAACTTTCAATATACAACAACTGAGCACTTTAGATAATGACTGGCTTAAAATTCAATCGACTGGCGATTCTGGTACTGTTTGTGTTATCCAAAACGATGGTGGCACAAGCGTCGGATGCTAGTATAGGAAATATAACTGAGTTAAAAGGAGAAGGCAGAGTAGTAAGGGAACAAGCTCCTTATGATGCTGCCTTATCTTTAGATATAGAAAGCTATGATAATGTAGAAACTTCTAATGGAAGGATGGGTATTACCTTCCTTAACAATACACAAGTTCGCTTAACAGAACATTCAGAATTAGTTATTGACGAATTTATATATGACCCAAATCCATCTAAATCTAAGATGGCTCTTCAATTTACTAGTGGAACTGCAAGGTTTATCACAGGTAAATTAAATAATATTAATAAAGAAAACATATCTATTAGTACGCCAAGTGCTAATGTTTCTATTAGAGGAACAGACTTCACCTTAACAGTTAATGAGCTAGGTGAATCTTTAATTATATTATTACCTAAAGCAGATGGTACCCCTAGTGGAGAAATCTTAGTAGCTACAGGAGCAGGAGAAGTAATTCTCAATAGACCTTATCAAGCTACGACAGTTTCTATGTTTGAGACTGAACCATCTAAACCAGTTATATTAGATATAACTTTAAATTTAATAGACAATATGTTAATTGTCAATCCACCGGAGGAAACAACAGATGTTTCTGGACAATATTCAGAAGCTGGTAGTAGTAATATACTTGATGTCGACTATCTTGAGTTTGAAGACCTTGATGTAGACTATCTTGTAAGTGATGATTTAGAATTTACAGAGTTAGATATAAATTATTTAGATGTAAATTTTCTTGAAGACCTTCTTGATATTATTGAAGATATAAATGAACTTGACCAAACAGAAACGATGCTTCAAGCAGACCTAGACTTGAAAGGCACATCTATGGGTTTTGATTCTAATACTCAGGTTAATACTTTTACTACTGATAATGTTCTTACATTTTTAAAATCATTAGAAGATACTATAAGATTAGATTTAGATAAGTCTGCTTCTTATACTGTTATCTTAATACAGAATGGAAAGAGCACACAGATTTTAGTCAATGGTGGAAGTTCCTCAACTATAAAAATTAAACAAAGTAATTAAAATGAAATGGGCAATTACATTATTAGGGTTACTCACACTACCATTACTATTTAATTTTGGTCCTCTAGAAGTATTAAGACTTAAAACTTTTGATGCTCTTGTTACAACTCCAGAACCTAGTGGCTATTTTACAATACTTAATATAACAGAAGAAGATGTACAAGATAGAGGTGGCTATCCTTTTCCAAGACAGGACTTAGCTGAGATACATATAGACCTTTTAAATGAAGGAGCAACAGGAGTAGGATGGGTTATCCTTTTTCCACAGGCAGATAGGTTTGGTGGTGATGAAGCTTTTGCTGAGGCATTAAAATATAGAACAAGTATATTAGCTATGCCTGAATTTAATAATGGTATTTACCCAGAAACTCATGGTACTGTTATACTTGGACCGGATGTAAACTTACCTAAAGCTTCCGGATTTTTAGAGAACATAGAAGAACTTACAGAGGTTGCAAGTCAAGGTGCTGTATCTGCACAAGTAGATGTAGATAATCTTATAAGAAGATTACCTTTATTACAGCAAACACCAGAAGGATGGGTGGCTTCTTTTGGTACAGAAGTTTTAAAAGGATTGGTTGAAGGTACAACTTATCAAATTAAAACAAATGAAAATGGTATAGAACAAATAAGAGTTAGAGGATTACCTCCTATATCTACAGATAGTTTAGGTCGTAAGTGGATTAGCTGGGTGGACACACCTCAAACTACATTAGAAGAAATGAATGTAGCAAATAAGTTTGTATTTGTTGGAGTTACTGCTGCTGGTGTAATGCCACAATTAGCTACACCAAATGGATTACTAGAGCCTCATAAGATACAAGCTGCTCTTGCAGAAAGTATTTTGATTGACTCTCCTTCTATACCCGACTACAGATTATTTGTTGAATTATTTATATTATGCTTATCAGGATTATTAATAGCTTTCGTAATAAATTATTTTGGTATAACCTTGGGTTTATTCTTAGCCGGAATGTCAATGCTATCGATAACTGGGGCAGGTTATTATTTTATATCGCTAGGATATTTAATTGATGTAACATGGAGTTTAATAAGTATGACACTTATTGCAACTCAACAATTCTATTTAAACTTTAGAACTCAATTCAAACTCAGACAACAAATTAAAAAACAATTCGGAACTTACTTGTCTCCTGATATGGTTGCCATGCTTCAAAAGAATCCAGAGCTTTTAAAGTTAGGTGGAGAAAGAAAAGAAATGACATTCCTCTTTACAGATATCATGGGCTTTACTCCGGTATCAGAAGTCTTTAAAAATAATGATGACCCCGAAGGCTTAGTAGAATTAATTAATACTTATCTGGATAAGATGACAAAGATTATACTAGCTAATGGTGGGACCATTGATAAATATATGGGTGATTGTATCATGGCTTTCTGGAATGCTCCTCTACCTTGTGAGAATCATGCAGAGTTAGCAATTAAATCTGCTATAGAAATAGAAGAAGCTACATTAGAACTCAACAAACAATTTAAAGAACAAGGTTTAGACTTACCACCTATCAATGTAGGAACTGGTGTCAACTCTGGAACTTGTATTGTTGGTAATATGGGAAGTGAAACTAGATTTGATTATTCTGTTGTTGGGGATGCTGTAAACTTATCAGCTAGATTAGAAGCAACTGCTGGTAGAAATGATTACAAACAATGGAAGATTATTATATCTGAATATACTAAAGAGTTAGCAGAAGATTCTTTTGATTATGAAAAGATAGATAGTATCTTAGTTAAAGGTAAGTCAGAACCTATAACAATTTATTTCCCAAAACTCTTGACAAATAAGCAGTAGACTATATACTATAATAAGAGTGTGCGAAAGGTCGGCACTCATGAACTTGCTTTAACAAGGAGTTAATATGACAAACATAAAAGCATTTGGACAATTCAGTCCGTTCTCAGTTGGGTTTGATGAAATGTTTAATACATTACAAAGAGCATCAATACCTAAATCAAACTATCCACCTTACAATATTCTTAAAAAAGGTGAGACATATTTTATTGAAATAGCAATGGCAGGATTTAGTAAGTCCGATATTGATATTGAAATAGAAGATAATACTTTAACTGTATCTGCATGCTATGGAGATAGAGAAGATGATATAGAATTTATTCATAAAGGAATTTCTGAAAGGGAATTTTGGAAATCATTTGCTCTAGCTGAGTATGTTGAAGTTAAAAAAGCTAAGGTTGCTGATGGAATATTACTTATCGAACTAAGTAAAAACATTCCAGACGAGCAAAAGCCTAAGAAAATTAAAATTTCTGGGTAAAAATAGCTAAATGCTATCAGAGCCACACACAAGCTCGTGGTTGAATTTTATGTCTTTCTGGACATAAGGTATTACTTAACAGCTCTTCGTTCAACCACGGGCATTCTGTGATGTCGTTTTTCAATTAGTCAGTCATTTTCCTAGCATTTATATGATTTTCTATATCAGAGTGTATCGCATCTAATTTTGCTGTACCTTCTCTCATAATTACCTGTAATAATTCATACTCATACTTCTTTAAAAACTTTTTTAACTTAGTAATATCAGTTGTAGTTCTTTCTGTTATTAATTGTCCTGACTTATTGTATAGGAATTTATATCCTAATAGGACAGCTTCCTTCTTTTTCATAATTGTTTCCTTAATTTAGTTGTACTAAAATTGTGTTTTCTTTTATTGTAATAAACATCTATACCTCTTTGCTTACAGATATCTCTACCAGTAAATAGTTCTTCTTTATATTCTTCCCCAATTATTCTCACATCAATAGGTAGTGTATTAAATATATCTTCTAATTCTTTTTCTGTATGATATACTATTGTATCATCTACCCACTTAACAGCTTTGACTTGGAGTTGTCTTTCAACAATACTTTGAACTGGCTTATGTTTGTTAGGTCTATCAGTTGAGGGGTCTGTTTGTATAGCGACTAATAAATAATCACAAATCTCTTTAGCCTCTTCAAACATTACAACATGTCCTGCATGAAGTAAATCAAAAGCACCACATGTTATTCCTCTAATCATCATCTTCACTTAGACTAGCAAATGATATGGTATCTTGTCTTCCTCTAAGACCTGCCTTCATATAAGTTGTAGCTCTTCCTTCAAAGAAGTTCTGATGTTCTACTCCCATAACTTCATCAATCCATTCTAACGGATTTTCTCTTTGGTCATAGTTTGTTTTCAATCCTAATTGAAGTAGTCTTCTATCAGCTATGTATCTATTATAAGCATACATATCTTTCTTAGTTAATCCCGGCAAGTCTCCCATCTCAAATACTAAATCAAGAAACTTATCTTCAAGCTTAACCATCTGTCTACAGATTTCATATATCTCTTTCTTAAAATCATCAGTCCATATATCTGTGTTCTCTTTTATAAATTCTCTAAAGAGTTTAGTCATAGCTTCAACATGTAATGATTCATCACGAATAGAATAAGTAACTATCTGTCCCATACCTTTCATCTTTCCAAATCTTGGGAAGTTTAATAGGATAGCAAAGCTACTAAATAATTGTAGTCCTTCTGTAAAAGCTGAATAGACTGCTAAAGTTTTAGCAATATTTCTTTTGTTAGATTTAGTTGGTTTAAACTTACTAACATAATCATGCTTGTCTGCCATCTCTTCGTAGTCAGCAAAAGCTTTATACTCTATATCAGGCATCCCTACTGTATCAAGTAATAAACTGTAGGCATGTTGGTGTATTGATTCCATATTAGCAAATGAACTCATCATCATTCTTGCCTCTGGTTTTTTAAACATAGGCATATACTTATCTATATATCCACTAGCAACATCAACATCAGATTGTGTGAACAGTCTGAATATTTGAGTAAGTAAATTCTTTTCTACATCTGTAAGTTCTTGCCAGTCTTTTACATCTGTGTGTAGTGGTACAGATTCCGGCATCCAATGCATTTGATTCTGTAATACATAGTAATCAAACATCCATGGATATTCAAATGGTTTATAGTAATCTCTCGTTCCCAATAAGCTCATGGTAATCCTCCTGTAATGTTTTTAATTTTTCTTTTGCTTCTGTATATTTACTGAACACTTGTTCCACACTTTCTACTAAGTTAGGATGGTCAGCAACTCCTGCTGAGTTTGTAAAGTATAATTTTAAATTAACTTTAGCTTCTTGTAACTCAGCTTTATATTTTAATATCAACGCTTCGTATAATTCCTTATTCATAATTCTCCTTAGCCTTCACAGGCAATACATTCCACTTCATCTAACTTTATTCTTGGAACTTTAATATTTACATTCTCTACATTTCTAGCTGCATTAGACCTAAAGTAGTAGAGTGATTTAAGTTTATTCATACCATACCAATGAACATCATTAACATACTGCATATATTCATCATGTATAGATTGTTCTTCTGTTGCTTTAGGTAAAGTAAAGAACAGATTAACTGACTGTGCTTGGCATATATATTGTTGTCTTTGATACGCATGTTCAACTACCCATATCTGATTTAATTCATTAGCTGTTTTAAATATTTCTTTCTCTTCGTCAGTAAGAATATCAAGATGTTGAACTGAACCTTCTTTAGCTGATATGTCTTTCCAAATTTCTTCAAGTTCTTTTACCTTTAATCCTTTTGACTTTAATATTTTTTCTAAGTATTTGTTTTTAACTTGGTAACTACCTGATAAAGTTTTGTGTGTATATGCATTAGCACGATAAGGCTCAATGCTAGGGGAAGTCCCACTACAAATAATCCCAGAGCTAGCATTAGGAGCAATAGCAAGGAGGTGAGCATTACGCTTGTGCCCACGAGGTAGGTCAGGACATTCACCCCGTAGTTCAGAAAGTTTCCTAGTAGCATCATCGGCATTTGTTTTGATGTGCGAAAACGCTTTATGATTAAAGCTAGTGGCAAATAAACCTTCAAACGATATATCCTTAGACTGTAAGTAAGCATGGAATCCCATTGCTCCCAAGCCCAACGACCTTTCCCTATAAGCAGAGTATGCAGATTTTGCATAACCTTCTTTACCTTCTCGTATATAATTTTTAAACCTTTTAAAATTTGCACCATAACCTCCTAGCTGTGATGTGTCTACTGCATTCTCAATATAATGTTCTATTACATTGTCAAGCATAGTTATTAAATCTTCAATGAACTGAGTATCTTTGGACCAATCATCAAAGTATTCTAAATTAACAGAAGATAAACAACATACTGCTGTCCTTTCTTCATTGGTAGCAAGAGTTATCTCTGAACATAAATTACTTTGTCTTATCTTTAATCCTAAATCTTGTTGTTCTTTAGGTAAAGCATCATTACATGTGTCTATGTTTATCATATAAGGCTCACCTGTTTCTGCTCTAGCATTTATTATCTGCCACCATAAATCTCTAGCATTAATTATCTTAACAGCCTTATTAGTTTTAGGGTCAATCAATCTCCAATCTTCATCATTCTCTACAGCTTGTAGAAAAGAATTAGTTATGTTAATTCCATTGTGTAGATTTAAACATTTTCTATTTATATCTCCACCAGATTCTTTACGCATGTTTATAAACTCTTCAATCTCTGGGTGAGATATATCTAAGTATGCTGCATAACTTCCTCGTCTTGTAGTGCCTTGATTAAAGGCTAGCATTTGTGAATCTACAACATGCATGAAGGGGATTGAACCAGTAGAACGACTACCATGAGTAGTAGGTATACCATTACTCCTAACATCTCCCCAATATCCACCAATACCTCCACCTGAACTTGCCAACCATATATTCTCGTCATAGTGAGAAGATAAACCATCCCTACTATCAGGAACATAATTAAGGAAGCAACTGATAGGAAGCCCACGAGTTGTTCCCCCGTTACTAAGTATAGGAGTGCTAAACATGAACCAACAGTTGGAACTGTAGCTATAAAGTCTTTGAGCCATTTCATAATCTGTTTTCCCCTTATATGTTGCACCAAAAACTGATGCTCTTGCGAATGCTTCTTGGGCATGTGTCTCACCATTCCAGAAGTATCTATCTTTTAATGTATCTAAACTGAATTTATCAAATTCGTTTTCCTTATCATAATCTATTTCTATTCCTAAGTATTGTTTCTTTCCAATCTTATCTTCCAACATCATTGTCATTCTCCTTTTTGTCATGTATGTCTAACATTATTATAGCATAATGTAATATCTTCATCAAATCTTTTCTATTATATCCATCTTTATTACCATATCTTTTAGCATACTTCATTATATTACCCATACAAAAACCTTCTCCATGTCCTGAATCTATAATTACATCTGTTGCCTGATATTTATCTGACGCATAATGTTCTGAATAAGTCTCATCAATATAGTCTTGTAGTTCTTCTACTAACATATCTTCATTAAATTTATACATCATTTAAAATGCCTCCCTTCAACCCAAGCTACTAAAGTTTTTCTAGTGCCGGCTGTTACTGGTGTTACTCTATGTAATAAGAACGAAGGGAAAATTAAAATAGTTCCTTTCTTTCTTAAAGAATCTTGTGGTAATGCTGAACCTGTCCCATCATTTAATTCAAAATTACCACCCTCATATTCACTACCATCTGAAAGCTGAACAGTTATACTTAGCTTCCTATGGAAAGCATTAGGAGTTTCAATGAATGTATCAATGTGCCAATCATAATAGTCTCCACCTGATTCATACTTAGTATATTGAACACTATCTAAATAACTCACATCAAATGCAAAGTTTATTCTATTGGCTGAATTAATATAATTCCACAACCTTGATGAAACATAGTTCCATAATTCTAAGTGTTCATTATTCCAAGATTCTATGAATCCTGTTTTACTTTTTCTTATACTATCTTTAATAAGACCATCACTTACATCGGTAGTTTCACCAACGATAGCCTCATTTATGTTTAGTATTTTTTCTGCTTCTGAATTAATATAATCACAATCATAATTACTTAACGCATTTTCAAAAATCATATTCGATTTCATTCTTCCTCCTTATACCTCTCTCCATTAAATATACATATAAAATATAATCCTAAGTGTCCAGTATTAAATACTTGATGGAACTCTCCATCTTCAATTAAGATTAAATCACCTTCTTTTATTTTAAATCTTTCATAATCTACTTCCATTTCTCCATGACCTTTAATAAAGAAATAAACTTCTTCTTGTCCAATGTGTCTATGTCCATTTGTAGATTTATTAGCTCTTAAAAATGTGCTACTAACTACTAAATTTTTCAATACCTTATTATCTTTAACTAAATAAGTAGAGGTATCTTTTATTATATCTCCCTCTATATTATTAATAGATAATACTTTCATTACTTCCACTCATCTGGTAAAGTTTCTTCACTATACCATCTAAAGTTATTAGCTTCTGCCCATTCAGCATGGGTTCTTTTAGTTCCATCTTTTCTTTTCTTAGCTTGTGGCATAGGGGCATATGGTTTTTGAAATAAAAACACTAACTCATAAGCTTCTACTAATTCATTGAAAGCTTCTCTTATCCAAATGTATTTACTATACTCAGCATAATCCCAGAACCTACCCTTAGCTTCTAGTAATATTATTTTACCATCAATAGTCTTAACAAAGTCAGTCCTATATGTATGTGATACTGTATAATCTATAGTTGAATCATGATGCTTCCATCCTTTAAGAACTGATTTATGAATCTCATATTCCCATCTACTATCATATCCTTTAGGGACATTAACTTTCTTTGGTCTAGGTTTTCTTGGTTGTCTAGCCATCATAGTCCTCTGGAAAATAGTTCTTAGAAAATTTCCAGTATGTTAATATACTATTAAACATCTGTAAATGTTTGTGATGTGTAGACTCATCCCATATATGACAAGCAATTAAACTTGTATCTGCTCTATCAACAAAGATAGAAACTCTTTTAGGTAAGTTTACAAAACCACAGCCCTGTGCATAAGCAGACAACTGCATGCCATGTTCATCATATACTAATTTAGCAGGGTCTTTACCTTCTAAGTTATCTTTAGTTTTAAAATCTACAAAGATACCAGACTTAGAATATAAATCTATCTTACCACCATAACCTAAGTCAGCACAAAAAGAATCCTCTGCTATCCATTCTTCATCAGGAAAATTCTCATCAAGCCATTTCTTAATTACCTTGTATGGTTTGGTTTTACTTTTACCTAAGAAACCTTTCTCAATTAAAGCATGTATTCTAGTTCCTTCTTCCGAAGCTTTGATACCTACCTTCTTAGAATCTTCCATACATCTATAAGTATAAGCTTTGTCTGATTCAGAATCTTTCTTTTCTAAAGTTAATACTGAATTTATAAGCTGGTTCATCTTCCAGTTTTCTAAAGCAGGCTTTGCTATCATGCCCATTATAGTAGTAACAGAAGGAACTAACCCTAAATTTTTAGCATCTCTTAAAGTAGTGTTTCTTTCTTTACCATTAGCACCAATAAGAGTATACATCGGCTCTCCATCCTGAGCATACCAATGTCCTGACTCGGACTTAAACTTATTATAGTTATCTGATTTAGGTTTGTCAATCTTCTTGGTCATTATCTAACTCCTTAAAGGTTTTAAATACATCTGTTGTAAATAGTTTTTGTATACTAACTAACCACATTCTACTTGCATTATGGTCACCACCACTTACTGATTTTTTAAAGTCTAACTTTTCTATTAGCTGTCTAAGTTTAGGAACTTCAAATACTAATGTGCAAAATATGTGGTCATCAATACAAAGATTATGAAACCAATAGTCTGCTTCGGTAGTGGTAATTCCAGAAGGTTTACCATATGATTCATATTCAATACATATGTTACCTGTCTTCATCCACATACCTCTTTCAGATTTAACTTCAATCTTTTTATTAGTAAGCATGTTTGCTATCTTATCTTCTTTTATAGTTCCATATTCCAAATCAATATCGAACTTCTTTCTATCTTCTTTAGTGGGTTTCACTCCAATCACCTCCAATTTTATATTCACCTTTTAATTCGCAACGCATATTAAAATACTCACCTGCATTTTTAATTGCATTACACCCTGATTCACCAACAAAATCTGCTTGCGATTCCTTAACTTGTATCTGCCATTCATCATGAATATTAGCTACAAACTTAGCATCTATCGCATTTAATTCTAACATATCTTGTAGTAGGCACATAGCCTTTTTCATCACTATCGCACCACCACCTTGTAATAAGGTATTAAGTGCAGCATGTTGACTTCTTACATATATCTTTCTTCCATCTAATCCTTTTAAGAATCCTCTATTAGAAGCTTGCTGAACTCTATCTCTTAGAGTTTTAAGAGCAGGCAGGTTGGTGAAGAAAGTTTGCTTTAACATTTTACCTTTCTTAATTCCACCACCTGCTACGCTTCCTATCTTAGCATCTCCTGCCCCATATACTAAAGCGTATATAAAAGTCTTGGCTTGGTCCCTAGTTTTAAGACCTGCTAAGTTTTGATTAGTAGTATGTATATCCCCATGAATAACCTCTTCAATATAATCTTCGTCATTCATATAGTGTGCTAACATTCTTAATTCTAAACCACTAGCATCTATACCTACTAATTTATATCCTTCTGGAACAGTCCAACAAGAACGACACTCCTTTCCAAAAGGGCTACCTGCATTAGGAACCTGTGCCATGTTAGGATTTCTGTGTGTCATCCTACCTGTAATAGTTCCATTAGGTATAACTCTACCATGAACTCTATCGTTTTGTAAGGCATCTATCCATGATGATATTTGTGCTATCCTTTTTTGGAATAGTAAGAAGTCTGCTATTAGTTTAGCTTCTTCAATGTGTTCAATCTTTTTAAGTGTGCCTTCATCTACAATAGGCTGACCTGTCGGTGTGAATCTAACAGGCTTCCAACCAAAGTCCATTAAGTATTCACCAATTTGTTTACGACTACCTAGATTAAACTCAACTAACTTCTGTCTCATAAACGATTGAGTATGGTCTGATTTTTGTATAGATTCATACTCTTCATCAGTAAGTCCTCGTTTAGATAATGTTCCATCTTTCTTTATGTAGGGTGTAACTAATTTATCATCAACCCATTTAGGTTTAAATGTAGACTGAACCAGTAATTCTGTTTGTGCTTTCCTATCTTCTAAGTCAGCAAGTAATTCCATAGCTGTCCTAGTATCAAAATAAAATCCTGTATTCTCCTGCTCTAACATAATCTGTGCAACTCTTTGTTCTAATTGTAAAGAGTCAGGATTAAATCCTCTCCCTTCATTCTCTAAATATGTAAATACTTTCTCATTTAATAATACATCTCCAACACAATAGTCTAACATTCTAGGTGTGTATTCTGTAAAATCTTCGGGCTGTTCTTTTTTATACATCCCTACTCTATATCCCCAAGTCTTTAAGCTATGTCCATTTTCTCTAACTGGATTATATAACCTAGACATTACTAAAGTATCTAATAAATCTCCATCATAATCAAAGTCATATAATCTTTTTAATACAGGTAAATCAAATCCTATTATGTTATGACCTATTAAAGTATCAGCACTTTTTAATAACTCTAATCCATCTAGAATTTTATCTGGTCCAAATTTATATATCTCACCATCTAATTCTTTCGCTACTATACACCATATCTTAGTAGCATTTAAGTCATCTGTTTCTATATCAAAAATCATCTTCATTATAAAATGTCTCCTCCTCTGTTAATTCATGCAGTCTTCCAGTTTCTACATCATACTTCAAAGAACATGCCATCCCTGTATCTCCTGTATATCTAGATTTTAATACTCTTACTTTAGTTATGTTTGCTTCCTCTGGATTTTCTGCTTGTTGATTTCTCTCTAAAGCTATAACACAATCGGACAACTGTGCTATTCCCTGAGAACCTTTAAGATGTGAGAGTGAAACTTCAATACCTTTCTCATGTCCTTTCTCTCCTGCTGCTCTTCTTAGATGAGATACCAGTATCATTCCGACACCTGTTTCTTCTACTAAACTTCTCAATCTATTCATGAGCATATCAATTCCTCTCCTCTCATCTCCCTCACTTAAAACATTTACTAGCATATGTAAATGGTCTACAACTACCCAATCACATTCACATCCTACTATAATATATCTTAACTTAGAAAATATTTCATCTATATCTGTAGCTCCTAAGTGAGCATGAATAAATACTCTGCCTTGTTCAATAGCCTTATCAAATAAATTATTTAATTCTTCTTCCGAATAATTATTTCTTTTCTCAGTAAGATATAATCTATCGTTAGCTTCAATAGATACTATACCATCAGCAGTCCTCACCCAGTTTTCTTCTAGTGCTACGATACCTACATTATCCCTTGTGTTTTTAATAAGATGATGTTCAAGTTCTCTAGTCACACTAGACTTTCCAAGTCCTGTTCCACCTGTAAGAGTTACAAGTTCTCCCTTACGCAGACCATATAGTTTCTTATTCAATCCTTCCCAAGGATATGCAATACTTTCTTTTACCTCACGATGAATCCAATCATTTTTCTGACTAGATAATTCTAAGATACCTGATGGTGTATAAGTCTTAGCTTCCCACCATGCAGTAGTAAACTCTTTAAACTTTTTCTTAACCAACATTTCGTTAGCATCTTTATATCCATTAGGAAGATTAACTATCTTAGCTTTTCCGGGCTTTATAATACGAGCAACTTGTCTTGCCCCTTCCCTACCTGCCTTGTCATTATCAAAACATAAGACAACATTATCAAAGCTTTCTACAAACTCAATGCTCTCTCTAATATCTTTAACAGCAGAAGCTACTCCTCTTTTAATTGATACTACTGCCCACTTATCTTGGAACAATTCATTGACTGCCATAGCATCACATTCACCTTCAACAATAGTAAGATACTTACCACCTGTATTCCTATATAATTGTTCACCGAATAAACCTGTGCCTTCAAAGGTTCCATTACAGGTAAAGTTTTTATTATCAACATATCTAGTCTTAGTCCCTACTATTTCGCTACCATTAAAGTAAGGATAAATATGTTGTTTAATCTTACCATTATTATCTTTTAAAATTCTAACACCGAATTTGGTAGTAGTCTTTTTAGATATATCTCTATCAGATATGGCATCATATATACCAGTATATGAAGTTAAGAAAGTGGTTTCAGTTTTCTTAACAGGTGTTGCTGTTCCTTCTGTTTCATTTTTATAATCAGAAAAGAAAGTTCCACAACTAAAACATTTAGCTGAACCATTTTCATTTAATCCAACTGGGTCTGAACCACCACATTTTGGACATGGCAGTTTTGTTTTTATAAATTTTGTTTGTTCTTCCATTCTATCTCCTATAGAAAAGTAGGGCGTTGTTCATATGGTTTCTAATCTACTGACAACCTAATGTCTTCAATCTCAACCAAGCAGGATTTATACTTTAAGTCCTATCCTCTTTTGTGGACACCCAATTATTTACTTTACTCTTCGTCAATCAAAGCATCATCCTCTAGATAAGGTGTGATTTGACTATTGAAGTGTGCTGTTGCAGCTTCTAAGACTGCAATTCTTTTGCGTAAGGCTTTCACTTCGTTAGTGCATTCAACAATAACACTATAAAAACCTTGTGCATCTTGATTTAGTTTCAGCACATCATATAAACCATCATCGGTTTTGTATGTGATTGAAGGTGTTTGTTCACTCATGATTAAAACTCCTCGCCTTCATCAAAGAACTCATCGCCATCCCCTGATTTATATTCAACTAAATCTAGAACCTGAACAGCTTGTAAGTCAAGACTTTTACCAGTCTTTCCTTTCCAATCCCATTCATATTCATTACATTGGACTCTAACTTTAGAGCCATTCCCAACAGCAAGATTAATGTCTTGCTTATTAGCATCAATCAGTCTAGGAGAGTTCCTAACTATTCCATTAGGACCCTCTACTTTACGCTTGATTACTAAGCAAGGACCTTCATCCATTTGCTTTACTGTATGTCCACGACCTGCAAAATCATCTGCAGTAGCTTGGTCTATAACCAAGTTAATCGTATACATAGGTTCAAAAGTCGTATTAGGTGTCTTGATTGAAGCCCAATACGCTATTCCATCTACTATCATATTTACCTCCTATGGTATTTATAGTTTAACAAAGTGAGAGTTTTCGAGCCAACCAACTCTCAAAGTTGTGGACAGAACCAAGCCTACCAACATATAGTATGGAGATAGAGGGCTTTGTTTTCGGCTACTCATTACTTATATGCCCACATAATACTACAAGTCTATCCCTGTGTCAAGTAAAATTTCATCTAATTTTTCTATTTGTTTATCATCAATAAAGATTTCTACTTTAAATGTTCCATCTTTATTATATTCCACAGTATGAGGCACATCATATCCTTCATTAGAAAGGATAGTTAATGACTCATTAAATTTTTTATAATCATCTTTATCTAATACAGCTATCATCTTCCTTGTCCTCTATATTTTTTGTATGACCTCTTTTTATTTTTATTCATGTGGCTCATAGAAACTTTCACACTTCTACCCCTGCCACCTGTTCCTTGCGAGGTGCATTTTTTAACATGGTCTATTGACTGTATTACTTTAGCCTTCCTCATCTGATTTCCTTTCTTTAAATCCAAGTTTTAAAAGTAAAGGTCTGCAATAATCTACATCTTCTTTTGTCATCTTACCTACCTTACCAATACATTCAACAGCATTATCTACTGACCAGTATTGTAATTGATTAATTCTATATTGTTGAATACTCATACCTGTAATTAGTATTAATATTATAAATATATAATTCATATTTTTATTTTTCATACATTCTCCTTTAATGTAAAGTTATATTATTATCTAACCCTTGTCGGATTAAATCCTCATCTCCTACCTGTTCTCTCAATCTTCTAAGCTCTAGAAAATCTCCATGAAAATCCCAGATGTATTGAGTATCTACTTCCTCAATATCAATTATATCTACAACTGATTTCAAAGCTAGCATATTATCAATAGCATACTGGACACTCCAACCAAAAGTTTTTAGTAGTGCTCGTTCTTGATTATCAAAGACTACTGTTATCAGATATTCCTTCATCTGCTATGACCTCCATTAACTGTTTGTAATTCTTAATATGTGGATATTTTTTTAATCGTTTCATAATATACTTATCAGTCATATAAGAATAGATAACACCCTCAGTCGTATAGACATGGGTTTGCTCAGGTAAGATGTCATTAACATTCTTAACTGTAATGTTGTTTGCTTGTTCATCAGGCAATAAAGATTTCATCCACTCAACCTGAATAGGTTTAATCCTTTTCCTTAATTTTTTTATTGTCTTTGCATTCATATTATTCCCATGCTGTAAATTCCATATAAGGTGTTTCTCTATGTCCTTCTGGCAACCATTCTACCATATCTTTAGCTTCCTGTAAAGTAAAAGTTGTAGCTACACTCTCCCCTTCATCATTATGTGCTAGCAATAAAGCTTTACCTGCATAGTTCCTATCTTTAATACTAAAGTATCTTTGATTATCTATCATTAAACCTTCATCATCTATATACATATCATTTTCAATCGTAAGTCTAACACAATCAAAAGTTCTACAGTCTGTTAAGTTATAGATTTCTCTATAGTCCCCTGTATATTCTACCTCTTTGATTGTTTCATCAAACGGATTTATTAATATTCCTTTCATGCTCTACTCCTTTTGCTATTAATCTTGTAAGGGTTTCCCCTATTATTTGGTGGATAAACTGGTCTGTGCATTGATATGTTTTATATTTATTCAATTCTTCCATTACACGCAGAGTTATTTCACCCATAGTTTCATCAGTTAAAGTTCTTACAACTTCGTAATCTCTAACCAAACTTTCTTCTACTGTTTTATATATACTCATTATATTTATATCCTTCCTTCCATATCTCAGGTTTATATTTAGATAGTTTATCTACCTCACATTCTTCACAGGCATGAGCTACAAAATCTCCTTCTGCATCATCACACCTAAACATTTCTTTGCCACTACCACAATCGCAGTCTGTAGGTGTTATCCCATAACAATAATCATCCCATATCTGTTTCATACTGCTCTGTCCTCCATCATTTCTTCTGCAATTATGTCAAGTATTTCTTCTCTATCATCATCTGGATGTAAGTCTTTTTCTAATGAAACATCCATTACTTTTCTACCAAACTCTCTATCTGAACAGTCTTCCAGATATTCTATCTCTTCCCAAATCTCTTGCCATATCATATCATTTATATGATTACTCATCTTTATCTCCTTTATTATTTATAGGCATCATCCAATCCAATACCTTCACCATTTGGTTAAACATTGCATCATCATACTCCATTTGTTTTTCAAAGTCAAGCCATTCTTTACTTTCTTTATCTACATTTTCTTCCCATTCTCTAAATACTTTACTCATATTTCATCCTCATTAAATTTGAAATTCATCCCTTCCTCAATTATAAAATCATTAAGGCTTTCAGATACCTCTCTATCTTTATTGTTATATTCTAACCATTTATCTAAATTGTTAGTAGTAGCTACATAAGTTTTCATAACTCCATCATGCCAATATATGTTGTATAGTTTTTCTTCATTCATATTCTTCCCTCACATCTTTAATATATTCTTCAATAGAATTTAATGCTTGCATAACATTATAATCCTTTCCATTTAAATTAGTTCTTAGTTTATCAAATGCTCTAACTAAATGAACTATCTCCATATCTAAAACAGATACATAATCTTGTTCAGTTTCTGAATAATATAGTATATCATCTGTCATATCATTAGGTATAGTATAACCTAAAGTCTTTGAAATTTCAAGTGCTTGTTTTACTTTCATAATTATCTCCTATATATGTATTACAAAGCCTGACATATCATGTCTAGCTTTACCCTTTGCTTTAAGACCGACAATCACATTGTCTTTATCTAAAAATCTTAAATCTGTTTCATCCCCATCAACCACTTCCCTGCCTTTAAAGTAGATAGGGAAAGCACCATTGAATACTACTGCTATATTATATGCAATCTTATCATACCATTTAGCATACTTATCATTAGCTTCTGAATAACTCCAAGTCAAATGATAGTTCTTGATATGTGATACTTTTCTTGTAGGTATCTTGGTGTAGTCATAGAACTGTATATCTGGGAAGTGTTCAAACATAGTCTTGCCTTTGTATAGTTTGTGTTCCCATTGTATATCACTTGTGCCATTCAATCTAAATGAAGGTGTTATACCTTTGTTATTACAATAGTTTATAAACCTTGTAATTTCTGTATGTAATAACTCTATGAAATAATCATAATGGTTTAAATACATATCAGTCCTACGCTGTCTAGCATCCTGTATTCTATTGGTATTTTCTCCTTTCTTAAAAATACCCCCTCTACCTGCTGTATTTAAACAAGCAGTCTTACAAGATGCTACCTCTTGATAAGGACATATCTTAGTATTGATTGGTCTAAGGTGCATTATAGCTGTAAGTATATTCTTATGCTTCTTAAACCCTTTTATAGTCTTTGGATTATTGACTGTTAATAATTGATATGCCACAACATTCTCCTTTATTTTACAAATGTTTTAATTAATGACTCGACTATTGCTTTTGCATTAAAGTCGCCACTCATAGTTTGTAATCCTAGCTCATCTGATATTGACAGTCTAACACTATGAGGTATTCCAGTTTTTACTTCATAACTAGCATGTGATGAACTATACCCACCCCTATTGAAATCAAGATAAGTTCCTTCATAACCATGATAATAAGAATTTGACTTACCTTCACTATGACACACATTAAAATCCTCGATTAAACCACTTACTTCACTTGTTAAAGCATCTCTACTGTCTTCAATACTTTTAATATTATCAGTCATATTATTTATCTCAGATATTTTCTGTAAAATAACTTGACATACTCCACTATCTTCAAACTCTTTTACAAAGTCCTCTTTAGATTTAGTTTCCCAAGCAGTTTTTACTTGTCTTTCAATAATTTCTCTATCACATACTCTCATTCCTTTACTCATATTTATCTCCATAAATTAAATTCTGGTTTATTAAAATAGGAAAACCAGCAAAACCTTTTTAACTATTAACCTAGTAATCTTCTAAAAAATCCTACTACGCCTCTAGCATTATGTCTTTCAGACATTCTAACTATTTCTTCAAAACTTTCAAAAGCATCTTGCATGTCTAAATTATGAGGGACACTCATGACTTGCATACCTTTATTAGTTTTACCTACATTCACTTTCTTTCCAAAGTAAATCTTCTTAGCAGGGTTCTTAAGTTGTTGATATGCCGATATTTTATTGAAGTGTAAACCTAAGAAGGTCTTACCTTTCGTATTTCCATATCTATTTTTTATACCTCGAACTCTAAGAATATTAAACCCATTCCTAGAAGCATAAGCCCATAATCTCCTTTCAAGAAAAGAAGCTTCTGAAATTGCCTTTGTGGTGGCAGAACCATTATTTGTATAAGTTATCATTATACTCTCCATTTAAATTAGGGCAGTATTTAATCGCAACTGCCCAAAGCGAATTATGATTACCAGTCTTTCTTAACTAACTGGACATCTAATGAATAGCCTTCTCGCATTTCATTAAATTCTGTTATAATCTCTTCAACTCTATCTTCACAAAACGATTGGACATCATCTCTGAGTTCATCTTTCAAATACTCTTGGTCGTCAATCATTTGATTACAACGACTTTCCATGTCTTCCCACTCATATTTCATATCGTGATTAACACTCTCGACATCATCAAATCTAGCATTCAATTCCTGAATTTCATATTCACTAGATTGCACTTTATCATTCAATTTTGAGGCAACTATATAGTTAATCTCCTCGCTTAGTAGGTTCAACAACCAATTTTTAATAATATTTTTCATATTTAAAGCCCTCCCAGACTATTTAAAATACACTTCAACATCTTGTGTGCCGAAGTGATGACAAGCTTACACCCTGCCCCGACAGATGTCAAGGCAAGTTAAAGCTTTAAGACTACTCTTTCTTTGATAGTTATAATTACTATCTACAAAGAGCATCATACATCTCTTGCGTTTCATATCTATCATGAACAGATATATATTTACTGATTGGATAACCAACCATCTTTTCTAACTGGCTAGTGATAGTTGAATTAACTTCTGCTATCATTCCATTAGACATTGGTCCAATTAAATTCTTTCTGTTCGGATGATAAGGTCGTAAATGAAATCCAAATTGAGGTCTAAATCCAAACATATACAAATCTTTATCATCTGTATTCACTTCTTTTTTCCAATAGCAATCAGAAAGTTTTAGTTCACCTCTATCAATTCCATCTTCCCAATCTATTTCCATAGATAGTTTAATTTCATCAAATCCTTCTGTATAGTCAGGACTGCCATGCGTAGATTTTAGTAAGGGTGCTGTGTTAAAAGCCATAATATTCTCCTATATTATAATTAATGCGATTATAACCATTACAATCGCTAGTGGTTTTAATATATACCAGTTAATTCTAAAAAGCAAGCTCTCATTTGCTTGTCTTTTAAAATCTTTCTGAAATAAAGCCCATTCTTGATATATTTTATTCATATTTTACTCCTTTTAAAATTGTTGGACAGTCCAAACTGTTCCCATTTCCATACTATCATTACTAAAAAAATCATAATTTGATTTTAGAAAAGCATGTTGCCTTTTGGATTTGTGTTGCCACATCTCACTTCTATCCTCTTTATAATTATTCCTAGATTTATAGGAAAATCCCAGTTCATATAGATACTGAGTAGCCCTATCATGAGTAGTAAATTTAATAACATTGTGTTTTTTCATAAAAACCTCCATAAGTTTTAAAAAAACATCATGACAACCCTGCCACGACTTGCCGACAAGCTTACACCCCATCACCGAAGATGTCAACCCAAGTTAAAACTTTAAAACTACTCTTTCTTTGATGTTTAAAATTTGTAATATATTATGCAAAAACTATTAAATTTTATTAAAATAAATCTAAAAATACCAAAAATCATGTAAAAATAGTTATCCACAGGTAATTAACAGCATATTAACAGGTAATTAACAGCATATTAACAGCATTTTAACAGTATTTTCACAGTTTTTTAACACATTTGTAAAAATTTCCCTCAACCTACTGCCTGCCTATTATTTAACTAATTAACTAAAATTAATTAATTAAATCTATCTAGTTATTTCTAACTTCTGCATGCCCCCTTAAAGTTCTGAGAATATTCCATACCCCTCAAATTGTTAAATAAGTAAAAAGATATGAAAGATTACCGAGAATATCGCTAAAATGCGAACTTCAAAGCACAATTATAGCATGGAAATTGGTATTTAAAAAAAGCTCCCAGACTCCAAAGCCTGAGAGCTTTTAAAGGCTAGCTTTGCTTTTGAGCTATATATTTCTCTATCTGAGTATTATATTTAGCTGGAAGCTTGTTCTTACTGAACATTGCATTAGCTTCTGCAAAAGTAAGCGTTTTCTTCTTGGCGTTTCCAAAAAGACAGCCTAATATTCTCTTCTGGAGTTGCCAGTTCATCTTGCCCTTGTTATTGGCAAACTTTAAAGAGAGCCCACGACATTGCGAGAATGTTGCAGGATTTGCTTGCTCCTCTTTCGAGAAGTCGTTTATATTAAATGTATTTTCCATGTTATACCTCCTTAGGTGTTATGGATTGGTTAATCCCTTGAATGTAAGCTTCTAGGGCGTTTATTTCGGGAAGGTTAGTTCCCATTATTCCGATGACTTTATTGCCGACACTAGCGTTAGCTCTGGCGACCTTAGAGGCATCTGAAATCGATTGAAACTCAAGAGTTTCTTTGTTTCCGAAAGTTAAGTGTATATAGTTTGTCATAATAAAATAATTATAATCCATTTCTTCTAGAAGTGCAAGGTTTTGTGAGGCACGAGCAAACTTTAGACTACCTTGTTCTTATAGAAAAATAGGATTATTTTAGTTTTGTTATGGGGAACTATAGACACTATAACTTACGAGAGACAAGGGAGCTCTGCTAGTTCAATCAGGTTTCAGGTGTCTTTGAGGTTGGGAGAGCTAAACGCTAGTAGTTGGAGAGGAAGTCATCTGGAATAATGAGGGAGTAAGCTTGCTGGAATGAATGTTCTAGAAGCTTTAACATTCAAGAGGATTAAGCGATTCATGATGCCTAAGGAGAATATAACATGAGGAAATGCGTTTGATGTATTCGAGTTCTTGATTTGTCTTAGCAAGTGAATCCTGCATCATCGGAAGCTTTGTTGTGGGCATTAGAGTTCTTGCCAATGTTATGGGCATTTGAATTGGCATTGGGTTTAGAGAATATAGGGTGTCGCCCATTAGGTAGCCAAGAAGAAAACATTTTTTAGACATAGAAGCTAATGTAATGTTCTTTTATCTTACAAGCTTACAATTTCTTTCTATACTCAGATTGAGAAATGTTTTCTCTGCCTGCAAAGCTTTTAAAGTAGCTTTCAGGTTTTGGAGTCTGGGATTTATTAGTGCTAAATACACACTTGAAAACTTTAATGGCTTTGTAAACTAGAATAATGTGATAGTCTTGATGAAGGAAACACTTGGTAGCACTAATAAATCTTTCATATCTTTGGAATCTTCAAAGTCTATAGAAGGGGCAGGCAGGCTACCATGCCCTCCACCCTATATATACATCTAATACTCATACAAAATTCTACAAATCTACCATTAACTAGATTTAACAACTAGTTTACATCCCGACTATCAGGAGTTATATTTTTTAAGGTTTACTTGATGGTTTTCCAGAGTATGGAAATAAGGTTATAGCTAGAGGCTATATATGTACCCGGGAGGGCACTATGTTATTATACATATCATATACTCTTTTGTCAATACTTATTTAAGTTTATTATAAAATACTTGACAAATCTAGTATACAACTATATACTTATAACATGGCAATACTTCCAAGTATAAGTAACGATAATAAAAGAAGAGAACTAACTGACAAGCAACAGTCGTTCTTAGATAACCTTGTGGAAACACAGGGGGATGCTAAGAAGGCTGCTGAATTAGCAGGATATACTTCTCATTATCATCATGTTGTAAAGACTTTAAAGTCTGAGATACTTGAATTAACTCAGGAAGTATTAGCAAACTCTGCACCTAAAGCAGCTTTTAAGCTAGTTGAGATAATGGAATCTAACAAACCCATCCCTCAAGCTAGTAATAAATTAACTGCTGCTCAAACTCTACTAGATAGAGTAGGCGTAGGGAAGATTGATAAAGTAGATGTAAATCATAATGTCAATACCGGTGGTATCTTTTTAATGCCCGATAAAAATCCTATAGATATAGAAGGCGATTATGAAGAACTATTGGATTGAGGTTTGGGAGTTTTGTAAAGAATATCCCGGATGGGCTGCTGCTTTCTTTTTGTGTGGTTATTTAATAGGTGCTTTGTACTTATGATATCCAGACTCTTAGATAGATTTCATATATTAATGAAGTCAGGTAGATTGCCAAAGATTTTAAAACTTTGTAATATAAAATAAAAGGAGTAAGAAATGGAAAGTATTATAGGAGTTGTTATAGCTCTAATAGTAATAGGTGGTTTTGTATATAAGGTTAAGCCAGAATGGATGCAAGTAGCAGTCGATTGGTTTAATAACTTAGTACCAGCACCTAAAAAAACTACTAAGAAGAAGAAGTAACATGCCAAACAAGTCACTAGGAAGCAATGAAAAGCCTGTCCTTTTGTCTAGTAAGAAGAATAAGGGAAGGTTATATTCACCTGCATCGCATGGAGGTAAAGGAGCTTCACCTAGATTCAATGTAAACTCAGAAAAATACTATGATGAATATGATAGGATTTTTAAACAAGGAAAGTATAGTAAACAAACTACCGATACCGATAAGGTTGAGGATGCGTAAGAGGCTTCTTAGGACACATTCATTCACCTCGTTCTAAGAAGTCCAGCTTTTAAGGAATAAAAATGGAATTACCAATAGATTATATTAGAAGAACATCATCTACAATACCTTTTGGTTATGAGATAGCAGATGATTTTGAAGGCTACTTAAAACCTATACATGAAGAACTTAATGTATTAAGAGAAGTATCAGAAGCTGTCTTCCATAAAGAAATAAGTTTAGGAGTAGGTGTAGATTGGTTAGAAGCAGAGACTGGTAGAAGAATGTCAAGACCCGGATTAAAAAAGATTGTAGATAAAAAGTATGCCAGATAATGAAAAAAAATCAACAAAGTACTTGACAAACTCGCAAGGAGAGTATATACTTAATAAAGATGGTACTCCGAGAAAAAAGCCCGGGAGACCAAAGAATAGCGAACTGTCTGATATGCAATTAGCTTTAAGAGCTAAAAGTAAATTAGATAAAAAGAACAAGAAGGTTAAGAAATTAACTAGAAGTTTAACAAAGATAAAGAAAGAAGTAAAGACAGAAGAAAAGGTTCTTACTTCTAATGTTCTAACGCAATCGGAAACTACAGAGTTACCGGATGCTATACAAGAACACTTGAATGAAACTGGGGAGTATGTGGCATTTATGCCCAACGATGGTCCCCAAACAGATTTTTTAGCTGCTGGTGAGAAAGATGTACTCTACGGAGGAGCAGCAGGTGGTGGCAAAAGTTTTGCAATGTTAATTGACCCATTGCGATATTGTCACTACGCAGAACATAGAGCTCTAATATTAAGAAGGTCTATGCCTGAGTTAAGAGAACTTATAGATAAGTCTCGTGAACTCTACCCTAAAGCATTTAAAGGTGCTAAGTTTAGGGAAGTAGAAAAGCTTTGGCAATTCCCAAGTGGAGCTAAAATAGAATTTGGGTTCTTGGAACGAGATGCAGATGTTTATCGTTATCAAGGACAAGCGTACAGTTGGATAGGTTTTGATGAGATTACTCACTTACCTACAGAGTTTGGATGGAACTACTTAGCTTCAAGGTTAAGAACTACAAATCCAGAAATACAAACTTATCTAAGATGTACAGCTAACCCCGGTGGTGTAGGTGCACAATGGGTTAAGAAAAGATATGTAGAAGCGTCTGAACATAATAAAACTTTTTTAGGTTCAGATGGTTTAACAAGAAAGTTTATTCCAGCATTATTGCAGGATAATCCGTATCTCGCCGAAGATGGTGAATACGAAAGGATGCTAGAATCCTTACCGGCAGTTCAAAGAAAGCAACTGTTAGAAGGAAACTGGGATGTAGCAGAAGGAGCAGCGTTTGCTGAATTTTCTCCAGATGCACATATTATAACACCTTTCGAAATACCTTCTTGGTGGGAGAGATTAAAAGGATTAGACTATGGTTATGCTGCAGAAAGTTGTTGTCTATGGGCTGCTATAGACCCCGATGATAAGACCATCATTATATATAGAGAATTATACAGGAAGGGTCTAACAGGGGATGCACTCGGCGACACTATAACCGAAATGGAACAGAACGAAATTAAATCTATTCCGGGAGTTTTAGATACTGCTGCATGGTCAAGAACTGGATATACAGGTCCTACTATTGGTGAGATACTTGTCAATAAAGGACATAAATTAAGAAGAGCTGATAAAAATAGAATAGCTGGTAAGACTCAAATACATGAGCACTTAAGACAGCGTGAAGGAGTAGGAAGACCTAGATTGCAAATTTTTAATAATTGTGTTAATTTAATAAAAGAATTGCAAGGTATTCCAATGTCTTCAACGAATCCGGAGGATGTGGACACACATGCTGCCGACCATGCATATGATGCACTTAGGTATTTAATAATGAGTAGACCTAGACTAGACCATCCACACGATAGGATGTTAAGGATAAAATCCGATATATATCAACCTTCTGATAATACATTTGGATATTAATATGGCAGAAGATAATACATTTTTAAATGCTGACAACCTTTATCAAGAGATAGAGGGAGAGTCTGGAAAAGAATTAAAGTTAAAAGATGACCAGCAAAGAAACCTTATCGGTATTATTAAAGGCAGATATGCTCAAGCTGAAATGGCTAGAGATGCTGACGAAAGAAGATGGATGAAAGCATATGAGAACTATAGAGGTCTCTACGCTAAAGGTGTAAAATTTCGAGAGTCTGAAAAGTCTCGAGTGTTTGTCAAGATTACAAAAACTAAAGTATTGGCTGCATTCGGACAACTGGTAGATGTAATATTTGGTACAGGGAAATTTCCGATAGGAATTTCGGAAACCAAAGTTCCAGAAGGCGAAGCCGACATAGCTCATTTAAATATCAATAACCCAACTCCGGGTATAGAAAGTTCAGAAGAAGAAGTAACAGAAGATAATCTTGGAAACTCAGTAGATTATACCAGTCCTTATGATGTTGGTTTTGAAGGAGATGGTAAAGTATTAAAGCCAGGGGCTACTCATTATAATGGATTATATGAAGACCCTTTAGATGTTCAAGCAAGAGATGCTGGTATATTAGTAGATGGTGCTAATCCAAACCCACAAGCTTTAGAAATCTCTCCAGCCCAAAGAGCTGCAAGAAGAATGGAGAAACTTATCCATGACCAAATAGATGAATCTAGTGGTTCTTCTGAAATAAGAAACGCTTTATTAGAATCATCTTTATTAGGAACAGGAATAGTTAAAGGTCCATTTAACTTTAATAAGAGACTTCATCAATGGACTAAGGATGACTCTGGTACTAGAGAATATAATCCATTAGAAGTAAGAGTACCTAGAATAGAATTTGTAAGTTGCTGGGATTTTTATCCAGACCCTTCTGCAACTAACATGGAAGAATGTGAATTTGTTTTCCATAGACATAAGATGAATCGTAGTCAATTAAGACAATTACGAAACATGCCTTATTTTGATAAAGATGCAATCCGTGATTGTATTCAAATGGGTCCTAACTATATAGAAAAAGATTATGAATCTCAGCTTAGAGATGATAGAAGAGCTGATGAAGAAGTAAATAATAACTTTGAAGTCTTAGAGTATTGGGGTATCATGGATGCTTCTTATGCTAAAGAGATTGGAGTTGACCTTCCTAAGAAAGTAGATGACTTAGATGAAGTTCAGATGAATGTTTGGATATGTGGAGATAAGATATTACGAGCAGTAATTAATCCATTTACACCTTACAGATTACCATATCATGCATTCCCTTATGAAAGAAATCCATATAGTTTCTTTGGTATAGGTATAGCAGAGAATATGGATGACAGCCAACAGATTATGAATGGACATGCGAGAATGGCTATTGATAATCTAGCAATGTCTGGTTCACTTGTCTTTGATGTAGATGAATCAGCTTTAGTTGGTGGACAGAGCATGGAGATATATCCGGGTAAAATCTTTAGAAGACAAGCAGGTATGCCGGGACAAGCTATTCATGGAGTTAAGTTTCCTAATACATCACAAGAAAATCTAATGATGTTTGATAAGTTTAGACAGCTTGCTGATGAACAAACAGGAATACCTAGTTACTCACATGGACAAACTGGTGTTCAAAGTATGACAAGGACTGCCTCTGGTATGTCAATGTTACTTGGAGCATCTAGTTTAAATATTAAAACAGTTGTCAAAAATCTTGATGACTTTTTATTGAGACCTTTAGGAGAAGCATACTTCCAATGGAATATGCAATTTCATGAAGGTGAGTTAGAGATAGATGGCGATTTAGAAGTTAAGGCTACTGGTACAAATAGCTTGATGCAGAAAGAAGTACGAAGTCAAAGATTGACTATGTTCTTACAAACTGCACAAAGTCCTGCTATTGCACCATTTGTTAAGATTTCGAAACTTGTAAGTGAACTAGCCTACAGCTTAGACTTGGACCCTGATGAAATACTCAATGACCCAGAAGAAGCTGCTATCATGGCTCAAATAATAGGAATGCAAAATGCTGGACAAACAGATGGCGAGGAAGCTCAACCCCTTGGTGAACAACAGGGAGCAATGGGAAATAATACTGGAACACCTCAACAACCTCAAGAACTTGGGGTTACAGGAACTGGTGGTGGCAACATCGGAATCGGAAATGTACCGATGCCAAGGGAAGCTGCGTTTAGTGGCACAACTGGAGTCCCTACCGGAACAGGTCAAGGAGGCTTTGAATAGAGGAGAGCAATAACAATGATTGGATTAAAAGTACTACATAAATTAGCTGAACGATTAGGTAATGACCCAGAAGGTTCTCCTGAAAGTAAAGGTGAAACAAACTTTACGAGTGGGGATTCTTTTGCACTTCCTCAATTTAATGAAGGTGGTTCTATAGATGAACAGATGCAAATGGCTATGGCTATAGGTCCAGAAGAAGAAGAACAAGAAACACTTCCAGATGATGATATGGAAGATGATTATTTAGATTTTATAATGAGTGAAGCATTAAGTCAAGAAGAAGAACAAATGCTCACAAGTAAATTAGAACAAGACGAGGAACTAGCTATGCTTTTTGATAAAGTTATAGATGTTGCTCAAGAATTTGCTGGGTCAGGTCCTGTTGAAGGACCGGGTTCAGGAGTCTCTGACAGTATACCTGCAAGGTTATCTGATGGAGAGTTTGTTATGACTGCTAAAGCAGCCGAAGTTATGGGACCTGAAAATTTACAGGAACTTATGATGGAAGCTGAAAATGCTGCTGACAGACAAGCTATGTTTACAGGAGGTCCTGTGACTAGAGATAAAGAGAGAGAAGATATGGCGAAGAACGGCTCGGTTAAAAAAGTCGAACAAACCATTAATGTTAGTCAACCACAAGTTGATTCGTCAGGAGCTACTGTAGTTCAAGATGATGATTTAGTTAGTGAAGAATTAACAAAGCTTGCTCTTTATAATAGAGAAGGAGCTCATATACATAGCTAATACAATAAAGCGACCCTATTAGCGTAGGCACTTTATTACTTTAAAAACCGAAAGGCTACCTTTACAATACAAGCCCTCTTGTCGACAAAGAGCTACCTTGTAAACAAAGCCCCAATTAGGAGGATAAGAAAATGACTAATACAGTCCAAAAAGAGGAAAAGCCAAATCCTTATAACGCTAGAAAAGATTGGCACGATAGAGAAGACAAACCTTTTGTATCATCAGACGACCTTTATTTTGAAGCACCGGCTGAAAAGAATAAGCTTTTTGAAACTACGGATATAAACGAAGCAGAAGAAAACTTAAACTCAGAGGCTCTGGAAATTGAAAAAGATAAACCTTATTCAAAACCAGACTACAAAAAAAGATATGATGATTTAAAAAAGCATTATGATAAAAAGCTTAATGAGTTCAAACTAAAAGAAGATGAACTGAGCAGTAAGTTACAGGATATAACTCCTACTTATGTAGCTCCTAAGTCCGAAGAAGAGATTGAACAATTTGCTAAAGAATATCCTGATGTTTATAAGGTTGTAGAAACTGTTGCTCATATACAAAGTGAATCTAAAGCAAAAGTTCTAGAAGAACGCCTTAGTCAAATCCAAGATAAAGAGAACCAGTTAATACGACAAGATGCAGAAAATAGGTTAAACGAAAGACATCCTGACTTTGCTGAAATCAGAGATAGTGATGACTTTCATAACTGGGCAAATACGCAGCCGGAATCTATTAAAACATGGATTTACAATAATGCTGACGATGCCGACTTAGCCTCTCGTGCTATAGACTTATTCAAGCGAGATATGGGTATGACATTACCTACAGAAGACAAGTCATCTTCTAGGACCAAAGGAACTGCTGCTGACATGGTTTCGACTAAAACAACAACAGTTGAACCTAAGCAGGAAAGAGTTTGGTCTGAACAGGAGATTGCTGCCATGAGTGTTGCAGAGTTTGATAAATTCGAAACGGAAATATCAGATGCAATGCAAGAAGGCAGAATCATTAAATAAACTATTAATAAATAAGGAGAAGTATCATGGCTCAATATTTTGAACCAAGTACCGATACTAATGCTAACTTTGCAAACTCTGTAGCAGGACAGACTAATAGTTTCTTCCTACCTTCCGTTTATTCTAAAAAGGTTTTAAACTTTTTTAGGAAAGCCTCGGTAGCAGAAGCTATTACAAACACCGACTATGCTGGTGAAATATCTGCTTTTGGAGACTCTGTAAAGATTATTAAAGAACCAACTATCTCAGTATCTGATTATACTAGAGGTAGTGACACAACTGCAACTAAGCTAACAGACCAAGAATTAACTCTTGTTGTTGATAGTGCTAAAGCTTTTAAATTCATCGTAGATGATATTGAGAGTAATATGTCACATGTCAACTGGAAAGAGGTAGCTTCTTCATCTGCTGCATATGCTCTAAGAGATTCATATGACGCTGCTGTTATTGCTAAAATGTTTGCAGGATTGTCTGCTAGTGCCCCTGACCATATCATAGGTTCAGACAGCTCAACTGCTGATGCAACTATGACACATGCAACCAACTCTGTTGATTTGCTTGGCTCAGATGGAACTGGCGTGGATGCTTTAGACATGATGGCTAGAATGTCTAGACTCTTAGATGAACAAAATGTACCCGAAGAGGGTAGATGGTTCCTTGCAGGACCAGAGTTCTATGAAGAGCTAGCAAAGTCAGGGTCTAAAATGCTATCCGTTGACTACAACGCAGGTCAAGGTTCTATAAGAAATGGCTTAGTATCTAGTGGAAAACTCAGAGGATTTGATATGTACAAATCTAACAATATCGCTGCAACATCGAATGCAACTGGTAAAGTGTTAGCTGGACATATGAGTTCTACTGCAACTGCTAATACCATTCTTTCAACAGAAGTGTTGAGAGACCCTTCATCTTTTGGAGACATCGTAAGAGGTCTTCATGTTTATGGCTGTAAAGTCTTAAGAGAAGAAGCAATGGTTGGTGGTTTTTATGTTATCGACTAATACATAACAACTCGGAGGGGTCTTCGGACTCCTCCACTTTTAGGAAATTTTAAATGGCAACAACATATTTAGATTTAAGTAATGAAATTTTAAGGGAATTAAATGAGATTCCTTTAACATCTGCTAACTTCGGTAGTGCAGTAGGATTACAACAATTTGTAAAAGATGCAATTAATAAAGCTATTTTTGATATAGCTAATGAAGAACCACAGTTGCCTTTCTTTGCTGCAGCAGCTAGTGGAGGTACAGACCCTTTCTATGGGAATGTAACAGTAGCGACAGTAGCAGGAACAAGATGGTACACAATAAAATCTGGGAGTTCAAATATAACTACAGATTATGCATCAATAGACTGGGATGATTTTTATTTAACAACAATTAATGTAAGTGGTGAAACAACTCCATATCTTTCTAAAGGATTAAAATTTTTAACTTTAGATGATTGGAAAAGATATTACAGAGATACAGAAAACTCAGATGATGCAGAAGGTTCAGATGCAAGTCATGGTGAACCTACATATATAATAAAAAGTCCCGACAATAGAAAATTTGGATTAAGTCCAATACCAGACAAAGTTTATAATGTGCATTTTTATGCATTCACAAAGCCAACAAAACTATCAGCTCATGGAGATACAATAGCTTTTCCAGAACAATATAGTAATACTATTACTTCAAGAGTTCGTTATTATGTATGGCAATTTAAAGAAAGTCCACAGCAGGCTGCATTTGCATTAGATGATTTTAAGAAAGCTATGAGGCATATGAAATCAAATCTATTGAATCCACAGCCTAAATATATGACAGACGATAGAACTTACTTTTAGTTATGGCAACAGCACAACCATATACAGTTGCATGCGAAGGAGGCTTAGTAACAGCTTCTAATCAAATAGATTTATTAAGAAGTCCCGGAGCAGCAGTTGAATTACAAAATTTTGAAATATCCGTAGAAGGTGGATATAGAAGGATTAATGGATATACAAAATTTGGTGGTGATGATGGTACTCAACCTACAGGTAGTGCCTCAACTATATTAGGTGTAATGCCTTATGCCGATGGTGTTATAGTTTGTGCAGGAACAGGTATTTATTTTAGTCAAGACGGAATTACTTGGCTAACTATAAATAGAAGTTCTGTAGCTAGTAGTGGAGATAATTATACTGCCTTTACAGGAAGAAGTGCTTTAACTAGAACTGGACAAGGACAATGCCAGTTTGCTTTGTTTGAAGGTGCTAATTACGACCATGGACAATTAATCATAGCTGATGGTGCTAATGAATTATATAGTTTTAGAATGGAAGGAACTGGTGCTCTAGCCAGTAGAACTTTTTATTCAGAAGAAATAACAGTTAATAGTACAAAAGGTGTAGGTTTAATAACTCACCATGATAGACATTTAATAGCTGCAGGTGTTCAAGATAATTTAAGTACAGTATATTATAGTGCTTTATTAGACCCTACAAGCTTTAGTGGTTCAGGTTCAGGTGCAATTACTTTAACTGACCAAATAGTAGGTATAGCAGCTTTTAGAACTGACTTATTTATATTTTGTAAAAATAGTATTTATAAACTTACTAATATAAATAATTCAAGTACTACAGCAGTCGTACCTATTGCTGAAAATATAGGGTGTTTAAGTGGTCATAGTATTCAAGAGATTGCTGGTGACTTAGTATTTTTAGCCCCTGATGGTATAAGAACCATTGCAGGTACAGCTAGGATTGGTGATGTTGAGTTAGGTACAGTTAGTAAAAGTATACAACCTATCATTACTACATTAGCTAAGAACATTAATTTATGGACTATAACTAGTACAGTATTAAGAGAGAAATCACAATACAGGTTATATTACTCAAATTTAGGTGCATCACCGAATGCACAAAGAGGAATTATAGGAACTCTTAGACCAAACGGATTTGAATGGTCTGAGACAAAAGGATTAGAAGTTACAGCAGTAGGTGCTGACTTTGATGCTACAGAAGTTGAAAGATATTATCATGGCTCTAAAGATGGTTATATTTATAATCATGATACTGGTAATGATTTCAATGGAACAGGTATTGTAGCAAGATATAAAACACCAGATTATGATTATGGTGATTTAGGAACTTTAAAAACTTTACATTATTGTAGAGTTTCAATAGGGGCAGAAGGAATTGTAAGTCCAGAATTACAGGTGAAATTTGATTATTCTAATACAGAGATACCTCAACATACGAATAATTTTACCTTTGGAACAGTTAGTCCTTCTTCTGTATTTGGAGAAGCAGTCTTTGGGTCAAATGTGTTTGGTGCAGTATCGAACCCAATGATTAGAATACCTTTACAAGGAAGTGGAACTAGTAATAGTTTTACAGTATTAAGTAGCGATACACGAGCACCTTATGTAATAAATGGATTGTATGTAGATTACATACCATCAGGCAGGAGATAATAAAAAATGGCAACATATACAAGGCAAAGTTCATTTAGTGATGGAGACAGCATAACTGCTGCTTTATTTAATGATGAATTTAATCAATTAGTAAATACATTTCATGTAAGTACTGGACACTCACATGATGGGACAACAGCAGGAGATGGTGGTCCTATTACAGTTTTATATGGTAATAGTTTAACTTTCGGTACGAATGCTGAAAGTGATGTAGTTATTACTTTTAATGCAGCATCTAACGATGGAGTATTATCATGGATGGAAGATGAAGACTATTTTAAGTTTTCAGATGATGTTTATATAGATTCAGATTTAACTGTTACTGGAAACGCTGTTATAAATGGTAATTTAACATTTGGTAATGCAGCTACAGATACAGTTTCTTTTGGAGCTGATATAGATTCACACATTATACCTGATGATGATGATACTTATGACTTAGGTAGTTCTACACAACAATGGAGAAATGCTTATATTGATGGAACATTAGAAGCCGATGCAATTACTATCGGTGGTGCTACATTAGCAGAAACAATTAGTGATACTGTAGGAGCTATGGTATCAAGTAATACTGAGTCAGGAATAACTGTTGCCTATGATGATTCAGATAATACATTAGACTTTACAGTTGGAACACTAAACCAAAGTACTACAGGAAACGCTGCAACTGCCACAGCTTTAGAAACTGCTAGAACTATTCATGGTGTAAGTTTTGATGGTACTGCTAATATTGATTTAGCAGAAGTTATTCAAGATACTGTAGGAGCTATGGTATCAAGTAATACTGAATCAGGTGTTACAGTAACATATCAAGATGCTGATGGAACTATAGACTTTACTGTAGCTTCACAAACAGATGAAAACTTTACAACTGCTGACCATGCAAAACTAGATGGTATAGAAGCTAGTGCAACAGCCGACCAAACAGATGAAGAAATACAAGATATAGTAGGTGGAATGCTTACTGGTAATACTGAAACAGGTATTACTGTTACATATCAAGATGCAGATGGTACAGTAGATTTTGTTGTAGCATCTCAAACAGATGAAAATTTTACAACAGCAGACCATTCTAAATTAGATGGTATAGAAGCTAATGCTACTGCAGACCAGTCAGATGAAGAAATAGAAGATATTGTTGGAGCTATGTTTAGTTCTAATACTGAAACAGGTATTACAGCAACATATCAAGATGCAGATGGTACTATAGATTTAGTAGTTGGTACATTAAACCAAGATACTACAGGTAATGCAGCCACAGCTACAGCATTAGAAACTGCCAGAACAATACATGGTGTTTCTTTTGATGGCACAAGTAATATAGATTTAAGTGAAGTAGTACAAGATACAGTAGGTGCTCAACTTGCAACTAATGGTTCTCATACAAATTTAACTGCTACTTATGATGATGCAGGAGATGGAGCTGTAGATTTAGCTATTACTGATTCAACTATTAGAGGTAAGGTATCAGTCACAGATTCAGGTGGAGATGGTTCTCTAGCATATAATAATTCAACAGGTGTAATAACTTATACAGGACCAAGTGCTGCTGAGGTAAGAGCTCATTTAAGTGCTGGAACTGGAATAACTTATTCAGGTGGAGCAATAAGTATAGGACAAGCAGTAGGAACATCAAGTAATGTATCTTTTGGTAATTTAACCTTATCAGGTAATTTAACAGTTAATGGAACAACATCAACAGTTTCCTCTACTAATACAACTATATCAGATAACTTATTAGAACTAAACAATGGAGCAAGTTCTAATTCTAATGATTCAGGTATTGTTATAGAAAGAGGCTCAACAGGCGATAACGCCTTTATGGGTTGGGATGAAAGTGCTGATGGATTTATTTTAGGTACGACAACAGCAACAGGAAGTTCTACAGGTGATTTAACAATAACTGCTGGTAATTTACAAACTGCTGCTATCTCTGCAACTAATATTACAGTATCAGGAACAGTAGATGGAAGAGATGTGGCTACTGATGGTACTAAACTAGATGGTATAGAAGCAAGTGCTACAGCAGACCAGACAAATGCAGAAATAAGAACAGCAGTTGAAGCAGCTACTGATTCTAATGTATTTACTGATGCTGACCATTCTAAGTTAAATGCAATAGAAGCAAGTGCTGATGTTACAGACGCTACAAATGTAGGGACTGCTTTAACAGCATTCAGTACTGCAACAGATGCTGCTAGTTCTGACTTAGTTCCATATTATGATGTAACTGCAGGAGCATGGGAAAAAGGTACAATAGCAAATGTAGCATTACAAGGTAATAAAGGACAGAAAGGTGAATTAGGTGTAACAGGACCATCAGGACCTACAGGACCAACTGGTTCTACAGGACCTACAGGACCAACAGGCTCAAAAGGTCAGAAGGGTGAAGTAGGAGCTGGAGGTTCCACAGGTTCCACAGGGTCAGCCGGTTCTAAAGGACAAAAAGGTGAAGTGGGTGTTGGAGGTTCAACAGGACCTACAGGACCAACAGGACCTAGTGGAGCTGCTTCGGATGGTAGTAAAGGACAGAAAGGTGAAGTAGGAGCTGGAGGTTCAACTGGACCATCAGGACCTACAGGTTCTACTGGACCATCAGGAAGTAATGGTAGTGCTGGAGCAAAAGGACAGAAAGGTGAAGTAGGTACAACAGGACCTACAGGACCATCAGGACCTACAGGTTCTGGAGGCTCTGCCGGAGATGATGGAGACAAAGGACAAAAAGGTGAAGTGGGTGCAGGTGGACCTACAGGAGCTGGAGGTTCAACAGGACCTACAGGACCTACAGGACCATCAGGACCATCAGGTTCTGGGGGCTCTACAGGAGCTAAAGGTCAGAAAGGTGAAGTAGGTGCAGGTGGACCTACAGGAAGTACCGGACCAACAGGACCATCAGGACCATCAGGTTCTGCAGGCTCCAATGGTGATAAAGGACAAAAAGGTGAAGTAGGAGCAGGTGGTTCGACAGGTAGTACAGGACCTACTGGACCAAGTGGACCTACAGGACCATCAGGACCTACAGGAACTACAGGTACTGGTATTACAATGGAAGGACAAGTTGCTGGAACAGGTAACTTACCTTCGTCAGGTAATACAAAAGGTGATGCATATATAGTACAAGCAGACGATAGTTTACATATTTGGGATGGTTCAGCATGGGTAAGTGGTGGTTCTATTCAAGGACCTGCAGGTTCCACAGGACCAACAGGACCTACTGGACCAAGTGGACCTACTGGTAGTACAGGACCTACTGGACCGGGTGGTGCAGCAGGAGATGATGGAGACAAAGGTCAGAAGGGTGAAGTAGGAGCAGGTGGTTCAACTGGACCAGCAGGACCTACAGGCTCAGGTGGACCTACAGGACCAAGTGGACCTACAGGTGCAAAAGGACAAAAAGGTGAAGTAGGTGGTACAGGACCTACTGGACCCGGTGGTAGTACAGGTGGTACTGGACCTACTGGACCCGGTGGTTCAGCAGGAGCAAAAGGTCAGAAAGGTGAAGTAGGAGCCGGTGGTTCTACAGGACCAAGTGGACCTACAGGACCATCAGGAAGTAATGGTAGTAATGGCTCTAAAGGACAAAAAGGTGAAGTAGGAGCCGGTGGTTCAACTGGTAGTACAGGTGGTACAGGACCTACAGGACCAAGTGGACCAACAGGACCTACAGGCTCCGGTGGTTCAACAGGAGCAAAAGGACAGAAAGGTGCTCCGGGCTCAACTGGTGGAACAGGACCTACAGGACCAACAGGACCTAGTGGTGGTACTGGACCTACTGGACCCGGTGGTGGTACTGGTTCTAAAGGACAGAAAGGTGCTCCGGGCTCAACTGGTGGAACAGGACCTACAGGTTCAAGTGGTGGTACAGGACCAACTGGACCAACAGGACCAGCAGGAAGTAATGGTAGTAATGGTGGAACAGGACCTACAGGACCAAGTGGACCTACTGGACCAACAGGACCAACAGGACCATCAGGTTCTGGAATATCATCAAGTTCAAATACACAACTAAATAGTTTAGGTGTTAATACTGGTGCATCAGGAACAGCAGGTGAGATTAGAGCAACTAATAATATTACTGCTTATTACTCAGATGAAAGATTAAAAGACTTTGAAGGACCTATTGAGAATGCTTTAGAAAAAGTATTACAATTAGGTGGTTACTACTTCCGAGAAAACGAAGTAGCTAAAGAGTTAGGATATGATAATGATGAAAGACAAGTTGGTCTTAATGCTCAAGAAGTTCAAGCTGTTCTACCAGAGGTAGTTACAGAAGCTCCGATTGATGATAATTATCTAACAGTCTGGTATGAGAAGTTAGTACCTCTATTAGTTGAAGCTATAAAAGAATTAGCTATGGATTCACATCCTCCTAAATGTTTAGAAGATATAGAAGGCTATGAGAACTTAATCGAAAGAGTAGAAAAGTTAGAGGAATAATATGTCTTGGTTAGTTAGAAACTTAACAAAACAAGAAGTTAAAAACTTTGGAAAGGATGGAACTTTTAGAAGTTTATATGATTCATCTAAAGCCGGGTTTGATACAGATTCTAATTATGATTATCCTGTATCAGGTTTAAATGATGAGCAGAAACTAGAACATTGGCATGGTAAAGTTTTAAGTTATGCTACTCCTTGTACAGTAAAGAATGATTCTGGAGAAGACTATGACCATTATTGTCTTGGATTATTTCAAGATAATTATTTAGTTTATATATTTTTAGGTTATTACGATGATACTGATACTTCATATAATGATGTTTTTGGTATAGCAAGAGGAGACCAAGCAACAGGAAGCAAAGCTTATTTATTTATGAAAGAAGCTAACAACGCTAAATATGATTTTTATAAAAACTTAGGTGCTAATAAATTACATTCTTATTGTACTCCAGATGGAGAACTTCTTAAAACCTTACAAAGTTCAGAAGCTTATAGTGAAACAGGACAATATATTTTAGATTTTAGTAGCTTAACAGTTACAGACCATACAGACAGAACAGGAACAGCAATGAAAAAGGTAACATATAATTTCAAATGAGCACACTAAGTAATACAGTTTCAGCAGATGGCATTAGAGATGTCATGGAAGACTTAAATAGTAATGGTGGTGGAGATGCAGTACCTATAAATGGTGATTATATCTCAGACAGATTTACTAAAATAAATGGAAGTGCCAACACAAGTAATAGCACAAGTGATACTGCTACTAAACAATATGCAGATGCAAAGTCTACTTTTGCAATTAATGCAGGTACTGCTAACTGGACAACTGGCTCAGGTAAAAGTGCAATAAATTGGTCAGCAGTTGGTTGGGGAACTTCTGGTGGAACAACATCAGCGACAGGAGGTGGCTCTGGTTCTCAAATAGGAACACTCTACGATGGAAGTTCATCTTATACAAGTAGTGTTTTACCTTTTAATAACTTGTCCTCATCATTTGAATCAAGTAAAGATTTATGTTATGTAGGATATCAGGGAAGCTTAACTGGTGCTGGTGGATTTACTACTGTTTTAGTATTCGAAGGTAGTAATGCAGGAACATCGGATTCAGATTGGACTAATGTGTATTTTAAGGTAGATTCAACAGGTAGTTCTGGTGGAGTTGATTATGCTCCGGGAAATGCAGGTAGAACTTATGCAAGAAGTGCTGCTACAGTTACAACAGTAAGTGGTAGAATTGTTTATAAATGGGCTCTTTCCTTAACTGATTTCTCAACAGTAGTCTATAATGGTGCTTTAATTAGTGGTGTTGAATTTAATAGTTTTGTTTCTTTTGATTAATTAAATTTGACAAGATGTAAACTAGATGTTATACTAGTACTTGAGGTGAAAGCATGAAAAAACTAGTAATATCTTTAGATAGAAGACAAGATAGAAAGAAGTTATTTAATTTAAATCAGTTAGAAGATTTTAAATATATAAGAGCTATAGATTATAAGACAGAAAACTTTAGAAATATAGAGGTTGATGTTAATTGGAAAGACCCTTTTAAAGATAGACCAATATTAAAAAGTGAAGTAGCTTGTTTCTTATCCCATAAAAAAGCATGGTTAGAGTGTATAAGATTAAACGAACCAGTTATAATTTTAGAAGATGATGCTGTTATAAATAATAATTGGGATGAAGATTATTTTAAAGAATTAATAGATACATATGATTTTGTGTATCTACAAAGAAACGAGAATGAACCTGATAAAGTTATAAGTATAGATGATAAACTTGAGAAACCTTTTTATCCTTATAATTTAACATCTTATATAATAACACCTAGAACAGCTTCAACTTTAATATATAATATTAATAAGATAATACCAGCAGATGAATATGTTCCTAGTATGATAAATAAATTTAATACTGTAGCTTTAAAAGAAGATGCTTGTAATCAATTATCTAGAGATGAAAGTTATAGTGATATAGAAGCATCAGAACCTTTTAAAAATTTTACTGTTCATCCTATAACAGTAGGTTCTGATAGAAAGAAATGTATTAAGATAAATACTAGTGCTAAATACTGTGGTATAGATATAAAGAATATCGGCATTAATGTAGACTGGAAAGGTACTGATATGTCTGGTCCGGGTGGTGGAATGAAAGCCAACCTTTTAAAAGAATATGTCAACACTTTACCAGACAATGATATAGTTTTATTTACAGATGCATATGATGTTTTTTATATTGATAATCTAGAAACTATAACAGATAGGTATTTAGATTTTGGATGTAAGGTTTTATTTTCAGCAGAACTATATTGTTATCCTGATAATAATTTAGCAGAACAATTTCCTATATCTGAAACACCTTATAGATATTTAAATAGTGGTACATTTATAGGAGAGGTAGGAGAACTTAAAAAAATGTTTGCTTCTGCCGATGTAGCTGATGATGGTGATGACCAATTATATTATCAGAAATTATTTTTAAGTAATCAGTTTGATATTAAATTAGATTATGAAGGTTATATCTTTCAAACTCATGAAGAGAATTTAAATAAGAGTATAACTGGACAACTATATAATCCTCAGACAAATTGCTGCTCTTGTATTTATCATGGTAATGGTGGTGATAATACAAAAGAAAATTTCAATAAGTTATATGATTTATTTTACAAACCATCTACAAAATATTTTATACCTCAGCTAGATAAATTTGATATAATTGAAAAGGATATGCTTCTAGTTGATTTTATGACACAAGAACAATGTGAAAGATTAATAGAATTAGCAGATGCTGATGGTAGTTGGGATAGTTTATCTTATGATAAATTTCCAGCACAAGAAATTAGAATGAAAAAATTAGGTTTGTGGGAAGAATTAGAAAAACATTGGCAAAATAATATTGTTCCTTTAGTTGAAAAATATTGGAAGCCTATGGAGATGTACGGATTAAGAGATGCATTTATAATGAAATATACTCCAGAGACACAAAGAGAATTAGCTTTACATACAGATGCTAGTTTAGTTACAGGAAGTATAAAATTAAATGACGACTATGAAGGTGCAGAATTAGTTTATCCTAGACAAAATATTAGTAACAAAGATGTTCCAGTTGGTAAAGCTATTTTATTTCCGGGGACAGTAACACATGGACATGAATGTTTGAAGTTAAAAAAAGGAACTAAGTATAGTTTAACTATATGGTCAAACAGATATCCCGGAGATAGTATATAATGGATTTTAATATTTATTTATTTTGGAATATATTTATAACTTTAGTTTTAGCACCTTTAATGTTTGGTATTAGAAAAAACGAAACTGAGGCTAAAAGAATTGATATATTAGTTAATAAAACTAGAGAAGAAATGGCTAGAGATTATATAACAAAACAAGAAGTTAGAAATGATATGAATAGTTTAATGGATAGATTAGAAAAGCTACATGAAAAAGTAGATAAATTATTTGAAGTAAAGTGAGTTTAGAGGAAGGTAATAACAATGGCAAGTAAAAAGAAATATACACCTAAGTACAAAGCTAAGAGATTAGATATGCGTAAAGGTGGACAAGTTAGAAAACAATATGCAGTAGGTGGACCTAATGAGGATGGTATGAAGAGATATCCACAGGATGAAATGAGTATTAAACTGCCCGGTGGTAAGAAACCAATAATAGGAGTACCAAAACCTATAGACAAAACTCCAACTGGATATGATGATACTCCTAAATCTATCGTAGATAACTCTATAGGAGCTACACAAACAGGACCAACTTTTAAACCTACCCCTTGGAATATAACTGACCCAACAACTGAGGTTGGTGATACTCCTGATGCTGAGACAAAAAATCCAGTTAAAGGAAGAAAAAATCGTAACTATCCTCCAGATGACTCTGGTGATTGGGTTTGGGATGATGAACAAGGTGAATGGTTTTATACTGGAGATGGAACTCCGGGTGGTGGCAATGATACAGTTGCAATAAATAAAGGAGAAGGTGACCCTTATAGAGATGATAGGGTTGTAAGAACTGGACAAACAGCAGAAGAAACTGCAGCAGGTAGACAATCTCCAGATTTACCACAAGTTCCAATGGCTAAGAAAATTGGAAGAGCAGGAACTGAAATAGATATTAAAGATGATAGATATCGAATGACTTCACCAGAAGACGCAGGTGCTCGAGGTGTAGGTCCTTTTGGTACAGAGGTAGTAACTACTAAAGATACTTCTACAGCAAGCCTACAGGATGAGAGAGGAGTTTCTAAAGTTGGTAGAGACCAGTTAAGAACATTAGGTGATGAAGAAATAAATCTTACAGCAGCAGAAAGAGCAGCTCGTGGTATGGGTCCTGCTGAACAACAGACTCTTACAGATACAAGAGATAATGCAGTTGTTACAAGAACATTAGCAAAATTAGATAAAGCTCCAACTGTAGAGGCATTGATTTCTGGAGAAGCTTTTGTTCCTAATATATTAAATGGTTATCAAGCTTCTCAAGTAAATATTACTCCTGATGCAGAAAAACAAATTCGTAATGCTATCGTAGATAATTCAAATATTGATAGGAATGCAGCAGCAATCGCTGAGAATGCTCTTAGTATTATAAACTATGATGCTATTACACAAACTAGAAAATTAACAGGAGAAGCTGCTAAAGGAAGTGCTGTCACTATGATAGCAGAGACAGCAGAAATTCCACAAGATATAGCTGCTGCTATTGTAGAAGACCCTGCAACTGTAGAAGCTCAAATAGATAATGAACCAGTAGAAATTCAAGCTGCAGTAGCTGCTTTACCAGCAGAAGCTTTAGTATCTTCACAAATGGAATCATTACTTGCTGGTGTTGAGACAGGAGAAGTTCCAATATGGGCTAGACCTGCTATTGATGCTATTGATGCTAGAATGGTAGAGAGAGGCTTAGAAGCTTCAACAATAGCTAGAGTACCTTTACTTAATGCTATTATACAAAGTACATTACCTATAGCTCAATCTAATGCACAAGCTTTACAAGCTAGAGCTGCTCAGAATTTAAGTAATCAGCAACAAGTTAATTTATCTAAAGCTAATAACGAACAACAAATAAGATTAGCTAACTTAGCAAACAGACAAGGTGCTGAAACTCAGACTGCTCAGATGTCTCAGCAAATGAGAGGAATGCAAAGTCAATTTGCACAGCAAGCTATATTAACTGGTGAGCAACAACAACAACAAACTGCCTTACAGAATTTAGAGAACAGACAACAGGCAGCTTTAGTTCAAAGTCAAAATGCACAAGCAATAGCTTCTCAAGAATTAGGTAATACACAACAGATTAATCTAGCTGAATTACAAATTGAAGCACAACAAGAAGGTGCTAATCAGTCAGCACAGAACCAACAAAAATTAGTAGAGTATCAGACTGCTGCAGACTTCTTATCTAAGAATGCTGGTTTTAAACAGCAGATGGATTTAGCTAACTTATCAGAAGAAAATAAGATAAGGCTAGCAAATCTATCAGCTCGTAATCAAGCAGATGCTGACCAATTAAATTCTAATGAAAGAATAGAGTTAGCTAATTTAAATAAAAGAATGCAGGTTAATACTCGTAATGCAGAATTAGCACAGCAAATGGGTGTAGCCCAACTTAATGTCGAACAACAAAGAGCTATGCAAAATGCTCAGATGGTTTCCAATATGGATATGACTAAGTTTACTACAGCTCAACAAGTAGAGTTAGCTAATAGTAAATGGATGCAATCTACTACTATGGCAAATATGAACTCTGAACAACAATCTATTATTCAAGAAGCTACATCATTAGCACAATTAGATGTTGCTAATCTAAGTGTTAGAGAAAGAGTCCAAGTAGAAAATGCTAAGAACTTTTTACAATATGATATGGCAAATCTAAACAATGACCAGCAATCTAGAGTTTTAAAAACTCAATTACAACAACAGAGATTACTGTCAGACCAGTCTGCTCAGAATGCTGCTGTACAATTTAATGCTACTAGTGAGAATCAAGTTAATCAATTCATGCAACAACTTGGTGCTAATATGGAACAGTATAATGCTTCTGCTCAAAATAATATGAAGCAGTTTAATGCTACTAGTAATAATTCTGCCGAAGCTAGAAGAGTTGGTAATAACTTACAAGCTGCATCATTAGATGCTCAGTTAGCTACAGATGTTTCTAAGTTTAATGCTGAGAAAGAATTTATAAGAGACCAATTTAATGCACAACAAAATACAGTAATCGCACAGTCTACTGTTGACTGGAGGCGTAAAGCTAATACTGCTGATACTGCTGCTTTTAATGCAGTTAATCAACAGAATGCTCAGAACGCTTTTAATTTATCTGCATCAGCAAATAATTTCTTATGGCAAGAACTAAGAGATGAAGCTGATTTTGATTTCAAGAGATGGGATAATGACCAACAAAGGAAGACTTCCTTACTCGTAGCTGCTTTAGGAAACGAGCAGGGTGTAAATGAAAAAGGTAAATGGGATGATAATATATCAGCTCTATATAATTTATTTAGTGCTTGGGTTGATTAATTAAAGGAGAATATAATGTTAAAGAAAATAGGTAAAAAAATAGGAAGTGCCTTTAAAAAAGTTGGCAAGAAACTTAAAAAGGGTTTAAAGAAAGTAGCAGGAAAGTTTGCTGAACTAGGACCTTTAGGTAGTATTGCATTATCTTTTGTGGTACCTACTATTGGACAATGGTTCCAAGGACTCCCTGATGGAGGATTCTTAAAGACTGTAGCAGATGGTGTATCAAGTACTGTAGGTGCAGTTAAAAATGGTGTAGGTAAAGTATTCAATAGAATTACAGACGCTGTTGAAACTGGATTAAATGGTATTGCTGCACCCTTTACTAAGGCAGGTATGAATGAGAGAGGATTCGGTAGTGCACTTAGAGATGGTATTAGTAATTTAACTGGTGGCTTCATAGAAGGTTCTGATAAATCATATGTAGTAGATGGCACGACTATAGATGTAAAAAATGCTAAAGGTAGTAGAAAGGCTGGTGGTTTGACTAAAGATGAAAGAGCAATAAATAGAAGCAACGCTAAGTTAGAAGCAAATAAATTAAAAGTAGCTAAAGATGATTCTTTAAACAACATAATGCAGGGAACTGACGAGGGTAAGACTCTATTAGAATCTGGAGATTTAAGTAGAAAACAAATGAGAGATTTAAAGAAAGTAGGAAAATTAGAAAAGGCTCAAGCTGGTGATGGATATTCCTTTACTAATTATAAAGAGCAATCATATACTAAACCAACTAAACTAAAGATAGACTCAAGAAAATGGAATAAAGAAGTAGAGCAGAAATGGTATCATTCAGGTAAAGGAAGTACAGGATATAATCCATCCCTTGACACAGGAGGTCCTGCATTCTTAGATAGTAGTACTCATGGAATTATGGAACCATCAGGCTCAGCAAATTGGAGAGAGCATGTTAGAGATAGTAAAGAATTTACAGTA
>Ga0315331_10000056_pt1 | contig 56597 bp, 47 predicted proteins | sample M160m34915metaG_FD_203456 | JGI IMG/M metagenome (GOLD analysis project Ga0315331, IMG submission 203456) | Ammonia-oxidizing marine archaeal communities from Monterey Bay, California, United States - M1 60m 34915 | ecosystem: Environmental > Aquatic > Marine > Intertidal zone | place: USA...
GCGATCGAGGAATTGATGGCTTGAGGCTATCGGCAGTAAAGTCGTCGTCAGGTTGCCACCGTTTGCTAAATCTGCGAATGAATGACGACCGTCTTCATCTCTGTCATTTCCTCGATGGCGTATTTCGGGCCTTCCTTGCCCAGGCCGCTGTCCTTGAGACCGCCGTATGGCATCAGGTCGGTGCGCCACATCGGGCCCCAGTTGATGTGGATGTTGCCACTGTGGACGTGACGAGCGAACTTCACAGCCACATCGATATCCTGTGTGAACACGCCGGCACTCAGGCCGTAATTGGAGTCATTGGCCATGCGAATCGCGTCGTCGATGTCCGTGGCTCGCAGCACAGCCACCGCCGGGCCGAAGACTTCTTCGCGGACAACTTTCATGTCCGCCGTCGCTCCATCCAGTAGTGCAGGTTGTACGACGGCACCATTCCGTTCGCCACCGCATACCAGTTTCGCTCCCTGGCTGACAGCTTCCTTAATCCAGTCATGAACGCGTTGAGCATCCTGAGTGCGCACCATCGGCCCCACCTGAGTATCGTCGCTGAGCTGATTGCCCGCCGCGATGGTTTCGATATTCGGTTGCAGTGAGGCGAGCAGTTCGTCGTGAACCTCGTCCAGCACGATCAACCGCTGGGCCGAGATGCAAACCTGTCCGGCGTTCGCATAACCACACGCCAGCGTCGCTTTTGTGACCATATCCATGTTGGCATCGGGCATGACGATCAGCGGACTGTTGGATCCCAGTTCCATCGTGACGCGTTTCAGCCCGGCAACTCTGCAGATTTGTTCACCGACTTCCTGACTGCCCGTAAAACTGATCTTGCGAACTCGACGGTCAGTGCATAGTGCGTTGCCAACCGTAGAACCGCTGCCGGTGATGCACGTGATCGCCAGGGGAGGTACGCCGGATTCCAGCAGGATCTCGACCAGCTTAAGCGCTACCAGCGGTGTATCACTGGCGGGCTTCAGAACAATGGCATTACCAGCCGCTAATGCCGGACCCACTTTGTGGCACACCAGATTTAAAGGAAAGTTGAACGGTGTGATGGCGGCGATGACGCCGCAGGGCACTCGCATCGTGAAGCCCAACTTCCCTTCCGTACCCTTGCCACCGTCCAGTGGCAAAAACTCACCGCCCAGACGCTTGGCTTCTTCGCTGCTCAGATCAATCGTTTGAGCAGATCGTTCGACCTCACCCAGCGATTCACGCAGCGTCTTGCCTTCCTCCAGGCTGATCGTTCTAGCCAGTTCCTCGGCGCGATCTCGCATAAGTTCCGCAGTTTTTCGCAGTATCGCGTACCGGTCATACGCGTGGACGGCTGCCATGTGCGCCGCACCGTCAACCGCCGAGGCCAGGGCCGTTGCGACGTCGTCGGCAGACGCTGCGGGGACAGTGTCGATGACGTCTCCGCTGAACGGATTTGCGACTTCGATCACCGCATCTCGGTCCTGCCATTCTCCTGCCAGAAAAAACTTCATCGCGATCTCCTGAATATGTTGAGTCTGATTCAGCAGAATTAAACGACAACGGACGATGCTTCGCAATCATGGAACGGGGTAAGGTGTCGCCACGTTGTGGCGCAGGACGCTGTCATGAATGGTTGTGACGTTGCAAGGGCCTGGTAATTGGAGTGAGCAAAGAGTGAAACCCCGGGGCTTCCTCCGCCAGTTCAGTCCAGCCCCGCCTCGGCGAAACGACGCGCTGTTGTTGCACGTCGTGTTGAATATTCTCGGGCTGAGGAATGATGGCGGCCGTAATACGGTGTAGACTGACGATCCGGGTTTGCAGCGTCAGTGAGCCTCTTGTTTGTCTATCGAGGTTTGATTTTATGCGTGTTCTGCTTTGCGTGGTGTTCTCAGCGGTTACAGTTTTACCTCTCGAACCGACAGTGGCACAGCAGCGGAAGGAGGGCGAACCTGTTGCTGCCGCAACAGGTCAGCTGCCCGACGGAGCGAAAGAGTTTTCGGAACTACAACTGGAAACCGGCACGGCGTACCAACTCAGCACGTCGGTGATCATCGTGCTGGACGACGTGCCAGACGGCAAACAGTTGATCATCCCGAGGATGGCGAACGTGGTAGAACGTATTCGCTGGATTGGTGGCGAAGCCGCAGCAACCATGACGCTGAAGCCGGAAATTGATCACTGGGTTGTCAGGCTTACCACACCACCAGCCGGTGACAGAAAGTTACTGGTGCTGGAACTTGATTCGGCTCCAACAGCGTTCAGCAGGAAGGTGGTTGCAGCGGAGAACAAACACGGCGTGATTTCACTGCCAGCGAAATTCGCCACGGTACACGGAGAAAAGCTTCGGTTCGAACCTCAACCACACAAGAACACAGTCGGGTACTGGGCCGTCGAAAAAGATTTCGCAGAATGGCACTGCAACATTGCCCGCGCGGGCCGTTACGACGTCGAGATTCTTCAGGGTTGCGGTACAGGGCATGGAGGAAGTGATGTTGAGCTGCGCGTGGCCGACCAGCGGATGAGTTTCGCGGTGCAGGAGACAGGACACTTTCAGAATTTTCGCTGGCGACACCTGGGCCAGGTGGAACTGAAGGCAGCCGATGACGTTCTGCTGCAGTTGATTCCACAGAGGAAGGTTGCCGGCGCTGTGATGGACTGCCGAGAGATTCGGCTGGTACCCGTGAAGAAGAACGACGTGTCGCTGAGACGTACCGGTCTGAATGCCGACGGAAGTCGGGCGGATGGCAGGGTTGTGCAGAACAAGCGGCCCAATGTTCTGGTGATACTGACGGACGACCAGGGTACGCTGGACGTTGGTTGTTACGGATCTCGTGACCTGTTCACTCCGCGAATGGATGGGCTGGCCAACGCTGGTGTGCGATTTACTCAGGCATATGCGCACATGGTTTGCTGTCCGGCTCGAGCAATGCTGATGACCGGTCGGCATCCTCAACGATCCGGTGTTAATTCGTGGACTCAGGGAGATCTGAATGCAGAACGCGGTATCAACATGGCCTCTGAGGAACTGACGATTGCGGAAATTCTGAGACGTGCCGGATATCGAACCGCATTATTCGGGAAATGGCACCTGGGTGCCGCCGCTGACTCCGGCCCGACGACTCAGGGCTTTGACGAATTTTTCGGTCACCGCGGGGGCTTCATCGATAACTATAATCATTTTTTTCTGCATGGCAGCGGATTTCATGACCTGTATCGTGGTACTACGGAAGTGCGGAAACGCGGTCAGTATTTTCCGGACATGACTGTTGCCGAAAGCAAACGATTCCTCAGTGAACATGTCAACGGTTATGCTGACGTGCCGTTTTTCCTGTACACCGCATTTAATATTCCGCACTACCCCGAACAGGGAGATTCACGGTTCGATCAACTGTACGCAGGGGTGAAGATGCCGCGACAAAGCTATGGGCGAATGATCACTACCGTCGACGATCGCATCGGGCAGATTCTGGATGAACTTGATCGCCTGGGAATACGTGAAAATACCGCGGTCATATTCCAGAGTGATAACGGTCATTCGGCAGAAGACTATCAAATCAAGCCGGAAAACCATCTGTCGGACCTTCCTCAGCGGCACAACTACGGGGCCAATGGAGGAGGCGGGAATACCGGGAAATGGAAGGGCAACAAGGCCACGTTCTATGAAGGTGGTCTGCGAGTTCCCGCCATTGTCAGCTATCCCCAACGATTACCATCGGGTGAGGTACGTGATCAGGCGATCACACTCTGTGACTGGTTGCCGACAATCACAGAACTCTGCGATGTTGATCTGCCTGACAACCAGGTACTTGATGGTCAGAGTCTGTTGCCGATCATCAACGATAATGCAGATTCGCACCACACTGTCATGCACTGGCAGTGGCAGTCAAAGTGGGCCGTACGCGACGGCGACTGGAAACTGATAGGCATCGCCAGACGTCCCCCGGAACTTGTCAATCTGGCCGACGAGGCGCCCGAGAGCGTCAATCACGCAAAGGAAGAACCTCAAGTCGTGGCGCGCCTGCAGACGTTGCATGACGAATGGATTGAACGCGTCAGGCAGCGTTAGATGCGTCCGGACGGAGTCAACGAAATTGTTCTTGTGTAGCCGATTCACTTTGGTCTGATTCCTCAGATTGCCGAAACCATACAAAAGAGCGATCGGTCATTTCTGTCTTGTTGTCTGATGACCACCGGCATAAAACACGGATCGGCCAAATCTGCCGGTGACCAGTCCCATGAATGGATGCATGGAGCGAATGATGAAATTTACGATTGCTGTCCTAACGCTGACTATCTGTTCGTCAATGGTGTCAGCGTGTCCATTTTGTCTGGCACCAATGCAGACCTGGGCGGAAATGGTTGCGGACGCTGAAGTTGTGGTTCTGGCAAAACTGCAGATTACACACGAGGGGTCACAGACAGAAAAACCATATGCCGTTCTGGAGATCGTGGAAGTTCACAAAGGTCGGGATGTGCTTCCGGATGGCAGAATTGTTCGCATGAATGACTACCTTTATGGACAGGCCGGTGACCTGTTCCTGCTGAGGGGCGGTCTGCGTAGCGCTGAGATTCCGTCAGTCATTGAAACGTTTGCACAGGATGATGCGAATCCCACGTCTTCTGCCATCCGAAAGATTTCGGCAAGCGGCACATCAGATTCTGACGTTTCGAGTTTGAGACCGCAGACTTTCGAATGGGATTGGGCCGACGGCGTTTCTGTTCGCTCATATCGATACATCACTGCGGCCCCTGGCCCGAAGAAAGAAACTCAGGAACGACTAAAGTACTTCCTGCCGTTCCTTGAAACTGAAGGGCCTTTGGTGGCTGCCGATGCGTGGGGTGAGTTTGCGAATGCGGACTACGAAGACATCGTTGCGAGTCGAAAGCTGTTTCCGGCAGACAAGCTTCGAACGTGGATTTCTAACAAACAGACCAGTCCGGAACGGTTGGGATTGTATGGTATGATGCTGGGTGTCTGCGGCAGCGAACAGGATGCAGAGTTTCTGGAACAGCAGATCGGTCAGCCCGTGTCCGGGGAAATCCGTTTTGGCGTCGAGGGACTGATGGGAGGATTGCTGCTGTTGACCGGCGAAGACGGACTCAGCTTTCTGGAAGAAACCCGTCTGGAAAATGCCAATGCGTCGCAGTTCGACTGCTTTGCTGTGGTCCAGGCACTGCAGTTCGTCTGGGCGTATGAACCAGAACTTATGCAGAAACAAAGATTGCGCTCGGCACTGTATCCGATGCTGGAGCGAGAAGATCTGCGTGAAATCGCCGTTCGCGACCTGGCTCGCTGGCAGGACTGGAAGGCCGTACCTCTGCTGACTGAAGTGTACGAAGACTGCAGGAACAACGATCTGCGCACCGTGCGTGCGATCATTGGGTTTCTGTTTGTGTGCCTGAAGTCCGAACAGGATGGTGATACTCATGTTGCCGCTGCCAACCGGCTGCTCGATCGTATTCGCAGCGAAAACGGTCGCGTTGTGCGGTCTGTGGAACGCGACTTTCGCTAACCTTTGAGTCGTTTAATCTTCCACCGTGGTTATGGGAGACTGAATTCGTAGACTGGTGCTGCAGGACGGCCGACTCGATTTTTCTGACCAGCGTGGTAGCAGCCCTTTGATCACGGTATCCAGACTCACGAAGCGATTCCCATTGTCCGACGGTAGTGTTGTGACGGCAGTTGAGGATGTTTCGTTTTCGGTGAATCGGGGAGAAGTGTTCGGCTTGCTGGGGCCAAATGGTGCCGGTAAAACGACAACACTGCGAATGATGCTCGGCCTGTTGCAGCCTTCGGCCGGTGATTCCAGCATCGATGGCGTATCAGTGATGGACAATCCGGATCAGATCAAGCGGCTGATCGGCTTCGTGTCGACCAGCGTCGGCGTCTATCAATGGCTGACGCCCCGGGAAATGCTGTCTTTCGTGGCTGATCTTTACGATGTGTCGCCCGCTGCCCAGGCAGAACGAATTGAACGGCTGGCAGACGTACTGGACTTTCGGGAATACATTGACCGCCGGTGTGGTGTGTTGAGTACCGGGCAGAAACAACGCGTGAATCTGGCTCGGGCACTGATGCATGATCCGCCCGTTATGTTGCTGGACGAGCCGACACGTGGTCTTGATGTGGTCGGCAGTCAGGTCGTGTTTGAGTATCTTCAGCTGCTGAGATCGCAGAAGAAGGCCGTCATTATCTGTACTCATCGACTTGATGAGGCCGAACGATTTGCTGACCGGTTCGGGCTTTTGCATCAGGGGCGACTGCAGCATTGTGGTACGCTGGCGGAACTGCAGTCGACGACGCATGAACATTCGTTGACGGAGATGTTTGTGAACCTGCTGAAGACTTCGAAAGCGGCGATATGTTTCGACGCGTAACGAATCGTGTGCTGTTCGAGAAGCCTCCCAAAACTTCCGGGCAGTGCCTTTGGGACGCTGATTTCGATTGAGCGAAGACTTTTTTGTATGTCGGACGAGTCAAAATCTGTCAACTCCAGGGACTCCGGCAGTCGCACATGGCGACTGGCGACGAAGGAGTTGCGCGAAATTCTGCGTGACCGTCGTACGGTGATGACGCTTGTTCTGATGCCATTGCTGGTGTATCCGCTGCTTGGTGTGATTCTACGCAAAGGTCTGCTGAACAATTTGTCACACCTGCAGACGATTGAAGTTCATGTCTGTCTGGAAACCGAAGAGGATTCTCGACGATTTGCGGAGGCGATGATTCGTGGAGGACAGATCGCGGTCATGCAGCAGGGAACTCGATCCGGGGAGCCTGCTGATTCCTCAGCCGTGGCGGATGTGCTGGGTGCACGTGGGCAACCGGAGTTTGAATTCAGAGTCTTTTCGCTGGATGAATCAGAGTCCGGGTTCTCTGTGGAACAGCAGGTTTCGGAACGTTTTGCTGACATCGGTGTAAAGTTGACGTCCGTTGAGAATGTTGATGGAGGGAGACCTCGTCGAGGTCCGCCGTTTCTGAAGTGGCAGATTCTGCGTCGGGAGGGATCGGCACTCAGCGATCGCGGTTATAAGGAAATCACACGACGGCTGGATGCGATCAATGACCGGTATGTCGATCGGCTGTTGGAAATTAATCAGCTGTCCCGCGTACGTCCGGCGACGGTGGCGACCCAGGTCCTGTCATCCAGTGACCAGGGAAACAGCAGTTCTCTGATTACATTTATCCCTCTGGTATTGGTACTAATGACCATGACGGGTGCAGTTTACCCGGCGATCGACCTGACCGCAGGTGAACGCGAACGCGGCACGATGGAAATTCTGGTCGCGGCGCCGGTTTCACGAATGACGCTGCTGGCCGGAAAATTCGTCGCTGTACTGACGGTCGCTCTTCTGACGGCCACGATGAATCTGATCTCGATGTTCGCAACATTGTTCGCCCTGGGCCTGGAAGGCACCGTACTGGGTAACCTGGGGCCGACGATGGTCGTACAGGTAATTGTGCTGATGGTGGTTTTTGCCGCGTTCTTTTCAGCCGTGTTGCTCAGCATTACCAGCGTTGCCCGCAGTTTTAAGGAAGCTCAGGCGTACCTTGTGCCGCTGATGCTGATTTCTCTGACACCGGGTGTGTTCAGCCTGATGCCGAATCTGCAGATCAACGGAATACTGGCGGTGACTCCACTGGTCAACACAGTACTGATGGCACGAGATCTGCTGCAGGGCAACGTCAGTTTGTTGATGTTTGCCATCGTTCTGATTTCCACCGTGCTGTACGGCGTGCTGGCATTAGCAGTTGCCGCCAGAATTTTTGGTTCGGATGCAGTTCTGTACGGCAGCGGCGGCACGTTGACAGAGTTGCTGAGACGGCCTCAGGAATCCACTGACGTGGCCTCGACCCAGGTATCGATGTCGTGTCTGGCTGTCGTGTTTTCATTGTTCATTGTAGCAGGTTCCATCCCGTCGCGTCTGAATGTCAGTTTGTCAATTCAGTTGCTGGCCGCAGGTTTAGTTTCGTTGTTCCTGTTTGTGTTGATTCCCGTCTGCCTGGCAGGTTTTGCGCGAGTACAGCTGCTTCACGGGTTTTCGCTGCGTCTGCCAAAGTGGTGGTTCTGGCCGGCCGCCGTTCTTCTGGGAGGATCTTTGTGGCCTTACATATACGAAATTGAGATATCGATTCTGACGGACGATCGGATTGAGGAACTAAAGCAGATTTACGAACGATTTGAAGGTAATCTGAAGGCCGTGCCATTGTGGATCAAGCTTGTATCACTGGCTGTGGCACCGGCCGCCTGCGAAGAATTTTTCTTTCGTGGCTTTCTGCAGAATTCCATTCGCGCCCGCGCTTCGGCATCGATGTCCATCATTTCCTCTGCAGTGCTGTTTGGTCTGTTTCACGTCATTGTCAAAGACGCGTTGCTTTTTGAGCGGCTGATTCCCAGCACTCTGATGGGTATTGTTCTGGGCATTGTTCTTGAACGATCCGGCAGCGTGCTGCCTGGCATGTTGCTGCACGTGATGCACAATGGGCTGTTGATTATTGTGTCCGAATTTGAATCCGAACTGACGCAACTGGGCATTGGTATCTCTGAACGACAGCATCTGCCGGCATCCGTTCTGGTCGGTGCTGCCGTGTCGATCGCAGTGGCTGTGACGTTGCTGGCGACAACTGGACTAAAACGGCCAGATCAACGGTGTAATGAGGACGGTGATGATTCCCACGATGATGCTGAGGGGCAGGCCGAGTCTTAGATAGTCGGAGGATCGATAGCCCCCGGCGCCGTAGACCATCATGTTGGTCTGGTAGCCGAAGGGTGTGGCAAAGCTGCCCGCGGACCCCATGATGAGGGCGATAATCAGGGGTTCGGCGTTGACATTCATCGCCGTTGCGGATGCCAGCGCAATCTGCAGCACGAGAACTGCCGCGGCTTTGGCCGTGATCAGGTTGGTCAGTACAACGGACAGCGTGTAGATGGCGATCAACATGGGATAATGCCCATTGCTGACCAGCGCCGCCATTGCTTCGCTGACGAATCTGTCGGCCTGGCTGGCCTTCATGGCCTCGCCGATCCCAAGGCCCGCAGCCATCACTAGAATGACGTTCCAGTCAATCGCACGGCGGGCGTCTTCAGCTCGCGTACAGCGAAAGAACAGCATCAGCATCGCCGCCGGCAGGGCTGCCAGCAGCGCGGCATCGTTAACACCAAGCGTACCGAACACAGACGCGGCGACAACAAAACCGGCCATGATCAGTCGAGCGATCCAGGCGTTCTCGTGACGTACCGGAGCGGAGTTCTGCACTTCGCTGACAAGAAAAAAGTGCCGGGAATTGCGCTGTTGCTCGATGAAGTTCTGGCTTGATTCCAGCAGCAGAGTGTCACCAGGCTGCAGACGAATGTCACCGATTCTGCCAGGCAGACGAATACCGTCACGATTGACTGCGATAATGGCGGCATTGTAGTGCGAACGAAACTTGGATTCCCGAATCGTCATTCGCAGGAAAGGGTAACTGCCGGACACAACAGCTTCCATCAGACACCGCTGAGAACGCGGACCATCCAGTTTGAACAACTGGTCGGTGGCGGGTTTGAGTCCCGGGATTTTCTGCAGATCGACGACTGATTCGACGACTCCAACAAATACCAGGTGATCGTTTGCACGCAGCAGACTGTCGGAACTGACTGCCGGCAGCACGTGGCCGTCGCGGTCGATTTCCATCAGATACATACCAGGCAGGTGTCTCAGACCGGCTTCTTCAATTGTATTGCCAACAAGTGGACTGCTGGGGTCGACCTCCATTTCCACGGTGTACTCGCGAGGGTCATCGTTGGCCGTAAACGCGGGTTGACGTTCCGGCAGCAGTCGTCGTGTGAACAATGTCAGAAAGCCGACGCCAGCGACCAGGCACGGTACGCCCACCCACGCCAGTTCGAACATCGTCAGACCGCTGCCCGGATTGTGCTCTACCAGCTTACTGTTGACCACGATTGTCGTGCTGGTGCCGATCAGAGTACACATGCCGCCAAGGATGGCGGCAAAGCTGAGCGGCATGAACAGATGACTGACCGAGATACGGTGCTTGCGAGACCAGTCGCTGATAATTGGCATCATCAGCGCCACGACCGGAGTGTTATTCAGAAATGCACTCAGCAGAGCCGCGGGCACCATCGTGCGCAGCTGAGCAGATGTTGTGCCTTTTGGCGTTCCCAGCAGACGCATCCCCAGCCACGCAAACGCTCCGGTTCGCTGCAGACCATCAGCAACGACAAACAGCACGGCGACGGTCAGCACGCCTGGATTTGCGAATCCGGACAGACCCTGTGTGACCGACAGGCCGTGATCTTTGTCAAACGTTCCATACACCAGCAACAGCGTCAATCCGCCCAGCAGAGAAATATCTGCGGGAAATCGGTAGTGCATGATTGCGACGATCACCACCACAATCACGCCCAGAGTCAGAGCGATCGGAAACCACTCCATCACAAACTTTCAGCTGAGTTCAGGAGGGATTCGGTCTGGCGAATTATCCGTGACGGCAGCCACGACTGCATCGTGAAACTGTCCATTTGTCACAACCATGCCTTTGTTCATGGCCAGCGTCGCACCATGATGAAACTCGGGGGCTTTACCGTGGATGTCAGTGACCATGCCACCAGCTTCTTCAACAACCAGAATGCCACCAGCGTGGTCCCAGATTTTTTCCTGATAATCTTTTCGCGTCGGCAGACGCAGATAAATATCGGCGTCACCCATCGCCACTGCCAGGTACTTGCACTGACTGTCAATACGAAACGGTTCGCGACGGATTCCGAGTTGTCCGCCGATCTGGCCGGACCAGTCGTGTGAACTGTGCCCTGATTCGACGGATTCACAGAACCGAGCGTCACTGCTGACGGCCGTGGATGACACCTGCACTCGTCGTGGCTCACTGCCTGGTGAATCAAGTGGTTGAATGAAACTGCCTGTACCCTTTACGGCCCATGACAGGATGCCCTGTGCACCGTCTGGTTGAGATGAATCCAGTGGCATGTTGGGGCAGCCGAGAATTCCAATTTGAATCTCTCCGTCAACAATCAACGCCAGCGAAATCGCATACTGCTCTTTCCTCAGGAATCCCTTGGTACCGTCGATCGGATCCAGCGTCCAGAACCGGGACCGATACTCCTGCAGGCCACCACGATCAATCCAGTCGCAGATTTCGTCGGGAGTTCCGTCAACGCCAACGCTCCCGCACTCGGCAACGATCCGGGCCAGAAATTCCGCACCGGCCGGCTCGCGAAGCTCTTCGGCGCCTTCTTCACCAATCACAGGATCATCGGGAAAAGCTGCCTGTAGCTGACGACAAATCATCGCCTGGCTGGCAAAGTCAGCCACCGTGACAGGACTCTTGTCCTTTTTCTCCAGAGATTCTGCTGAGATGGCGGCCTGAACCGTCCGGCAGACATCAGCTGCCTGACGGACTGCCTGCAGCCCCGTCTTCAGTTCACTTGCGTACAAAGAGGTCATCGACCGCTTTCGTTTGTTGTGTCTGATATCAAAGGCGTGCCTTTTACCGCAATTGTCTGGCTGACAAAAGAGGTTTCGGCAATACAGACAGCGTCTTCCGGGCATTTTGCAGCGATCAGATCCCGCGGGCCGGCAATTCTCGATTGCTCGCTGGAATCAGATTGCGGGCGGTTCCGCATCAAGTGAGCAGCAAACTCAGAACAAAAGACCCAATGATTGCCAGGATGATCATGCGTATCCACATCTGGCGCCGGCTGGCCGGAGAATCCGCTTCGCCGTGCTGCGGGAATGCGCGGGCTACGAAGTCATCGTAGTCAAAGTCGTCGTCATGTGGATCGTAACTGTCGCCGGAATCGACGTAGTCGTCGCTGAAGCCACATTCTCGGCAGACTCTGGCGTTCGGGGGCAGGTCGAATCCGCAGTGCGGGCAGGGTGACCAATCATTGGGTTCTGTGGCTGGCATTCTGTTTGTCTTATACTCGACGGGAAACGCTGAGAACAAACCGTTCGGTCTTCTGAAGATGTACTTTCTGATTTTGACAGGTTGCCGCATGTCGAAATGTTGAGCCTCGCTTGTCAGCGACCGACTTTTCGTGTGGACCACAGGACGGGGCCAACGGTTTTCGGTATGGTCTGTAAGTTCGTGTGAGTTGTTTGCCCACCCCGGAGTTTATGCATGGTTCTTTCATTTGTTCGTTTCCGGTTCGTTTCTGCAGTTCTGCTGGCCTCTGTCCTTTGTGACGGCGGTTCGTTGTTTGCTCAGCAACTGACGGAAGCGAACTATGACCGGCTGGTGCCTGATGGAAAAGAAGTTGACGCCATTTACGGCGACTTCGCGCTGCAGAACCGTTCTGCCAAAGCCGTCATTGCGTTTCCCGCGACGACACGAAACAGCAACATGACCGTTCGCGGTGTCGGTGGGTGTCTGATTGACTTCGCGGCAACATCATACGAAAGCGATCAGTTAGGTTCCTTTTATCCCGGCCGCCGGAAGTTTGCGTTTTCTCAGACGCAGGCCGATGAGCAAGTCGTCACTGTGACTTCGCCCGGGTCAGAGACGCGACCAATGTGTGAGGTTCGCTATGAGCTTAGTCGTGACCAGCCGGTCATTGAGATTATGTCGACATGGTCGAATACCACAAAGACGGACTGGGCACTTGCTCTTGAGGACGATTTGCGAGCGGACGGCGGCAAAGAGGAGATGGTGAGATCACCGAACGGGACTCATACTGTTTTCTGTGTTGATGATGTTTACTGGCAGCAGGCATACGCGATATGTGCCGCCGGATATCGAATTCGCAGCAACAGCAACTCGCGAGAGTGCGTGCTGGTCTATGAGTCGGAAGACGGGAGCCCTGTTGTTGTGAAGCCGGGGCAGTCGTTTACTTTCAAACGTCACATCGTCGTTGGCAGATCTCTGCCAAACGTACTGGCTGTGGCAGAACGAATTGCGAAGGTCCCATCAGCCTCGCGTCGCTGCGAAGTTACGCTTCTCACTGCGGATGGAGCGCCCGCAGAAGACGCCCGCGTTGAGTTTCGTCGAGGAAAGGAACTTCGCGGGACGGTCAGGACTGACTTGAAGGGGGCGGCACGGCTGAGACTTCCGGAGGGGACATACACAATCAACGCAACCATTGGCGGAGTTGCCCTGCTGCCCCCCAACGCCGTTCAGATTCAGGTGGGGGAGGGAGCAAACACTTTTGAGCTGCAAAGCAGAAGCTATCGGGCCGGGGATGTTACGGCGACGATCATCGATAGCGACGGGGCGGCCATTCCTGCGAAAGTGGAATTCATCGGCGATGGCGATACTCCCACACCGAACTGGGGGCCGGAATCTGCCGAACACTTTGTGCGAAACCTCGCCTACACTGCAGACGGCACATTTGCGACACCGCTACAGGCCGGGAACTACGACGTGATTGTCAGTCACGGTCCGGAATATGATGCGGTTTTCACCAAACTCACCGTCACAGCCGGTCAGACGACGAAACTTGCAGCAACACTTCGGCATTCGGTAAAGACACCAGGCTGGGTGAGCAGTGATTTTCACAGTCACAGCTCACCATCGGGCGACAACACCGGCAGCCAGAAAGGGCGTGTCCTGAATCTGGCGGCCGAGAACATCGAATTCGCTCCCTGCACGGAACACAACCGGGTCAGTACGTACGACGGGCACATCGCAGCACTTGGGTTGAAGAAGTTTCTGGCGACTGTATCGGGGATGGAGCTGACGGGGCAACCGCTGCCTCTGAATCATCAGAACGCTTTTCCGATGAAGCACACTCCCAGAACGCAGGACGGTGGGGGCCCGGTGACGGATTCCAGTCCCGAAACGCAGATTGAACGGATCGCGTTGTGGGACGAGCGCAGCGAGAAACTCATCCAGCAGAATCACCCGGATCCGGGGTGGCTGTTCTACGACAAGAACGGAGATGGAACACCCGACGGAGGATATTCACGGTCGTTTCCGTTGATGGATGTGATGGAAATTCATCCGATTGATCGGATTCTGAATGTGAGCCAGTTTGACGAGCGAGACGGCAAAGCGTTTGGCAACAACCGCATGTTGAACTGGCTGCAGTTGCTGAATCAGGGGTATCGCATATATGGAGTCGTCAATACCGATGCTCATTACAATTTTCATGGCAGTGGCTGGCTGCGCAACTGGATTCAGTCCAGTACTGATGATCCGGCGATGATTGACCCGATGGAAATGGTTCACGCGTCGGAACAGGGCCGTCTGGTGATGTCCAACGGACCGTATCTGGAAGTCACGTACCGTGAAGCAGATGGCAGCGAATCCATTGTCAGCGGGCAGGATCTGGTTGCGAAGTCACGAAAGGTGACAGCTCATGTGCGCGTGCAATGTCCGAACTGGTTCGATGTTGATACCGTATTTGTACTGGTCAACGGCAGGGGGGTGGAAAAGCTGCGATTTACTCGAGGCCGGAACGCAGACATGTTCAACGATGATGTGCTGAAATTTGATCGTACACTGGATATTGTGCTGACTGAGGACAGTCATCTTGTCGTTGTCACAGGTCATCGTACGGAAATTCTGGGCGAGGTCATGGGGGCGACTTTCGGAAAGCAACACCCGGCCGCGCTGTCCAATCCTGTTTTCATTGATGTTGACGGCAAAGGGTTTCAGCCGAATAAAGACACGTTAGGGTTTCCACTTCCAGTCAAGTTTGGACAGCAGAAGTAATGCCGGCCGTCACCCGCGGTTAACACAAATCGTCTTCCACGGTCGTTGCCAGCTGACGCTCGGAACAGTTAGGACGCATGTGACAAGCAGGAAGCGTATCCTGAAAAGTTTGGTTTGGCCGGTACACTGTTATGCTTGTTGAGTCCGATACACCGGAAACGAATCTGCGACCGCCGATAACCGCTGTCGTTATCGTGGATCATGGTTCGCGCAAGCCTGCCAGCAACGAAATGCTGTATCGTGCCACTGAGATCTTTGCGGCTCAGTCAACTTATTCGATTGTGCAGCCGGCGCACATGGAATTGGCTCAGCCGGACATCAAAACTGCCTTTCGCATTTGTGTTGAGCAGGGTGCGGAACGAGTTGTTGTTTTTCCGTACTTTCTGTCTCCTGGACGACACTGGAGCGAGGATATCCCTCGACTGGTGATCGAGGCCGCCCGGCCTTTTCCTGATGTCGAGTGGCTTGTCACGGCTCCCTTCGGTCTGCATCCGGAAATGTCATCCATCATCAATGACCGCATCCGACACTGTCTGGAGGCAGCGAACGGTCAGTCAGCAGGCCAGCCATGCGATGTTTGCGACGACAGCAACAGCTGCAAGCTGAACCGTGGCAGTCAGGCACCGGCAGCTGACGTTTGACGATGCTCTACGGCACACGCAGCAGTTTCGTCAGCAGCTTGTCCAGCTGATTGGCGAAGTTCTGTTTGTCTTTCGGCGTGTAAGGTGGTGGTCCGGCCGTTTGAATACCTGCCGCGCGAAACTCGGCCAGAAAATTGCGAGTCGACAGTCGGGACCCGATGTTGTTTTTGTCCAGCAGGTCGCCCCGCGGATCAATCACGAACCCCCCCTTCTCAATCGCATCGGCGGCCAGAGGAATATCAGCCGTGACCACGAGGTCTCCCTTGCTGAGTAATTCCACGATCCGCTGATCAGCCACATCTGCGCCGGCCTTTACCAGTTCGAAGCGTATCAGGTCCGACTTGGGATAGTTCATCGGCTGATTGGCCACCAGGGTCAGACGAAGACCTATTCGCCGGGCAGCCTTGAACAGTATCTCCTTGGCTTCGGACGGACAGGCGTCTGCATCAATCCAGATCTGCATGATGTTAGGTTTGTCTTTTCTTCAGCGAATGCACGTCGTCACTCAGTGAACAGCGGCCAGCTGCGGACATGAAATCCTGTTTCTGAGCGTCAGCTCGTGTTGACCGTCGAAGACGGGCGACAGCATTTCAAGCTGACTTGTGGCCGCGAAACACGTTTTCGACAGCAGTTTCGTTATTTCCACGAGCCAGTATCGTCCACGAAAATAAGTAAACTGCATTAGTTGAACCACAAAGCGAAGTTCAGGAAGTTACCGCGGAATCTGGCCATCATTTTGCCCCATTTTTCCGCAGAGACGATTTCTCCTTCCTCAAGATACGGTGTCAATGCTGTTCCCTGAATCCATAAAGCCAGATCAAATCGGGTCGGTTGTGTAAATATCTTGCGGACATTGATGCCCACGTTTGGATTCTGAGGCAATCTGCTGCCCAGAGGAATGCCGCCCTTGATGCCTCGCCAGAAAGGTACTAATTGTCTTCCCTGGAGAATGGATTCCATTTCATCCAGGAATTCGTGCCAGCCGGAAATGACGTCACGGCCGACTTTAAAGCCATTCATGACGGATGTCTGGTCTGCACCGGGCACCCATTCATGGTCATCGTCCGTTTCGGCTTCAATTGATTTCCATGACTGTCGACTCAGCCGGATGACGGTTTCCATGTGCATCAGCGCCTTCTGCATGCGTTCCGGTTCCACCACTTCGTAGTTGATGGTGTGCAGCCATGCGATGAAGTCCAGAATATTCTGGGGCCCAAAGCTCATGAAAACTCCCGGACCTTCCGCTGCCAGGAAATCGTAGGGAGCATCGACTCTGGGGTAAAACAAATGAGCAGTCCGCTCAAACTGGTCCTGCCAGTCGTAAGCGAGCACAATCTCTCCAACAGCTGACAGAGCGTGACAGTAACCCTGAAGCCATGGCACGTCAGCGGCATCAAAGACGACGGGGAAGTTGTTCTGTGCCGCGGCGTTGTCCGCTATGCGGGGATTCTGCAGCACCTGACTGATGTGCCACATTGTTTCTGTATTCGTCAGTTTCCCGTTGCCGTCGAGATCGAGTTTGACGGAACCCAGTTTCAGCGGCAGCCTGATGTCATCCGGAGTGACCGCTGACAACGTCTGTTCGGCTGTCGTCAACCGGTCAACAAATCTCTGCACCAGAGCCCGGGCCTTCTGGTATGAAATTTCTTCGGGCTCAGAGTTTTCCGGAATCGGCAGTCGCATGAACGGAATCGCTCGGCTGCGACCACCCAGCAAACCGTAACGATACTGATCCTGCCCAAGGCCTTCGATCGCCTGAAAAAACTGCACTACTCCCAGACTGAATCTCGCCTGCTGATCTTCTGGATCTTCGTTGATCAACTTCTGCATCGCCGCCGCACCGTCAGCTAGTTTGCCCTGGACCAGAAATGATTCCACCGGAGCCGCCGCATCCTGGGCTGTTGCCTGAACACCTGGCCTGGCAACTGCGACCACAAGCAGACAGCCGATGACTGTTCGAGTGACCGGTTCAAGAACAAATCGTTTCATTGCTATTCGTCCCGCTTGAAATATGACAGAAGATTTAACCACAACCGTCGCCTGTTCACAGCACTGATGACTCGTCCGGCGATCCAGCTTATTCGGTGCTTCCAGCGTCACCGATGTCTTCCCGAACATGCCACGCCACCGTTCCGGTCGGGGCCTCCGGTCAGTTCGTCAGGAAGTTGTTGATCTTAAGCCAATCTTCCAGGCGAGCGGGCCACGTGGACAGAATCGGGTCGTTGCCGCCGAGACCGACGCCATGGCGTCCCTTCTGATAGATGTGCAGTTCGCAGTTGACACCGTGCTGCTGCAGAGCGGAATAGAATTCCGTGGCGTTTCTGACAGGAACGGCCTGGTCCTCGGTTGTGTGGAAGATGAACGTCGGGGGAGTCTGTTTGGTGACTCGCTTTTCGTTGGACAGCAGATCCACCAGGTCGGCGCTGTCGTAACGATCTGCTCCCAGCAGATTACGTCGGGACCCCGTGTGCGTGAAAGCTTCGTCCATTGTAATAACCGGATAGCACAGAATGGCAAAGTCGGGCCGACTGCTGACTCTGTCGACAGGGTCTGCCGCGTTTGAATCGCCGGCGCCAAAGTGAGTGGCTGCCGTTGACGCCAGATGGCCACCGGCAGAGAAACCCCAGACGCCGATGCGTTTTGGATCGACTCCATTGGCCCTGGCGTTATGTCGAACGGTACTGACAGCTCGCAGCACATCACCTTTCTGGATGGGATGATGATAACCCTTTGATCCCAGGCGGTATCGCAGAATCCACGCGCTGACGCCTCGCTTGTTCAGCCATTCCACAATCTGATAACCCTCGTGGTCCATTGCCAGTCCACCGTAGCCACCGCCGGGGCAGACAACGACGCCGCAGCCGTTGGCTTTGTCCTGAGGTGCCGGGAACGCCAGCAGAGCGGGTACGTCGTGTTCTGTTTCACCTGTTGCACCTGGGGCGCCGCCTGACCACAGCGGTTTCCAGTCCTCACTCATGGAATCACTTCCGGACAACATCAACACCGTCACGATCAGGATAAAACGTTTGTTCATGGGGTACTCCTGCAGGCGGATTGTGGCCACCAGGTTCGATTCTTTGTTCGAGAACCGCCGGTTCAGTAATGTGGACGGATGCAGAGCTGTCAGCAGAAAGGTGAAGTGATCTTACCGACGAACCCTGCGTGGCCGAGCAGCGATCATTGCAGCACCGGACCGGTGTTACACGAAGTTGACGCCAAGAGAACTAAGTCGTCTGTAGCAGGGCCCCGATTTTCAGCACAAGAAAATCGAACAGTTGTTCCAGTGCGCCCTGAGCCAGAACGGAGGCATCTTCCTGGTACAGCCCTTTTCCGTAAGAATCCCTGTCAGGAATGTACCATGCCTTTGACCCGTTGGCGAGAGTGCCGAGGACGATGGAAGTGTCCGGGAATGTTTTTCGAAGCCTGCGTTGCAGGACATTGTAGAGTTCGCCGTCCAGAGCCAGCCATATTGCGTCGCCCAGTTTCCAGATCTGCACGGCGTAGGGCAGGGTATCGCTCACGGGCAGATGCTCGACTCGCACCAGACGACGAGTCATCCGTTCGGCCATTGCTCGAGCGTCTGCAGCGGCAGACGTATCGCCGGATGCGGCGGCGGCGTCCTGTTTGGCCAGCCATTCTGTGCGTTCACGCTGCAGTTCTTCACGATCGGGCAGATCGCTGCGATAGGGGATCTCACAGGACGTGGCGATGTGCTGCCACGCGACAGCGTCCGACTGCCGTTGATCATCAGTGTTAAAGAACTGCCATGTGCCAATGGTTGCACCGGAAACGACTGCACCTGTGTACTTCAGGGATGTGGATGCCGGCGGCATATTTTCCAGAGCCGACAGCACGGCATATCCCAACTGTCGTCCATTGCGGTCTGCGACTGTAACGTCGCCTGTATAGCCGTCGCGCGGGCCAATGTCTCCGGATGCTCCCTGAATGAAGAAGCATGGTGCTTTAGTCGCATCTTCCACGACTTCCCGCATGGCTCCAGGGTAGTCCGGGCTGATCAGTGTGTTGTCCCATGCCAGCGTTGTGGGGTGGCAGGCGTAATTGACGATCGTCGCGATGGGTCTGCTGGATTCAGCATGCTGCACACGCCCCACCAGCACCGAATCATCGGCCGTTCCTTCCGGATTGAATCCACACACAGCGTGCTCGCGATCAGGGTCAAAGAAGTCACGATTTGTTGCCAGGTTACAACGTCCCGTACTGTAACTGATTACGGCGGACTGCATCGTCGCGACTGCGTCGTTGACCGCGGTTGCGATTTCGTTACTAAGACTCGTCAGATAGTCGGGAATCAGTTCACCACCCGGCAGTTCTATTCGTTCCAGGCCCATCAGGCCGGCCGCGTGGGTATGCGAAAAGAATACGGTGATGCGGTCGACGGAGATTCCTGTCAGGTCGCCGACTGTATCCAGCAGTGCTGCCATTTCCGAATACCACAGCAGGCAGTGGTCGACGGCTACGAAGACGGCGTCCGGTTTATCTTCCGGTGACGTTTCTGCCGACATCGCCAGAGCAGTGACGGTCAGCGGGCGATGGATGCCCGTCGCTCTGTCGTGCTTGGCTGCCCCCCACATACGATGGTAAATGCCGACCGGCGGTGTCACATCAGCGCGGCTCACTCCGACCTGACAACGACTTTGGGGGAATTCGATTTTCGTCATCGCGATTCGTCTGTCCTGATTCTTTGCTGGCCGGAAATTTCTCTTTCGATACTCTAACAGGAACGGCCGCTGTGTTCTCTTGCCAGCACCGTTGGGACCCAGCACAGTGCAAACGGCACCGGGGGGAAATCTGCAGCGATACCTGGTCCGGAGCCAGGGTCTGTCCGAAACGTTTTATGACGTTTTTGATCTCAACACCAGGTCTCATGGAGTGATTTCGCTGTAAGGTGATCTGTTTCGGCCATTGGTTCGTCTATGTTTGCGTGGCTATTCCCCATGTTCAGTGGCATTGGCTCTATGTGCCAATTGTTCCCATTCGTTGTCGACCAGAGTCCGGATTTCATCGACAGAGATCTGATGGCTCAGCGCTTCCCGCAGCACGAACCGCAGGCGATCACGAATCATGTCCAGTGGCGTCGCAGCACAGATGGCCGGCAAATCAGCAGAAACGGTCAGGCTCATGCCGCAAATCGAGTTCAAAATGCCGTGCTGTTGTAGTTCTCGGTAGGCAGGAGCGGCCGTGTTGACATTGACGGCGGTCAGGGTTGCCGGTTCGCGGACGGAAGGAACGCGGTCGCCGATCACCAGTGAGCCGTTCGCGCTGGCAAACTGCACCCGTCGTCCGATCTGATCGTAAATAGCGATTCCATTCCCCGCCTGGACATGGCAAATTATCGCGCTGCTGCAAACTTGTGTAACGGTCAGGCAACGCACTGGTTCTGCTCACAGTCAAGTCGGATTCTGACGACCCATGTCAGGTGGCGACGGACAACCGTGCTGAGTCAATTGAAACGGGTGTCCGGTGCGTGGAGCTATCGGTTATCGGCTTTCTGCCCGCAAAAGGAAGAAAGGAGGTCCGCATTCGAACCGTCTGTGCGATCAGCATGGCAGACGAATCATCGGAGAATCTCCCGGCGGCTTTGCAAGGACATTGCCTATTGTGAAAATCGAGCGATCCGAGTCCGACCAGGTGCATGCCATCCTGCGAGCAGTCTGTAGTGCTGGCAGTGACGCATGGTGTTTCGTGCCGATAGGCTGCGACTTTATCAGTCACTGCACTGCAGGGTTCCTTAACTATTGGGACATTTCGCTGGGCGTACCTGACCAGACGGGCGAAGTGATTTCGCTCGACAATCCTTTTCTGTCCGCCGCCTTTGAGAAAGCAGGATTGAACGGCCATTGGTTAATGGAGGCGTGTGAGTCCTATCCGCATCTTGCTGCGGAAATGCTCGAACTTCCATCCGAGAACATCTCCATCCGTGTTGAGCGTTCAGTGATTCTGGATCACAGTGGAAGACCAGTCGGCCGCATGTTTTCTATTCCCGGCGCCGTCGCACAGCAAATTCCTTTAGACGTGCTGTTGCGTGCGCGTGAGGCCAAAAAATTTATGGCTCGCCTGACACCGCGGGAAGAGGAGATACTGGATCTTGTGTTTTATGGTTTCACGAACAAGGCGATTGGAAGGCAGGCCAGTATCAGTGAAAAAACGGTCGAAAAGCATCGGGCAAGCATCATGCGTAAGCTGCAGAGTCAGTGCATGGCTGACCTGATTCAGCGCGTGACCGAAGCCAGACTTCTCACGTCCGGCCGGACGTCCTAGTTCTCTGTTCACCCTGCGTCAACCGCTGCGCGGGAGCCCGGAACGAGGCGTGAATCAGACATTGTCAAGCAGCTCGACCGCGGCAAACGTCTGACCTTCCAGCATGGCCAGACTGGCTCCTCCACCAGTGCTGACATGAGACACCTGGTCTTCAAAGTCCAGTTGTCGAATGGCTGCGGCGCTGTCACCTCCACCGATAATACTGGTGCCCGAACCGTTCGCGAGGGCTTCTGCCACAGCGCGAGTTCCTTCGTCGAACGGAGGCATTTCGAAGACCCCCATCGGTCCGTTCCAGACAACGGTCTTCGCATTTTCGACGATTTCCGAATAGATCGCTGCAGTTGCCGGACCGATATCGAGACCTTCGAAGCCATCCGGCACTTCGCCGGCGTTGACGACTTCTTTGTTGCAGGCAGCGCTGAAATCGTCGCCGCAGTGAGTGTCGACCGGGAGCACAAGTTTAGCTCCGCCTTCTTCAATGAGATCTCGTGCCAGTTCAACTTTGTCCTCTTCCACCAGGCTCTTGCCAACCTGTCCACCCCTGGCCAGAGAAAACGTATAGGCCATTGCTCCGCCGATCAATACCTTGTCGCAGATACTGAGCAGATTGTTGATGACCTGAATCTTGTCAGAAACTTTGGCACCTCCCAGGATCGCCACGAAGGGGCGTGCCGGATTCTCTATGGCATCTGTCAGGTATTTGATTTCCTTTTCCACCAGGAAACCAACGACGCGAGGCCTGCCAGCCATCGCCTCCGGCGTCGCTACCATTGACGCATCTGAGCGGTGGCAGGTACCAAAGGCATCGTTGCAGTAGATATCGCCGAATGCGGCCAGCTGTCCTGCTAGTTCCGAGCAGCCCTTTTTCTCGCCGTCTTCAAAACGAAGATTCTCCAGCACAACAACGCCGCCATCCTGCAGTTCGTTGACTCTGGCGACCGCGTCGTCACCGACGGTGTCTGTCGCGAACGCCACCGGTTTGCCAATCAGTTCCGCCAGTCTGTCAGCTGCCGGCTTCAGGCTGTAGCGTGAATTGTCTTCACCTTTTTTCGGGCGGCCCAGATGACTCATCAGAATCAGCTTTCCACCACGGTCAATTACCGATTTGATAGATGGAAGTGCCATTCGGACGCGTCCGTCGTCCGTTACAGTGGTTCCGTCAAGCGGGACGTTAAAGTCGACTCGCATGAGAACTTTTTTCCCGGCGACGTCGACATTGGCGATTGTTTTCTTGGCCATAAGGGCTGATTCTTAAAGTGAAGTATGCAAAGTATGTAACGAATCCGCGACAGTTGAACTCAACTTCAGAAAATCGAGCGTCGCGTCTGGACCGTTCTTTTGGTCAGGAATCTCTGAGTTTCGCCGGATTCTGGCAGGTCGCCGCGACGAATCAAATGGCATCCAGAGGTGGGATGTCGAATTCCCGCGAAAACAAAACGCGTTTCGCAGACTACCTCTGTTCGTCCGGGATCTTTGTGAAATCTTTACTGTTTTCGATATCCAGACACCGCCGGCCGACGTTGGTTTGTGCTGATCCGCTTAGGCCTCTATCTTCTGCGCGGAAATAACAGTCGATTATTTGTTAGTGCGGATGTGGCTGGATCTGCATTTCGCGGATGAAATCGGAATCGAGCAGCTGTTGCAGCTGTTGCAGCTGGTCGGCGAACTTGAATCAATCATAACATGCATGTTCCCGTCGGAGTCCAGAGGCGGGGGCGGACAGAAGAGAATCAAAATGTCGGATTTTGACGATCGCTTGAAGAAGGCCATCAGCCGCGGACAGAAATCCCGGGACGCTGAAGGTGCCGCGGCCGGACAAAAGCAGTCCACTGCAGAAGAGCTTCGCAGTCTGCACTCACAGCTTCGTCTGGCATTGAGCGACCACATCGAAGGTTGCCTGAAGAAGCTGTCTGACCACTTTCCGGGCTTTGAATATTCAACTGTCGTGAACGAAGACGGCTGGGGTGCCAGGATTACACGTGACGACATCAATTTGAACCACGGTACAAATCGAAATCTGTACAGCCGTCTGGAAATGCTGATCCGCCCGTTTTCGGACACTCACATTATTGAAATCACTACCAAAGGCACGATTCGAAACAAGGAATCGGTGAATCGAAGCAACTTTCGGTTTCTGAGCGAAGCGACGGAAGAGGGCCTGAAGGAAGTCATTGACATTATTGTCCTTGAATTCGCACAGCATTACTCCGCTGCCGGATAGGCCCGGACTGGAATCTGTTCGCGTGTTTACGCGACAGGCAGATTGGCGAGTGCACGGTTGTTCGCCAGAGTCACATCAGGCGGCTTCAGCTTCGTTGGCTTGCGGTGCCTCTTCGTCGTCGGCCTGATTTTCGTCTTCGTCTTCGTCGTCGGCCTGATTTTCGTCTTCGTCGTCGGCCGGGGCGGTCTTTTCAGTTGCCGCGGGGGTTTCTGTGGTCGAGACGGCCGTGTGCGGTTGATGTTCAAAGATGTGGAGATTGTGGTAGGACAGCAGCGATCCTTTTTCCAGATGCACATTCTTCAGTGCGACCGCGTATTCCGTGCGCGATCGGTAGTACCTGAGTTCGGCTTCCACGACTCGCCGCTGGGCGTCCAGCAGATGATCCACGTCGACGTCTCGGCCACTCTCCCCCTGAGCGTCGTAGGCGTCCAGAAGTTCTCGTGCCGCGTGAAAACGGTTCAGGCTGTTCTGACAGGCTTCGTACGCTCTGGCCGCGTCTGTGATTGCATTGCTGAGGTTGTGAACGATTTCCCGTTGCTGTTCACGATGAATGATGCGTTCACGTGACAGCTGTAGTTCTGCATTTTGGACGGCCAGATGTCCCCTGCGATAGCCAAGCGGAACTTCGTATTCAAAGCCCAGCAGCCACTCCTGAAAGTCTCCGTTGGCCAGATGCCCCAGGGCCGATGCGGGTGCATTGTTGTTGTTGGCTCCTTCGGTGTTGATCAGATCGTCGCCAAATCCGCGGAATCGATAACGCGCCACGGCGTCCAGTCGGGGGTTCAGAAAATTCCGGGCCGCGAGAAGTTCCATCTCGCGTTTGCGTACCAGCATCTGCTGGCGACGCAGCTCGGATCGAAGCTTCAATGCATCCTGTTGCACGCTGTACCAGTCGAAAATGATATCCGCTTCCGTTGGCTCTTCGACTGGTCGAATCAATTCTCCGTCGGTGATTGTAATTCCGATCAGCAGTCGGAGTCGTCGTTCGGTCGTCTGTACACCACCGGCGGCTTCCAGAGTTCCACCGGTACTGCCGTTGCCTGTGCGTGTTCCCAGAGTCACGCGACCGGAAATGGCCTCATCAACAGCATCCTTGAAACGAAAATATTGTTCTCGAGCCAGAGCTTCGGAGGCACCGGTTTCTATCTCGTTTTTCTGTCGGGCAGAAATCACATTCCATGATTCCAGTGCACGCTTCATTGCCTGACTGCGAGCATCCAGATTACGATAGGCGAAGTAAAGATCCCAGTAAGCATTCGTCACGTCATTGACGTAGTTTCGAACCGCAATTTCAAATTCGGCCTGGCCCATGTCCGAGTTCACTTTGGCGATCAACACGCCGTTGTACACTCCGGCCGCGCCGCCTGGTCCGGCGATGCGATTGAACTGCAGGCCACCACCCTGAAGAATCGGCTTGCGAATCTCGCCTTCCAGGTATGTGTCCCACGCATTGGGGAACGTATTGCCGGGTGCGTTGTTGCCGTCGAATGTTGAAACGGACCTGAGAGCCAGAGTGGACCCCGTCGCCGTATTCTTGGAAAGCTCTACAGTGTATTCATGGAGGTCCTGAATAAACGGGTTTGCTCCGCCGGAAAAGAACGGATTGTTGGCCAGCTGCCTGTTATTGTTAAAAAACGCTGACGCACTGAGTTGCGCGTCAAATGCGCTGAGTGCTGCTTCAGGGCTGAACCGCGGATTGGTGACAATAAGTCCGTTCGTGAAACGCGAACGAATACTGGCCGGATTTCGCAGGACTGTTCCGCCAAGTTCTCTGAGCACGTCAGAATTCTGCAGCGCTATATGGAGAATTTCGTCCAGCGTGGAGTCACGGTATTGAATTTCCGCCAGATCGGCCTTATGACGGATCGTCACTGGAGCTTTTGCCAATGCCGCCGGATGAATCTCTGCCGTCGGACAGTCCATACGTCGAGCAACACAATCAACGCGGGAAGTGTCGTCGGCAACAGTTTCTCGCCATACTTCCTGCGACCGGCATCCACAGAAAATGATGAATACCAGTGCAAAAGTTGCACAGACAGCACGGGACAGCACCCCAGCAGCTTTGCTGGGGGGGCTCTCTGATTTATCCGAGCGCGAACGCATCGGAAGCGTATTTACTCCGTTATTACGCAAGGCCTTATCCGTATAGCCAATGGGCTGTCGCTGTGCACTCAGGTGTGAAGCGCTGACAACGGCCCGGAACCAAAGGGTATCCTGTTCTTCGGCATTAGCTGTTCTTCGACATTAGCGCGCGAAGCCGCTCCCTTCTCAGAGGGTTGGCATTCTGTGATTCGCACATTAAACGACCGAATCCTGCATAGCAGGAGCAAGGCCTGTGGTTTACCTAACAGGCCCATCCCGATCATCTGTCGCGTTCAGGTGGACGGGACGCGAGATTCCGGGGGGAATGCGCCGTTGAGTAAAAGGATTCACTTCGCTGCTGCCACGACAATGATCATCATCAGGAGCATTCGGCGGATTCAGCCGGACGTATCGGCGTCAGGCGGCATCTGCTGCCGGGAAGGACTTGTCAACCACGGCCGATCCCACGGAATCTCCGAACGCATTTGTGGCTGTGCGAAAGCGGTCCAGCAGCCAGTCAACGGGCAGGATCAACGGCAGATAGGTGATGGGCAGTCCGGCGGCATTCAGCACAATCAGCATCGTGACCAATCCGGCTTCCGGGATACCGGCCGCTCCGATGGCCGCCAGAGTCGCCGTCACGGCGATGATGATCTGCGTGGTGAAATCAAGCGTGAATTCCGGATTCACACCTGCGTAAATCTGAGCCATGAAAATGGCGGCTGCCGCTTCGTACAAGGCTGTGCCGTCCATATTGATGGTGGCCCCCAGCGGCAGCACGAACTCTACGGATCGCCGGGAAACGCCCGCGTTGACTTCTGCGCACTCCATTGTGACGGGGAGCGTGGCTGACGAACTTGCCGTCGAGAATGCCGTCAACAGAGCATCCGACATTTGTTTGTAAAACTGCAGCGGGTTGCGTTTGGTGAATATCCAGAGAATCAACGGCAGAGTGATGAAGGCGTGAATACCCAGCCCCACCAGAACGGTGGCCATGTACCAGCCAAGGCTGGAGATCTTTCCCCAGGCGTCACCTTCCAGAAAGAACTTGCCGAAGGATGACGTCACCAGACAGAAAATACCGATCGGGGCAAACTTCATCAGCAGCATGACGAAACCCATCATTGCATCATTAATGCTGACGATGAGTGTGCGCATGGTCTCTGAACGGCTTCCCATCGTGGTCAGCAGTCCGGCGAACGCGATACTGAAGACGATCAGTGGCAGCAGTTCCCCCTCGACCATCGACTTCAGCAGGTTGTTGGTGAACATCATCAGCACCATCTTGTGAAAGATGTCGCCGATGTTCTTCGGTCCCTCTTCGTTCTGCTCAATGTTGTCGACTTGTTGCTGGTGCTCCGTTGTGCCCATTTCGTTCATCATCGACTCTACATTCAGACCGACTCCCGGGCTGAACAGATTGACGATCAGTACACCCGTTGAGACGGCAAGAACCGTCGTTGTCAGGTAGTATCCGATGGCGACGGCACCAGGCTTACCCAGTTTACGAACGTCGCCAAGCCCCAGAATTCCACTCATGACGCTGGCCATGACCAGTGGCACGACGACCATCATCAGCAGTCGCAGAAAGACTTCACCGCCTAACTTCAGACTCACAGCAAACGCCGGAGCAAAGTATGCCAGCACCAGAGCAGATACTATGGCGATAATCATCAGCAATGTGTGACCGCCGCCGGATCCATTCTTCTTCTGGTGCTTTTCTGACATGCAATTCCTTTCGACACTGTGAATTCAAAGGCATTCGAAACCGCTTAGTGGTCACTAAGCTTATGGGGAGCCTGGACGGGAACGCAAACGATTCGGCCACGGATCAGGAAATCCAGGCATCTGACGCAAAAAAACAGAAGCCCGGTTTTGCTGGAAAGCCGGGTTTCTGAGGCGAAATGCACCGTATACCCCGGAAGGTATCTAGTTGCGACGATACAGTTTGGACAGCAGTCGCACGATTTCGATGTACAGCCAGACCAGAGTCACCATCAACGAGAATGCTCCGTACCATTCCATATACTTCGGAGCGTTGTTGGACGCCATGCGGTCGATCACATCGAAGTCCAGCAGCAGGTTAAAAGCGGCGAGGCCGACAACAAACAAGCTGAAGCCAATGCCTATCGGCGTGGCGTTATGGATGAAGCCTATCGGCATGCCAAACATCCCCATCACCATTGACATGAGGTACAATAAACAAATCGCACCTGTAGCGGCGGTGATACCCATCCGTAATTTTTCCGTGACCTTGATGATGCCGCTTTGGTATAGAAACAGCATCACCAGCAATGTGCCAAATGTCAGGCAACAGGCCTGAAAAACGATGGGCACCTGAGGGAACTGAGACTGGATAATGGCGGAAATTCCACCAAGGAAACAGCCTTCGGCTAATGCGTAAACCGGCGTTGTGTAGGCGGCCCACACCGGTTTGAAGATGGTGACCATCGCCAGAATAAAGCCAACAATTGCACCGCCAAACACTAATGGCGTGATCGCCTGAACGCCTCCTGCAGCGATGCCGCCCGCTTCCTGGAACTTGAACCAAGTCATGCCGGCGGTCAGCAGGGCCAGCATGATCGCGATCAACGTTTTGACCGCCGTTCCGGTGATCGTCATGGTGGACGTGTCACCGTATGATTCAAAGTTCTGGAAGACGCTGCCCGTCAGGGCCGGATTGGAAGATCTCATCTGTTGTTACCTTGCTGTCGTTGCTTTGTATGAGCGATATGAATCGTTGATGGCAAGCTGTGTGTCATCCGCCCGGTGGCCACAACTTTTCATTCGATCTCGGACCAAACACCGGTGGCTTGTTCGTTGTCAGTCAGGACGGGCCAGTTACTTGTGGACTTTTGCTGACGCTGCGTCATTATACTGCACAAACGCTGTTGGGCCAAATGCCGGGTTGGTCGTTTTCAGGGCATCGTTCACTCTGATACCTCTTTATAACAGAATCCCCTCTCACCACCGTTGCCGGATCCAGACCCATTCCGTGTCAGATTTCCAACAATTCAACCTGATTGCCCCGCTGCACCAGGCGATACAGGACGAAGGCTATGAAGTTCCGACTCCCATTCAGCAGCAAACTCTGGCTGTTGCATTGGAAGGACAGGACGTACTGGGCTGTGCTCAGACAGGAACCGGCAAGACCGCGGCGTTCGTACTGCCGATTCTGAATCACCTGGCAGACAATGCGTTCAAGACGGTGGCCAACCGACCGCTGGCGCTGATTCTGGCTCCCACACGAGAACTCGCCATTCAAATCGGTGACAGTTGCACTGCCTATGGCCGGCACGTGGATGTGTCTCACGCATTGATTTACGGAGGTGTCGGGCAGGGTCGGCAGGTGAAGGCCGTTGAACGAGGTGTGCATATCCTGATTGCCACGCCGGGTCGTCTGATCGATTTGATGAATCAGGAGCACATTTATCTGAATCGATTGCAGATCTTTGTGCTGGACGAAGCCGATCGCATGCTGGATATGGGATTTCTGCCGGACCTGAAACGAATCATCAAGTCACTGCCTGTTCGCAGACAGTCGATGTTCTTTTCCGCGACGATGCCCAACAGCATCGTGAAGCTGACTGAGAAACTACTGCATCGCCCGGTGATGGTGAAGGTTGATGCAGAGCACACCAATGTCGACCTGATTGATCAGCGAGTGATTTTTGCTGAGTTCCGTCAGAAAAAGCCGTTACTCAGTCAGCTGCTGAAGGCCGGAGATGTCGGTCAGGCCATCGTCTTTACACGTACCAAACGAGGAGCCAATTTCGTTGCCGAATATCTGCGCCGCGACGATATTGAAGCTGTTGCGATTCACGGCAACAAATCACAAAACGCTCGTCAGCAGGCCCTTGATGCATTTCGCGCGGACAAGGCGCAGGTACTTGTGGCCACGGATCTGGCAGCTCGCGGCATTGACGTCGAAGGTATTACTCACATCATCAACTTTGAATTGCCTGTTGAACCCGAAGTTTATGTGCACCGCATAGGCCGCACCGGTCGCGCCGGAGCAACCGGCATCGCGATTTCCTTCTGCAGTCCGGAAGAGTCAATTCGTCTGCAGCAGATCGAGCGGCTGATTGGGTTCAAGCTGCTTGAGGACGGTCGCACTCCGGAACCACTGTCCGAATCCGAAGCTGCGGGTGACTCCGACGGCAGTTCACCACGATCCGGTGGCAGGAACCGTCGTCGTCGCCGCAGGGGTGGGGCTCGCAATGCCACGCCAAAGTCTGACGTATCAGGAAAAACCGGCAGGAAGAATAAGGGGCAAGGTCGCCGAGGCCGACGCGGGGCGTCGACGGATAGCGACACGCCGAAGAAACCTTCCTGAGCGAGCATTATCCTGTCTTCCGCGATGTGCAACGTTAACTCACAGAAACAATGACTGGAAACGACGCAGCGCTCAAGATTACGTCACTGATAAAGAAGATTCCACGAGGCCGCGTCGCTACATACGGTCAGATTGCGATACTCGCGAATCGTCCTCGAAACTCTCGTCAGGTGGGGGCCGTACTGAAGTCGCTGCCTGCAGGCTCAGGCGTGCCGTGGCATCGAGTCGTGAATTCCTATGGGCGTATCAGCGACAGAAGTCATTCAGCGTCCGAAGGACTGCAGCGCTGCCTGCTGGAAAGTGAAGGCGTGGAACTAAATGAGACGGGCCGGATCGATCTTAATGTATTCCAGTGGAGGCCCCGGCGACGTTGAATTCCAATGCCTCAAACCAGTACTTTGTAATGCGCGGGCGACCGGGTACAGGAGAACTGACAGACACCGTTGCCTGCCGACTGAATGCCTTTCCTGTTCCTCCCGGTGGCGGCACCCTTCTGCGTCGGTTCAATCTGTAAACACTGCTGAATCGTTGCAATTGCTACGTCTTGGGGGGCCTGAGAATGCCTCTGGACGGATTCGTGGCACAAATCGTACTCTTTATCGTCTCATTTTGATCTAATCGGTCGTTTTCAGCGTTGGCGGTCTGATCGTCGTGCAGGATTTCATCGTCACGGAATTCGAAGAACTGACAACGCCCCGTCGCATGCGCTGGGATCTTGACAAATGAGCGTACCAGAACTGACCGAACTTGGACCATGGCTGAAATATCTTTCCAGTCTGACGGCCACAATTATCGTTGCAGCAGCTGTGCTTCACCTGTTCTGCTTTTTCCTGCTGTCGCTGTGGTATCGGCGTGACCTGTCAGCCATCGCCGGATGCCTGGATGATTTTACTCGTGGTCTTAAGCATCGCAGTGTTCTGGGCCGCAGTGCTCCATTGACCAATCAGATTGATGCGTTCGTAGAAGATATTAATGATGTTGTTAACGATCCGACCCGAGTCGAAGATCGCACGGCCTGTCTGCAGCGGATGCATATTCTGGATGAACGGCGCAGCTACCTGGATTCATTATCATTCGAAACCGCCGGTAATGTTGCTCGCACGATGATTGAGGCTTATCCACTGGCCGGCGTACTGGGAACAATTCTGGCCATCGGGTCTGCTTTACAGCGATCGGACGCAGCGACCAATGCGGCCGCCACGATGTCTGATATTGTGACACGGTTTGGCGACGCCATCTGGTCGACTTTCTGCGGCCTGTTCGCTGCGATCATGCTGATGTTCGTCAACAGTCTGCTGGAAACTCGTTTTGAACGACTGACGCAAAGTCGGCTGCAAGTGCGAGATATGGTCGCCAAGGCGAAGCGAGAGCTGGCACTGTCGTCGGCGCCAAATGGCGTTGAGTCGTTGAGGGGCGATGCAACGGTGTCGTCTGCCGTGACAATGGCACCGATGGAGCAGCCGTCATGAAGAAAAGTCGCCGCATGACATTTCAGCTGACTCCGCTGCTGGACCTGCTGCTGATAGTCATTTTTGCTCAGTATATGGAAGTCCAGCAGAAGGCTGAATCTGCTCAAACAGAAGTGGAACAGCAGAAGGCTGAACTTGCTGAACAGTACAACCTCCGTCGGGACGAGTTGGAACGGCAGCACGCCGCAGAAAGTGGCGACGTTTCGGCCCTGCGCGAACGTTACAGTGACCACTACGAAAACATGGTGAAGCAGCATCAGCAGGCCGGAACTGCGCTGGCGACGGCCTTCAATCTGCCGGGACGGTTGATGGAAGAGGTCCTGCGGCTGAAGACAAACGGCGATGTGACAGACGGCCAGAACATGGAATCCGCTGTCAAACGCATCGAAAAACTGCTGCCCACGAGGGGGGCGGAAATGCTGCGGTTCATTCTGCGGTACGATGAAATGCAGAAACATGTGTCGGTGTGGGAACTGCACCTGCAGGATAACGGACAGGGTTTGTTTTCGGACGGCGAACAGTCGCAGATGCTTTCCTTTGGTACCATCGAAGAATTCGTTTCTCGGGCGTTTGAGGTCAGTAAAGCATTTACGGAACCGAAACCACTTGTCATCATCCTGTTGACGCACGGTGACACGCAGGCGGGACAGCGCAGGCGAGCAGTGAATGGCATGCCACTGCTGATCGAGAAACTCAGACGCGACGCTGGAAATACTCGCTGGTTTGATTTTTCGCTGATGGGGTTCCGACCTGCCGGTCCGCTGTTCAGTCAGAGCTCTGGTTCATCAGAATGAAGGCACCGAAATGAATTCCAAACGACCCGGAGTTGTTAAGTCTACTGCGCGAGCGGCTACTGGCGGGGTTATCGTTGTGGCAGCGCTGCTGGCACTGATGTTTTTCCGTGGAGCCGGTTCAGGTACGGGAGATTCTGATTCGTCAGACACGACCCCCGGCATGGTCACTACCGATTCCCCGTCAGAGGCCCCTGAAACTCTCACCGATGCGGAGTCGGCCACTGCCGGGCTGACACCGGACGAACAGAAAGCTCTGTCGGACCGGGTCTTATCGATCCTGATTGACGAACACGACTTTATGATCGGGATACCGACTGATGCCAACATTGTTTACCAACCCTGTGACCTCGACCGGGTGGTGGAGCTGGCCGGGCACGCGGAGGGTGATTCCAACGGGATACGAGTTCGTATTCTGCAGCGTGAAAGTGCTCGACCGTCCGCTGAGGAAAAGCTGAAAACAGCGTTAGCCGGCGCAGGTATCGATGTTGACGCACTGTATCAGCAGTCTGAGTTCGTACCGTAGTGCAGCAGATGTTCGCCGCCGGAACCAGGTCGTCATCGACGGGGTCTGGATCTTAAGTTTTCAGCCTTCTGGCTCGCGTTCCACTGAGTGCGTGCCATGCTGTGGACCAATCGAGTGGATGGCACTGAAGAAACGTTCTAATCAACGCGAAGTCGTCTCTTCCCTAATGCAACGGAGGGATGTCTGCTGGAAATTCTGAGATGAAGTTGAAGTGCGTGCCGGAAGACTTTGTCGTTACGGAAGTCTCGGACCGTAAACCGGCCGGTGGCGTTCATGGACTGTATCGGCTGAAGAAGGCTTCGGTCGGCACACTGGAGGCTCTGCAGACACTGCAACGGTCCTGGAATCTGGCACCCACAAGTCTGAATCATGGTGGACTGAAGGATCGACACGCCGTAACGTCGCAGTTTGTCACAATTCGAAATGGCCCTCGGTCGGATTTTATTCACGAATTATTCAGCCTCACGTATCTGGGGCAGACGGAAACGGCATTTGGTGCGGCCGATATCGTTGGCAACCAGTTTGAGATTGTCGTGCGCTCATTGTCTGAACCCGACTGCCAGCGAATTCAGTCTCGAGGCCCGCTCGTGCAGACGATCGGGTTTCCCAACTACTTCGACGAACAACGATTCGGTTCGATGGGCGCATCGCGGGAATTCATCGCCACCCGTTGGTGCCGGAAAGATTATGAACAGGCTCTCTGGCTGGCTCTGGCGGAACACAACCGTCACGACAATGGTGCGGAACGTGTGCAGAAAAAAATATTGCGAGATCTGTGGGGTGAATGGAAACAGTGCAAGCAACAGCTGGACCGTTCTCACCGACGCAGCATCGTTACCTATCTGGTTGATCATCCCGTCGGTTTTCGCAAAGCGTTTGCCCTGCTGAATGAAAACCTGCGAGGACTTTACCTGTCTGCGTTTCAAAGTGCCGTCTGGAACCGAATGCTGGCAAAAGCGATCTGCCCGGAAAATCAGACCCTCGTCGATGCTCATGGCTTCAGCGTGGAGGTCGGTGACTGCGCACTTCCGTTTCCAGTGCCGGATGAGACCACCGCCGTTCGCTGGCCCGAACTTCCACTTCCGTCTGCCCGCTGCAAAGGACTGGATAACGATATGCGGAACCTGTGCAATGAATCCCTTTCTCATTACGAAATGACTCTGGAGCAGATGAAACTGTCTTTTCCGCGTGATCGCTGGTTCTCCCGCGGACAGCGAAGGACGGTGATTGTTCCGACAGACCTGCAACTTACGGGTGCTGTTGATGAACGCTACCGGGGCCGACGAAAGGTTCTGCTGTCGTTCACACTTCCACGAGGCTGCTATGCCACGATGTTGATCAAAGCTCTGACTGCACACAGGGACAATCAGGAAACCGAAATTGCGGGAGAATCGGCATGACCCTTCCGCAGCCCGATGTGCTGTATGAAGACAATCATCTGCTGGCAGTCTGCAAGCCCGCCGGAGTGCTGACGATGGGCGACCAGACCGGCGACGTGACGATGGTTGACATTGCTCGAGAGTATCTGCGTATCAGATACAACAAGCCGGGTAATGTCTTTGTAGGCGTCGTCCATCGGCTGGACCGTCCGGTGTCCGGAGTCCTTCTGTTTGCTCGAACCAGCAAAGCAGCGGCTCGACTGTCTGATCAGTTTCGTCGCGGCACTGTTCACAAGATCTACCGCGCACTGGTTGCCGGGACTCCCGATGATTCCGACGGAGAATTCACCGACTGGCTGCTGAAGGATCGGCAGCAGAACGTTGTATCGTGCGTCAGTTCAGACACGCCCAGGGCTCAAAAAAGTGTCTTGCGCTATCGCGTGGTCGCACAACAACAGGGCCGATTGCATCTGAGAGTCGAGCCTGTGACGGGGCGCAGCCACCAGATTCGTGTGCAACTTTCCTCACACGGTCTGCCGATTGTTGGTGACACAAAGTATGGATCGACTGTTCGAACGGGTGGCCGAGTCATGTTGCATTCTGAAACGCTGCAGTTTGATCATCCCACGCTTAGAGAACGTCAAGCCGTGACGGCAGCGCTTCCCCGTGATTTTCAGGCCCCATAACCCTCCGTACGATTCAGCCGAACTCAGTCGAACGGCAGAATTCGGCGAATTCGTGGATTGCCGTTCGCGCAGAATTTCGTGTGCGTTATGGTTCTTTCTCTTTCCGCCGTATGGTCGATTCCATGGAAGTGAATCCGCGTGACGCCCAGCGCCAATAATAAGCCCGATTCGTCCGGTTATCCTGAACTACCGTCGTGGCGCACAGTTGCAGTCATCTGTACTGGGCTGCTGCCTTGTCTGGCTGCCTGTCTGTTCGCGGTCTCGCCGTCAGGCCAGGCTCCTCTTGTTGTTACGAAATCACGGCCATCCCTGTTGTTTGCTACGTATATGTTTCATCACGGCGAGGAACCAGTGGAGCTGTCAGCGGTGCTGGAATCGGAATTTCCATTCGTGAACAAAGGTGATGTGCCGGTAACAATCGGCGACGTCACAACCAGTTGCGGATGCATGCGGCCTCGTGTGTCACAGAAACAGGTGGCTCCGGGAGAAATGGGATGGCTGACCGTTCCGATTCAGACCATGAATCAATCGCCGGGATCGCACGAGTACACGTTGACAGTCAACTACACCGACACGACGTCGCGTCAGACAACGCTCATGATTAAGGCGGTCTTTCCCGAAAAGATGGTCGTCGTTCAGCCGAAGTCACTGTATCTTTCGCAGCGAACTGAAAAGCCGTTGCCGTTTAACGTGGCAATCAGTGACTTTCGAGATTCGCCAATGCGAGTCACCTCTGTTGAATCCACGGCGTCGTTCGTTTCTGCACACATTATCGCGGATACTTCCTCGCAGATCGTGCAGACGGCGTATCAGGAAGAGACACCGGGTTCAACGGTTGAACTGCGTGGAGAAGTTTCAGGCCGTATTCCGCCCGGGCGTCACCATGTTCTTGTTACGGCAACAACAGACGATGCAGATTTTCCCGTCGTGACCGTACCAATGCTGGTCAATGGTCCGGCATTCCCCCCCGGCGAAGCTCCCCTGACCAGTCCGTCCCAGTTGACTTTAGTCGCCAGTGACCACCCGGGCGCGCGTCGAGCAGCAAAGTTTGATCTGGTGATGCCGACTTCGTGGCAGATTTCTCATGCATCAGCGTGGCCATCGGAGCTTGCGGTTACGTATGGTGACCTCAGGCCATTTTCCGAACAGGAACGTGCACTGGAAGTTACTGTAAAACTGTCGGACCTGCCGGCGAAGGGGGTCAGCGACGGTGTGGTTCAGCTGATTGCGAACGACGGGCGGGATCTGGTCACGGTGAGGGTGACATTTGCTACACCCTAGGTTGATCCGGGTTTTCGCTCGTGGTGGCGTTCTTTTCATCAGACGTCATTTTCGCGGCACGCCGCAGAAACCGTCTGGAAACTGCCGTTGTTAACTTTTCGCCGATCCGTGGGAAGATCTCACGCAGTACAACGGCAGGCCGCATGGGCGGCCAGTTGACGATGATCTCCGGAGGTCCGGAATGAATGCCTTTCAGCACCGCGTTCGCCACAGCTTTTGTAGACGTGCCACCCAGAGCCAACGACGTCTTCTTTCCCGTGGCCCGGACTATACGATCGTAGATACCACCGTTCCGCGTGAAGCCTGGACAGATGGCGGTGGCGGTGATGCCAAGATTCAGGTATTCGCCACGAAGTCCCAGAGTGAATGCAATCAGCCCCGCCTTGGTTGCTCCGTAGACACTGCCATACGGGGGGCAGAGCTTGCCGGCCGTTGATGCCATGTTGATGATCGCTCCGGAGCCCTGCTGCAGCATATGTGGCACAACCAGCCGGCTCAGTACGATTGCTCCTGTCAGATTCGTTTCGATGGTCTGCAGGATTTCGTCAGTTTCGACTTCTTCGAAATGACAGAAGCATTCCACCCCCGCATTGTTGATCAGTACATCGATTCTTTCGAAACGGTCGATTGTCTGTTCTACCAAAGCGTTCAGGTCATTTGGGTCTGATACGTCTGTCCGCACAACCAGAACATCAGTTCCACCTGCGCTGAGCTCATCGCCCAAGTGCTGCAGTTTGTCTTCAGAACGGGCCGCCAGAACGACCGTGGCTTTCTCGGTTGCAAGTCGCTTTGCGAGGTCATAGCCGATTCCGGCAGAAGCCCCGGTGATGATGACGACTTTGTCCTGCAATGACATAGGTGTTGTTCTCTGAAATAACTCGGGCGACGGTTGTCACTACGAACGTCAACAGTTGAAGTCGATCGGTGTTTACTCCCGGAGCATCGCATATTCCACCAGGCTCGTCGAACACCAATTGTGAAATTCGAAGAATGCGATAAGGCAAATCACACGTCCGCCGGTTGCGAACACGGAAAGGTCACGTCATAGTCATTCTCTCTGAGAATCCGTCAAGCATAACCTGTTTTCGTCCGTCCTGCGGGCCCGATGTGTCCGTCGCGGATCTGGCAGGATGGTTTCTGACCGGATTCTGCCGTTAAGCGTTCAACATGTCCCGCATGACCATTTTGCCCACTGATTGCACTAATGAAAAGTTTTCCCTTCGTTACGATCTTTGTCCTGCTGACCGTCCCCTATGCTTCTGCAGCGGACCGCCCGAACATATTCATTGCTATCAGCGATGATGTTTCCTTTCCGCACGCCTCGGCACATGGTTCGAAAATGGTCAGTACGCCTGCCTTTGATCGCGTTGCCGCAGACGGCGTTCTGTTCAGCAATGCGTTCTGTCCGGCGCCTGGCTGCAGTCCCTCACGCGCCGCATTTCTGACGGGACGTCACATCTGGATGATTGAGGAGGCGGGTACTCATGCCAGTTACTTCCCGGCGAAGTATCAGACATTTCCGGAAGCGCTGCAGGAGTCCGGGTATTTTGTCGGCGCCACGGGCAAAGCATGGAGCCCCGGCGACTACAGGCACAACGGCCGCGAACACAATCCCGCCGGTAAACGGTATGGCGAAAAGAAAAGCGGTTACGTGGGTGGATTCAAGAAATTTATGAACGAACGGCCAAAGGACCGGCCGTTTTGTTTTTGGTTTGGCAGTTCGGATGCGCACCGCAGCTATAAGAAGGGATCGGGGCTCGCAAAAGGCAAGGCACTGGATCAGGCCGAAGTACCGAAGTTCCTGCCGGACCATCCGGAAATTCGCAGCGATCTTCTGGACTATGCTTTTGAAGTCGAACGTTTTGACGACGACTGCGAGCAGATGCTGAAAGTACTTGAGGCCGCAGGTGAACTGGACAATACACTGGTGATCATCACCAGTGACAATGGCATGCCGTTTCCGCGAGCGAAAGCGAACTGCTACGAGTACGGGATTCATATGCCTCTGGCCCTTTGCTGGAAGGACAGTGTGCCGAGCGGACGAAAGCTGAATGACCTGGTTGGCTTCGTGGATCTGACAGCCACAATTTACGAAGCGGCCGGCGTGGATTCACCAACGGAATTTCCCGTCGTCGGCAGGAGCCTGGTTGCGGACCTGAAATCAAACAAATCCGGAACCGCCGATCCAGCTCGTGACGCTGTGTACGTGGGCCGGGAACGGCATTCGTCGTCGCGGTTCAATACGCTCGGATATCCTCAGCGAGCAATTCGCACTCAGGATTATCTGTACATCTACAACTTCAAGTCGGAACGCTGGCCGGCCGGAACACCGCAGAAATATGGCAAAGCGGTATACAACGATGATGGCAGCCTGCAATCATCCCGGCTGGGTCCGAAACACGGCGGTTATCACGACATTGATGCGTGTCCTTCACTGACCTTTCTGATCGAAAACCGAGACGACGCCGACTTCGGCAGGTATCTGGGGTGGTCCGTCGACAAACGTCCGACCGAAGAGCTGTTCGACATCAAAGCCGATTCAGCCTGCTTGCACAACCTGGCTGCTGATCCGAAAATGGCCGCTGTGAAGAAGCGGCTCAATCAGCGACTGATGAAGGAACTTACAGAAACCAAAGATGTTCGTGTCCTGGATGGCGGTGACGTCTGGGAAACCTACCCCCGAATCAGCAGTCTCAGGTGGTTTGAGACTCCTGATTGGACAAAGCAGAACCCCGCTGCTGTGCCCCAACAGGCATGGCTTGACGCCCGACGTCCGAAAAAGTGACGGGAAATGCCCGGCCTGGCTGTCCAAGAGTCCGGGACAGTATCAATTTGCGAGTCTGTTCGGTTTCCCAGCGGGGGCTCGCATCCGTTGGCGGTCGGCACTGTCTCAGTTGACGGAGTTTTCATAACAGATGACGCCGAGGTTATCCCGTTCTTCACACGTCAGCAGGTCATGATCTCCATCCCGGGCCAGATCCGGCAGTTTAATGCGATCAAACTTGCTGCCCGCCGTGTTGCCGCTGAAATCGTTAAAGGCCCGATGCTGCGGCTCAGTGTCATTCGTTGTTTGTGTCGGTGCTCCGGACAGCCAGTAGACTCCCACTTTCCCTTCGGCATGTTTACATTTGCAGTCCAGGTCCATGTGGCCGTCGTTGTTCACGTCGCCAAACGCAGTACCTTTACCGCCACCGATGCCATCAGAATGAATGATTCTGGGGGATTCCCACGGTTCCGGAAGGTCTGCTCCCGGCGTCAGCAGCCGCACGTAGCCGTTGCGGGTGTTACAGGCAACGGTCAGTTTGTTATCGACGTTGCCGATGTCCAGAAACATGGCTTCAAGGTCTTTGCCGCCAATCAGGTGATCTTTCCACACGACTGATTGTGCGGTCGTCTGATTTTCCAGCCAGCCGACGCTGCGAAAAATGCCTTTTCGGTCGGAGTAAACGATGTTGTCGTCGACGTTGAAGCGACATGATCCAGCCGGACTTTCGGAGGTCACGGAACCGAGCGTCTTCATCGCGTCTTTCCAGGTTCTAAAGTGTGATCTGAGCGTTCGGATCTTTACTGCCGAAGATCAGTGACCTGCCGTCCAGCGGTTCGCAGAACATCCAGCGTGTGTAGTTGACTGACACGTGAACGGGCTTTGTTATCCATGCAGCAGAATCTCGTACTGATTCCCGCGACACGGCACGGCCGGTATTCAAATGGAAAAACACAGCCTGATGTTTGCTCTCACAACGACTTACGACGTCCAGCCAGCCATCGTCATTGACGTCGGTAAAGACCGCGTCTTCCGGCGATCTAACGCTGCCGACCTGAATTGACGGCCACGGGTTGCGACCGACGGACGCATCGGACTGAAAACAGATTCGAATCTTTCCGCCTTCTTCCCAGCCCGTCACGATATCCAGCCGACCGTCCTTGTCGACATCAGCCAAACGTACTCGGTCGGCGCCTCGTGACGCATTGTCAATCGTGTGCAGTGTCCATGGCTCACCAGCCATCGTCGCTGTCGATGCGGTTACCAGCAGGAAAAGCACAATGCGATTCATAAGGGGGTTCCTTGATGACAGGGCACGACGACCACTCTGTTCGGCAGGAAGCATGTGCTGCGTGCTCCACATACCGCCCAATTCGTACTATTTGGGTTTGGCCCCTGCCAGTTTGTGAACGGCATTGAATTCTGTTTCCGTCACGGGCGTAATCGACAGCCGATTACCTTTACTCATGACAGCCATCTCTGCAGTAATCTTATCCAGCTTCAACTGCTCGCGCGTGACCGGTGTTTCGAAGATCTGCGTCAGCTTCACGTCAACCATATACCACCGAGGATTCTCAGGGTCACTTTTGGCGTCGTAGTACTTGTGGGACGGATCGAATGAAAAGTGATCCGGATATCCGTCCTTCACCACCTCAGCTGTTCCGGCAATTGCCATTGGGGCGATGCGGCTGTGATAAAACAACACGTGATCCCCTTTCTTGATATCGTCCCGCAGCATGTTGCGGACCTGATAGTTCCGCACTCCTTCCCACGTTGTTCGCTTCCCTTTTTCTGCGGCAAGATCCTGTATGGAATAGACATTGGGTTCTGATTTGAACAACCAGAATCGGCGTTTGGTGGCCATGTACAGCAATCTCTTTTCCAGACCGGACGGTCAGAATGCAGTGAATGTGAATGGATGTTGCAGCCAGGGACAATGGTAAATTGCACAACTGCCATGCCGCTGCATTGATGATTAAGATGAAATGCGGAAACGAACACACTTTAGCAGCCCGTGGCGAAAGGCCCAACGTATGGCGTCTGCTGAACATGACGAATTGCTTACTCCCGGTCGCTCAGGATCATCAATAGAAGCAATGCGGTCGGTGAACTCGTATTCGAAATCGCAATTACACGCCCCTGTTGAGGTTTCCCACGCTCTGAGACGCTCCTATTATTCGGTCTTCGCACTACAAATGCCCACTCACATCAGACAACGGACCTCATGTCAGACGCCGCGTCCAGCCGACCGTACCGCGAAATCACCACCTGCACCGAGTCATACTTTGAGCGAAAGGGCGATTCTGCGCTGGGAATGGGATGGCCCAATATTCCGGATGCTGTTCGACGCTATGACGTGATGCTGGATGTGATTCGTCCGACGTCAAAGAAGCTTCGTGTGCTGGACTTTGGCTGCGGGACCGGACACCTGCTGGAACATATTCAGCAGCGCGGCGACCTGCAGATCGATTACCACGGCGTTGACCTGTCTGACCGGTTCATTGACATCTGCCGTCAAAAACACCCGCACGAAGAGTTTACTGCCGGAGATGTGCTGCAGCATCCCGAGCTGCTGCGGACGTACGACTACGCTATTATTAACGGAGTTTTTACATCGAAATGTTCCATGACGCACGATCAAATGTTTGGCTTCGTTCAGCGGATTCTGAAGCTGGTTTACAGTCAGGTGACCAAAGGCATGGCCTTTAACGCGACCAGCAAGCAGGTTGACTGGGAGCGAGACGACCTGTTTCACCTGCCACTGGATCAAATTGCAGGATTTCTGTGTGCTGAAGTCAGTCGCAACTTCGTGATTCGCAACGACTACGGCCTGTACGAATTCACGACATATGTTTTCCACGACGATGCTGGAACAAACAACGTGGACAGCCTTTCCGCATCGTGCTGATGATATGAAACTTCACCACTCCGTCATGCACTTGATTCCATGAGCTTTCACTGGTCATGAAGAACGACGCGCGAGGAAAGGAAGTGCCTTCCGGTAAATTGTCTGAATCGAATGCGACCAGACTGACTGCAACCGCATATCATGAGGCCGGTCATGCTGTCATGGCGCTGCTGCTGGGGCGATTGATTGAAAAGGTCACGATTTTGCCCGCACAACTGCATACCGGCGGTGGTCGACTGGGTGCGTGCAAAATTCAGAAAGGACGATCTAAAGCGTCTCGGGACGTGGTGGAAGATGAGGTACTGATATTGTTGGCAGGCATGGTGGCGGAAAGTCACTTTACGGGCCGGTATTGCGAGGAAGGGGCAGCTCAGGACCTGCGAGCGGTCAAACGGTTGCTGACAAATCGAACACAGAGCGATCGCAGCATCGAGCGATTGACGCGTCGCCTCGTTGATAAAACGGAACACATTCTTGGTACCGCAGAGCATGCGAAAGCTGTTCACATGGTCTCCCGGGAATTGCTGCAAAAACAGACCATCACCGGACGAGCCGTGCAGCATATACTTCGGCAGGCACTGCAGTAATCGACTTCAGATCACTTGTCGCTGAACGCTATGTGCAGAACCATCAGTCTAACTGTGTGAGGTGACCTTTCAGGACTCGCAATGTCCGGCGCACGCCATCCGCTCCGACTTTGGATGCGTGGCCGGGCCCCTGGTCATCGATAAAAGCGACCAGACAACCCGGGCCAATAAACGTTTCCTGCAGATGATCGGGTGCTCCGAAGAAAACAGAGAATCCGCCCTCGTGCACCTCCTGAAGATAAGTCACTGGTCCGTGATCCGCGTGATGAGCGGCATTGTGCAGCCCTTTTTCCTGACCGGCAGCCAGTTGTTGTTCAGTCGTTTCCAGAATAAGCCCGTCCAGCAACGCGGAATCCACTTCCGTTTCGACAAGTTCAGACAGTTTTTCCGGAGAATTGTCACAGCAAACGACGCTGACCCTGAGTCTGTTCATCGATTCAACCCCTTCCATTAACGTACGCGGCAAATATTTGCGCTAAACTGCAACGAGTCGTTCTACACGAGGCCGATGCAATTTGTCGCGCCAGTTGCCTGGGTTTCGGAGAAACAGGCGCGAGCAGTTTACAGCAGGTCCATACCGTGGCAAAGCGGTGCCGGACAGTACAGAGAATCGATCTGTGTGTGAAGGAGCACATGAACCAAATTCAATTTCGGTCCGGTGCGATCGTCAGGAGCACAGAGAAACCGACCACCGTTTCAATGAGACTTAGTCCGGAATGACTCAATTGCCTGCAGGCTGGCCTGAGATTCCCGCTCCTGTTGTTCGGTTTCGAAGCATGAAGGATCTTTTCCTTCCAATGCGCACGGCTCGCCGCAACGACGCGGGATCCGTTTTCAATGATTCCGGTCTGCGTATTTCGTGCGGTCTCGCGATGCTATACCTTGAGTGACTATCCAGCGAACGATCTGATCTGAGATCGTTGGTCAACGAATTCGTGTCTCAGTCAGACAGACGAGAAAGAATTATGATTTCAAATGGTTCTGATACTCTCTTCGAACGCATCGGCGGCGCGGAGAGCGTCGGTGAAATGGTCCAACCGTTTTATGTCCGGGTTCCGGCAGATCCGCGACTGCGTCCGTTCTTGAAAATACGTCACTTGAAAAACCGGTCCGTGTGCAGCAGGAGTTCTTCGCTGCCGCACTGGACGACCCGCCGGGAACGGGTGATCCTGACCTCGCTAAGATTCACCAGGGGACGGGCATCGGCCGGGAGCACGTCATACTGTCTGTAAATCACCGTATTTCCGTACTGGACGAACGCACGCCATTAGTCGACGGGATGCTATGGACATCGTATTGCGACGTACAGTGCCCAGGTGATCGGTGAATCCGGTGGTGCTGACGGATAGATTACGATAATTGATCATTGCCGTTGTTGTGCCTGGCTGATGCGCCACGCACGCTGCTTCAGTCATCCGTCGTACATGGAATGTCCCGGCAGCGTCACAGGCCAGCGGTGCTTGAGGAATGCCGACGTGCCAGAAGTTCGCCATATTGTGGCAGCAGGTCACAGCCGATGACGTACCCGTCAGAATCGCATTCCTCGAATTCTGTTACGGTGGCTTCGCCCCATTTCGGCTCGACGGACAGATGAATGAGACTGTCGTCTCCGATAACAGTGGCGGGGTAATGGCAATTCACTTCAAGGGCAGTCTGGCTTACGAGGCACAGTCCGTGCAGTGAATAGTTGATGATTCGGGCTGTTCGCTGTCCATGGTAGTTGTCTGTGACGAGTACTTGAATATCAACCGGATAGCGAATGTTTAGACGGCGGTCGTCCATCAGCCGGTGTGCCAGCAGTTCGTTCAGGCGGCTGGCGGAAAACAGAGCCACAATTCGTGTATCGCCCTCTGTGGTGGCCCAGTGGACGATGCCGGACTGTTCGGACAGAAGTTTCGTGGCACCCTCGTACAACGAAAACGTTATTGAATCTCCGGCAGTCGGATGACCTGCGGCGTTCGCAACGATCAACACGATTTCCTGCGAACTAATGGCTCGCACAGCACACTTGACGATCGTTTTGTCGTTGTTGTTCACGTACACCGTAATGTTCAGGATCCGGCCCGATGTCAATCTGCAGTCCACGGTCCTGTTGATTGGAGTTGACATTATGGTGTCCGACAGCATCAGGCTGTTGAGATATGTTCTGAACCGAATTGTCCACTGACCTGGCAACCGTTAAACGAAGCTTCGTCACAGGAGGCGAAGGTGATTCGGCCCAATGCCGTACGATCTCAGGTCTTTCTGATGTATTGCAAGGATATATTGCCCGTTCGTACCGTTTCGGGCCATGTCCGAAAGTCGGCGCGTATAAGTGCCACTAGCACCGAAGTCGAAGCAGGTTATGCGGAAGATGCCGGCCGAAATTGAGGAATCGCGGGGTGTGCAGGCGGCTTGTTTCGGTGCCATGCGAGTGTGGCACCGACATGTTCAGGTCCGCTGGGATGCGTCGATCGGGCGTTTTCGTGTTTCGGGACAAATCAGCCATTATCTCTTTACGAGTTCGGTACGACGGTGAATCGCATGATTCGTTCAGAAAGGAACTGTCCGGGAAAACGCCATGGGGAGATATTCGATACGATGGGCCGTCCTGCAGCATTATCACGTGGAGTTACACCGGCATGGCCCGACTTGCCGTCATTCTGTTTGTTCTTGCCGCTGATCTCGGAGTGATGTCGGCGGCTGTCACACATCGCGGAAGCAGCGACAAACCCAATGTTATTCTCATCATGGCGGACGACGTCAGCTGGGAGGCCTTCGGATGCTACGGCGCTCACGACTACGAAACGCCCAACATCGACGCGCTGGCCGATTCGGGGATTCGATTCCAACATTGCTATTCCACGCCGATCTGTACGACCACACGCGTCAAGCTGATGACGGGACAGTATAACTTTCGCAACTATACGCACTTCGGGTACCTGGCTCCTGACCAGAAAACGTTTGGTCACCTGATGCAGTCCGCAGGGTACAAAACCGCGATTGCGGGAAAGTGGCAGCTGAACGGCCTTTACAATGAATTGCCCGGCCATGACGATCACTCTCGTCCGGAGAAATCCGGTTTTGACGAGTCACTTCTGTGGCAGGTGACGACCGGTAAGTCACTCAAGGGGGGAGGGGGCGAACGCTTCTGGAGTCCGCCTTTGGAATACAATGGTCGTGTTGTTACGGTAAAGGAAAATCACGGCAAGTACGGCCCTGACTTGCTCTGCGAATTCGTCTGCGATTTCATAGAACGAAAACGTGACGTTCCGTTCTTTGTCTATTATCCCATGGTGCTGGTTCACGATCCCTTTGTGGCCACTCCGGACACCATCGGTGACGCGCCCCGAACACAGGCGGCCAATAAAGCTCCGCAGAGCAAGGAATCGCGCAAGGCCAACTTTGTGGCGATGGTCAACTACATGGACAGGATTGTTGGCCGAATCGTCGCTCAGGTGAAAGCAGTCGGCCAGCTGGACAATACCATCATTATGTTCACCGCTGACAACGGCACCAATACTTCGATCACGTCGCGATGGAATGGTCAGCTGATCAGGGGGGGCAAGGGGGGCATGACCGATATGGGGACTCACGTTCCCTTCGTCGCTGCATGGCGCGGCACCGCGCCGCGGGCAATTGTGCTTGACGACGTGGTCGACTTCACCGACTTCTACGCCACACTGGCTGCTGCCGCCGGCCTGGAGCACAGTAGAGATGATCCGATCGACGGACGGAGTTTCCTGCCTCAGCTACGGGGCGAAGAAGGAAACCCCAGAGATTGGGTTCTGTGCCACTATCAGCCGTATTGGAATAAACGACCGGGGCAGTTTGCTCGAACCGATTCCTTCAAGCTTTATCGCGATGGCCGGTACTATCATGTGCCTGAAGATTTGGTAGAAGCCAATAATCTGAAGCCTGGATCGGCCGGTGAATTCGGCGAAGCAGCCCGGCGGCAGTTGTCCGAATTGTTGCTGCATTGTCCGCCTGCTGCGACAGAAGTCGGAAAACGGGACACCACGGACCGGCCTGTTTATCCACAATGGAAAAATCTTGTGGATCCGAATGACTAGAATCCGTTTCAAAACCGCCGCTGCATGTCATCGGAAAACTCGACGCGTGAGCGAGGGACTGGGTACGAAGCAAGTCCTGAGACATCCTTCGCATACGCTTCGGATTACCACAGGTCATGGAGCTGTTTCCGGTTCCCTGGAGCTCTGCAGGCAGCCAAAGCCGGTTGAGTACGTCGTGTCTGCCAGTTGTTCAACGCTTTGTTCTTTTCATCGGATATGGCACATCAATTGGAAGTGGGTGGCCATCACGATCTGCTTTGTTACCGCGGCGATTCAGGCTGCGGCACAGGAGGAAAGTGAGGATGTTCGGGAAATCGGAATCGAGTTACGACACGCACAGCGGGAAAAACGGCACTTGCAGAAACGCTTTGAACTGACGAGCGAACGCATTGAATTGCTGACGGAAAGTCGCACTCTGCGGCGAGCGTTGGAACGTTTTGAACGCCGGATCCTAGAGGTCAGGAAGACCGACGATGAACGCAGAGTAGAACAACTGGTGGATGACGCGGAGGAGGCAGAGTTAGAGCTGGAGTTCGTTCATGCGAAACTGGAGATGCTGGAGCGGCGCGGGAGTATTGTGGATCTGATCAGCGACCTGGAAGAAGCAGAGCTGGAGACATTGCTTGCTGAAGCCACGTTATTGTCAGGAATGCCGGAGCAGGGCAGCGAATTGCTGAAGAAGCTCTTCCAAGTCTACAGAGACGGTCCGGAACGGGAAGCGGGTGAACTGGAACAGAAGATCAAAGAACTGGAAGAGCGTTTTTATCACCAACGCGAAGTTCTGCAGCTGAGACTTGAACTGCACTGGGCACGAATTGAAGGGGAAGCTGACGACGTACGTGAGCTGGAAGCGGAGCTGACGGCACTTGCCGCGTCTGTAGAGTTCGCTGATGAAGACGACAGTGAATCCCGGTCAGTGAATCGCAGACAGGACTTACTGTCTCCCGTTCAACTTTCTGTCGCAGAGGTCAGTGCCGCCGGGCGGCTGGATCTTCGTCGACAGATCATCCCATTACTGAAGTCCGTGTGCTTTGACTGTCATGCAGGCGATTCTGTGAGTGGTGATCTGGACCTCTCGGTGTTGGTCAATACCACGCCCCTGATCGTAAACCGATCACACTGGATCAATGTGATTCAGCAGCTGAAGGTTCGGTCGATGCCGCCAGCGGACGCGAAGCAGCCGTCCGATGCCGATCGGCGAACATTGACGGCATGGCTGACGAACGCGATCGAAAACTTCGACTACTCCACGGTCAGGCAGCCGGGCTACGAGCCCGCTCGCCGGTTGACTCATGTTCAGTACAACAACACGATTCGTGATTTGACAGGCATCGACCTCCGTCCTGCTGACCGTTTTCCTGTCGATATGACGGCCACCAGCGGATTCAGGAACAGTGCGAACAGTTTGTTTGTACAGCCAATACTGATGGAACGTTATGTGGGGGCGGCCGAAGCAATTGTGGCGGACGCCTGGCCCGTCTCACCGGAATCCCGCGAGCAGAAAACGGCATGGCGGACATTACTGGGCAACGTGCAGGATCTGTCGGCCAGCGGAGCGGCGGAAAATGTTCTGCAGCGTTTTGCGACGCGAGCCTACCGGCGTCCCGTTGAGCGAGACGAACTGACTTCATTGCTGTCATATTTTGAACAACGTGTTCGTGACGGTGTCTCAGCCGAAGCTGCACTTGCAGATGTACTGCAGGCGATTCTGGTGTCCCCCAATTTTCTTATTCGTTCCGAACGCGCCGGTCCCGAGGCTGACGTTGCATTTTCTGTCACTGACTGGGAACTGGCTGGGCGGTTGTCATATTTTCTGTGGGCATCAATGCCGGACGACGAACTGTTCGCGCTGGCCAAAACCAGGCAATTGCGGCAGCCTGGCGTGCTTTCTGGTCAGGTCGATCGAATGCTGGCGGATCCGAAAGCCGGGACACTGGGCACCCTCTTTGCAGCGCAATGGCTGGGATTCACTGATCTTGACCGAGTTCGTCCGGGGCAGATCGACAACCCGTGGGCCACCGATTCGCTGATTGAATCCATGAAACAGGAATCGGCGATGTTGTTTAATTCGCTTGTGCAGAATGACCATCCGATCGACCGTTTGGTTGATGCTGACTACACATTTGTCAATGAAGAACTTGCGAGACATTACCGCATGAAGGGGGTTTCCGGTGAACACATGCGGCGCGTGTCGTTGCAGGATACGCCTCGCCGCGGTGTGCTGGGGCATGGCAGTATTCTGGCCGTTACGTCGTTTCCCGGACGAACCAGTCCCGTGCTTCGAGGCAACTGGATTCTGACCAGATTGTTGGGTACGCCTCCGCCGCCTCCCCCGCCCAACGTCAGTGAATTTGACGAACGTGTTGCCGAAAACAGGCGACTGACTCAGAGACAAAAGCTGGAATCGCATCGAGATAATGCCAATTGCTACGCCTGCCACAGTCTGATCGACCCGCTCGGTTTTGCGCTTCAGGAATTTGAATGGTTTGGACGTCACCAGCCGACTCGCCAGGGAAAGCCGGTCGACGCCACCGGACGACTTCCGCAAGGAAAGTCATTCCGTGGACTGACGGGGCTTAGTCAGACACTGCTGAGTGAGCGACTGGACGATTTGACGATTCAGCTGACACGAAAAATCCTGTCCTATGCACTCGGGCGACAGTTAGAATACTATGACGAAGCCACGGTGCGTGATCTTGTGCAGCAGTTGCAGCAGGACGACCGCCGACTGCGAGCGGTGGTGCATGCCATTGTTCAAAGTGATGCGTTTCAGATGAAACAGATGCCCCGAATGTGATTCAGGAATGGAAAGAAGCAGCACTGCGGTCTCGCGGTTTGTTGCATGCAGATCAGAGCCGCAACGGCAGGTTTCTCATTCAGGCGGAAAATTAACGGACGTTTCTATGTTTGGCAAATGGCATATTTCTCGTCGCACGACGCTTTGCGGCGCCGGAGCCGCAGTGTCTCTGCCGCTTCTGGACGTCATGGCGGGGGCGAGTTCCGCAGCAGCAGATCGGACATCGTCACCGACACGAGTCGCGTACTTGTATATTCCCAATGGTGTCGCTGAAGGAGCATGGCAGCCTGAACATGTTGACGATCAGGGGCAGTTGGTCCGATTGAATCGATGGATGTCCTCACTGAATCCGTTTCGGACAGACCTGACTATTTTTCGGAATATGTGGACGCCGCGTGGAAATGGACATATCGCCGGTACTGCGACATGGTTGACAGGCGGCGGGTTTGACGGAGGGAAGCTGGATGCCGGAGGAGCATCCGTCGACCAGATTGCAGCGAGGTATTTGCAAGGTCAGACTCTGCTGACGTCGCTGGAACTGTCGACTCGCGGCGAAGGAATATTCTCCAGCAGTCTGCCTCGCAATGCAGTCTCCTGGGTGGATTCCGTCACGCCGGCACCACGCGATATTGAGCCCCGCGTCGTATTCGATCGTATGTTTCGGTCGGGCAGTTCGGGCAGTGGCAATCGATCCGTGATCGATCTGGTTCTGCAGGACGCGAAGCGTCTGCAGCAGCGTGTCAGTACTCAGGACCGAAAAAAGATCGACGAGTACCTCGATTCTGTTCGAGCGATCGAACGTCGCATTGAATTTGCTGAACAGCAGCAGACCCGAGCCCGTCAGACGCCCGGACTGAAGCAGGCGCTGCGACGGCCGGAACCCGGCATCCCGGAAGACCACGGCCAGTACATGCGGACGATGATGGATCTGATTGTGCTGGCATTCTGGGCGGATGCGACTCGTGTCTGCACTTATATGATGGACCACGGACAGAGCAATCGGTACTTCAATTTCATCGACGGAGTCACCGGTACATGGCACGCTCTGTCGCACTGGAAGGACGTCAGCGGAAAGACGGAAGACGACGACGGAATTACATCGTGGTCGTCACGTGATGAAAAACGTGAGATGTATAATCGCGTAACATCATGGCATACTGAACATGTCGCCTATCTGCTGAAGAAGCTGCGGGACATCCAAGAACTCGATGGTCGGTTGCTTGACCACAGTATGATTGTTTACGGCTCCAGTCTTTCTGACGGACATGAGCATGAAGCGAAAAATCTTCCGCTCTTGCTTGCGGGGGGGGCCGCAGCGGCGATCCGTTCAGGCAGGCTGGTCGGTGGTCGTCGAGAGAAATCGATGTCAGACCTGCACCTTGCCGTCCTGCAGCGTCTCGGCGTGCCGCATCAGGAATTCCCAGACAGCCAGGCGCCGCTGGACCTTTCCTGATTCCGCTGGCCAGCTCTTTTCACAGTTCAGTGAACACAACTCGTTTTCGCTGATTCAAGTGGAGTTCCTGCCGTGAACACGAATGCCTGCCCGCGCGCGATACTCGTCATGCGAAGAAGCGACCAGCTTTACGCACGATCCATCAGGTCGTACTATGGCGTCAAGCCTGCTGATGACGCAGCGAAACGTAAATCCCATAGTCTCTTTGGAAGGAACAATATCATGCGACGAATGTTTTCAGTGTGGGTTCTGACACTCGTGGTCGGAATTGCTGTCTGTGCGGGCGAACAGTCCGCCATTGCAGCCGACGAATATGACTATGACCTGGTGCATTCTTCCGTCGGCTTCAAGGCACGGCACCTGGGCATCAGCTGGATTCATGGTCGGTTCAACGATGTCAGCGGTAAGTTTTCGCTTGACCGGCAGCAGCCTTCGAAATCAACGTTCAAACTGACGATCAAGGCGGACAGCGTTGATACTGCCAACAAGGCCCGTGACGAACATCTGCGACAACCGGACTACTTCGATACCAAACAGTATCCAACAATCGAGTTCAAGAGTACCAGTACAAAGGTCATCGAAGGTGGATACGAAGTCACGGGCGACTTCACGATGCACGGCACAACCCAAAAGGTCACGATTGTCCTGATGGGGGGCAAGGAACATGATTTCAAGGGGACCAAGCGTGTTGCCTTCTCGACAGAACTTGCGTTGAAACGCAGTGATTATGGTTTCGACAAGAGAGCTATTGGGCCGATCGGAGATAAAGCTCTGATTTTCATTGACTGCGAAGGTGTACGAAAATAGCTGATGCCCGATCTGTGGTTATATGTGAAGGCGATGGTATCGGCCGCCGCCGTCAGTGCACTGTGCGTGCTGGCGACAGTGGTCGTGCGACGGAAGACAGACAGAAGCTGGTTGAATACAGCGTGCGTATCGGGGATTGGTTTCGGTCTCGCGGTCGGCTGCGGTGTGTTGTCTTTGCTGCCTGTCTGGCCGCCGGCAAACGGACTCGATCGGTTTCTGACGGTCCTCGTTCCGGCGGTCCTGAGCATCGAACTGCTGGCAGGAATCCAACGCGTTCCGCTGTCGTTCCTGTGGGCTCTGCGAATTGGTCTGGCCACGGCAGCCCCGCTGATTCTGCTGTACGGTTCTGTTTACCTGAGCGGCTTCGATAACGATTGGCCACTGAGACGGACCTCTACGGTCATGGCAGCGTGCAGCGCACTGTTGACAGGGGTCTGGGCATTGCTTGGTCGGCTGGCTCAACGATCGCCGGGCGTTTCGATTCCCTTTGCTGTCTGCCTGACGACCCAGTGCGCGGGGCTGACGGTCATGATGGCTGGGTATATCAAAGGTGGCGCCGCTGCTTTGCTGCTGGTTGCCGTGCTGTTGGCTACGATAATCGCTGCCCGGCTGATGGCGAGACGGTTCGGTGAGGTGGCTGAGAATTGTACGCTGGCAACTCTTGGGGTCGGCGTCGTGAGTCTGTTTGGTGTGCTGTTCATTGGACGATTTTTTGGTCGGCTTTCCACGGGCAGCGCGTTGATCATGCTGCTGGCCCCGCTTATCTGCTGGGCCACCGAGCTTCCGCAACTGCGACACCGGAAACCATGGGTTGTCGGCTGGCTTCGTATCACGCTGGTCAGTGTTCCGCTGGTATTCGTGCTGGTCGAGGCAAAGCGTGATTTTGTCCGCGACATGGCGCCGCTGCTCGGCCAGGGCGAACCTGCGACCATTGAACTTACTGCGCAGGCCGGCGACCGTACGGCTGGAAGCGGGGAAGCTGCATTTCCATAGTACTGCCGGACCCACAGCGCACTACGCTGATTCATGACCGTGAAAGACCTATTCTGGCCTGCGATGTGTGTTTCTCACGAATCCGAACAAGCCACGTTGTTTCGTATGCCGTTCTATCGAACTTTTTCTGATTCCAGCAATCCGATCACGGCCCAGCAAGTGCCCCAGTACGTTGCCGTTTCCTGGATTTTGTCCTGCTTGTTCTTTTTTGTGCCTTTGACTTCCCACGATCCGTCGGATGTCTGTGTTGTCAGCAGATACATTCTTGCGAGTTCGATGGCTTTGGTGGCTTCGCCTTCACGCGAACGCATCGACAGGGCATACAGAACCTGGCCGGTTGCCATGGCATCGCTTTCCCGTTCACGAATCCAGCCCCAGCCGCCATCGTCGTTTTGTTCGTTCAGAATGCTGTGCAGCGCCAGCTGTGTTTGTGCCGTGTCCCAATCCTCCACAAGCTGCACGACCAGCGATTCAGTACTGACAACGTCGCGATCTGACTTCAGAAACGTCAGGGCCTTCGTGGACACGGCATCACTAAGTCCGGCCGCGCCTCCCATCCAGCGATTCCAGGCTGTGGTGATGTAAGTGGTTTCTGGCAGCGGACGTTTTTGCGAGGGCAGCTGTCCGGCCGGCTTCCATGAACCATCGCCCTGCTGCCCGGCCTGCAAGAGTGGCAGCAACTGATTTCGCTGCAATGTCTGTGTCTCCGTGAGCGCAAGCGTGCGCGTGGCGAACAACATCTGTGCGACACCATTAAGATTCTGGGTGGTGACGATAACATCCTTGTCATTCTTCTTGAGCATTGCTTCAAACGACCAGTCCACCCATGCGGTCAGCTGGCCCTGGTCGACATCAATCCCAGCCTCCGCCGCAGCTGCATGGGCCCAGATCGTAAAGGCTCCCCGATGGCACGACACGCACTTCTTCTTATCCATCCACCACTGCCCGCGTTCGGCGATATATGGCAGACTCTTTGCGACTGCACTGCGTACGGCATGCTGTGTGGGTTCGTCGGCAGACGCCGTGGAGCATGAATTCAGGTACGCCAGTCCGGTGATCAGGATCAGGAATCGAGAGTACTTCATTTCCATCGCTCCGAAAGTAGAGTCAAAGTCAGCGTGTTTCGTATTGCCGACTGTTGCATAGTAGCAGGTAGAAAAACCGATCTCAGCTCCTTTCATACAGGGATTAAGTCGGTGACGAATAAACACGTGATGATAGATTCCAACGGGATTGTGCAAATGGCGGATTTTCAGAATCTATGGACGCACCCAGACGCTGATTCGCGGATAACATTCTGCCTGCCGTCAGGCTGGCTGTTCAGAATCGCGATGCACGGTGTGTTCATTGACTGTTGCCGAAATAGTCGGCACACTGTGATCAATGTCGGGCTGCCGGGCGTCAGCGATAATTATTGACGTTGCCCGCACGTTATGGCTGCCAGTCAGATATCTGTATTAAGTTTGTCACGTCAGAATTGCACCGAGGGATTGCCATGAAACGGTCGCGTTTACTGTGCGGTAAGCAGAAAGGGGACTGCTGTGCCGGACAGCCGCAGAGCAGGAATTCGAATCCTGCAGGCCATCAGCTCGGTCGCAGGTTTGCGCTGGCTGGGTTGCTGGTGACCATCCTGGCGACGTGCGTCGTTTCGACACACGCACAGTTTGTTAATCGACGTGTGGCTCGATGGTCGGTCGGGAATCAGGTGTATGGCGGCCGATGGTATGCTCCAGTGCAATATGGTGCCGGCGGGTATTACCCATATGGCGGCCAGACGGCATACGGCAATGCCGTGCGATCACAGGCTGAGCTGACCATGGCACGGGGAAGGGCGGCACAAAGCCAGGCGATCGCCAATGAACATAACGAGAAAGCCAGAAAACAATACATTGAAAACAAGGCTCGTTATGAGGAACTGCGCCGCGAACAACGTGGAATCATTGAAGCTCGAAAGGCGAAGGAACGGGAAGCTCAGCGTCAACGTGCAGCCAGTCGTAAGCCCAAAGTTCCGACGGATCTGTACACGCGACTTGCGGTTGATCAGCTGGACCGTACGACAGGAGAAATCTCCTGGCCACGATGTCTGACCGGAAAGAATTTTGACGATGATCGCCAGCGTATTGAAGCATCCGTGCAGTTCATCGCTGAACACGGGCCGGATCAGAGGTCTACCGGCATTATTGACGAAACCGCGAAGAAGATGAAAAAAAACATGAGTGACGTGATGAAACAGTTCGGCTTTGAAGCCTATTCAGATGCCCGTAAGTTTCTCAGCAGCCTTTCCGTCGAAGGTTACTACGCGATGGAGGAATTATGATGCGTTTGTTTACTCCCGTGTGCCCGCATGCATACATGATTATTGCCGTAGTACTGCATCCGGTTGCGATTCCGGAATCATTCGGCCAGGAGAAGTCTCGCAATCATAACGCGACGACTGCTCTGGTGCGGCAACTGGCAGCCGGTTCCTCGTCAGAGAAACTGGACGCCGCGACTCGCCTGGGAGATCTTGGACCTTATGCCGGCAATGCCGTAAACGGTCTTGCTGATGCGCTTTCATTCGGTGACCCGGCCCTGCAATACGAGGTCCTTGTTGCCTTAGGCCATATTGGCCCATTGGCGACCGGTTCGATTGACGAAGTATCCGCTGTCCTGTCTTCGGACATCCTGCCATTGCGGACTGCTGCCCTGGATGCATTGCGCCAGATTGGCACAATTCCATCCGCCGTTTCCGAACAAATTGAAGACCTGGCCGCTGATTCGAATGCTGCCGTGATGACGGCGGCTGTGCGTTGCCTGGTCACGATGGAACGCGAAGACAGCGCCGCCGTCTCTGCTGCCGTGCCAGGGCTTATCGGTGCGTTATCCAGTCATCGCCCGTCGGTGCGAAATGCGGCCACCAATGCACTTGTGGAAATCGGAGAATCGATTGTTCCATCGCTAAAGGCGCCGTTGGGAAGTGGTGACGCGGTTGTCCGCCGAAAATCCTGCCAGGTCGCGGGGCGTCTGGGTGTCATGGCGTCCAGTCTGGTGCCGCTACTTGTGGATCGACTGAGTGATGAAGACGAGCTCGTTGTTCGGTCTGCTGCCTCGGCCCTGGGAGATGTTGGAAGTGACGCAGATCTGGTATTGCCCGAGCTTCAGAAGCTGCTGGCTGACGATTCGGCTTCAGTGCGGGCCATTGCCCTGTCCGCTCTGATGGAATTCGGGACGCTCGCCAATAAGGCGATTCCTGCAGTCTGTACGATGGTCAATGATGACAGCACGATCGTCAGGGCTGCCGCAGCCCGTGCCCTGGGACAAATTGGCCTGGACAGCGAAGATGCTGTGCACGCGTTGATGGACGCTCTTGACGATCAACACGGTGGTGTGACAATTCCCGCCGCAAATTCCTTGTCGCAGCTGGGCGCCACTGCGGTTCCGGCGTTGGTTGGCCTGCTGGATAAACCGGAGTATCGTGATCTGGCGGTCACCGTTCTTGGAGAGATCGGCCCGGCAGCCGGCACAGCAGTGCCCGCTCTGGTCGCGCTGCTGAAGTCCGACGACGAGAAACTTCGTCGGGAATTGTTTATTGCTTTGGCAACTATCGGGCCTGCGGCTACATCTGCCGTTCCGGAACTGATGAAGATGTTGCGAGATCCGGAATCCGGCCGCTCTCGCGGTGGTGCTGCCTATGTTCTGGGACACATTGGTGAGCCATCGTGTGTACCGGTTCTGAAGAAGATCCTGAGCGGAGTACAGGGCGCGGAGCCGCAGGTCCTGCGGGCCGCGGCGTGGGCTTTGGTCACATTGCAGCCCGACAACACTGCCAATGGTCCGATCGTATTGTCGTATCTGACGGATGCACTTTCCTCAGAACATTCGTTGGCTCGCAAAGAAGCTCTGGCGGCTATCGGAAAACTTGGTG
>Ga0315331_10000059_pt1 | contig 55310 bp, 40 predicted proteins | sample M160m34915metaG_FD_203456 | JGI IMG/M metagenome (GOLD analysis project Ga0315331, IMG submission 203456) | Ammonia-oxidizing marine archaeal communities from Monterey Bay, California, United States - M1 60m 34915 | ecosystem: Environmental > Aquatic > Marine > Intertidal zone | place: USA...
GCCAATGGAAGTTGGCTTTCCAGAATTCCTTCGACCTGCCTCGCGTCGGCCATCACAATGACGTCGACGGTGTAAAGCCGGTCATTGGTATCCCATAGATTCAATTGCGTCGTGCCAGGTGTCTTCGCAAAGATCTGGATCTGATTTTGAGAGACTGGCGTCGCCCCGACGACCAATTCATTGTAAACCTGAAACTTTGGAATCCGTTCTTCCAGAGTCAGGATGCGGCTACTTTTCACAATCATCTCAACCCGCTCAGAGGGTTGAGAGATGTTGTGGGCAACGGCTGACCCCGTCGAGGTCAAAACACCCGGTGCGGTCTGGGCGTGTGTCGGCCGAGGGCAGGCGACGGAGATCGTCGTGGCAATCAATAATGCGGCCGAGAGCCGTGCCATCAATCGGTTCGTTTCCATCGCTGGGTCATCCTTGCTGGACCGAATTCGAATCCATTCGAATTCTGCCCTACCAAGTGAGGAAGTTCTCACAGCAGTAGTGACAGAGGTCAGTGCGTGTAACGGTTGTAAATGAAAGGTTGTTGCCTAGATCAGCTATCAATTGATGCGCTGACCAAAATTGTCTTTGTAGGAAAAAATTTCCAGGACGGAATCGTTCGCGTCAATTTCACTCGTTCGAGGGTGGCTGAAAGAACGGACTACCTTCGCCATTCAGTCTTTGATAATCGTCGTCTTGTTGAACCTGTACAGGAAGCGTGCCAGTCATTGGTTTTTGAGGCTCTGTATCCGCGGCCCCGACTTCCCCAATCAGTACGGGTAATTTTCCTGCTACAATCCAGTACTCAAGCATTCGTCCTTCAACGAGCTTGAACATGGTGAAGCCTTCAACTTTCTTACTCGCGGCGACCACTGGTTCAGCAGCGACTTCCGTTGCCAATTCCTGTCGATCCGCCTCTTCTTCCTCTAGTCGCAGTCTTTCTTCTTCCTCTTCCAGTTCCGTTCGATGTTTCTCGATCATTGCAAGAAAATCGGCAGCCGCTTCGTTCGAACCATCCTCGAGGGTGTGGTCCTGATCGCTAGCCTTATGCAGTTCAAGTTCCGCCAGTTCTTTGGCGTAAGACCACGCATCCTTGTCTTTTTCGGGAATCAAAAGTTGGAGAAACCTGGCAGGCTTTCCACGATCCTCGTCAGTGCGTCGTGATGTGTCTCCGTCAATCGAGAAGACACGGATTCCCATGAAGACCGTATGTGATTCGCTTCGGGGAATGAAATCACCTTCCTCGAAGAAGCCGACTACGTCTACTCGGTCACCTGGTTGAAGCGAAGTGGAAATGCCAAGTTCACTGGCGTCCATATCGACAGCCTTCCAGCCGTTAGGCACGCTCGTCCAGTTTTCGTCCATGAGCTTGGCTGGCATGATCGGTTCACCGTCAAACAATCGTTGTTTGGCGTATTTACCTTCTACTTCCGCCAAGCGATTACTGGCGCCTTCGGGCACCCGGTCTTCTGGCCAACGCTCCAAGGCGATTTTTTCTGCTGTGATCTTTTCACCTACATCGATTGTCGCTGATGTTACGAAAATCTCGACCGTGCTGGCCGTATTCTGGTTGCCCTGAGCTTTCAACCATTCGCTAGCCAGAACGGCTGCAACAGTACCGCAAACGCAGGCAAGCAGAAGATAGATCGATTTATTACGCATGGCACTAAGTCGTTTGAAACGAGTTACCCGTCGGGTTTTGTGGTGAGTTCACCCCGTGCCGAGGCACAGCGTGATCTGCCGTAAAAGTCTTATTCGGTGCAAAACATTGGATCGCTGTAACCCGCATGACCGTTGAGCTATCATCAATACGATCGGCGACCCCAACGCAATCCGTTGGACCCGCCCAATCGTTAGAAGTTGACAAGGAACTCACCCGGCTACCGCCTCTCAAACGAGCATGCCTGCGATCGCGAAGTAAGCAATCGACCCGATTGCCTATGGAATTCCGTAGGGCAGCAGGTACATGGATGGCTTTCTTTCTCTGGCGATTTCGGAAAGCTTTTGGGACTTCGAACCGTTTTCCACTCCTGCAGAATCTGGTGTCCCATCGCAAGGTGCTTCTGCCATTGTCCACTTCTAAGGATCATGAACACGGCCATGGTTCCCCCCACAATGGCGGTTGCGGCAAATGCGTAGAGGGTCACTACGATACCAAGCTAGGCTCCGACTCCAGCAAGCAGTTTCACGTCACCGGCACCCATGCCACCTACGTTACGGAGGACCAGTAGCAGCATCATGCCGACAAACGTGCCAAGCAAACTCCATCCCAGGCCGATCATGCCGTCTTGCATGGTCCAGTGGAGCCAGCCGCAGGCGATGAAGGGAAAAGTCAGCCAATTCGGTACTTTTCAAATTGCGCCATCGATGATTGCGGCAACAATCAGGACGACGGTTACCAACCAGACGGTCCAGTTTTCGGCTATTCCTTGAAGTAGCGTTTCCATAGTCAGTATCCCCGTGGTTTGTTAGCGAGCGGTGGGTGGCGAAAGAAGCTTGGGGTGCCTCATTTCGTCATGTATGTGGTTCGACGACCGTCAGCGAGGCCCTATCAGCCAACTGAACATTGCGAACAAAAGCGTCACCAAGCAACAGGACAGTTGCCAAGTGTAAGCGGCTGCGTCGGCAGGCAGGAGTGGATAGTTCATGGGAGGATCCCGCAGTGGGCAGGAGGTGGTGCGATGGAGATCGGACCGGGCTGGGCTGACGATAGCCTGACAGCGAGCTGAGCTCACCAGCGATGTTCGCTTTTGAATTCCGTCAGTGAGCTTGCTCATGCAAGTATCGCGTTACTTGGTTGCCACCCTAATCGGTTGTGATTCGTGTGGGCTGCTGGAGATACCGGATCAGGTTCCGTATTTCATTGCTGGAAAGCGTGTCCAAAAGTCCATCTGGCATCGGAGATTTCTCCGTCACCTTTTGGCTTTGTATCTTCTCCTTATCGAAACTGAGCTTTTCCGTTGCAGTTTGGATCGAGATCGTGCGATCTGTTTCGTTGGTCACTAAGCCGTTGAAGATGCGTTCGTCAGTGGTAAGCAGAATGGTCATGCGATAGTCCTTGGCAACGATCGCACTGGGATCGACCACGTTATGGAGTAGGTAGTCAATGTCGTTGCGATTTGCCCCTGTCAGGTCCGGACCTATATGTTCGCCTTCACCAAATAAACGATGACAATTCTGACATAGTTTTTTGAATAATCGGCGGCCATTTCCGAGATGTGCTTCTGCAGGCGGAGAATTTTGAAGTGATCTTTTTAGTCGGTCAATCTTGATTTGTATCGCATCCGGAGTCGTTCGAACCTCTCCCCAAACGCGTCCAATGAGCTGAGTAAGTTGAGGATCGCCGAAGCCTTTGATCTGCCTCACCTGAAACGCGGATAGGTCATTGGCTGGTATTTTTCCCTGTTCAATTGCGTGCAGCATTGCTCGCGCAAATGACTTTCGCGAGACAAGCATTGACATGACTTGCGGGCGTACTGGGCTGCGAAAGTTGCGATATCGATCAACAAGACTCTGGCCAATTTCTGGTTCATCAAATTGAGATAATCCTCGGGCTGCTAATAGATTGACATGTTGGTCAGAGAGGAGTTCCTCGCAGATTTTTCGTATGCCGGTTGCATTACTTTGGATCAATGTCTGCAACGCTGCTGAACGCACCGCGGGTTCCCACTGCCCTTTTCCTCGTGCAATGGTTTTCAGCTCTTCAATGGCGCGACCATCGCCAAACACCACACCTAGCTCACGCACCAAATTTTCGGTTGCAGGTGACTGTTGTCTCATAATCAAATCCCATGATTTTGGGCGTGGGGCATTGATTCTACCTTTCAAACCAAGATTGGCTCCTGTCAATACCGTACGTAGATAAGTGCCCTTTTGCTTTGCCGCATGTGTCAACAGTTCGTCAAGTGCTCGTGGAAACGCATCCACTTCTTCTGCCAGACAGCGTGAAATGAGCTCCAAGGTTTTTGGGAGTCTGCAATCTTTGGCAACGTCGACCAAGGCAGCAGGATTTTGATTGGCAACGGGAATTAGTCCGTACCAAATCATGAGTGGCAAGTTGTGGTCTGCTCTGTCTTCCTCGCGAGTAAGAAGTACCTTGGCAAGCACGGGGCGGAAGTCGATCGGCAGTCGTTGCAATACGGACGCAAGGCTTAAACGAACTAGGGCTGAACTATCCTCTTTCGCCATCGTAAGCAAATGCGGCATCAGTTCGTGAGCCTGTTCGTTTACTAGAATGTGATCAGAGGCGCTGGTAGGTGATGCTCCCATGGCGTCATCAAGCGGCCAGTCATCTGTCAGGAGGCGAATGGACCAACTTCTGAGTGATTCATGATTGGCCTTGGAAAGCTTGCGTAATAAGGTTTGGTCAGCACCGCCTAGGCCATGCAGTGTCAATAAAGCCTGGGTTCTGGTGGTGGGATTGCTTTCACTCTGTTCAAGCAGACTTATCAATCCTGGGTAACTGGATGTGATGTCGCTTGTCATGGCACGCCTCGCCAATTCCAGTCTGGCTTGACGTATGTACCAGTCATTGCGTGCAGCGTGGACATTGACCAATTCAGGTAGGGACCACGTCGTAAGATCGGTCGATTTGGAGGTGACAGGATTAATGGCGTTACGGACTTTGAAAATACGTCCACTTGTCCGGTGCACTCCAGTGTGTTCATGGCACTCGCCGGCATCACTCCAATCCAACACAAAAACAGCGCCATCCGGGCCAGACCCCAATTCCATACCACGGAACCAAGGGTCTTTTGCGAGAAGCAGATCCTGGCCATGAGATGCTACATACCCTGAACCATCACGACGAAGAATTTCCTGATTCATTCGTCGGCCGTGAAAGTTCAGAGTGAAAAGGCGATCCCGATAAATCTCAGGCCAGTTGTCTGCCTGGTAAACCATCGTACCGGAGTGTGCATGGCCGCCGCCGTAGGAGTTGGCTGTGCCGTTTCGCGATTGGGTCCAGCTTTGTCCAGTGTCAAAGTGCCAGTGATCAGCATGAAAGTCAATCAGTTCGTAAGTCCGACGATTTGGATCCAGCACGAATGGTCGTGTGAAATGCGCACCGGGAATTAGATGCCACAGATGGCCGTTCACAGTGTTCACGAAAAAGGCTTCACCGAGTGAATTCCAGTCGTGCCCCCATGGGTTGGTTGTTCCGGTTGTGAGTACTTCCACTCGTTTTGTTTTTGGATGGTAACGCCAGATTCCACCCTCCAATGCAAGTCGCTCACCCTCAGGTGTACCAGGCACTCCGATTTTCGCAGGACAGGATCCACCGCATCTTCCATACAGCCAACCGTCTGGCCCGAATTGCAATCCATTGGCGAAGTTGTGGTAGTTCTGTTGTGCAACAGTGAAACCGTCAAGAACAATCTCGCCAGCACTATCCGGCACATCATCGTGATTGAGGTCAGGAATGAAAATCAAGTTGGGCGGGCACATCAGCCACACCCCATTCAAGCCGACTTCGATTCCCGTCAACATTTGGACATCGTCAGTAAACACAGTGCGTGTTTTGAATCGATCTTCGGTTGTGTTGTCGAAAATGACAACTCGGTCCCGCAAGTCGAGTTGAAAACGTTGTTGCCGCTCTGCGTAAGTGTAGTTCTCGGCAACCCACAAACGACCCTTGGCATCCCATGACATGGCGATGGGGTTCTGGACATCGGGCTCAGATGCAAAGGCTTTTGCGATGAGTCCCTTGGGCAGTCGCATGCTCGCCGCAGCGGCTTCTGCAGGCATCAGCGTTTCATCTGATATTGGCTCGCTGTTAAATAATTTCGGAAATTCAGCTGTGGCACTGTTTACATGCAGCAGGATCAGGATCCAGAGAAACGAACGCATCACCAAACTTTCTGTTGAGCAAGTAGTGTCTGTAAAGCAAGAATTACTTTTCAAGCCAGCAGTGGTAGCGGTTGTCAAGCAATGAGTGGTTGTACAACCCTGCCATGCACATCGGTAAGTCGGAAATCCCGACCTTGGAACTTGTGTATCAACCGCTCATGATCGATTCCCAGCAGATGCAATACCGTCGCGTGCAGGTCGTGAACGCTGACCCCGTCTTCTGCAACGTTGACGCTGTAGTCGTCGGTGCTGCCGTGGTTGACCCCACCCCGAGTTCCACCTCCTGCCATCCACATGCTAAAGCAACTCGGATGATGGTCCCTGCCATAGGATTTTTCCGTCAGCTTTCCCTGTGAATAGATGGTTCTGCCAAATTCACCCCCCCAAATGATAAGCGTATCATCCAGCATGCCTCGTTGTTTGAGGTCACGCAGTAGTGCTGCGGTGGGTTGGTCTGTATCCTTGCACTGTTTACCAATCTGGGTAGGTAGATTGTTGTGCTGGTCCCATCCTTGATGAAATAATTGGATGAATCTAACGCCTCGCTCCGCGAGTCGTCTGGCGATCAAGCAGTTGTAGGCATAGCGACCCGGTTTCGTCACCTCGCTTCCATAAAGATCCATGACGTGTTTGGGTTCATTTGAAAAGTCCAGCAGATCAGGGACGGACATCTGCATGCGATACGCCAATTCGTACTGCGCGATTCGTGTTTCAATTTCAGGGTCTTTCACCTCGCCAAATTTGATCTGGTTCAGTTCCTTCAGTGAATTGAGCATCACGCGGCGTTGATCACGTGAGATGCCAGCTGGGTCAGAAATATCAAGAACCGGATCACCTTGATTTCGAAACTTCACACCCTGATGTTTTGAGGGCAAGAAGCCGCTGCCCCATAGGCGGTCGTAGAGAGGTTGGCCAGTCTTTCCGGTACCTCTGCTGCTCAGGGCTACAAATGCCGGCAGATTATCGTTGTTGCTGCCCAAACCATAGCCAACCCACGAACCAATACTTGGGCGGCCTGGAATCTGGGACCCTGTCTGCTGGAAGGTGATGGCAGGGTCATGGTTGATTGCATCGGTGTGCATTGAACGAATGATGCACAAGTCGTCCGCCATGCTTCCAATATGTGGCAAAGCCTCGCTGATCCACGAGCCGGCTTGTCCGCAACGTTTAAAATTGAAGGTGCTGGGCGCGACAGGGAAACTGGCCTGTGCTGAGCTCATGGTCGTTTTACGCTCGTCCGGATAGATACTCCGTGGCACCTCCTCTCCAAACCGTTTTTTAAGTTCCGGTTTGTAATCGTAAAGGTCCATTTGGGCAGGACCACCTGACTGGAAAAGATAAATCACGCGTTTCGCGCGGGGCATGAAATGCGGCAGCGCGGGCAGGCCACGGTGCACCGTGGGGTTCTTTTCCTGTGCATGGTTCTCGCGGTTCAACAACGATGTCAGTGCAAGTGAGCCCAATAGCATCGAGCGACGTGAGTACAGGTTCTGGTTCATGGTTGAGGTTCCTATTCCTTGCTGATGGTCTCATCAAGGTTTAGCAATATGTTGGCAATCATGGTCATGGCCGCATGCTCAACCACGGGGATTGTCTGATCACGCTGCTTTTCACCGACGGCCAACAAGAGTTTGGCTTCGGCGGGATTTTTACTGTAATGTGAGAGAAACGTCTTGTGGGTTTTACTCATGATCTTCAACTCGGCGGACGCAGCGTCACGCCCAACGGTTAGTCGGTATCCGGCTTGAATTGCTTGCTTTGAATCGCCCTTGCCCGATATCCACATTCGTTCTGCCAGACAACGAGCAGCTTCGATGAACAGTTTGTTGTTCATCAGGGTAAGAGCTTGCAGTGGTGTGTTGGTGGTTTCTGTTCTTACCACGCATATTTCCCGTGCGGCAGCATTGAAATTCATCATGGTCGGTGGTGGTATCGTTCGACGCCAATAAGTGTAAAGACTGCGACGATACAGGTTGCTACCGTTGTCCTGCTTGTAGTTATTATTGGAAATCGATTTCCAAACCTTAGGTGGCATGTAGGGTTTGGTGGACGGACCCCCTATCTTTTCAACCAGCAGACCGCTCACGGCGAGTGCTTGATCCCGCAGTGTGAAGGCAGGCAATCGGCTTCGGGGACCGCGGGCGTGAAGTTGATTTTCCGGATCACGATCACGTAGCCCATCCCGAAACTGTGATGATTGTTGATAGGTTTGACTCAGGAGGATCTGCTTCTGAATCGCTCGGATATTCCAATCATTGCGGATGAGTTCTAACGCTAGCCAGTCAAGCAGTTCGGGGTGGGAAGGTGGCGAACCTTGAGATCCAAAGTTTTCGCTGGTTTTAACCAGGCCTGAGGAAAAAAACTGCTGCCAAATCCGATTGACTGCAACACGCGCGGTCAGCGGGTGCGATGGGGCGAATAGCCATCTTGCCAATTCAAGGCGATTTGTGGGTGGGGCTTCATCCGCATTCGATAACGAATCGGGAACGCCTGCCTGTACCGGTGATGATCGATCGGGCATGTTGTACTGCCCTCTTTGGAGAATAAAGGTTTCCCGCGGGTGATCAAGTTCGTGCATGATCATCAACGTGGATGGTGATCCTGCCTGCGGACGTTTCAGACCATTGCCCTGATCTGCCCTGGCGTTGCGGAGTTTGACTGGCTCTGGATGAATGAGCTGATCTTCCTGTGGACCTAAATTAGGCCAACTCTTGGGGACCTCAATGAAAGGTGGACTGTTGCCATTATTGGGCCCGACTCCCCATTCAGCCACGTTGTTGAAGTAGGCAAATAATTCGTAGTACTCACGCTGCGAGATCGGATCATATTTATGATCATGGCACCGCGCACACCCGATCGTTAACCCCAGGAAAATGGTCCCGAAGGTATCAACACGATCGACTACGTTTTCAGTTCTCCACTCCTCGGGAATCGAACCGTCCTCGGAATTGATTCGGTGATTACGACCAAAGCCCGTTGCAATTTGTTGACGCAGTGTTGCGTTCGGTAGCATGTCTCCAGCGATCTGCTCAATCGCGAATTGGTCGTATGGTTTGTTTTCATTGAATGCATCAATGACCCAATCTCGCCAGACGTGCTGATATCGATACCGGTCATTCTGATAACCATCCGTATCTGCATATCTCGATGCCTCCAGCCATCGGATCGCCATGTGTTCGCCATAGCGGGGTGAGTGCATTAGACGCTCAATCAGCATCTCAAGGGGCGCCTCACTCGTGTCACCGAGAAACTCATTCATTTCCTGTGGGCTCAATGGCACGCCTGTCAGGTCAAGCGAGATTCTGCGTGCCAGTGTTTCGCGGTTGGCTGATGGCGACGGCGTGAGGTTCTCGGCTCGTAACCTTGCCAAAATGAATTGATCGATTGGACCGTTTGACCATGTATCATTTGCGACCTGGGGAGGTGGTGTGTTACTCGGTGGAGTAAAGGACCAGTGAGTTTCAAAAGATCCTCCCTCTTGAATCCATTTTTTCAGAATCTCTTTTTGCGCCGGGGTAATCTGCTTCAGTGATTCCGGAGGTGGCATCAGTTCGTCAGGATCATTGGACAGGACACGACGGATCAGTTCGCTAGATTCCGGATCGTCTGTATCCATGACTGTCATGGCAGACTCCGCCAGATCAAGTCGCAAGTCGGCCTGTCGGGTTGCGGTATCAGGACCGTGACAATGAAAACAGTTTTCGGAAAAGATTGGCCGCACATCACGATTGAAATCGAGGTTGTCGGCATGGCTAACCGCCGCGATTGGAATAAACAATAGCAGCAGGCAGGCTGTGACGCGGATCATGCAAAGCACAGGGATAAGGAGCACAGGGAAAGGAACGCAGGGTAACAGCTGAGTCACTGGCGGGGCGGGAGGGAACACACATGCCCGTTGTAGGGTGGGATTCCTTGTCCACAGAGTCTAACCAATTTCACAGATTCCTGCATAAACACGTGCAGCTTGAATCAATGGGGCATTGACGCCAGACCAAAACGGAAACGCACTGGAAGGCTCATCGATTCATGTGCAATCTCCATTACACAAGGGGAACCCTGTCTCATTGGCCGCAGTATCGCCCAAGTAATGCGGCGAGCCCCGCAGCAAGGTTGGCTAGGGCTTGGCAAGCCATTGAAAAACCGACGGACTGATCTTTCCCACATGTTTCGTCAGCATGGCTGATTTGCCGGTGGATTGGTAGGCTTTCGCGACCGATGGTGGCATGGATTTCTCGCCCATGATGGTCAACGAATTCGGGGCTCTTAACGCGAGTAACATGGGCAAGTCACCATATTTCACCGCACCCGGAACAAAGTTCATATCTTGGTATCGATCGACTTGCTCGAAACGAAAGGCATTTGTGTCGATTGCTGCACGGGCGATTGCCGGCCCTGCGATGGCTGCGGCTGGGGCTGCCCAAGTGGATGAGCCATCCGTTGAAAGTAAGTTGATTGATTCTGTTTCAAGGGTTTTGGCGAATGCTACCGTTGCAAGAAGGTCAGCACATCGTTCCGCGACCAGTGTGCGGTTGTACCCGAACGTGAACGCTGAATAAGCTCTCTTGTCATCGACAGTGCGTTGCAGAGCTTCACTGCTTGGATCAACTTCGGCTTGCAATTCACCTTGATCAAGCAAGTCGGGTAGTACCACAAATACATTTTGATCGATCAATTGTTTTAGTTGGGTATCTGGTGCGCCGTTCTTGGAAAGCATCGCTACCTTGCCGGCATTTGTGGTCCAGATGACAGTTGTCTTCGGCTTGCTACCAGCTTTGCTCAGAACTAACAGCGGGATTTCTGACTGTCGTGTCTCATCACGGACTAGCACCTTTCGAATCAGGATACCGTCATCGGTTTGTTGCCCTCGGTCATCAATAGTGATTTCGTCAGGAATGCTCTGGTCAAACACCACTTGCCAAGCACCTGCGTAAGTGCGGTTGAATTCCTGCCTGTCTTTTTCATTGTCAGTACTCAGCTTTGCCAATTTTCTGTTGGCTTGATCGTTGAACCACTTGCAAATTGATTTCTCATGCTCGATCCCAACATTGGTGGGTGCCGGGTGTTTTCCACCCCAGATCGTCGTCTCTGCGGTGGTTAGAGGTTCGTAGTCCTGTTCAATCACAGGATCATCGAGTCCGAGTTTCAGGTGGCGATTCATCCACTGATACATGGTGGCACGCGTGACGTAGTTGTAATTGTGCTTGAAGTGCAGCATGGGCCGACAGTAGACATCTGCTTCATTTCCAATCATCGCGTAGAGCCACGATAGTTGTGGGTATCCATCTTTCATCATGTCCCGTGTCCAGTCGTCCGCAGCGGTCATTGCTTGTGGTCGAGGTGCAAACAGGGCAGCGAGTTCTACATTCCCGGTATCGATACGAAGTAGGTTGCAGTTTTCACAGTAACATCCACCTTGCATGGACGTTGAGACCATTCCATTTGGAAAAGAGACTTTGATTCGATCGTCGATCGCACCTAACAAAATGGATTGTGTGCCGCCTCCACTGCCACCGGTGACTGCAAGACGCTCTGGATCCACATCAGGAAGAGCTGCAAGGAAATCAAGTGCTCGAATCGCATTCCATGTTTGTAGGCCCATGATGGATTGCAGCCGAAGATCTGCTTGGGGGCTGTAGAAGACCCACTCGTCTGCAGATGCGTTCCGTTCCTCCGGTCGGACCTTGGCATGTCGATGTGCGACTTCCCGCGAGATCTGTTGAGAATCGGCGTACCCCAACATGTCAAAGATGAAGCAAACACATCCCATCCGCGCCAGTTGTGCACATCTTGCAAGTTTCGGTCGCTTGCCGGATTTAGCGAAGTGCTCCGCCCCTTGGGCAATTTGTTTTTCGACTTCGGCGTCGCTGTACTCTTGCATGCGACCGCCATGCCCATGAGGGGATAATACTGCTGGATGCGGATTTTCAACTGGACCATCCGGCCGGAATAGCAAGCCAGTCACGTAGTGTCCAGGAAGGCTTTGGAAATAGACTTTTTCAACCGTAAAGCCTTTGCGTTGTGTTTTGTCAAACACGACTGCTTCAAGAGGAGACTTGTCGGGCATGGGCCACAGTCCTGTTGCGACCAGGACTCGCCTACGGAGTTGTTCAGCGCGATCGTACCACTCCGCGGGATTTCCCGGAACGTGGAATGGGAAATGCCCATTCAATGTTTTTTTCGGGCCCAGACGAACATCATCGGCGACGGTATTCGCAGGAAGTACGGTTGGCCGTTGAGCCAAAGAAATTCCTGAGGCGATGGTCAGAGCGACAAAGATAGAGAGCGTGAAACGCACTGTGAACCTCTTGCAGAGATCGAATGAGTGGAAAGAAACATCCCGGCTGGGCAATCAGGACTCGCATTTGCCGGCAAGAAAGCCAACAATGCTTGCCACGTTTGTCCACGTCCGTCAGTCCAGTGATACAGATACAACTATGCGTACAATCTTAACCGCCAATCCGGGTGAAATGGGAACCTGGGTTGCAAAGCATGCCGCTTCGGACCTCCGCCAGGCGATTTCCGACAAGGGAAGTGCCAATCTTGTCGTCGCAACGGGAGCATCACAATTTGAGGTTCTGAAGCAACTGGTTGCAGCACCCGACATCGACTGGTCAAAAGTGACAGGATTTCATCTCGATGAATACGTTGGACTTTCAAGTGAACATGGTGCTTCTTTTTGTGGATATTTAAAAGAGCGGTTCGTCGACCAAGTCGATTTGGCCCAGTTTCATTACCTGCGGGGTGACGCAGACCCACAGGTGGTCATTCGTGAAATTGGTGAGTTGGTGAAGACACGCCAGATCGACCTGGCATTGGTAGGGATAGGTGAGAATGGCCACCTAGCGTTCAATGATCCACCCGCTGATTTCGAAACGGAAGAGCCGTACCTGATGGTCGAGCTTGACGAGCCGTGTCGCATGCAGCAAGTAGGTGAAGGTTGGTTCGAATCATTGGATGTCGTGCCAACACATGCAATTAGCATGTCAGTTCAACAGATTCTGAAAGCAGCGAAAATTTATTGCAGTGTTCCCGATGAACGTAAGGCAGAGGCTGTGCGGGCAACGCTCGAGGACGAGATCACCCCGGCAATTCCTGCCAGTATTCTTCGCAAGCACGCCAATGCAACCTTGGTGATCGATAAGGCAGCTGCCTCAAGGCTTGGTGATGAACTCATGAGCGGATTGGAAAGTGGCGAATGAGCGGATACATCGACTTGCAAGTGAACGGTTATGCTGGCGTTGATTTCAATTCAGATCATCTGTCGATTGATGAAGTGGTCAATGTGTGTCGCCGATTGAAAGTTGATGGTACTGATGCGATCTTGGCTACCGTGATTACAGCTCACCTTGATCTCATGCGTCAACGCATTGCCCGCTTGGTTGAGTTGATCGAATTGTCCCCAGAAATTGCGGCCTGTATTCGCGGTATACATGTTGAAGGACCATTTCTGAATCCAGCTGATGGATTTATCGGGGCTCATCCAGCGTCTGATGCGATGCCGGCTGATATCAGTGTGACTGACCAATTGCTGGAAGCAGGAAATGGATACATCAAAATGGTCACGCTGGCACCTGAAATGGACTCGGATGCCCGCGTCACTCGACATCTCTCGAATGGTGGAATAGCTGTCGCTGCTGGGCACAGCAATGCATCTTTGGATGATCTGCAGCGGTCCATTGATCAGGGGCTGAAATTGTTTACGCACTTGGGAAATGGCTGTCCTGCTTCTTTGCCCCGGCATGACAATATTGTTCAGCGTGTGCTCGCTGTCAGTGATCAGCTGAAGATTTCATTCATAGCAGATGGTCACCATGTGCCGGCATTTGCGCTCAAAAATTACTTGGGAATGATTCCCGATGAAAATATTGTTATCGTTACTGACGCTATCAGTGCCGCTGGATTAGGGCCGGGGAGATACAAGCTCTCGGGTCAGGTGGTTGAGGTTGATGATGACGGTGCCGCGTGGGCTGCATGCCGTACTCATTATGCAGGCTGTGCATCCACGTTCGAACAAATGATCGATGTGTTGAAAGGTCCTGTTGGCGCTAGCGATGAGCAAATTTGTCAATGGATGATTACGAATCCATTGCAGTTGCTTGTGGCAGACCAAGCACACGATGGGTGAGTGAAAACTAGTGGTTACTACGAAGAAAAGGTGTTTATTGTGGGTGCTGAGGGAATTACAGAGGTCATACGTCGTCGACGCACTGTTAAGCCAAAGGAGTTTTCAGATCAAACGATTTCACAGGAAATCATTGATGAGATCTTGGAAAATGCGAATTGGGCTCCAACTCATGGCTTCACAGAACCGTGGAGATTTTCTGTCTTCACGGGTGATGCTCGGCACAACCTTGCCGAGTTTCTTGCAGCCACCTACAAGGCCGTTACGACAGAAGAGACTTATCGCCAGAACAAATATGAGGGAATGAAACGCAATGCGACACTCGCTCCGGTTGTGATTGTGATTGGGATGAAGCGGCAGCCAAGCGGAAAGATTTCAGAGTTGGATGAGATCCAAGCGGTTGCTTGTGCTGTCCAAAATATGCACTTGACTGCCACTGCCCATGGAATCGGGGGCTTCTGGTCCAGTAATGCCGCAGCCACCAGCGATCAAATGCGTGACTACATTGGACTGAGTGGTGAGGATCGTGCGTTGGGTCTATTCTACTTGGGATATCCGGCAAATGATTGGCCAGCGGGAAAACGTCAGCCAATCTCCGACAAAGTCCGCTGGGTTGAGTCAAAGTCGGAACAGTAAGCGGATGCGATGCTAGCGGTGTTGAGTGTCACGGAGTCAGCCTGTAGTGAGTTTGGGGTGCTGGGTGTCGGAGCCCACACTGTAATGCCGTGAATAAGATCATTTCGTGTTGGCTGAAATTGAATGCAACTTGACGGCCTGGTCCGCAAGCTGATTGTCTGCCAACAAGTCAGTCCATTGCTGGTTCCATTCACGACGGTTGCGAATTTGCAATTCCCTGCCTCGAGCGGCCTGTATCAGCACAAGTTGCGGGGGTTCGGCCAGCCGACTGATATTCAACAAGTCGGGTGCGTCGCGATTGCGAGGTGACAAACCAGTCAGCGTCAACGAGTTGATATTCTTCATGAAGAGAGATGCAAACAGTGCCCAAGAGGCACCTTCGTTGTAGGCTTCCAGTGAAAATTGAAGATCGGGTTTCTTCAGGAAATCTTGCAAGGCGATTGTCGCCCGAAGAACATCATAGGTTTGCATTCCAGCAACTGTCTGACCGAGTTGCATGAAGCGTCGTCTTATCTGCGTTTGTTTTTTCTCTTCTGAAGACCACTCGGTGGGTCCAATACCTCGGGGTGCCACGTAGGCAATTGTTTCTGTCTTGGCGAGCGCAGCAATGGTTTCCCATTCACCTGCGTCAGGCTGCACATCAAAAGTGTGGTCAGGTACAAGCTTGGCGAGACCGGCGAGAGTGCCCGGCCATTTTGTTTTGTCCAGGACGTGCAAGGTCAAGGCACTCGGATTACTGTCGTTGGGACCGATCAGGTAGACGCGGAGGCGGTACGGTTTTTGGCTGGTGAAATCAATGACGCGTACGGTGGTGTTGGCTCTGGTGGCTTCCGCGATCAGCTTTGCATCAGTTTTTTCTCCAGTTGCTGGCCATCCGCCAAAGCACTTCTGACGTATCAGTTGGGTCGTCGTTTCATCCAGAATGCTGGCTTGTGCAATGTCTGTGGGCAGGTCATCAGTGCCCACAGTCGGGACAAATGTTTCGTGGATGGATGTGACTTTTTCGTCAGAGGGTAATACCCGAAACACTTTCAAATCTTTTTGATCAAAAAGCGGTGTCGCAGCAGAAGTGATCAGAGAATCATCATCTCGAAGGTAATGATTGAGCCATCGAAAAGCATGAACACGAAGCTCTTGAGTGTCCTTGTGAGGCCCCTCAGTGATATGCAGTCCCAGTTTATCGTCTGCATCGTAAAGCTGATAGATTTTCTTCGTTCGTGTGTACACATCAACCACGCCATCAAGTGGGAAAATGCGATCCTTATCTGTGTTGGAAATGAGTAAAGGCCGCGGCGCGACGAGTGCTGCAACCATTGGGTAGTCCCAGCGATAAGTGTTGACCATGTACATGCAATCGCAATGCCCTTCGACGCAGCCATCGACCACATGATTTTGTAAGCTGGTGATTCCGGCGACTGGGACAGCAACTTTGATGCGTTCATCAATTGCTGCGACCCACCATGAATAAGCGCCGCCGCCGCTTCGGCCGGTGACCCCGATTCGGTCGCCATCAACTTCATCGCGTGATTGCAGGTAGTCCAAAGCTCGGACACAATTCCAAGCCTCGACGCCCGCCGGTGTGTAGCCTCGATTGTTCCACCACCACATTTTTTCGCGGTAGGTCCCATGGTGGATGCCTTCAATTTCGCCGAGTTGGATCGTGTCAATCGTTAGGCAGACATAACCATTGCGTGCGAACCAAGCACCATGATGCTGATAGTGCGTTTTATTTCCAAGGCTGACTCCATCGCGTTTTACACGACCGTGGCCACACACGTAAAGAATCGCCGGGAGTGGTGTGTCCTGTTTGACCGGGCGATAAAAATTGCCGGTTACGTAAAGGCCTGGGCTAGACTGAAAATGAATACGCTCAGCGATGACGCCGTCGTTTTCGACGGAGCCAGTGATCCTTGCATTGAGTGGAGTTCGTTTTGGAAATGGACTGAGTCCCAGCATTTCCAGAAGTTGATCTTGGTACTGATCACGTCGACTTGTCCAATCCTCAAGTGAATTGATATCGGCGAAGGTCTGATTTGTAATTTCAGCCGTCTGATCTGCAAAGTAGATTTGTGCAAGTCGATCGCCATCTCCCACTGCGGGTTCTACGGCAAATCCCAAGCTGGACACCAACAGCAGAGCACCAAGGATCATGACATAACGCATCGCATCTTCCTGAAAGTGGGGGGACGGGGTGCAGGAACCAGCGCAGATCCGTTGCAGGGAGACGGCAAAACGCCTCGCTGAATTGTCACGCTGTTCTTCGCACGCTTTCACTTGGGGGCATGCCGCTGGATGCCGTGATGCGATTATAGTTCCAGAAAAAGCCGAGCTGGGTCTTCAATCACATCCTTGATGGTCTTCAGGAATCCAACTGCCTCTCGGCCATCCACAATCCGGTGATCGTAGGTCAGTGCGACGTACATCATCGGGCGTATCACGACATTTCCATCGATGGCAACCGGACGTTGCTGGATGGAGTGCAGTCCAAGAATTCCACTTTGAGGCGGGTTTACAATTGGAGTGCTCAATAGAGATCCATAGACACCGCCATTGCTGATGGTGAAGGTGCCCCCAATGAGATCCGTAGGTTGTAGCCGATTTTCACCTGCCTGTCGTGCAAAGTTGCCAATGGACTGTTCGACGTCAGCAAATGACATCCGTTCGACATTTCGCAGAACGGGCACGACAAGGCCCTTGCCGCCGCCGATTGCTACTCCAATGTCTTGGTAATGTCGATACACAACATCATCGCCTCGAATTTCCGCGTTCACGGCAGGATAGCGTCGCAGCGCCTCAACCGCTGCCTTTGCAAAGAATGACATGAAGCCAAGTTTGACACCATGTCGCTCCAGAAATTGATCTTTGTACTTTTTGCGGATCTTCATCACAGGATCCATGTCAATCTCATTGAACGTGGTGAGCAACGCAGCGGTTTGCTGGGCCTCCACGAGTCGTGCTGCGATGGTGCGGCGCAGCATGCTCAGCGGTTTTATTTCTTCACCACGCAATTCGCTGTTGTTGGTGACAAGGCTGGTCTCGCTGCGAGATGTCGGTGGTGCTGGTAGGGGTGGGCTTGATTTCTGCTTCTGAACAAATGCAAGAACGTCTTCCTTCAAGAGTCGTCCGCCGGGACCCCGAGCTGGAACCTGACTGGCTGACAAGCCGTGTTCATCCAAAAGCCGCTGTGCCGCCGGCATCACAAAACCACTGGCTTCTGAATTAGCGCTCTCAGGGGCACTGGCTCGTGAACTGGCTGCTGTTGTGGCAGAGTTCGACGCCCCGCTCGAAACGTCTGCAGGCTTTTCACCTGGTTCAATGGCCGCGATCACGTCGCCAACCTTGGCGAACTCTTCTTCCTGCTTGCTAATATTTCGGAGAAATCCCGATGTTGGTGCCGGGATCTGTACCGAGGCTTTTTCGGTTTCAATCTCGACCAGATCCTCTCCCGAGTTGACCCAGTCCCCCTCCGCTTTCAACCATTGGCCAATTTGTACTTCGCTGATGGACTCACCGACTGTGGGGACTTCGACTTGGATGGCTTCACTCACGGGGATGTCTATAAAAGTTGGAGACTGAAAGTTGGAGACTAAGACAGGTGCACTGAACACACTTCACGTATCAGAACAGGATACCGAGCTGGCACACAAAAGTCAGGATTGGGGTCGTGGTTTTGACAGGGTGAATCCCATCTTTTTGATCACAGCAGTCGTTTCCCATCATTCGGGTCGATCGTTTCCCATGAATCGGGTCTCGACCCTCCAATTATTCGGATCTGGCAATCCAGTCCGGATGGCTAGATTCTGAGGAGCGTGAGGGTTGCATCTTCCACGATGATCACAACTTCTATTGCGTGTCTAATTCGCTTAAACGGCCTACTCGATTCACGAATGTCCCGCCAGCGGTTCGATGCGTCATAAGGTAGCTGTCGGGGAAATCGGGTTCGTGACGGCTGCGTGAATGGGTTAACCCGTGGGTCTCACAGTGGCAAAATGATGGCGGAGTCTGATCGTGGTAATCCGATTCAATTGACTGCAGTCGTACTGTTGCTGGTGGGTGGTGGGTGGTACTTCCTTCACCATTATCGGATCGACGGCCTCGACGAGGTTTCTGTGTCATCCAAACGAGCGGATGAAAGTGCCGAGCAATATATCTCTTACACGGATGTTCCTTCGTTCGTGGAATCTACTGAGTCCGCGAGCCCCGCGCCGCAGTCGACGCCTAATCTGCGTACGGCTGCCGCTGATTTTTCTGTTGCTGAGCAGGCAGATTTGAACTCGTTTGCCGCCACAACCCCGACACCAAGCATTGGCGGTTTGAAAATTGCTTCATGGGCTCTGGATGGGTTTGGGCCTACCAAACTGGCCAATCCTGCAGCACGGCAGAACGTAGCTCGCGTGGTGCGGCAGTTTGATGTGATTGCTTTACAGCAAATCGCCTCCATCGAAAGAGATCTGATACCACGTTTGGTCGAGGCGATCAATCACGGTGATGGTCGCTATGATTTTGTGGTGGGACCTCCGACCGGCCCAGCTGATCGTCCTGAGCAACTCGCTTTTATTTTTGATACGGCTCGAGTCGTCGTTGATCGGCGACAGACCTACACGCTTGATGATCCCGACAAACAAATGACCTTTGACCCATTGGTGGCATGGTTCCGAGCTGCTCAGGGGCAGCCGGGGCAAGCGTGGACCTTCTCGTTTGTGAACCTTCGCATCGATCTTGCACGGGCTCCCAATGAGGTTGCTTTGCTGCCCAAGGTCATTCAGGCCATCCGGGGTGATGGCAGACGCGAAGATGATCTAGTGATTGCAGGATTGCTTCAAGCGGATGACGCTTACCTGCTTCCAACGCTAACAAGTAAGTCGGTGAAAGCAACGGTTCGGAATCGACCCACTGATATTTTTGGTCGCTATCAGACCAGCAATCTGTTACTTGATACGAACTCAACGACAGAATACATGGGCCGTGGTGGTGTCTTTGATTATCTCGGGACATTTAACCTGAATCTTGCTGAAGCAGAGACGGTGACCAGTCATCTGCCCGTGTACGGTGAGTTTTCTGCCATCGAGGGCGCGGCTTATTAAGCTGCGTGTAGATCAATGTTGCAGGCAATGCAGTGCTAGCCGTCCAATCCACTCACCCTCCGGTTGTGCTGGGCAGTTGTTCCTGAACGTCGAATCAGGCGGCGCGAAATCTTTGAGATTGAGAATCCGGTGTGAAGAAAGATCCACGTGAAACGGATCGTGACTTGGCAGGGTGCTGATACCTTAAAGGATATCGTCACGTTCAAAATCAACGTAGTCTTCACGTACGCGGATCGCTTCTTCTTTCCGTCGCAGAAAGGCATCGAGTACTCGCGGATCGAAATGTTTTCCACGGCTGTCGATTAAGATCTTCAAGCATCGTTCAATCGGAAATGCTTCTTTGTAGGGGCGTGCCGAGCTAAGTGCATCAAATACGTCAGCAACAGCGACGATTCTGCCTTCGATCGGAATCGCATTTCCCGCCAGTTCTTTTGGGTATCCCGAACCATCCCATTTTTCATGATGCGTGGCAGCAATCACTGCAGCCAATCGAAGGACAGGTGAATTAGTGGATCCCATGATCTGAAGACCCACCGAAGTGTGTGTTTTCAGACGGATGGACTCTTCATGGCTAAGCGGATTGATAATCCGTCTGCCGATGTTGCAGTGCTCTTGGATGATCTCGAATTCTTGCGGGTCGAGTTGCCCTGGTTTGTGTAGGATCGCATCTGGGATGCCGATTTTCCCGACGTCGTGAAGCTGTGCTGCTTGCTCAATGAGGTCAATTGCTGCTTGCGGAAATCCGAGTTCGGCCGCGATCATCGCTGCGTAGCGACCGACACGTGTGACGTGCCTTCCTGTGTCATCGTCACGGAATTCGCCTGCTAGCTAAACAGTAGATGTTTTGGCCAGCGTTTGACGCGGCTTTCGAGGTGGCTTTGCCACGAGGCGAATGATGGGGACTGTCTTTCGACCGCCATGGAACGTTCGCTTGCCATCAATGGTGTGGTCAAAAACAAAAACTCCGCTGCTACTACCTCGAGGCGAAACACGCAGGATCGCAGGATGACCGCATTCCAAGCAGCAGACGCGTAAACCGTGGCTATCCAGAAGTTGGTGGATCGAATCGACTAATTCACGATTTTTCTGCAAGTCGTCGAATGAGCGGCCCACCATCTTGGACAGTTGTTCCTGAATCGCCAAACGAATCGTTCGCTGCAGGCGATTGAGTTCCTGATTCAATTCGAGCAACGCCGTTTCGGCTTCGAGGGACGAGATTGGCTGAGGGGGTGACATGCCGATGTTTCGAATGTTCAGAAATAGGAGTGGGATCGGTTTGGCGAGATTCAGGAAACCAAGCCACTTGACACTGGACATGTTATACAATTTGTATAACATGTCCAGTGTCAAGTCGGTTCTCGTGTGTCCGAACGCGGGCATATTTCAGAAAATTCCGATAAATCACGGGATAGATAGGGGTTTTCCCGCGTAGTTCAACGTGGCGGGAAAACCGCAAATTCATTAGTGTCCCGTTTTGTCCTATCCTTCTTCCCCTTTCGCAAGATCGCTGAACACCCATGTCGGTCAATCAACAAACCGTTGAGGACACCAAGGCCCAGATTCGAGGGCTGGTGAACGAAATTGCCCAGCTATCCAAAAGTGGGGCTACTGCGGAAGAGTTCTATCCAGAGCTGCTTTCCCGCATCATTACTGCGTTGGCCGCTGCAGGAGGAGCGATCTGGCTGCTGGACGAGGATCGGCAACTGAATCTGCAATACCAGATCAATGCGGAGCCCTCCATTTTGGAGGATGACTCCGAAGATGCGACACGTCACACCCGCCTGATTCAGCGTGTCGCAAACACGGGGCAGTCGCTTTTGGTTCCTCCCTATTCAGGCACGACTGATGGTGAGGGAGAGGGCAATCCAACAGGATTCCTGCTCTGCCTTGGCGCTTTACAGCATGACGGCCATAACGATGGACTGATCGAGATTTTTCAGCGTCCTGGAACTGCACCTGACACACAGCGAGGCTATCTACGCTTTCTTCAGCAGATGTGTGAGTTGGCCGCTGAGTGGTTGCGAAGCCAAAAGCTGCGAACCTTGGGGGATCGTCAGACCTTGTGGCAGCAGGCGGATTCATTCGCTCGTGCAACACACGAATCACTTGATTTGAAGGAAACCGCCTACATTGTTGCCAACGAAGGGCGGCGTTTGATTGGTTGTGACCGCGTGAGTGTTGCGATCAAGAAGGGTCGGAAATGCAAGGTTCAGGCAATCAGTGGCCAAGATACGATCGAGAATCGTTCCAACATCGTCACCGCTTTGAACAATTTGGCAACGCGGGTTGTCGCTGCGGGTGAGCCTTTGTGGCACGATGGAGCGACGGAGGATTTGCCGCCTCAGATTGAGGAAGCGTTGGAAGATTACGTTGACCAGTCATACGGCCGAAACATTGCTGTGTTGCCTCTCCGCGAGCCTGAGCGTCGCTTAGGTGTGGACAACGAGTCTGGAGCCGCGGGAGAAATTGACCGTGACAATGCTCATCGAGGCGAAGTCATTGGTGCCTTGATTGTTGAGCAAATTGAAAGTGATATTCCAGAGGATGTGTTCCGCGCACGTTGTGATCTGGTTTATGAGCATGGTACGCGGGCCATCGCCAATTCAAGAGCACACTCGAATCTATTCCTGATGCCTTTATGGAGAGCTTTGGGGCGGGCAACCTGGGTTCTTCGAGCCAGAACACTCCCCAAAACCATCGGGGTCGTGGGCTTGCTGCTCGCCGTGGTTCTTGGTCTGACATTCATCAAAAAAGACTTCAATTTGGAAGCAGAGGGAACGCTGGTTCCGTCTGAGAAACGCGAGATTTTTGCACCGATTGACGGTGAAGTCATTGCCGTTAATTTTGATCATGACGATCCCGTAAAGCAGAACGATGTTCTGATTGAATTGCGTAATCGGGACATCGAAATTCAAATTGCCGACATTGAGGGACAGATTCAAACCAATCTTGCGGAGCAAGCCAAGGTGCAGGGTCAGTTGAGCCGTCGCCAGCTCTTGAAACCGTCTGAATTGCGATCGCTACAGGCCGAGAAAAATGAACTGCAAGCCAAAGATATGGTTCTGCAGCGAAAGCTGCAGCTGCAGAGAGATCGTAAAGCGGAGCTAATGATTCGATCGCCCATTCAGGGTACGGTTGTATCTTGGGATGTCGAGAAAAATTTACGGTTGCGACCCATCATGACAGGGCAGGTGCTGATGGAAGTAGCCGACCTCGAGCAAAATCTGGTGCTTGAGGTCGAGTTGCCGGAGAAGCGGGAAGGACACCTCGATGAGTACATCGCTCAGCAGGGTTTGAGTGATACTGATCAGTTATCCGTGACCTATATCCTTGCAACTGATCCTGATGAACCGATGGATGCCAAGTTGCTGATCGACAGCATTGCAAAGCGTGCTGATGCAAATGAAGAGCACGGTGCTGTGATCAAAATGCGGGCTAATCCAGACCAAGCCACGCTTCGAGGTCTGCAGCCTCGACCTGGGGCCAAAGTGATCGCGAAGATCTACTGCGGCCGCCGTAGTAGTGGTTTTGTTTTCTTCCACGAAATCTATGAGTGGTGTCATAAGTTCTTCTTTTAGAACGAAGCCACTTCTGCCATCCAATATCTATCTTTTCCGGAGTTTTCAAGATGCGGTTTACATTAACCATTTTGTATCTCGCTATCGCTGCAACGAGTTCCGTATTTGCACAGCAGGCGGCGGTTCCGAAGCAGACACATATCGTTGAGAACTGCGTGGTGCAGTACATCAACAAGGTTGATGTACCGGCGAGGGCAGAGGGTACGCTGACGGTCTTGAAAGTAGATGAGGGGCTTACTGTTGCCAAAGACGAAGTGCTTGCAGTGATCGATGACACTGCCGCCAAAATCAATTTGGCGCTTAAGCAGGCTGAGGAAAAAGAGGCAATCTTGAATGCGACCAACGAAGTTAATCTGAATGATGCCAAGAACAGCGAAGAACTCGCTAAGGCCGAAGCCGAAGCCTATGAAGAACTGCGGAGAGAAAGGGCTATCCCGTACTGGGAGCTTGAAAAGAAAAAACTGGAAGCTGAGCGGGCTTTGCTCCGCATTGATCTAGCTGAAATGCAGAAGAGCATCGCGGAGGTGCAGGCGTTTGGGAAAAGACAGGAGCTTGCATTAGCGGAGTATGAATTGAAGCGGCGACAAGTCCTCGCTCCCTGGGATGGGTTCATTGAATCCAGACGGGCACAGCTTGGGGAATGGGTTCAACCGGGAACGCCGATCTTGACCTTGATCCAGATGAACAAATTGCGGGTGGAAGGTGATATAGACGCATTGGTATCCCGGAAGGTTGTCAAAGGTACCAAAGTCGAAGTGCGGATTTTTGACAGAGACGAAAGTTCAAGCTCTGAGCAGAAGCCAATTGAAGGAACACTGGGGTATGTGAGTATGGAAATCGATTTGAACGGTCGTCACCGAGTGTGGGTAGAAATCGACAATGTCAAAGACGACGGGGTGTGGCGTTACAAGCCCGGAATGACTGCAGATATCACGATCCCCTGATGCGCTGTTGGATCCACTCAATAAATGCATCCATGATTTTCATGCCGTTTTGATCTTGCTTGTACGTCCCAATTCCATTTGTAAAGAATATTTGTACCACGTTCCATGACCACCTTAGCCGAATCCCTCGTTAGCAGCTCATCAAGGCCGCTGACGGTACGCACTCGTCCTGATCTGACGGCCAACCGTCAGTTCTATCAGGGCACTGCGTACTGGGTGGTGAAGGAGCCGGTTGGATTGCAGTATTTTCGCTTTCATGAAGAAGAGTATTTCATTCTGAACATGCTTGATGGTCATGTAAGCCTTCAACAAATCAAAGATGGTTTTGAGAGGCGTTTTGCACCTCAGAAAATCACTTTCGGTGATCTCCAACAGTTCATTGGAATGTTGCACCGAAGTGGGCTTGTGATCAGTAATTCACCAGGGCAGGGAAAGGCTCTGCGGGAGCGTGGTCGCAAGAAAAAGAACAAAGAGACGATGGGCAAGTTTGCCAATGTCTTTGCGCTTCGGTATCGGGGTTTCGATCCTGAAAAGATTTTGAATGCCATTCTGCCGTGGTTTGGATGGCTCTTCACTGTGCCGGCGCTCATTTTCTTTTCTTTGTTTCTTGGGTCAGCAGCGCTGTTGCTCGCTACTCAATACGAAACTGTTTACGCCAAACTGCCGACTTTTCAGCAATTCTTCGCAGCCGATCGCTGGCTGATCCTTGCCTGCACGATGGCAATCGTGAAAGTGTTGCATGAGTTCGGACATGGATTGAGTTGCAAAAAGTTTGGTGGTGAGTGCCATGAAATTGGTTTCATGTTGTTGGTGTTTACACCCTGCCTTTACTGCAACGTGTCCGATTCGTGGATGCTGCCAAATAAATGGAAGCGGGTCTGGATTGGTGCGGCAGGGATCTATGTCGAGATGATCCTGGCATCGATTGCGACCTATGTCTGGTGGTTCACCGAATCGGGGACGACGATCAATGATCTGTGTCTGAACATGATGTTCTTGAATGTCGTCAGCACAGTCCTGGTGAATGGTAATCCGCTGTTGCGTTTTGACGGTTACTACATCCTGATGGACGCCTTGGAAATACCCAATTTGCGTCAAAAGAGTACTGAGGTCTTGAAACGTTGGTTTCAGGAAACATGCCTCGGACTGGAACTGCAGGACGATCCTTTTCAGCCGACACGTGGCCGATTCATGTTTGGATTGTTCACGGTTGCCAGTGTCATTTACCGGTGGGTCGTTGTCTTTTCGATTTGTTGGTTTGTGATCAAGGTGCTTGAACCATATGGACTTCAAGCGATCGGACGTATGGTTGCTGTCATTGGCTTTGCAGGGTTAGTGGGTCAGCCTGTTATCCAAACGTGGAAATTTTGTCGAACTCCTGGGAGATTGTCCAAAGTGAAACGCACTCCCCTATTAATCACATTGGGAATCGTTACTAGCGTTGTGATCGGTGTTTGCTACATACCGTTGCCACATCACGTTGATTGTGCATTTGAAATTCGTCCCAGCAAAGTCGGAACGGTTTATGCCGGCACCTCCGGGAGAATCGAGTGGGCCATCGAGCCTCGCACGCCCGTGGAAGAAGGGCAGCAGATTGCAAGGTTGATCAATCCTGAGCTAAAAATTCGTTTGGCAGATCTCGAAGGACGTGAAGTGGTTGCCAATGCCCAACTCAAGACGATTCAACTGAGAAGTCGTGAGGACGTTTATCTGAAGGCCTCGATTGACACTCAGGAAGAACTGATCAAGTCGATTCAATCGATGATTGCTGAAACCCAAAAAGAGGTCGAGCGTTTGACCGTGGTCGCCAAGCGATCCGGTGTTGTTATTTCACCCCCCACTCGCGAGCCCCAGAAAGAGAACGACGGAAGATTGCCGGGCTGGACGGGGTCCCCGTTGGATCGACGGAATATTGGTGCGCTTTTGACGCCGGGTGATGTGATTTGTGAAATTGGGAATGATCAGGACTTCGAAGCGGTTCTGATCATTGATCAGGGCGATGTCCAACTGGTCCGTGAGGGTCAAGAAGTCGAGATGAAGCTGGACTCGCGAAGACTTGATACCTTCAAAGGCGTCATTGATGAAAAATCGAATGAACCACTTGATGCGGCCTCGCTTGGCATGTCCAGCCAAACGGGTGGTGATTTGCAGACAGAGATTGACCCGACAACAGGCATGATCATGCCAAGGAGTGTCTCCTATCAGGCACGTGTCCCACTGGTGATCGATGGCACGCCGCTGAGAGCGGGTTACCGGGGATCGGCCAAAATCCACGTTGCTCCGATGTCTCTGGGCAGCAGGCTCTGGCGTGTGATCGCAAAAACATTCAATTTCGAACTCTAGAAAAGCAAAATGTGTCAGTCATGGTTCATCAGATGACGAAGTCGTTCGAGGTAATTGCAGAACAGAATTAATTTCAACCGAAAAAGATCGTTTTACTTTGTGATTGTTTAGCTACTTTTGATTTGGCTCAGATCACAAATGGGTGTATTGGCGGGCAACACCACAAGATGATCCAAACGCCCACTATGGCTTCACTTGCTGAGGTCACTTTTTCATTTTTGTTGGCGATCACAGATTTCATGCAGTGATTGTCATACCACCAACTCCAAACCTTTCGGAGAATTCAACGATGGCAGATGAGACCAACCAAGAAAATGCGGCAAAGCCCGAGGCAGCAGCTGCACAGTCACAACAGCCAGTGCAGGTTCAAGTAGTCGACGACCATGCTGTGGCAACCTATGCCAACTTTTGTCGCGTGACCGGTTCGCCAGAGGAATTGATTGTTGACTTTGGTTTGAATCCGCAGCCGATTGGAGTTCCCAAGGATCCCATTCAGGTCAAGCAGCGTATCATTGTCAACTTTTATACGGCCAAGCGATTGTTGGCTGCGTTGCAGATGTCAGTGGCACGTCATGAGTCTGTCTTCGGTGTATTGGAAACAGACATCAACAAACGTGTTCGTCCTGGCCTGAGCCAGCAGGGTTCTGCAGAAAAGAAAAGCTAGGTAGCAATTGCTGTCAGACTGAAGTTCGATCTGGAAACTCCAGATCACTGTTCAAACTTATCGCGTCGTAGCATTTGGCTCGACGCGTTTTTTGTGCACCTGCCGGCGCATTCGCTGCATGGACGCAGGCATGTGAATCAGCGATCTTCTGGCAGAACATTCATGTTACAAGGATCTGCAGGCACTTCTCGTTTGAATCAGCTCACTCCGGGCGGCCATTGATGCAGTCGATCAGCATTCTTAGCCGACCCAAAGCACGCCGATTGAAGTGGAACACAAGTCTCGGCAACCCATTCAAGTCGGGTTCACCGACTTCTTCAGGTAAGGCAGCCGTCTGTTCGTAGGTTCCATCAACAAGGATGTCGGAGTAGTGTTTTTGAATGTACGCCAGCTTTGAATCTGCAAGCGGGGCCTTAAGTCGAAAGACGAGCCGGTTGTTGATATATCTCATGCTGTGATAGACGCGATAAAAATTTAGAGTTTCTTCGATTGCTTCATCAACCGAATTCGTGATTTTGTACAGTCGGACATCTTCCGGACTGATCATGCCTCCGGCGTTAAGTTGTTTCTCAATGAACTCTCCAAGATCTTTCCAGTAGCTGCCACCGGGGTGATCAAGCAGTACCAAGGGGGTCATGGTCTGTTTTCCGGTTTGCATCAGGGTCAGCGTTTCCATCGCTTCGTCAAGTGTTCCAAAACCACCCGGCAGGCAAACAACGGCACTGCATTCCTTAACAAACATCAGTTTGCGGGTGAAGAAATATTTCATGGTGACGAGTTTTGGGTCACCCTCGATGTATTCGTTCGCGCTCTGCTCAAACGGCAGCATGATGTTCAAGCCGAGTGATGCTTCACGTCCAGCACCCCGGTGGCCAGCTTCCATGATGCCACCGCCGGCACCGGTAATCACCATCCATCCATGCTTGGCCATTCGCTGACCAAGTTCGACGGCAGCTTGATACTCGGGGTGATCCGGGTTTGTTCTCGCTGAACCAAAGATGGTGAGTTTTCGACGACGTCGAAAGGGGCGAAATACCTTGAAGGCGTAACGGAGTTCTCGCAGGGTCCGCGAGAGGATCTTGAGATCACCTCGTGCGGTCTGGTCTTTTTCAAGCCGGCTGATGGTGTGCCGCATGACTCGGTACATGTCCTGCGAGTCGGCTGGCTTGATCGGGTCATCGGCTGGTTGTGGCCGTTGGATCTCGTCTTCACCAATCGCTTCGAGAGGGAGGTCGTCCTGATTCATGCGATCATCATCCTGTAGGAAAGATTTGTTGTGATTTAGACGAGCGGCCGGTTTGCTCAACCCGCCTCAGTGTCCGCTTGCAGATTGACGCTGGCTCTTGGCTCTGGTCGGACTTTGAGCATCTTGGCAATCAGAATTGCGAGGGGAGCCGCTGCAAAGCTTAAAAGGGCTCCCATCTTGACCGAGTCCTGAACAGGACCCGCTTGAGTGAAGGCAGCGACCGATACAAAGAGTGCGACAGTGAATCCAATGCCCGCGACCATGCCCAATGTGACTACATGACGATAGTCCATGCCCGCTGGTTTCTGTAGCTTCAAACCCTTCTCCGCAAACAGTGTCATCGCCGTGATGCCCAATGGTTTGCCAAGCAACAGTCCAGCCAGCACAAGCCATGTGCCTGTGCCGAGACTGCTCATCACCACACCTGCGTTGGCTAATCCAAAGAGGCCCAAGAAAAATTCAACGGGAGTTTTCCAGAAGTGCTCAAACTCATTTAAGGTATCCTCGCGATTTTTTTCCGCTTTCGCGAACATGCCCAGGTCCGTGTGGGCATGTGGCAGGAACGGAATGATGGGGACCAGCCCCAAAGCGGCGTGGATGTTTGCCTGATAGAAGCTGTACCAGCATAAAATTCCTGGGCCCAACAGGTAGACCCAATGTGAATGTACTTTGGCCGTGCGTAGGAAAACGGCCAAGACCATTGCGCCTGCAGTGAGCAAGAACCAATAGTATTGTAACGGAGCTTGGGGATAGAAAACTGCCAATATCATCAGCCCTGCAGCATCATCGGCAATCGCCAGCAACAGCAGGAAAGCGATGGCGGGATGGCCAACGCCAAAGATCATTCTCGCGATCAGATAACTGAAGGCGATATCGGTAGCACAGGGGACCGCCCAACCCTTGCCGAAAATATCCTGCGTACCGGTGAAGTAGCAACCCACAACGTACACGAGAGCTGGGCCTGCTATCCCGCCAACGGTTGCCAGAAGTGGTGTTGCGGCTTTTCTGGGATTGGAAAGCGCGCCGCCTGGTAGCAGGGACTCCCACACCTCTTTGGCTGCGATTGCAAAGAAGAGAGCCATCAAGATGTCATTGATGACAAAGTGGATGGTCAAGCCATGATGCCCCCCGTGTTCTTGTTCTTCCGTTTCTTCCGTCGCGTCCGTTTCTTCTGTCGCGTCTGGTGATGCGGTTGTTTGAGTATCCTCACCGCTGTGATCGTCCTCGTGAGCACTCCACAGGGAGGTCAGGTCAAAGTCAACAAATCGCGTATAGCTGGTTTCAGGAGGAGCCGATGGGTCGGATGATTCGGTGGGAAGTGGCGATGCCATGTTTGCCCAAATCAATGCCGCTACGGCACCCGCGATCAGCAGAAATGAGTTGTCAATCAAGGTGCGGACAATGCCGCTTTTCTGTTCGTGTCCGGTCATATTCCGCAGTCTGGAACATCAGTGAGCAGGGATGTAGTCGGCATTCATCGTACGAGGAACACCTCGGGAAGCACGTTGCTGAGAGGGAATATAGTGGTTGGAGGTGAAGTTGGTGAGGTCACTTCAACGCATCTTATCCGAGCGTTTTTGCAGAAAACTGGTAATCAGGGCCGGATAATGCGGCTGATTCATGGGTGATCGAACCCTGGGGTCTAACGTCCACAGGTCAATTTGCATCAATTTGCTCGTCGGCCTGCCTCAGAAATCGCCGCTTGAATGTCAGCGTTTCGCGACAATTTTCATCAAGAATGACACCAATTGTTTCTGTCTCGTCGGCTTCGGGAAAGAACAACATTCGTGATGGCTGCAAACACCGTGGATGTTCCAGTGCTCTCATCAAAGATTTGCGTTGGGAACCATCAGCGGTTGACCTTGGGAACATTGGTAGGGGCAACCAGTGTTTCCATGAACTTGATAATCGCGGAGCGATCACTGTGAGCGAGGTTTAAGAATCGATCACGAGTTCCGGTTGCTTCACCCTCGTGTACGCTAACGGCTTCCAGTAAGGTCGCCGCCCGGCCATCGTGCATGTACGGGGCTGAATCTTTCACACCCCACAACGGTGCTGTTCGCCATTCCTGCATGAAGTTGGTCGGCTCGATTTGGATTTTCAGTTGGTGTTCACGAGTTCGTGTGGGGTGAGTTTGGCTGTGTATGGCAGTTTCCTCTTTCGCACCATTTCCTTCACGTAAAATCTGTATCGATTGCGTAAGATTTACGAACATCAATCTCTGAGGTTGCTTAGCTGCCTTGAAAAGAAAAACTCGTGGATTTTGACGGCCGTTGTGCGAGTTGTTGAGAGCGTCTTCGGTGTCACCCAAGGTGTTCGTTACGATTGTTTCTCCCCCACCGAGGTAATCACTTGGGAGCACGCGGGTTGGTGGAAGAGTATTCTCCGCGTTGACGACAGGTGTAAATCTTATTCGAAAGGGCTCTGCAGCATTAATATCCGTCAATGCGTGACCCATGTCGTGCAGGAGCAGGTCACTGTAAATGCCTTTTGCATTTTCAAGATTGGGCAGGTGGCAAACAGCACAACCAATCGATGAGAACATTGTTTCACCGCGGGCGACTTGTTCACGCTCAACACGGTCAGTCGGCATATCACGGATGGGTGTTGGAAGCGACCTGATAAAACTCGTCAAGGTGCGGATTTGATTGTCTGTGATGTCGACGGACGTGTTCTTGTAATTCGGATAAAGGGGGTCAGTGGGCTGTTTTCTTCGTTTGGTTTCCAGTCCAAGTTCTGCCGCGCATGCTTGGTCGTTGAAGTCAATCAGCGATCCAATATTCGCTCGCCAGCCAAATTTTCCATATCGCCCGTCCTTGAGTGTCGATGGTCGACCGCTAATTTCCGGATGCGATTTTTGTTTTTTGACAATGGCATCCAGTGCCTTGTTACTCACTTGGTCGATGATGCCAGTCCCAAACAGTGGCGGGGTATTTCGTTGAAATAACCGCGCATTGAGAGTCATGTTGTGAATTCCCTTTTTGAGCGAATACACGATAGGTGTCGCGTTAGCGATCCGAACTTCTTCAGGGTTAGCTGGACTGCCAAACGGGCTGAACTGGGCAGGTATGCCTGACATGATTGCCTGATTCGCGTTGAGAAACGCATTGGATCCACGATGGTGAAGCGGCAAGGTGTTTTGCATGCTACCGTTTGCGTTCACAAATCCTGGATGAAAAGTACCTAGCATGCTCGCAACCAAATCAGGCCTGGCCCTCAAGCTACTGACTCGCAGTGTTTTGATTCCGAGACTTTTGGCATTGAAACGTGCATCGCCACTGCCTCCAATCCCGCCTTGGTGATGGCAGGCGACACACGACTTGGCGTTGTGAAGTGGACCCAATCCATCACTTCCGAAGCTTGGGTTGCGACTTTTCCATTCCCGCTCAAACAGTACTCTGCCCTGCTCAATACGCTGCTGCTCAATCGCATTGGGTTCGACCGCCATCAGGCAAGCACTGGTGATCAGTGTGACTGCCATGATCAGGTTGGCGGTGATGGTTGGGAATCGCAGTTGCCTCAAAAATGATCTGGTCATCGGATTTCCTCTTTCTGAATAGGGTGCAAACCAGATTTTTCAAATGCCTTGGCTCTTCTCAACAAACCCCAGAATCGTGCAGGAGGATCCTGTTCACGAATGACTTGGGGGAGGCGGTTGTTGGGCGAGAGCAGCAGGTAACGAACCATTGACGGTGAAAAGAAGGTGATCGGTTTTAATTCGCGTTGGCGGACGAGCGCGGTGAGTTGTTGCGTGGTGATGGTGCGAAATGGGAATTCGTTTGCTGAATCATGCGTTGTCTGCCACGAGGTACCCCTTCGACTTTTTGGAACTTCTGCGGGCGGCCAAGGTAAATGCTGAACGTGGCTCGGAGGTGTGACTGCCATGACGAAGGGGCCAGTCTTTTTCTGTTCATCAAACCAAGTCAAGAAGTCTGTTTGATCGCTGCCCGCAGCAACGGCGCACTGTTGCCAGAGAAGTTCGACGAAGAAATTCCAGTCGTGCTGGATGTCCAGCCCTATGATGAACGGTGTTATCGCTTGGCACCATGCATAACGAGACTCGGAATGTTGTTCCAGAATGACAAGTCTTCTGGCATCAAGTTCTGTCGTTAAACCAAAACGTGTTTGGACATCATAGTTGTAAGTCGGTTGCAAAGCTGAAAACAGTTTGTACAGCAGATGCAAAGCGTCGTCTTGCTTCTTTGCCTCAACTATTTGCTGCAGTTTCATTTTCCAAAGACGGCCCAGCCTTGTCTCGTTGCGTTGAACAATTGCATTAGTGGTCTGATCTGGAGTGGTCTCGTTCAGCTCACGCAGTGTTTTGACTTCTTGAGCATCTTCAATCAGTGTCAGCAGGTCATTCGCACTGGGGATGCCGATGGAGAGAGCAAGCAGGTGGTAAGTACTGTCACAGACAAAAAGCACAACCCGCTTCGGTGAGTCGTCCGTTTTTCCACCTGAGAGTTCTGATGGTGTGCCAGCAACAACTGACTGAAGAGAGATCTTGTCTTCCAGATCGGGACGCAGTGTCAGAATCCGCTGGCAAGTATGATGAAACTCGGCAGCGCACCAACCGTGTCGAGTTGGGTCTGTGAGTTGCGCGGCATCCGGTTTGGGGCCATTTGCGGCCGCTTGCACCTCGTGGAATGCATCATCATTAGTCACCAGCATCAAGACGAGTTTGCTGGCTTGATTTTCTGCTGACAAAACAGTGAATGCAGCTTGCCAATCCAGTTTCGGTGCTTTTGGAGGTTCAGCACAAAGAATCGAATACCAAGCCAATCCTTGCACGATAAATACCGCTAGTAGCCACGATAAACGCATAGTACAGCCGAGTAAGATGAGATTTTGGCCTCGGGAGTAACCCATGGAAACTAGCAAATTGGCGGTTGAGGGTCAACTAAAATTAGGAAGCGTGCATCGATTCCGTTTTTTGATGTTTTGTTCAGCCGACCAACTTCCGCAGCTTATTGGCTGCTTTGAACGCTAACAGCATGATCGTTGCATTGGGATTACCGTGGGGCAGCCTTGGCAAAATGCTGGCATCTACCACCCATGCTTGCCTGAATCCCCTCAGTCGAAAGTCGGGAGTTATCACTGAGGAACTCGATGAACTCATTGCACCCAGTCGCGCAGTACCAACCGGGTGATAGAGTGTTTGTGAGTAGCGGGAGATCGCTCTTTCCATGGCTGGATTGGTATCGCGTTTCTCACCGGGAAGCGTTTCAGTAACGATCCATTGAGACAAATCTGTTTCTGCAACAAGCCGTCGGGCCAGTCGCATTCCGTGAATCGTTACGTCGCAATCGCTGGGGTCTTGAAGGTAGTGGGGATGAATGCTCAACGGCACTCGTGGACTGGAAGACTGTAGTTGCAACAGGCCTGTTGATTGTGGCTGGGTTGCATTCACACCAAGGGTCATGAAGGCACAGTCCGTTAGTTTTGGGTAACTGAGGTAATGCGTTGGGGTCACGTGGATTTGGACGGATTCCTGAAGGAATAAGCCTCCGCATTCTGCCAGATTGGAAGCAAGTGGACCTGTACCCATTGTTTGCCATCTCGCGATATCTTGAACTGAAGCATGTGATGAAAATCGTCCCGACCTGACCTGAAAGATCACTGGCATGATCAGGTGATCCTGCAGACCTCGACCGACTTGCTCTGATTCGAGGCGGACTTCAATACCAAATTTTTCAAGCTGGTCACGGGGCCCGATCCCGCTCCGCATCAGGATCGCGGGGGTAGCAATCGCCCCAGCACAGATGATGACACCTTTGTTAGCGAGGATCTCGTTCTTCCCTCGGTCATCGCATGTTTCTACACCGATGATACGATCGCCTTTAAAGATCAAGCGGTTCACTGTTGTGCGTTGGACGTCAATGCTGTCGCTTGCAGTGCTGTCGTTCGCTTGCGCTGTGGTCAGAAGCTCCGCTGGGTTCCAGCGACGACCTGATCGGTTGAGCCGCAGGTAAGTCCAGGCGGCGCCCGCATCAAACTGCTTTGTTGCATTGAGAAAGCGATGGGCCGCTTCACTTTGCCATGCGGGTTGTTCAGGACGGGTCAATTTGGTCAGGTCGTTTAAATCCTCCTGCAACTCCGAGATACTCCACGCGCCACCGCTTTCTTCGACCAACATCTGCAAATCTTTGCGTGTCGGAGGAAACCAGATCATTGCATTGATGCGGTTGCTGCCTCCCAGACCTTTGCCGCGCGGCCAACGAAGGGTTCGGTTGGCGAGTTGAGGGTTTTCTGACGTTTCTAAGTTCCAGTCTTCATCGGAACCCAGCAGATTCAGCCAGTTGGCAGGTCGTTCACGATCGACTCGTGCAGCAGAGCTTGTCGGTGGTTCAATGATGGTGACTTTGCCACGCCGCGAATCGGTCTGGTTCGCTAAACGAGATGCGACAACGCAACCTGCCGATCCGCCGCCTACGACAATCCAGTCTGTTTTACTCATGCTGGTATCGGCTTCCGCATTTCTTAGTCTTCGTCAGAGTATTCACAGCTTGGGCTGGATTGCGATAAAGAAAGAGCATCCTCAAGACATTGTCTGCTTCCCTGAGGAGAGTCCCCCACCATGATCAATGTTTCCACGAGCTTCCAAGGATCTTCAGCCTAAGGAAAGGGGGCCAGTTAGTTTTGAGGAGCATTTTTGATGGTCAATGGTCGATTTGGCATTTGTTGATTACGATTTCAGGCACGTTACTGGTATCTGGACGGCCTTCCTGTCATTTTTTACTGCTGATTATCATGACCGAATCTGCAAGCTCACCAAAAATTTCCCGCTTTGGCTCGATCACCACGGCTCCACCCGATGCAATTTTGGGCCTTACCGAGGCGTTTGTTGCTGATCCAAGTCCTACCAAAATGAACTTGAGCGTTGGTGTTTACAAGGACGCCACTGGAAAAACACCCATTCTTGAGTGTGTCAAAGAGGCAGAGCGGCAATTGGTTCAAGGCGAGGTCACGAAAGGTTATTTACCGATCAGTGGCGTACCCGAGTATTGTTCGCAAATCGGGGATCTCATTTTTGGCGACACGATCGATCGGTCTCGCTTGGCCACCTTGCAGACACCCGGTGGAACGGGTGGCTTGCGAATTGCAGCCGGTTTCCTGGCAAGTCAACTCGCTCCCATTCGCTTGTGGACTCCCAGCCCGACTTGGGCCAATCACCTCCCGGTATTCGCCTCGGAAGGCGTGCCCATGGAATCCTATCGCTACTTGTCAGCAGACCGAACTACGTTTGACATCGAAGGAATGATCGATGATTTGCAATCCAAGGCCAAACCCGGTGAAGCGGTTCTGTTGCACGCTTGCTGTCACAATCCAACTGGCATCGACCCTACTCCTGAGCAGTGGGCAGAAATCGCAAAAGTGCTAGCGTCCAAACATCTGTTGCCTGTAATTGACTTTGCGTATCAGGGATTTGGGAAAGGACTGCAAGAAGATACTGCCAGTATTAATGCGGTCCTGAAAGAAAATGAAGAAGCGATCGTGTGCAATTCATTTTCTAAAAATTTTGGTTTGTACAGCGAACGTGTTGGCGGCTTGACCCTTGTCGCGTCAGATGATTCTGCAGCAAAGGCGGCGATGAGTCAGTTGAAGAAAGTTGTTCGTTGTAACTACAGCAATCCACCTCGCCATGGTGCCGCCATTGTTTCCACTATTCTTGGTGATCAGAATCTTACCTCGAGCTGGCACGCAGAGCTTGCGGCAATGCGAGAGCGAATTCAGCAGTTGCGAACCCAGTTTGTCGATACTATGAAGACCAGTGGATCGGGGCACGATTTTTCATTCCTGCTGCCGCAGAATGGAATGTTTTCCTACAGCGGATTGAACAAGATGCAAGTTGACCAGCTCAAGAATGAACACAGCATCTATATCGTCGGCAGTGGTCGCATCAACGTCGCTGGAATGAGTGAAAATCGAATGGAGCAACTCTGTTCTGCAGTCGCTCAGGTACTTGAGAGCTAACGCCGTTGGACAGTCCGGGATGCTGAGACGTCATGGGCCTTGACCTGCTGGTTTTCGCCAAGGCAAGTGTTAATAAGGCTCGCGTTTATTGTTTCTTACTTCGCTTGCGTTGCAGATTCTGCAACGCTGCAGCCTCGGCCGCAGGGTCGTATCGCGGGTTGCGTTGTGTTGGAACAGGTGCGTTGATTTCGCTTTGCCAAGTGCGTAGTTGCGAAAGTAGTTCCTCGGTTTTTTCGGGATTCGTGTTTGAAAGGTCCCGCGATTCGCTAATGTCAGTTTCGAGGTCGTAAAGCTCGACTGCTCCATCCTCGAAATACTGATGAAGCTTCCAGCGACCATGTCGTATAATGCTGCAGGGACGACTTCGATACAGCAGATCCCGTTGCCCATCGATTCGCTGGTAGCTCTGCAGATACGCTGGGAAATGCCAGAACAGGGCCCGGTCTTCTAGGGCAGTCTTGTGTTGTAACAAAATCGGCAGCAGGCTCTCTCCGTCACGTGGTTGGTTCTTGGGTAACTCAGCATTGGTGATCTCACAGAAGGTCGGATAGAAATCAACATTGATGACGGGCTCATCGGTTTGGCTGCCAGCAGTAATCACTCCTGGCCATGTCACAAACATCGGTTCTCTGATGCCACCTTCATAGTAGGTGCCCTTGTAGCCTTTGAGTGGAGTCATGGATGTAGCGGGACCGTATCCACCGTTGTCAGATGAGAAAAATATCACTGTGTTTTCTTTCAATCCGGTCTCTGCGAGCTTGTCCATGATGCGTCCCACACCGGCATCCACACTCTCAATCATGGCAGCCATGACGGCGTGTGAATGAAGTTCTCCTTTGGGCTTCGCATTGTACTTGGCCACAAGATCGGACTTGCCCTGCAGCGGAGTGTGCACAGCAAAGTGTGTCAGGTACAGAAACCACTTTTGCTTGCGGTTGCGATCAATGAAGCCAATCGCTTCATCGGTCAATCGATCCGTGAGATATTCGTCAGAGGGAGCGTCTTTTAGTCCAGGTGCTTTTGGATGTGGGGGGTAGTAACCACGTGGTGGGCTTCCGCTGTGGGTACCCGCAAAGTTGAAGTCGAAACCGTAGGGAAGCGGATCACCACTAAGATGCCACTTTCCAATCGTCCCCGTGCGGTAACCGGCGGCTTGAATCTGATGAGCCCACGTACGTATTTCCTCTGGCAATGTATCCGTACCGGGAACGTGCATCCACTTGCCAAATTTCGGGTTGCCCCGACGCGACGTTCCCACGTTGTAAATTTCATGACGAGGTGTGTATTGACCGGATAGCAAGCAGGCTCGTGCCGGTGCGCAGTTGGCTGATGCAGAGTAGGCATTTGTGAAGATCATTCCCGACTTGGCCAATGCATCCAGATTCGGTGTTTCGTAATAGTCGGATCCCATGAATCCACAATCCCGCCAACCATAGTCGTCCAGAAAGATGAACAGCACATTTGGACGGTCCAAGTTGTCGGGTTCCTTGTCTTGCGCGACCAATTGCACTGGTTCACTCAGTAGGGTCAGTGCGACTGTCAGTTGCAGGCAGAGCCTTAGCTTGAATCGGATCATTGTTTTTTCTGGTGAACTGACATGTGAGGTAATTGGCTTCGCGACTGCCGATGTGTCAGGAAAGAATTTCTTTCACGACCCGACATTCTTCAACACCGGTGAGGCGTTGGTCGAGCCCTTTGAAGGGGTAGCGGAAACGGTCATGGTCAATCCCCATCAAATGCAGGATCGTCGCATTCAGGTCCCGGACATGCACCGGATCTTTCACGATATTGTAACTGAATTCGTCAGTTTCGCCGTGTACAACTCCACCCTGCACACCACCCCCTGCCATCCAGATAGAAAAGCATTTTGGGTGATGATCGCGACCATAATTGGTTTTGCTCAGTGGACCCTGGCAATAGATGGTTCGTCCAAATTCCCCACCCCAAACCACCAGTGTGTCATCAAGCATCCCGCGCTGGCGGAGGTCAGTTAACAGACCTGCAGATGGCTGATCAACATCGCGGCACTGATTTGGCAAGTCCTTGGGGATGCCTCCATGTTGGTCCCAGCCACGGTGAAAAATCTGAGTGAACCTGACTCCCCGCTCGGCCATGCGTCTCGCCATCAGGCATGTGTTGGCGAACGTTCCCGGAGTGGAAACTTGCGGTCCGTACAAGTCCAGCACATGCTGAGGCTCGTCGCTGATGTCTGACAGTTCTGGAACGCTGGTTTGCATCCTGAATGCCATTTCATATTGTGCGATGCGGGCGTGAGTTTCAGGATCACCGAGTTGCTCTGCTGTTCCCTGATTCAGACGGGCAAGTGTGTCAAGCATGCGGCGACGCACGGTTGGGTCAACCCCGTCAGGGTTGGAGAGGTACAGCACCTGATCTCCTTTGCTCCGCAGGGCGACGCCCTGATACTTGCTGGGTAGGAAACCACTTCCCCATAATCGGTTGTACAACGCTTGTGCCTGCTTGCGACCACTCCAAGTAGGAGTCATGACCATGAAGGCCGGCAGGTTTTCGTTTTCGGTTCCGAGTCCATAACTCAGCCATGAACCAAGACTGGCCTTGCCAGGCAATTGATCTCCCGTGCAGATATAGGTGATCGCGGGGTCGTGATTGATCGCTTCGGTGTACATCGAGCGAACCAAGGCAATCTGGTCCGTTTTCTCTGCCATGTGCGGCAATAGTTCACTCACCATGGTGCCGCTGGAACCATGACGTGCAAACTTATAAATGCTTGGCGCGATAGGAAATCTTGCCTGACCACTGGTCATGGTCGTTAAACGTTGACCTTGACGAATCGAATCGGGGAGATCCTTGTCGTACCAATCTGCCATTTGTGGTTTATGATCCCACATGTCCATTTGGCTCGGTGCACCAGACATGAACAGATAAATAGCACGACGTGCTTGTGGTTGGTGATGTGGTAAATCGGCCAATCCACCTGCCGCCCCATCACGACTGGCGGCACTTGATGCGTCCGATTGCAAAGATGCCAACGCTGCGGCGCCAATCCCGCAGGAGGTGCGTGAAAAGAATGCTCGGCGAGTGAGAGCGGCGATTCGTGGATCGTTATGCATGGGGTAAACTTCAATGAACAATGTTCAAATTTGTTGCAGAGTGATCGTCATTCACTTGGAAACTGCTTCATCCAGGTTCAGTAGGGTACTGGCCAAAATCGTCCATGCAGCCTCAGTGGGATCAGCCTTTTTTGAAACCTTTGCGGTCAAGTCAGGTTGATCTGAGTAGTAGGCGATCAGGTCGCTGAGCAGACTCTGGACTTCAGACTGTTCGGTTCTGGATGGTGGGCGAGATAAGACGGTCTCGTAGAGCCAGCCAATTCGGGCAGCCAACTGTTCTGTTTCTGGTTGACTCTGGATCTCTGCTGCGTTCAGCACCCGCATCGCAAGCTTTTGGGCCGATTCGACATACTGGGTCTCGTTCATCAATAGCAGAGCTTGCAGCGGTGTGTTGGTTCGTTCGCGGCGGGCGGTGCAGGATTCGCGGCTTGGTGCGTCAAAGGTCGACATTTGTGGTGGGGGACTGGTGCGTTTCCAGAACGTAAAGACGCTCCGTCGATAAACCTTGTCACCGTTGTCGGGTTTAAAGCTGACTGTGTTGCTGCCAGAGTAGCCCACAGCCTTCCAGAGTCCATCTGGTTGTGGGGGTTTAACACTGGGGCCACCGGGGTGATCAGTCAGCAGTCCAGCAACGAATAATGCCTGGTCACGCAGAACTTCCGCATCCAGACGATGACGTGAACCTCGGGCAAGCAAGCGATTTTCAGGATCCGTTTCTCGAGCTGATGGGCTGACCTTGGACGACCTTGTGTATGCCTCTGTCATTACCAATGTCTTTAGAAATCGTTTGACATCCCAGTCATGAGTCTGAAAGTCAACAGCCAAAAAATCGAGTAACTCCGGGTGGCTTGGTGGCTCACCCTGACTGCCAAAATCTTCACTGGTTTTGACGAGACCGACTCCGAAAATCTGCTGCCAATAGCGATTGACCGCGACTCGGGCAGTCAAAGGGTGGTTTTCCATCGCCAGCCATTGAGCAAGCCCCAGACGATTGGCCGGAGCATTGGCGGGCATTGCGGGCAGAAAGGTTGGTGTTGCTCTGGGCACGGGTTTGCCCGGCTGGTCATACTGGCCCCGAACCAGAACATGTGATTGTCGTGGTTTCGCCAGCTCTTTCCAGACAAGTGTCGTCGATACGCTGTCATTCACTTTCTTTAATGCTTTTCGAACGCCTTTTTCCTGATCCACCAAGGCAAGCCAATCAGGATGCAGGCAGTACACTTTGCGGTAGAAGTTCATGAGCGAAACCCGATCCTGTTCGCTACGTTCCTGTTCCGCGACATTCAGTAGTTGATTCAACTGACGCGGAGTATCGATAGCAGGTGAACGGAATGCAAAGGTAAGACGTGACGGGGGGCTGTAATTCACCACCTTGAAATAGAGGTCATTGTCTCCTTGCTTGAGATCCAATTCATATTCCAGAGCGAGTGGATTGTGCTGCTGCTGTTCCTTTGAGATGGCAATCTGTTTCCCATTCAGGTAGATCGCATGGCCACCGTCAGTCCCAAATAGCAATGTGACCTTCGTTGCTTTGGGAGCTGACAAATGCTGATGCAGTATCATCACGCTGCTGCGATCTTGAATTGTGGGCAGATTCTGAATCTGTACTTCCGCCAGATCGGCGCGTTCCTGCCACCGGTAAGGTCGGTCTTCGTGATTGAAGACTTCATCCGGTTTGAACTCGGATTGCTGTGAAGCATACTTGCGACCGTAGGCTGCGATTGCGTTCTCAACGGTGAAAGGTCCTGTAGCTGAAACAGGACTTAGAGTGATCCGCTGGTCGACAGGAACTTTTGGATTGGCATCGCTTACCGAAAGACGCACACGTCGCAAATGATGCGTTGCAAATTTGGACTGATAGTGCAAACGAATTCTAACTTTTCCATTTTCCCCTTCTGCCATCAGGGCGGGAATCACAAACCAGGCTGATCTTCCACCGGGTTTCTGGTGTCCACCCACAGCCCAACCAGTGCTGTCGTTGATCTTGGAATCAAAAGCCTGGCGGATACTGAAAGAACCATCCTTCTGTTCGAAGTCCGCAAAGCCGTAGGTGATCGGTACCTTCAACCATTGTCCTTCGAGTAATTCATCCGTGATTTCGACTGTGATTTCTGACAAGACGGCATTGCCATTGTCTGAGCTACCAACGCGATTGTTTGCTTCATCCACTAAGGCTTCAAGATGCAACGTCTGCCATTGCGTTCCAGATTTTAGGGGGGCAACGATCGTGATCGTATCTTTCGCGGTGGGTGAGGCAGGAAATTCAAACGAGCCATCTTCGCGGATGGTCATCTCGGTGCCAGCCTCTGAATCGACGCTCGTTGGCATCAATCGTTCAGTTTTTGGTGCAATGCCTTTGACCAACGCCTGTTCCCAAACACGCTGAGTTGAATCCACGGTCTCAATTGGCATGACCATGCTTTTGCGTAAGTCAATCAGAGTATTTTCGAAGTCACTGACTTGTTGTTTCTGTTCTTTCGTGGGAACTGGCATTGCCGGTGCTGGATTCTTAATGTTGGCATCCAGTGCTCGACCATCCAAACTGTTGAAATAAGAGAACAGTGAGTAGTAATCTTCCATCGAGATGGGATCAAATTTGTGGTCATGACATACTGCACAACCTGTGGTGAGTCCAAGGAAGATGGTTCCGAATGCATCGGTGCGATCGATCACGTTTCGCGTGAAAACCTCATCGTAAATGGAGCCGCCCTCGCCAGTGGTTACATTCAGGCGATTGAATCCACTTGCAATTTTTTGTGATTGCTTTGCATCTGGAAGCAAGTCGCCCGCAAGTTGCAGCGTCATGAACTCATCAAAGGGCATGTTGTCATTGATCGCCTGAATTACCCAGTCGCGGTATGGCCACATCTCACGGTAGTTATCCAGATGCAAGCCATGTGTGTCGGCATAGCGGACAAGGTCAAGCCAGTAACGCCCCACGTGACGCCCAAATTCAGCCGAGCTAAGCAGACGGTCAACTAGGCGTTCATACGCATTTGGTGATTCATCGGATAAAAACGTTGCAACCTGTTCGAGGGTAGGAGGCAGGCCGATAAGATCGAGACTGACGCGGCGTATCAACGTCCGGCGGTCTGCCCTTGGGTTGAGTGCCAGGCCAGCAGAAGTCGCACGTTGGTTGATCAGGTAGTCGATCGCCGCAGGACTATCCTGAGAGACATCAGCGGGAAGGTCGGGCCGCACGGGGGGCCGAAACGACCAGTGCTGCTCGATCTTAGCTCCTGTTTCAATCCAGCTTTCGAGACGTTTGCGTTGCGCTGATGCCAAGGGTTTGTGGAATTCTGCTGGCGGCATCAACAGGTCGGCATCCTTGGAGTTAACTCGTGATAGCAGTTCACTCTTGGATACATCACCTGAGAACACGACGCTTGCCAGCCCTTCTGCGGTATCAAGACGCAGGTCAGCTTCCCGTGTCTGCTCGTCGGGACCATGGCATGCAAAACAGTGATCCGAAAGAATCGGACGGATGTCCCGTGAAAAATCGGGTGCGTCGATTGGCTCGACACTTTCTGCCACAGACCTTTGCGTCAATGCCGGAAGGACCGTGATACCCAAGGTTACGAGCAGCGTCACGGCAACGAATTGGGGCCGATTGAGCATGTATCAGGGACAACTGAGAGGTAGGAGAAAAACAGAAAAACAATGACTTTGGGTTGTCACTCATTACAGTCTACCGCTGTTTACCACTGTCGGAAAACGAGAAGCCAACAAACAGGGACTCTGCCGAGGTGATGGATGGACAAAGCCTATAATCGGTAAAAACCGAGATATACAGCATTTGCAAGGTGAGAGCGAGCTTTGGTTGTGTGGGTGGCTTACCGCATCAAAGGTGCCTTCATGACTTGACGCGATTGGCTGGAGCATGTGTTTGAAGTGAAAGTTGAGCCATTTCACAGTCACTTCCCACACCACGCTCGTTTCTCTTGTTGTTACTTCAAGCGGACGCGTTGCCCCAACCACCGCCGCCGGGTGTTTCAATGATCAGTCGATCACCGACGACTACCGACAGAGATGCTGTTGCGGCAAGTGATTCGGTTTTCCCGTCGTGCACAAGCAGGTTCCGTCCAACTTTACCTGGCGCCCCCCCTGATGCGCCATAGGGGCCGACGTTGCGGCGACCGGTGAGCAGTGAGATGACGAGAGGCTTCATAAACTCGAACTCCCGGATCATGCCATCTCCGCCACGGTGTATCCCCGAGCCACCGCTCTGACGTCGAATGGCAAAGCGTCGTAAACGCACCGGCAATCTTGATTCCAGAATTTCCGGGTCGGTGATGCGGGTATTGGTCATGTGTGTGTGCACTGCGTCTGCTCCCGGTCGTGCTGCTGTGGCGCCACTTCCTCCACCAATCGTTTCGTAATAACCAAAGGTTGGATCACCAATCAGCACGTTGTTCATGGTTCCTTGCGAGGCAGCGGCTACGCCCAAGGCACCCAACAGTACATCAACGATTCGCTGGCTTGTTTCGACATTTCCGGCGACGACTGCAGCACATATCGCAGGGTCTGTGTGGTGAGGTGGATCCAGCATGCCTTCTGGGATCTGAATCGTCACGTCTCGCAGCACACCATCACATAGAGGTAAGTCGGAACCCGAAACACAGCGTAGAACGTAAAGAGTCGCCGCTGTCACGATGGCTGGCGTTGCATTGAATCCATGGGGATGGACAGGTGAGGTATCAAAACAGACATCAAGGTGATTTTCGTCCCGTTTGATGGTTGCAGCAATGCGGCTGCCATCATCTAAATGATCTTCGAAGCTCATCGGGCAGTTGGGTAATGTCTGTATCCAGCGTTGCATGGAATCACCCGCCAGATCCAGGATTTGGCCCATGAATGTGTCAATGGTTTTTACCGAGTATTGTTGAGCCAGGTCTGTCAATGCTCGTACGCCATGGGCACCTGCGGCTTGTTGCGCGGCAATGTCTGCCAGGTTTTCACTTACGCATCGTGAGGGATAGCGACCTGTTGAAAGCAGTTGCTTCAAATCGACCTCATGGCTATTGCCTGATTTCACTAATGCGAAGTTTCGAATCACTACACCTTCTTCTGCTAGAGATGTGGCGTTGGGAGGCATGGAACCCGGGGTGCGTCCACCTATCTCAGCGTGATGTGCCCGTGAGGCCACGTAGAAATCGGGTGATCCTTTTGTCGTGTCAGCGTCACAGAAGACCGGCGTGATCGCAGTCACGTCAGGCAGGTGTGATCCACCGGCATAAGGGTCGTTACTGAGGTAACAGTCATGAGGAGACATTTCCGGAAACTGTTGCATGACTTGGCGAACGGTATGCCCCATCGCTCCGAGGTGAACTGGAACGTGGGGTGCATTGGCAATCAACGACCCATCGTGCCGAAACACCGCACAGCTGTAGTCACGCCGTTCTTTTACGTTGACACTGATTGCTGTTCTTCGCAAAACTTCACCCATCGCATCAGCAATGCCTTGCAATCGCCGGGCGATCACTTCCAGCAGGACTGGGTCCGATGTGATTCTTTGCTGTTCTGTTTTCAGGGTCAGTTCTTTCGGCTTCACGTCTGTGTCACAGCAGACGACCTCCAGAATTCCGTCCTGTATTTTGCTGGCTTGCCATCCCGGTTCCACAACCAGTGTGGAATGATCGCCGACAATCATCGCCGGGCCTGAAATGATTTTGGCTTGGGTAAGAGATTCGCGATCAATCTGTTGCGCCTCCACCCATTGGCCTTCGTGCCACATCTTCCTCGTGCCCGCTGTACCAACGACAGTTTTTTGATGCTCGGAAAAATAATTTTTGTCAGACTGCAGTGTGGCATCACATCTTAGTGCTGCCAGTTCAACAGCAAGTTCAGCCTGAATGTAGCCGAAGATTTTCTTGTGCCTTTGATGAAACCTTTCCCGCAGTGTTTCGGCAGGGGACAGAGGGATGCTTAAGGAGGCCTCGGTCCCTTGGTATCGGAGATCAGCTTCGAGGATATGAGTCAGTTGTTGTCCCGGTTCGAGTTCGTCCTTGAGTTGCTGTTGGGCGTCCTGAGTCAACTTTGTTGCTGTGGCTTGAATCGCTTCCGGTGTAAGGTCTTTGAGTAATTCGTAAACACCCCGTGTCACAACTTGACCTTGATCTGCCAGTCCCATACCCAAGGCACTGAGCATTCCTGAGTCGGGATGATCGAGTATTCGTTTCATTCCCAGGACACTGGCAACTCGGCACAGGTGTTGGCCCGCCGCGCCACCAAAACCGACCAGCACCATGTTCCGAACATCGCTTCCCTGTGCGGTACTTACGGCACGCACTGCTTCGGCCATGTGCGTTACAGCGATAGAAAAAAATCCCTCCGCTAACTGCTCGGTAGAAGTCAGCCCTGATTCTTGTGGGATTTTTTGCAGGACTGATTGCAAGGCTTCTGTGGCAGCTTGGCGATTCAATGGAAAGGGAAACCGGTTTTCCGGCACTCTACCAAGTAATAAATTGACATCCGTGACCGTCAGTGGGCCGCCTCGTCCGTAGCAGGCAGGTCCGGGATTGGCACCCGCGCTTTCGGGGCCAACAGCGAGTCGTTGTTCCGAGTTGTAGTGGCACATGGATCCCCCACCTGCCGCTACCGTTTCAATGTCCATCATAGCTGTCATGACACGCACGCCTGCGACACGCGATTCGTACCGTCGCCCAACTCGGCCCTCGTATCGACTGACGTCGGTGCTGGTTCCGCCCATGTCCAGGCCGATCGCATTCTTTGCATTTGCGCGTTCCGCAACGTGACCCAAGCCTACGACTCCGCCCGCTGGACCTGACAGGATGCTGTCGCGACCCCGAAAGGCCGCAGGTGATACCAGTTTGCCATTGCTGGTCATCAGACGCAGGCGGCACTGGGAATCACCACCAAATTGCTGCCAAACGTTCGTTACATATCCAGACAGAATTGGATTCAGATAAGCATCCAGAACCGTGGTTTCCGTACGCGACACATACTTGATTAACGGTGCAACTTCACTGGAGCGGGAGATGTTGTGGAATCCTGAATCCCTAGCCAATTGTTCGATCCGTCGTTCATGTTCATCGTTGACATGGGAATGGAGCAGACAAATCGCGAGTGAATCGATCCCATCACTTTTAAGTTTGGAAAGCACAGAGGTCACTGAATCAATGTTTACTGGCTGAATGACCGATCCGCTGGCATCGAGCCTTTCTTCAATTTCCAGGACACGGTTTGTGAGCGGGGGATTCTTTTCAATGGAGAGTGAGAAAAGCTGAGGTCGGTCCTGTTCACCGATCCGAAGGATGTCAGCGAATCCCTTCGTCACCAGCACAGCAGTGCTTGCACCCCCGCGGGTCAATAACGCATTCGTGCCACGGGTTGTTCCGAGTCGAACGTCCAGTGCGGGTAACGGAGTATCCAAAGGAATACCGAGCAGCAGTCGAGTAGCCAGAACGGGTGCTTCAAGATTGGCATTCAGTTCAATGACTGCCGCTTGATTCGTGGTGTTGCCCGATTCCGCATCCGACGCTGTTTTGCTGTTGGGATTTTCTGGGCCGGACTTGCCAGAAGTTTTTTCACTGAAAGTCAGTATCCCGTCTTCGTGTTCGGTGATCTGTCCAAGTGGTCGCTGGTTTCCGTTGGGATCAAGGATGGAAACTGTGGCATTTTTCCAGAACCCGGGGATGTCGTGTCCGGCAAGTTCGGTTGCGCGGAAGCTATGGCTGGTAATCCACGCTTCAATCTTGGCTCGGATCACACCACTGCTCAGTACCTTGGTGTGGTATCGCGTTGACTCATCAATGACGATGCAGTCAGTGAAGGTTCCGCCGACATCGGCCCAAACTGTTACCGTCATGAGTTAAATAATGCCAGGCTTTCTTTGGCTGCTGGTTGGTCAATCAACGCGACAGCAACATCGCCTGGTTGAAGGGTGTCATTCGCGGTTGGGACGCGAACAAAGCCATCGCGTTCGACAGCCGCAATCAAACAGCGGCCGGAAAAAGGCAGTTCTGCCAACGTCGCTTGGGTCACTTGTGTGCCCTCGGATACTTCCAGTTCATAGATTCCGATGGTGCCGTTTGGAATTCGACTTTGGCTGATGATGGCACCCTCATTTAGAAATCCCAGGATTTGTCGGGCTGCCACATCGCGTTCACTGACAGCCCGATCGATGCCCAATTTTCCGACCACATTGGCGTAATCAGGACGTCCTACCACGCACATCACACGGGCCGCTCCCAGTTCGCGGGCTTCGACCCCTGCCATGATGTTGCTCTCATCGCTCCCCGTGCAGGCAACAAAGTAGTCAACTGTCCCGCCACCCTCGTCTTCCAGCACGCTGCGTCGATTGGCATTGGCGTGAATGACAGTCACTCCGGGCAACAGTTTCGCCAGCCGATTGCAATGCTCCCGATCACGTTCCAGTAATACAATCCGGTAGTCGCGGCGGCTAAGTGAGTCGGCAAGGTGATAACCCGTTTCACCGCCACCCGCGATCATTACACGCTGTTTGAGGTGCAAATCCGATTCGGAAACAAATATGCTTCTTGTTTTGGTAACGACCTCCGGTGCACCAATCAGGCTGACCCGGTCACCGCCGTGCAATTCATCCTCGCCGCTGGCGATCCACATGCGGCCTTCGCGGGCAATTGATCCAATCCGCACAGCCCCTGATATTTTCAGGTCTCGTAATTTATGTCCCGCACTAACCGACTTACCATCGACTTCGACTTCATAGACCTCCAACTGACCGCGCGCGAAATGCTCCAACGGAATTGCGTCTGGATTCCGGATGGCACGGGCCAATTCGAATGCTGAAAGCTGCTCAAGGCTAAGCAGACTGTCGATGTTGAAGTGTCGTTGATAATCAAACGTGCTTAGATCGTGAAAGGCAGGTGCATAGACGCGGGCAATGCTTCGGCGTGCACCCAGTTCCTTTGCCATGCTGGCTGCAACGATGTTGACTTCATCATCACCAGTGACCGCAAGGCACATGTCTGCAGAACTGACTTCGGCCTGAAATAAAACAGTGCTTCTCGATGCGCTGCCGACGATCGCTTTGACATCCAATTCGTTGTTGATCCGTTGGACATTGGCTGCGTTGCTATCGACGACGGTAACGCTATGGCCACGTCTGCACAGCATGTCCGCAACCCAGCGGCCAACTGTTCCAGCACCAAGAGTCAGAACTCGCATGAAATTCAGTCTGTATGAAAGGGAATGAACAGGCTTCTGCCGTTAAGCAATTGAGATGAACGCGTCACGATGGTGAGAGGAAGTGGCGTGGGAAGCACTTGTCAATCGAACAAGTATCCGGTTATCAGGAATAGGTGTCCGGTTGTTAGGAATAGGTGTCCGGTTGTTAGGAACTAGCACGAGTGCATCGTTTTAACGTCGTCCAGGAACCAATCGTCTTGGACGGCAGCATGGCCTTGCACCTGCCTAGTGCCCGCTTGTTGGCAGTGCGTCGTGCTTACAGTAACCAATCGAGGATGCAAATCACGATGAAGATGATCGCCATGAATCCGGTAATCCAGCGTCCAGTTTGCCATGCGTATTGCAGAATCAATTTCGTGTTTTCATGACGTGTTCCACCAAAGACCAACGCAATCGCGATGATCAGCGGAAGGTAGTACAGCAGGTAACTCGGAGCGATGGGAAGCATTTTGTCTTGCCGGGAAAATGTTGTGTCGGGAAGGGGGCGTCTCAGAAACCACGCGAATGACTTTTCTAAGTCGCTGATTTTTCTGTTTCCTTGCTCGCTGGTTCGTCGTCTTCAGACTCTTTTTTCCGGCCGCTGATCGGAATAGACAGCGGGCCGCCGTACGCATCATAAATGACTAGGATATTCAGCAAGCCCGCAATCACGGTGTACCAGGTTCCCATTTCGTAGCCTGCGCCGTGACGGGCGTACCATGCTGACACCTCATCTGCCTGACTCTCGCGGACAGGACGCAGAGGAGGTGCCATGAAACCTCCCCAGTAGGGCTGATAATCTCCCGAGGTGACGCCGGTTTCTGGGTCGGTGGCCTTCTTGATCAGATTCGCTTGAAGTAATGCAGGTAATGCTGCACCACCCACGCCCGCCTGAAGAAAGTAGTGCCAACGCTTGTCTCCCGGTGCCCACGACGCATAAACCACATGTCCGCCACCCAACGCGAATCCAAGCACCCATGCAGACAGGATGCAGACCATGAACAGAACGCCCTTGGTGTGGCGCCCCTGATAAAAGTGGCCAGCGCCAGGAATTAACCACGCTAAAAGGGCGGCTAATGGCCGGTTGCGGAGATCAATTCGCTCGCCGTCCACCAAAATGGTGTTCTTGCTGTCAGATGTCATCTGTGGCTTCGTGTTTGTGGCCTCGCTGTCTCGTTTCAGGCCCCATTGTGAAAGAAAGCTATTCGCTGCGATAGGTGAATCAAGTTTGTCTTGACGCGATTCCCAGCCATCAAGTAAATCCAGACATCAAGTTTATGATTTTCACCATTCGCTGGACGGCATTCGCATGGCTCGCTTCGCTCTTGGACTTACCTGTACCCTGATTATAACCCTCGCTGTGGGCTGTGGCTCAGGAACCCCTGTTGCAGACAATCCGACTCCCCGCACTCAGGAAGGTTTTACGACCAATGCCGGTACACCGTCGCCTGCTTCGTTAAATCCCCCGCCAACCGACATTGTGAGCCAGTTTCTCGACGAAATTCGCCGCGGAGGCGAGGATTCCAGGGCAAACGCACTGCTCACCTCCCGTGCTCAAAGCGAACTCAAACGTATCGGGCAAACGATCCAACCCATCGGATCCCCCAATGCCAGCTTCGATGTCACCCGCTTTGAGCTGCATCCCGAAGATGCAACTGCTGCCATGGTCCATAGTGTTTGGTCCGAACCTAACGCCGAAAGCAGTAATGTTGCATCCTCCCAAGTCGTTTGGGCACTTCGCCAAGAAAAAAGTGGTTGGAGAATCAGCGGCCTCGCAATTACGATCGATCCTGAAGCAGAAGATCCTGTGGTCTTCAATTTCGAGGATGGGAATCAAATGGCGGCGATGCTGTCCGAACCCTCCCCAAGCAATTCAGAAGTTTCGTCGCAGGCTACCGCCCCAGAATCGACGCTGAATCGTTGATTTGAAGGCTGTTCCAGGATATCCCCCCACGCGATGCTGCTGGTCTCTATGTGACCATTGATAGCAAATAAGGGGGGAATCGTGCCTCTTGTGGCTTCTCCCACCAAATGCATGGTCTGCCCTCCGCAGTAATTGTTCTGACTCGCTCAGTAATTTGCTGCGTCTCTTTGTGACAATAATTCCTGAATTTCCATTCACGCCCGATTGACACCCATGCCTCGCTAGTTACCCTATCGCTCGAAATTACGCGGTCGGAATAACCTACGCAAACCTCCCAGTTTGCATCTGATTGGGTGTCTGCCGCAGCATTCGTGAGCCAGTTGGCACGTCGTCAACGGCACGAGATGTGGGGCCTCAGGAATCAGGCCCATAACCATGATGTGCGAATCTGGATCGCACCTAACTCCGAACTCTGGAGATTGAAGATGAATCGGACTGTGGTGAGCGGTATTGCCGCGTTCGCACTGATGATTGGTGCAGGACTTGCTATGACTGACACAACTGCCGAAGCTGGTCGCTGCGGCGGAGGACTTTTCTCACGTCTGCATGCCAAGAGCTGTGGCGGAAAAGTTTTGGGTAACCTGTGTAACAAGAGCTGTGGTGGTGGACTGCTTGCACGCCTGAAGGCAAAGCACGCTTCCGACTGCTGTGCTCCTGAAGCTGCTCCATGCGAAACAGCTGCTCCATGTGAGACAGCTGCTCCTTGCGAGACAGCACCTTGTGCAACTGAGACTGAGTGCTGTGAGGATCCTTGTGCCAAGAAGCCTTGTCTTCTTCAGCGTTTGTTCAGCAAGCATCGTCGCAACAAGTCTTGCTGCGAGAGCTCATGTGAAACGGCTGCTCCATGCGGAACCGTTGTTGAGGAAGCTTCAAGCAGCAGCGATTCTGCTACGGAAGCTGCACCCCCAGCACCCGTTGCTGATGCAAAAACCGACGCTTAATTGCGGTTGAGGGCTCGACGTTGGGATGAATATTCTGACCGGGTCACCGAGAGTCAAAATACCCTGCCGGTCTACTGATCGGCGGGGTTTTTTTGTGTATTGATGAGTTGTTCAACAATATCGGGGCGTAACCGCGCGACGTCATTGAAGTCGTCGATGTCATCTGGTTTCAAATACAGGTGTTCGGATTGATCGTGATCCCGAACGTAGAACCAGTCCGGGGTCGTGACCGCGTGTGGGGTTCGGTCCGACTTGGTGATCACGCTGGTGCCTGTATCTGATTGGCACCACTGTTCGGGTGACCACACCAGTGAGCCTGGTCCCTCAGGCGACGAATGGCTGGCGATTTGATCCAGCAGATTGGGAAATGTATCGCCACCGTTCAATTGGGGCAGATGCAGTGGGCCGAGGTCGCTGACGATTAATGGCAGCCGAATGTCGGCACTTCTTAGTGGTCCAAGTCGATGTCCCACCCATCCATGTTGGCCCAGTTGGAAACCGCTGGTGCCCACGATCAGAACGTGAGGATCTTCTGCTTTCAGCGATGTCAGGAGAATTTCGATCAGTACGTCGAGCATTCGGATTTGGCATCCATAGGTACGCATCCACGACATGACCAAATCAGGATGCACTTCGGCCGGCAGTTGGAAGCTTGGCGGTGTGACGTCCTCGAAATAGGGTGGCAGCTTCTCGACCCTCTCGGTGACTTGATCGGCATCCTCGAGCAGTTCGACTTCATCGCTCGGGGCGAGCGAGGCCTCATTACCTTCGTCCATCAGCGCCATGTAACGCGGAGCATCCCAGCGTTTGGTCAGGAAGTCACTGTGCAACCACAGGATGCTCCAGTCATCTGGCTCTGCATCACGTTCGATTGCAGCAGCTACCAGTTGACCAAGCTGAGTTTCAACCATGTCTTCTGCTGGTGACTGCTCTGCTTGCTGTTCGCGATCATGCAACGACACCATTTGATCAAATGGCAGTTTTTCAAATTGATCTGCGATATCTTTCACATCAGTGATCAGATCGATGCTTCCGCTGGCTTGCCACTTGTCTTTCCAGTGGGTGGTTTGATCCAGACTTTCAACCATCTGCAGAAACATATTTGACGGCTGATCATCGGTCGCCAGCCAGCGATCCCAAACACATCCGGTATCAGCAATGGCATCAATCGCCGGAGTCCTGTTCCATGATGATCCATAGCACCCGAGGGCAGCCGGCGTGAGCCCTTCGAGCGACAGGACAAGGAGCGGTCGCGGCTTCAATGGAAATCTCGCAGGTTTGAGATCGGCAGAGGTGGTGTTCAACGCATGTTGTAGACGCTTCGAGCCTGAAAGTGTGAAGCGTGGCCGATAAAAAGTAAGAGTTGAATGCTGCGGTCGACTATGAATTGCTGTGGTCAACGATGCACTGATGTCATGCCATCACGCAAACTCTCGTTGCCAGCACTTACGAGGCTTTGCCACCCGATCCACGGGGTTGGCAAAGCGTCATGTAAGGTGGAATGTGATACGTTTTTCCACACTTTCTTTTCCAGCTTGGCATGATGCCGGTCGATCACTCAGCGGATCTGATTCAGGTTTTTGCAGGCTTTTTCTTTGGCTTGAAAATTTCCGTCGCGGTTCCGAAGTGGACTTCACCAGCGTTCATCAGTGTTTCGCTGAGCGTTGGGTGAGGATGAACACTGTCGGTGATGTCATGGACTTCGCAACCCATTTCGATTGCCAAAACTGCTTCTGCGATCAGTTCCCCAGCACCACTGCCAACAATGCCGCAACCTAGCACCCTATCGGTCTTAGGATCGACCAGCCACTTGGTCAGGCCGTTGGTAATTCCAAGTGCTTGGGCGCGACCACTGGCAGCCCAGGGGTACATTTCAACGTCAACGTCGACTCCCTCTCGTTTGGCCTCTTCCTCAGTGATTCCCGCCCAGGCAATTTCTGGATCCGTGAAGACGACGGCAGGGATCGCAGCTTTCTCGAATGCCACATTTTTACCTGCAACAACCTCTGCGGCCACACGCCCCTCGTGGGTCGCTTTGTGGGCCAACATCGGGTCGCCTGCGATATCCCCGATAGCGAGAATATGTGGATCAGCTGTTCTCTGCTGTTCGTCGCAGACGACAAAGCCTCGGTCGTCGACCACGACATTGGTGTTTTCAAGACCAATTCCCCGTGTTACCGGACTGCGACCGATACTGATCAGGACTCGATCGTATTGCTCGTGCCCGAATTTGTTCGGCCCTTCGAAGGTGACCTCGATCTTGTCCCCCACCTCACTCAGGGATCCGACCTTGGTATTCAGGAATACACGTCCCTCGCATAGCTTTTCAATCTGTTTTGCCAGAGGCTTGACGAGGTCTCGGTCAGCACCTGGCAGAAGACCGTCCATCAATTCGACGACGCTGACCTTTGAGCCCAATTGGGCGTACACACTGCCCATTTCCAGACCGATATAACCACCCCCGACCACCAGCAGGTTCTCAGGAATGTCTTCCAGAGCCAGAGCCCCGGTGCTATCCATCACACGGTCGCTGTTGATTCGGAATGCAGGCGGCATCGCCGGGACGCTACCAGTCGCGAGGATGCAGGTATCAAAGGTAAGTGTTCCACCGTCAGGGATCGATTTGTGATCACCTTCAAGTTTCAGAGTCTTAGAATCAACGAAACTTCCCCTCGCCTGAACGACCGTGACGTTGCGACGTTTGGCAAGTTGTCCCAGTCCTCCCGTCAGGTTTGAAATCACCTTGTTTTTTCGAGCACGCACCTTATCGATATCGATTTTGGGGTTCTCGTCGTACACAACGCCCCATTCTTCACGAAGCTCTTCAACTTCGCTGATGACCTTGGCAACGTGCAGCAGCGCCTTGCTCGGGATACAGCCTCTCAGGAGACATGTGCCGCCGAGTCGCGGTTCGGCTTCAACGATGGTGACATCCAGACCTTCATCCGCTGCCAGAAATGCTGCTGCATAACCGCCGGGACCACCACCAAGGACAACAACTGGAGCATGCATGAGCGAGGCTTACCTTGCAAATTTGGATAGGGGATGCATGAACTGGGAGTCCAGCGATCTTTGACCGTCATCCCAGGGACAACGAGTTTGGCTCACTATCGCGATCTCGCAATCTGTGGCAGGAAACCATCAGTGCTTCGCGTCAGCAGAAAAGCGAAACGACCCTCGTTGGGGACAATGACATTGCAGATCAAGTCTTTCCAGAAAAAGACGACCCTGATGATCATGTGACCCGATTTGAGTGATCGCTGTCAGCCATGCTCGATTCAACGGCGTTTGCGACCACACTGATCGGCAAACGCCACTTCGACTCAATATAACGTGTCGACTAGCGAGACAGGAATTCGACCACGCTGTTCGCGTCCACTGGCAAGCTGATATCGCTTGGTCCAGGCAGACCCAATACGGTCGCTTTCAGGTTCTCACTATCAAAAGTCACCCAATCGAGGGCGTCCGGAGCTGCGTTTGCGATGACACCTCGATACAGGTTTTTAAGGTTTTCGCGACCGCGAACCTCAATGATGTCGCCGGGACGCAGAAGATAGTTCGGCTTTGTGACTTTCGTGCCGTTGACCAGAAAATGGCCGTGGGTAATCCCCTGACGGGCTTGTGGGCGTGTCTTGGTCAGTCCAACGCGGCGAACCACGTTGTCCAGTCGTCGCTCGCACATCAACAGCAGCAATTCACCCGTGTTGCCCGGTTTGCGGCCAACAGCATCGAAATAACGTCGTAACTGACGCTCACCAA
>Ga0315331_10000060_pt1 | contig 54910 bp, 47 predicted proteins | sample M160m34915metaG_FD_203456 | JGI IMG/M metagenome (GOLD analysis project Ga0315331, IMG submission 203456) | Ammonia-oxidizing marine archaeal communities from Monterey Bay, California, United States - M1 60m 34915 | ecosystem: Environmental > Aquatic > Marine > Intertidal zone | place: USA...
CGCCTGGAGCTCAGGTAGCGCCCCGAGGAGCCCGTCGACCGTATCGACCAGCGGTCCGTCCACCAAGACGAGCCGCGCGCCGCAGTCCTTCAGCGCGAATGCGAGTTCATTGGGAGCGAGACGGATATTGATCGGGACCACGACCGCGCCGAGTCGGGAAGCCGCGAAGCTGATCAGCGGATATTCGATCCGGTTGCGCGCGAGGAGCGCGACGCGGTCTCCGGCCCTTACGCCGCGCTGGTGGAACGCCGAGGCGAGTTGTCCGACCTCCTTTGCGGCCTCTCCGAAGGAGAGGCGCCGGGCGCTGTCCACTCCGAACTCGCGCTCGGGCGCGATCCGTGCCCAGTAGTCGAAGTGATCGTGGATCAGCACGGAGGTGTCAGTCTTCCCCAGTGGCGAAACGCCCCGCCAAGCCGTCGAGTGCGCTCTGCAGGTCCGACGCGCCTCCCGGCGGGTCCGGGAGTACGACCGCGCCGTGCTCTCGGCTGGGTAGCAAGATCGTCGCGTGCCCGGGCGTCGTGACCTCGCCGCGCTGGTTCTCTCCCCAGATCTCGAGGTCGACCGCGGGGCGATCTCCCTCTGCGAGGTACTTCCGCGCGACGCGTCCCCGCATCCACTGGGTGTCGCCGACGAAGTTGAAGCGGCGGAACTCGCAGTCGAGTTTCCAGAGCCAAGCATCGTCTCCCATCCAGTCGGTGCAGAGGTGGACCAGCCAGCACTCGCGCATCCGACCGTAGTCATACATGGTAGGCGCCCCTGCGACCTGGGCGTACTTCTCGTCCCAGTGCACGCGCATCATCTGATCCGGGATATTGAGCGGGTCGGGCTGGTAGAAGCGCGGGATCCGCTCACGGTTCTTGTAGCCGAGGCGAAGCGGTTTGACGCCGTAGTAACCCATCCCGACGCCAATGTGCCAACACACGATGTCGGTCACGGTTAGCGGTCCCTTGACGACCGGCCGGATCTCGTCGCCCTCACGGACCTCTTCCCAGTAGCGGGGCGTCTTGCCGCGAGGACCCTCGGAGCCGTACTGGGCGTCAATCTCGGCGAGTTGCTCCGGGCTGTAGGGTTCGGGCGCGAGCTTCTCGTATTTCTTCTCCTTGCGCGCGCTGTGCCGCTCCGTTCGGATCATCAGCCGGTACTGTGTCGATAGGATCTCGCCGGTCTCATCGCCGAAGACGTTCGCGGTCCACTCGTGGACCGAGCGTTTGGCGAACTCGCTCTTCTTGTCCAGGACGCCGACGACCGCGTTGCGCCGGTAGACCTTGCGGTTGGGCCGCAGGGGCCGCCACCACTCCCGCACGCCGCTGGAGTAGAACGCGTGGACGCCGCGGAGCGGGTCGCCCCGCATGACATCGAGTTTGTCTGCGGGGACTTCGTCGACCTCATCGATCCCGATGAGTGTGTCGCAGCCCACGAAGGCCGGGTGGAGCGTGAGCCCGCCCCAGCGGCTCTGTGCGGCGTAGTCGGGCTCGCAGTACAGCGGGTTGTCGTCTCCGATTGAGTAGGCGAGGTTGCGGAAGATGTCTTCGTTCGGACACCGGTAGTGCGGTGGCTGCGGGAGGGGCTTCGGGACCCCGATTCGCTGCCGCAGCTTCGCGATCCCCTCGTCCGTGATCTGACCTTCGCCGCGGTCGCCCGCGCGGGATGTGCTCATCGTGTTCTTCCTCTTGGTCCGAGCATGGCAGAAACTGAGCGGAAAGGGCGGTTGCCCTACCAGCCGAGCAGGTCGGCGGCGCGGCGGCGGTGGAGGTTGGGGCTGCCGAGCATGGCCCAATCAAATAGCGCGCGCTTGAACCAGAACTGCACGTCGCACTCCCACGTGTAGCCGAGGCCGCCGTGCGCCTCGACCGTGCCCCGCGCGATGTCCACGAAGCGGTCGGTGACGTGCGCTTTCGCGTTGGCGGCTGCCGCGGCGGCCTCCTCCGGGAGGTGGTCGAACGCGTGCGCGGCATACCAGACGAGCCCGCGCGTCGGGTGGATCTCGACGGCCATGTCTGCGAGTTGGTGTTTGAGCGCCTGGAAGGTGCCGATCTTTACGCCGAACTGTTCCCGTGTCTTCGCGTATTCGACGGATGCGTCGATGCACGCCATGCCGCCCCCGTAGGCGTCCGCGGCGAGGAGCACGAGGCCCGCGTTCAGGAGGGCTGCGGTCGCCTGCTGGGCCCCCGGAAGCGGCTGGTAGGGGGTCCCTTCGAAGAGCACGCGGTCGAGTCGCCGCGTGCGGTCGAGCCCCTCGACGCGCTCCGTGACCAGGCCCGAAGCGTCGGCTTCCACGAGCCCGAGCTCGCCGCCGTTCAGGCCCACCACCAGCACGTCCGCCCCCCGGGCATGGGGAACCAGCCTTTTTTCGCCGGAGAGGGTGGTCGAGCCCGCGAGGTCCCATTGCTCGGGCAGCCAGATCTCACCGTCTTCATGGGGCTCGGCGATCGCGAGCGTCGCGCGAGCTTCCCCGCTCGCGAGGCGCGGGAGCCAATGCGCACGCTGCGCATCGTCCCCCGCGCGGTCGATGGCGAGCGCGCCGAGCACATGCTCCAGAAATGGCCCCGGGGTCGCTCGCCGGCCCATTGCCTCCGCGACGACGGCGAGGTCGAGCAGCCCGAGGCCTGCGCCGCCCACGTCCTCGGGTAGCTGCAGGCCGAGCACCCCCATCTCTGCGAGGCCTCGCCACAGCGCGTCGTCGACGTCCGCCTCTCCATCGAAGTGCTCGCGCACCCGGGGCATCGGGCACTCCGCCGCGAGGAAGTGATCGACTGTGTCCTCGAGGAGGCGCTGCTCGTCGGTCAGGTCGAAGTTCACGGCGTGGGCTCTCGATTCGAGGCGGCATCGCGCGGCAGCCCGAGTCCTCGCTCCGCGATGATGTTTCGCTGGATGTTCGATGTCCCGCCTGCGATCGCCATCCCGAGCGAGCCCATGAACTGATTCATCCATTTCTCGTTCCCGGAGCTCGCACCCGCGGGTTGGCCGCTCGGAGCGAGCGCAACTTCCGAGCCGAGCAAGCGTTGGGCGAGCCGTGAAACGCGCTGGCGGATGTTGGTGTCCGACAGCTTGTTCAACATCGGGAGCGTGCCCGCGTCTCGTCCATGGAGGTCCCGGGTCAGCTGGATGTAGGAGGAATAACGCTGTGTTTCGACATAGCCGTAAATCGCGGCGAGATCCTCGCGGACCTGGCGGTCTTCAATCGCCGGCCGTCCGTCGACTCGGGCCTTTCGAGCCAGCCGCAGCAGGCTCTGAAACAGCCCGGTCGAACGATCGGCGCCCCCGATCATGTTTCGCTCGTGCCGCAAGAGGGATCGCGAGACCTGCCAACCCTCCCCCCGATCCCCAACGATCCAGTCGGATGGAGTCCGCGCGTCGTTCAGGAACACTTCTGCGAATTCCGAGTCGCCGGTGATCTGTTTGAGCGGGCGCACGTCGACGCCGGGTTGGTCCATGGGGAGGAGGAGATACGAGATGCCCGCGTGCTTCCCCGCATCGGGCTCCGTTCGGACAAGCGCGAACATGTACTGGGCGCGGCGCCAATGAGTGGTCCAGATCTTCTGGCCGTTGAGCACCCACTCGCCATCGCGGAGCTCGCCCTTCGTCCGCAACGCCGCGAGGTCGCTCCCCGCGCCGGGCTCGCTGTATCCCTGACACCAGATGTGTTCGCCCTCGAGCGCCTTTCGGATGAAGTGTTCCTTCTGCCACGTTGTCCCCCACTCGAGGAGCGTTGGTACGAGCATCTGCGGTCCGTGACCGCCGAGCTCGAGGGGGGCCCGGACGGCGTTGAACTCTTCGCGGATGATCTGTGCGGCGAGGGTGTCGGGCTCTTGCTCGGATCCCCCGTACTGCCGAGGGATGCTGCGGTAGAGGTAGCCGGCCTCGGTTGCCGCCCGGCGGAAGTGAACGACCTGTTCCGGGGTCGGCTTCTCTGGGCGTGGCTGTGCGGCCGCCCAGGCGCTGCTCAGGAATGCGCGCACCTCTTCCCGATAGGCTTCGTACTGGGTTCCGTAGCCGAGATCCATGGCGCTCGACAGCATAACCGTTCATGGCCAGTCGAGGTCATTTGTCGACCTCTTCGCTTCCCCGCCGTCTTGTCTTCGGGGTAGGGTACGGGTCATTCCAATTGGACTCACTCGTGGGAGGCGCCCGTGCCGGATCTCGAAGAATTCGAAGCCATCAAGCGGCTCAAGTACAAGTACCTGCGCTGCATTGACTGCAAGCTCTGGGACGAGCTGCGAGAGGTCTTTAGCGAGGATGTCGACGCCGCCTATGACAAGGGGCGGTATTCGGCGAGCGGGATCGACGAGGTCATGGATTTCCTGACGGGTGCTCTCCGACGGACAGACGTGGCGAGCATGCACAACGTGCACTGTCCAGAGATCGAGATCACCAGTCCAACGACGGCTCGCGCGAGTTGGTACCTCCATGACTATGTCGTCAACCCGGGCGACGACAACGGTTCCATGCCTGGCCACTCCATCTTGCAGGGGGCCGGTTTCTATTCCGATGAATACGTGAAGCAGGCTGGCGAGTGGAAGATCAAGCACACTGGCTACGAGCGTACGTTCGAACACATTACGCCGTATGTCGCGGGTCCTGGTGTGACGCTGCGTACTCGCTGGAATTCTTGACCGGAGGAGGGTCTTCGTCATGCGCTTTGGCTTTGGGAAACGACAGCGGTGGGATCTCGAGGTAGACGTCTTGGCGCTCGGCTCCGGGCTCGCGGGGGTCACCGCGGCGATGGTCGCCCACGACCTCGGCCGGAAGGTCGCCATCCTCGACAAGAGCCCGAAGCTCGGTGGCGTATGCGCTTACAGCGGGGGGGAGACGTTCAACCCGAACAACCGCTTGATGCGAGAGGAGGGGATCGAGGATTCGGAAGAGGCGTCTCGCGCCTACATCGACTTCATCTCCGCTGGTTTCAACGAGTCCGCGCTCACCGACCGCCTGATGGATATGCGCCATGAGGCGCTCGAATACCTGACGGACAAGTGTGGTATGGCCTGGCGCTCCGCGCCGAAACTGGCGGACTACTATTATCCCCACGCTCCCGGTTCGCATACGGGGGGTCGCTATCTCGTGATGGACCTCTTCTCAGGAGCGGACCTCGGCGAGTGGCAGAGCAAGACGCACATCTCGCCGCATCACCCACAGGGCCTTCTGCACGTGGATCTCGACCGCTTCGGTGGACTCGCGACGGTCGCTGAATGGGACTACGAGATGATCGCGGAGCGCATCGCGAATGATCAACGCTCGTTTGGCCCTGCAATGATGGGATACGTGCTCAAGGCCGCGCTCATCGACCGGAAGATCCCCGCGTATGTCGATACGCCCGCGCGAGAGTTGATCACGGACGAGGACGGCGCGGTGATCGGCGTGCGTGCTGAACGGGAGGGGCAGGACTTCTTCGTTCGGGCGCGTCAGGGGGTCATTATGGGGATCGGCGGCTACGACCAGAACGCGGTCATGGCGGCCCAGTACGAGAACACGCACGAGTGGGAGAGCGCCTGCCCCCCTGGCGTGGATGGCGACAACATCACGCTGGGCTGCGAGATCGGGGCCTCAGTGGCGAACGTCCCGCCCACGAACCTGGCGATGTTCTTCGGCTACAACATTCCGGGTGAAGAGCACTTCGGGAAGCCGCTCTATCGCACCGCGTTCGAGTGCGGCATTCCGCATTCGATGGTGGTGAACCGGGAGGGGGAGCGGTTTTGCGACGAGTCCTTCTACAAGGACACCAACCCACGCCAGCGCCTCTGGGATGGTCACAAGCAGCAATACAAGAACCTGCCCGCCTTCATGATCTTCGACTCGAACTACAAGGAGAAGTATCCCGTCGGGAGTTTCATGCCGGGGCAGGAGATGCCCGAGGGTTTCGTCAAGAAGGCCGACTCGCCTCGCGAGTTGGCCGAAGCGCTCGAGATCGACCCCGATGGCCTGGAGCGGACGCTCGAGCGGTTCAACGCCAACGCTGAGAAGGGAGAGGACCCGGACTTTGGTCGTGGGCAGTACGTCTGGGCCAACCGGTTGTGCGGGGATCCGCGCTATCCGAACCCGAACCTCGGGCCTGTGAACCGCGGGCCGTTCTATGGCTTGCGGCTTACCCCGATCGGGGTCGGCATCAACTCTCACGGCCTGCGGTTCGACCGCGACGCACAGGCTGTCCACGTCCGCGGCCACGCAATCCCGGGCTTCTACGTCGTTGGGAACTCCGCAGCGCTGATCGACATCGGCGGCGGGTACCAGAGCGGGATGTCGAATATGCGGGCAATCACTTGGGGTTACATCGCGGCACAGCACGCGGCGGCGCGCGCCGTCTGACGGCTTACATCCACTGGCCGACGTTTGCGTCGAGCAGGTGCCCCGTGACCGGGTTCGACATTTCGGACGCGAGGAACACGGCGACTCGCGCGATCTCTTGCGCGTCGGGTAGGTAGCCGAGCGCGGTGCCGTCTTCGTATCGGGTCTTCATCGCTTCGAGCGAGATCCCCTCGGCGTCGGCGTAGTGTTGCAACACCCCGGCCGCCGTCGGGCCCCAGATCCAACCGGGAACGAGCGCGTTGACACGGATCCCATCGGGCCCGAGCTCTCTTGCCAATGTCTTGGTCAGGGAGTTCAGGGCGGCCTTGGACGATGCGTAGGGTCCGGCTCCGGGCTGGATGTCGCGGGACCCGATGGTGCTCACCATGATGACGCGGCCCGCTTCTCGCCGCCGCAACGCCGGGATCGCGGCCTGCGTCATTGTGACCGGCCCGAGGAAGTTGACGTCCATGGCATTGCGCCAACTTTCCAGGTCCGCGTCGGCCAGCGGCCCCTCCCCGTGCGGCCACACGGCGTTGTTTACGAGGATGTCGACTCCTCCGAGGTCGGATTCGGCTCGTTTGACCAGCGAGCGGCAAGCTTCGGGGTCGGTGATGTCGGTGCTCTGCCAGACGCAGCGTCCACCCGAGGCCTCGATCTCCTGGGCGAGTTCGCGGATCGTGTCTTCGCTGCGTGCCGCGAGGACCAGGTCTGCGCCCTCCGCGGCGTAGACGCGCGCGAGCGCTGCCCCGAGGTCCGCGCCGACGCCGGCGATCACTGCGACCCGTCGGTCGAGGAGTCCCATGTCATCTCTCCTTCGCACGTGTGTGCGGCTGAGCGTTTTGGATCAGAGGTCTCCGCCGCCCGAGCCGGGGACCACGTTGCCTGAGTAGACGCCGAGGTCCGTGATGTCTCCGTTTTGGTCGAGGCGGAAGACGTCGACGACCCGCTGTTTACCGGGGGTGACCCGCGATTCCGCTTCCGCCTCGAGCCAGGCGACATCCTCGCCCTCGACCTCGCAGATGGGCTGGAGGCGTGCGTCGTTTCCGAACGCGATCTCGAGGAAGAACGTGCGGATGGCGTCTGCGTCCGCGTACACGCCAGTCGGGTGCCGCATGACCGCCCCCGCTGCGAACAGACTCATCATGGCTTCGATGTCGCCCCGGTTCATGGCATCGACATAGCGTGTGGCGATTCCTTGGCGCACCGTCATGTCACCGGAGCCGGTCCACGCCGCTGCCGACAGGCGCCTCGGGGTACATGTCGATCGTGTCCAGGACCACGCCAGGCGGTTGGGTCACGCAGAACAAGACCGCCCGTGCGACCTCTTCGGAGGGCATCAGGCTTCCGTAGTGTCGGGCGTCGCGCAGGCCAAATCGACGGAAGTACGCGGTGCGCTCTTCGAGCACCTCGGGGCTCAGGTCCCATTCGGAGGCGAACTCGCTGACGGTGGGGCCGAGCCGTAGCCGGCTGACCCGCACGCCCGTGCCCTCGAGCTCGCGGGCGAGGCTGGTGCAGAGGGTTTCGAGCCCGCCTTTTGTGGCGCTATACGCGACCTGGCCGGGTCTCGGGTTCGACGCCGCATCGCTCCCCATGAACACGACATCGCCGCGTTCGCCACGCGCGATGAGCGCGGCGACGCCCCTGCGGGTCACCAGCAGCGGCCCGAGCAGGTTCGTCTCGACCTCGAGCCGGAGGGCCGCGGGGTCGCGTTCGTGAAGCAGGCCGGGTTTCGAGAGGCCTGCGTTGTTGACAATGACGTCCGCGACGCCCACCGCCGCTTCACTCGCAGAGAAGAACTGCTCGACCGACTCCTCGCGGCCGACGTCGAGCGGGCCAGCGTAGACCTCCGCGCCGGCCTCTCGCGCGCGGCGAGCGACGTCCTCGAGCCGATCCTGCCGGCGTGCGCCGAGCGCGAGCCGCCAGCCCTGTTCCGCGCACGCGATCGCGATCGCCTCTCCGAGCCCAGCCGATGCGCCGGTGATCAGCGCTGTGCGGATCCCGCCCTGGGCGCTCATGCCGAGTACGCGAGCGCGAGGCCGGGCCGCGGCCAGGCGTAACGGTAGAGCTTGCCTTCGAGCGATTCCGTGACGTACGCGGTCCTCAAGTCGTCTCCTCCCCAGCAGATGTTGGTGACGGCGGGGCCCGGCGCTTCCACGTAGGAGACGTCCCCGTCGGGTCGAACGATGCACAGTCCTTGTTCGATCGCCGCGACCACGACCGTGCCGTCGGCTTCCACCCCGAGCGAGTCGAACCGGCCGAGCATGTTGACCAGACAGGTGGCTCCTCGGGTTTCCACCCTCCCGGGCGCGGAGAGAGGGTAGGACCAGAGCCGCCCCGTCGGTGTCTCGGCGACGTAGAGCGTCGATTCGTCGGGAGAGAGCCCGATGCCGTTGGGTGCGTGCAACGGGAAGATCACGCGTTCAATCCTGGAGCCGTCAGGCAGCGCGTAGTAGACCCCGCAGCGGTCCTCGTCGAACGCCCGGCGCTTCCCGTGATCCGTGAACCACATCCCGCCGTTGCGATCGAAGACGAGGTCGTTGGGGCCGCACAGGCGTTGCTCATCACACGTGCTGTAGAGCTGCGTGATCTCTCCGGTCGCGAGGTCGACCCGATCGATCGATCCGGTTCGATAGGCTGCGGGCTGGGTCGCGCCTGTGACGGGGTCGGCAGGGACGAAGAACTCCCCCCGCTCCGCCCAGACGAAGCCCCCGTTGTTGCAGACATAGCAGGCGCCATCCGGCCCGATGGCGGCGCCGTTGGGTCCGGCTTGGGCCGGCCCCTCCCAGCGTGCGAGTGTCTCCCGCTGCCCGTCTGGTGTGATTCGCGTCAGGCACGCCCCCCGGATCTCGACCACGAGGACGGAGCCATCCGCGAGCGAGATCGGGCCCTCTGGAAAGGCGAGGTCGTTTGCGACCACTTCATGATGGAGCGGGTCGGACACGACCGAGAGTCTATCGGTTTGCGAGGTGAAGAGGGTTCGATTCCTCCCGCTTGGCTTCGGTCCGAGCCACGAAACGTTGGCCGCGGCTGGTAAGATGAACGCGGACAGAGGAGTGCTCATGGTCGAATACGACCCCTATATGCCCGAGATCAAGCGAGACCCCCTCCCGATCTACGAGCAGATGCGTCGGGAGCGGCCGATCTATCCGCTGGAGCGTTTCGATGCCTGGGCGCTGACGCGCTTCGAGGACATCTGGACTGTTTGCCAGGATGGGGAGTATTTCTCGAGCGCGAACGGAAACTCCGACCTGAATCTCCTCGAGGGCCGTCCTTCCCCCTTACAGACCTTGGCGAGCATGGACGGCACTGCGCAGCGTCGACTCCGCAAGGCGTTGTTCCCGCACTTCGGGCCGCGGGCAGCGCGGCGCCTCGAGCCCGCGATGCGGCGGTGGACCGACGAGTGCCTCACGCGCCACGTCGATACCGGGCGGATCGATGCCGTCCGGGATCTCTCGCAGCAGATCGCGGTCCGTGTCTCCTGCGCGATCGGCGGCCTCCCGGTAGAGGACGCCGACAAGCTGCTCGACCTCGTGTACCGCTTCTTCACGCGCGAGGAGGGGACGGAGGGGATGGCCGAGGCCGGTCGTGAGGCGGTGGTGGGCCTCTGGGACTACCTCGAGGATGCCGCGCGGCAGCGACGAGCGTCGGGTCGTTCGTTCGGTGACGCGCTCGATACGCTGACGCAGTTTCGCGACGAGGAGGGCGCGCTGCTCTCCGAGGAGCGGATCGCGCGCCACCTGTTGTTGCTCGTGGTTGGGGCGACCGAGACGTTTCCGAAGGTCTTTGCCAGCGTGTTGCTACGCCTCTCCGAGTTTCCGGATCAGCGCAGGGTGTTATGCGATGATCCGGGGCTGATCCCGATGGCCTTGCAAGAGGTTTTGCGATTCGACACGCCAACCCAGTGGCTGGGGCGGACGGTCATCCGGGAGTATGAGCTGCGGGGCGTTCGGTTCCGGGTCGGTCAACCGATTCTGATGTTGTTCCCTTCGGCCAACCGTGACGAGGCAGAGTTCGAGGACCCGAATCGATTCGACATTCGCCGCGACCCGAAGCGCATCCTCACGTTTGGTCACGGTACACACCGGTGCCTCGGCAACCACATGGCCGCGATGGAGGGGAAGGTGCTCCTCGAAGAGGTCCTGCAGCGCTTCCCTGAGTACACTGTCCTCCGCGAGGAGTTGGTCCGGCCCGAGACGGAGTTCGTCCAGGGGTACTCGCATTTCCCGATCGCGTTCGCGACCTGATCCACCGGGCGGCTCGAGGCGTCCAAGAGGGTTCCTATGGACCTCGTAGAGCGAATTCATGCCGTCATGGCGCTCGAGCCCGAGGCGCCCGCGCTCGAGTTCAAAGATCGCTGGTACACCTGGGCTGACCTCGCTCACCTGATGCGTGAGATCGACGCGACGATCACGCAGGCGGTCCCAGGGGAGGGCACCGCGGTGGGGGTGTTGCTCCGCAATCGCCCGTCCTTGCTGGGCGCGATGTTCTCCGTGATCAGCTCGCGCCGGTGTGTTTTGACCGTCAACGCCATCCAGGGCAACACGAAGCTGAGCAACGAGGTCCGCGAGCTCGCGGCCCCTGTCCTGGTGGCGCACGAAGAGGATTGGCGCGTGTCGGGTGTCCGGGACGCGGCGGAGGAGGTGGGGGCGCTGGGGCTCGCGGTCTCCGATTCCCCAACCCTCGCGGTGGAGGTCGTTGCGGGCCTCGAGCGGCTCGAAGGGACGGAACACCACGCGCCGCTCCCCGGGGTCGCGGTCCAGATGTTGACGAGTGGTACGACGGGGCCACCGAAGCGCATCGCGCTACCGCTCAGCGCGCTCGAGAAGTCGCTGGCCTCGGCCTCGCGCTATGAGTCTAAAGGCGGGGAGGACGCGCCGCGGCTGAGCTCTGGGGTCGTGTTGATGCCGAATCCGCTGGTACACGTGGGGGGCGTCTTTCGTGCGGGAGGGGCGCTGTGCAGCGGTCGGCGCATCTCGATCATGGAGCGGTTCGATGTCGCGGAGTGGCATGCGCTCGTCCTGCGGCACCGGCCCAAGGCGGTGAGTCTCGTCCCTGCGGCGGTCAAGATGATCCTCGAGGCCGATTTGCCGCCCGAAGATCTGGCAAGCCTGCGCATGGTGAGCGCAGGTACCGCCCCTCTCGACCCGGCCGTCGCGGATCAGTTCGAGGCGCGGTTCCGTGTGCCGGTGCTGACGACCTATGGCGCGACCGAGTTTGCGGGGGGCGTCGCAGGCTGGACACTCCCCGATCACCGCGAGTACCGCGCCGCGAAACGCGGGAGCGTCGGACGCGCAAACGCGGGGGTGGCCCTTCAGGTTGTCGATCCGGAGTCCGAGGCGGTCCTCCCCCCGGGCGAGGTCGGCCTGCTCGAGGTCAAGACGGCCCAGCACAGCAGCGCTGCCGGGTGGGTGCGTACGACCGACCTCGCGAGGCTCGACGAAGATGGGTTCCTTTGGGTGATCGGTCGGGCGGACGGCGCGATCAACCGCGGGGGCTTCAAGCTCCTCCCCGCGCAGATCGAGAAGGCCCTCGAAGCGCACCCGAGCGTGTCCGAGGCGTCCGTTGTCGGTGTCCCCGATGAACGTCTCGGGGAGGTGCCTGTCGCTGCCGTGACGCTGCGGCCCGGTACCGCGCTCGTCGATGAAGCGGAGCTAGCTCGCTTCGCTCGGGAGCATCTCCTCGGGTATCAGCGTCCGGTTGGCTACCGCGTCGTCGAGTCGCTCCCGCGGACACCCTCGATGAAGGTGAGCCAACCGGGGGTCCGGGCACTCTTCGACGCGCCCGTCTGAGCGCCGCTCAGTCGATGCGTTCGACCGGCACCTCGTTGCGCAGCACCATCCCTGGCGGCCCCTCGAAGTCGCCCTGGACCCACCAGTCCACGCCGTCCTTCTGCACCTGGGCGGGGTCTGTGTTCTCCGTCTCATAGATGGCCAGGTACTTGGACGGCGTCCGCGAGGGGTCGTCCGACACGTAACGGGTCGCCGCGTAGAAGTCGATACTCTCGACCGTGTGGTGAAGGTGTCCCGAGTACCACTCGTTGTAGCCGTCCTCGAGCGCGGGGTCATCGCAGTCCGTGAACACCAGGACGACACCGCGGGTGCGTCCTTCCTTGATGGGGCCAAAGTCCGCGATCTTGCTGTAATGAGCGGTGGCTTCGTCGTCGCCACCCGCAGCCGCCTCGCCTCCTGCTGTCTCACGGATCGCGACGTGGGTCGCACCCCCGAGGTCGTAGCCCTTGGAGACGCGGAAGCAGATCGCCTCCGAGTGGGCCTCGCCGCCCGTCCATCTCGCCCGCCACCTGTCGAACCACGCGCGGATCTGGTCTTCGGCTCCTGCTTTGGTCATCGTTACGATGACCCCTGTGTGCTCGCGACCTTCCATTGGACTGTCCTCTTGTTGGCGGCCGGCTCGTTAGCGGCCAGTGGATATGGGGAGATTCACGTAGCCTTTTACGTGTGCTTGATAGGTTCGCGCGAGGCCCGCTTCATCGACCTCGTAGCGGGGGAAGCGCGAGGCGATCTCCTCCAGCGCGATCCGCGTCTCCAGCCGTGCGAGGCTCTTGCCGATGCAGAAATGATGGCCGTGGCCGAAGTAGATGGCGCGGTCGGGTTCCCGGCGGACGTCAAACTGGTCCGGATCTGGGAACTCTCGTTCGTCCCGGCAGGCGGCCCCGGTGACGAGCGCGACACGCGCTCCCTCCGGGATCGTGACGCCATGCCAGGAGGACTCGCGTAGCGCGACGCGGCCCTGGTACTGCGAGGGCGCCTCGAAGCGGAGGATCTCCTCGATCGCGTTCGGCAGCCGCCCCAGGTCTTCCCACAGCCAGTCTCGCTGGTCGGGGTGCTTCCAGAGCAGGAACATGGCGTGGCCCAGAAGCTTCGCTGTCGTCTCGGCGCCCGCGGAGGCGAGGAGGTTCGTAAACCCCTGACATTCCGATTTTGTGAGCCTTCGTGTCTCGCCATCGACATCCTCGAACTCTGCCTCTGCGAGTACGGTGATGATGTCTTCCCGCGGATCCTTTCGGCGCTCTTCGATCAGGTCACTGATGTAGTCGCTCGACGTGGTGAGCCGGTCGGTCGCTTCGAGGTCCAGGCCGGCCTCGGGGTCGCGCTCGAGCCCCATGTCGACGCGCTCTCGATAGGCGTCTCGGTCTTCCTCCGGGATCCCGAGGAACGCGCTGATGACGTCCATCGGGTAGCGGACCGCGAAGGCTTGCTGGAAGTCAAACGTCCCCTCGTCCTCGAGTCGGTCCAGGTATCCCCTCGCGAGCGCGCGGATTTCCTTCTCGAGCGCCGCGATACGGCGCGGTGTAAAGCCCCGGCTCACGATGTTGCGGAGCCGGGTATGGCGCGGCGGGTCCATCCCGATGATCGAGAAGAAGTCGCTGTCGACCTGGCCACGGCTCTCGAGGGTCGGGCCGAGGGACGAGCTCATGGTCTCCCAGTCGAGCGTCGCGTCCCACACGTCAGCGAAGCGAAACAGCGCGTAGAAGTCCATTTCCGGGTTGTATGCGCAGGGGTCTTCGTCGCGGAATTGCGCGTAGAGCGGATACGGATCCTCTTGAAAGGGCCGCGAGTAGGGGTCATAGATCATCGCTGCGCCTCCAGTGTCGCCGGGTCGATGCCGTCGCCCATTCCCATTGTACCTTCGTGCGGGGCTTCGCGCGCGACGGGATGGAAAAAGGAGGCGGCCCCGCAGTAGGATGCGCGACTCATCTCGCTGGAGCGCATGCTTGGCGCCTCGCTACGGTGCCGGGTTGCCCCGCAGTCGCGTGAGTGCTGAGCGATACGGCGCACTCGTTAGGAGGGAACCCGCTTGCCTACTGTCTATGAGGTGTTGCGCGGCCACGCGGAGGCGCGTCCCGACAAACTGGCGCTGATCTCCGAACAGGATGGAACGCGGACCTACGCAGAGCTGGTCGACGCGCAGGCGCGGCTGGCGTACGCATTCGTCTATGAGCTCGGGATCCCTCCGGGCGAGCGCAGCTGCCTCTGGCTGTGGAACCGACCCGAGTTCGTCGAAGTCCAGCACGCGGCCTCTGCGGTGGGCTTGCCTCCTGTGTTGGCGAACCCCGAGTGGGCGGATCGCGAGATGGAGTTCGTCCTAAACCACTCCGGCGCCCGCTTCATCGTCTGCGAGCCGGAGTTGGTCGAGCGCGCGTTGGCGATCGCTGAGCGCGTGGGCACGCTCGACTTCGTCATCGCGTTGTCAGACTCGCCGGTCCGGGGTGCGCTCTCTCTTCGGGCGCTGCGCGAGGCCGCGCCTCCGAACGCAGACGCGAAGCTGCCCCCGGTACCGGACGATGTGCCGGGGCACCTCATGTACACGTCGGGTACCACGACTGGCCGTCCCAAGGCGGTGCGCTTCGAGCGGAGCGTCACCGCGAACTCTCCACGCTACGACGAGATGATCGGGGTCACCTCGGCCGACCGGAGCCTCTTCGTGACGCCGCTGTTCCACGGGAACGGCGCAGCGGGCATCATGTCATCACTCGTGTTCGGGGGGTCCGCGGTCTTCCAACGTCGCTTCTCGGCGCGTCGCTTTTGGTCGCTGGTCGACCGCACGCGGCCGACGTTCTTCCTCACGCTGGCGCCGATCGTGAACATCCTCTTGGGCATGCGCCCCAGCGCCTTCGAGCGAGAGCACAGCCTCCGGGTGATGATCGCGCTCGGCGCGGGAGCATCCGCACCGATCATGGAGGAGCGCTACGGCGTCCCGGTCATCGACTGGTATGGCATGACGGAGGCGGGGATGGGGACGTATACGCGGCTGTCCGAGGAGCGCCGTGCCGGGAGCGCGGGCCGACCCTTCGAGGGCAGCGGGATGAACATCCTGCGCGAGGACGGGAGCGTGGCAGATGTCGAGGAGGTCGGAGAGGTCTGCTTCTCGACCGGCGAGATCGGCTTCCAGGGCTATGTCGATGATGACGAGGCGACACAGGCCGTACTCCATGGGGGGTACTTCCATACCGGGGACCTTGGCCGTTTCGACGCGGACGGGTTCTTCTATTTCGTCGACCGCAAGAAGGATATCGTCCGCCGCGGAGGGGAGAACATCTCGAGCGCTGAGGTCGAGACGGTGCTGCGCCAACACCCGGACCTCGCCGAGGTGGCGGTCTTGGGCCGACCGGACGCGACGCTCGGAGAGCGGGTCGTCGCGTTCGTCGTAGTGGCGGACGGCGCCTCGGCGCCGAGCGTAGACGAGCTCGGGGCGTTCGCGGCCGGCGGGCTCGCGGGTTACAAGCTGCCGGAGACAGTCCTCGTGATCGACGCGTTGCCCCGGACCGCCACCGGCAAGGTCGAGAAGTTTCGCTTGCGCAAGCGGCTGGAGGACCTCTCCGGATGACCTACCCGCCGCCGACGTCCACCCCGCGCAGGGGTCGGGCCGCGGTGGGGGACATCGGCCGGTTCCGCGAGTTGGGGAGAGTGGTTTGAGTCGGATGTACCTGGAGGACCTCGAAGTGGGCATGCGCTTCGGAGGACAGCGGTTCGCGGTCGATCGCGAGGAGATGGTGGCGTTCGCTCGTCAGTGGGATCCACGCCCGATCCACCTCGATGACGCGGCCGGCGCGGCCGCTGGGTTTGGTGGCGTGATCGCGTCGGGCGCGTACACCAGCGCGATCCTGACCCGGCTCACGGCTGAAGCCCGGAAGCAGGCGGGAGATCACGCGGTGATCGCCGCGTTGGGTTCGAAACAGCGGCTCCCCCACGCCGTTCGTCCCGGAGACGTCCTCGAATACCGCGCAGAGATCACGGGGAAGCGAAACTCCCGCAGCCGCTCGGACGCGGGCGTACTCGAGACGCGCTCGACGCTCACCAATCAGGACCGGGTGGTGGTCTTCGAGGCCGAGAGCGTCGTCCTGGTCGAGCGACGTTGACCGGGGTGAAGCCGCTTGTGCTGCGGCCCGTTGCGAAGCTGGACAGGAGCCGGTCGCGCCGTGAGAAGATCGAGATCCCGCGCGTACTGAGCGCATGGATGAGGCATGGCTTCGATGGTTGAATACGACCCGTTCTCGGATGTCCTCCGGGACGACCCGTTCCCGACCTACGCACGCTTGCGCGCGGAGAGCCCGGTGCACTACGTGGAGCGTCTCGACGTGTGGGCCTTGTCCCGCTTCGACGACGTCTGGCAGGCGGGTGCAGACCCGGCCACGTTCTCCTCACCGGGGCCTCCGTTGCAGACCATGGCGACGGCCGAGATCATCCAGTCCGAGGACCCCGTCGACGCGGCCGCGAGGGGGAGCATCTTCGGGATGAACCCGCCGCAGCACACCGAGCTCCGTAAGCGGCTCGCCGCCTTCTTCTCGCCGCGGGGGGTGGGTCGGCTCGAGGAGCGCGTCCGCGCCGTCGCGCACGACTGCGTGGCGGCGGCGCTCCCCCGCGGTCAGCTCGACGTCATCGGCGACCTCGCGGCGCAGGTATCCACCCGGGTCGTCTGCTTGCTGCTCGGGTTGCCTCTCGAGGACGGCCCGCACCTGACCCGTGTCGTGACCCGCTTCTTCGCCCGTGAGCCGGGGGTCGAGGGGATGCCGCCGGACGCGATGGCCGCCTCCGCCGAGTTGAACGAGTACCTCCTCGGCGCGGTCCAGGAACGCCGCCGTCGGGGCGTGGGAGACGCCGATGTCCTGGACCTCTACATGTCGGCCGCGATCGACGACCGGCCGTATGACGAGGCCGAGCTTGCCTCTCATCTGATGACGTTGGTCGTCGGCGGAACGGAGACGTTGCCGAAGGTGTTTGCTGGCGGCGTCTGGCAGCTGGCGAGGCACCCCGCCCAGCGCGCGGAGCTGGTCGCCGACCCGTCCCTGATCCCGCATGCCTTCACGGAGATCGCCCGATACGAGATGCCGACCCAGTTCCTCTCGCGGACCGCTAGCGTCGATACCGAGGTTCGGGGACAGCCGATTCGAGCCGGGCAGGGGGTGTTGTTGTTGTACCGGTCTGCGAACCGGGACGCAGCCGAGTTCGACGACCCGGACGTGTTCGACATCCACCGGCGTCCTTCCCGTATCCTGTCGTTCGGTCACGGCACGCACGTTTGTCTCGGGCAGCACGCCGCGCGGCTCGAGGCAAAGATCATGTACGAAGAGTTGCTGGCCGCGATCCCGGACTACGGTGTCCGAGAAGAGGACATCGTGCCTGCCCGGTCCGAATTCGTGGCGGGGTACCTCTCGATGCCGATTACCTTCCCGGCCATGGCCTAACAGATTCTGTCGACCCAGGAGGAAGCCCATGGCTGAACTCGGATTTCGTCCCTTCGATGCGGACAATCACTACTACGAGGCAGAGGACGCCTTTACGCGCCACGTCGACCGTCGGATGCAGCAGCGGGCCGTGGAGTGGGTGGAGCGCAACGGGCGCAAGCGGATTCTCGTGGCGGGTAACCTCGACCGCTTCATTCCCAACCCGACCTTCGATCCCGTGACCCGGCCTGGGGTCCTCGAGGATTACTTCCGCGGGGTGAACCCGAGCGGGAAGACACAAGCGGAACTCTTCGCGGGGAACCTCGAGCCCATTCGGCCCGAGTACCGTGACCGCGACGCGCGACTGCGGTGTATGGATGACCAGGGCCTCGACAAGGTCATGCTCTTTCCGACGCTCGGGTGTGGGCTCGAGGATCCAATGCGAGCGGACGCACAGGCCACGCACGCGATGCTCCACGGTTTCAACCAGTGGCTCGACGAGGACTGGGGCTTCGACTACCAAGGCCGGATCTTCTCGGTCCCGATGCTCTCGCTGATGGATGTGGATCGCGCTGTCAAACAGCTGGAGTGGGTTCTCGCGCGCGGCGCCCGTATGGTCTATTTGCGCCCCGGGCCCGTCCCGAAGGAGCACGGGAGCGCCTCGCCAGGCCTCCCTGAGAATGACCCGTTTTGGGCACGGATCGATGAAGCGGGGGTCCCGGTGGCGTTCCACGCGGCGGACTCGGGGCAGGCTCGAGCTCTCCGCGAGTGGGAGCCGTTTGGCCCGATGGAGTCGTTCCGCGGCGGGAGCACCTTCAACGTCGCGAGTCAGAACGGTCGCGCGATCATGGACACGATGGCCGCGCTGATCTGCCACGGGGTTTTCGACCGCTTCCCGAACGTCCGCGTTTGTAGCATCGAGAACGGGTCCTTCTGGGTCCCGTGGTTGTTCAAGAACCTGGCCAAGGCCTTTGGCCAGATGCCCAAGTCGTTTCGCGAAGACCCTCGTGAGACCTTCAAGCGTCACGTCTGGGTCGCGCCGTTCTTCGAGAACGACGTCGCCGATCTCCTCGAGTTGGTGGGCGCGGACCGCGTCCTCTTTGGTTCGGACTGGCCCCACGCCGAAGGGTTGGCGGAGCCGATGAACTATCTCACAGAGCTCGAGGGTTTTTCTCCCAAGGAGGTGCGTCAGGTGATGCTCGAGAACATTGAAGCGTTGACGACGCCTGGGGTCGCACCGTGAGTGAACAGACCGAGATGAGCGAAGAGCAGATCGAGTCGATGTTGGGCGGCCCGGGTGCCCCGTTCGAGCGAGGTTACGAGGAGGTGGGAGGCCTGCGCGTGGAGGTCTTCAAGCAGCGCCCCCGCTCGCTGCGCGACTTCCTCGTCCGCTCCGGCGAGTATGGAGATCGTCCCTTCAGTGTCTGGGACACGGGCGAGCGCTGGACGTTTGCGGAGCACAAGCAGCTCGTCGCGTCCGTTGCAGCGGCGCTGCGCGACCGACACCAAGTGGGTCCCGGCAGCCGTGTCGCGATCCTCGCGGCGAACTGCCCCGAGTGGGTACTCACCGCCTGGGCGACGCTGTCGCTTGGGGGGACGGTCGTCGCGATGAACGGTTGGTGGCAGGGGGACGAGATCCGCTACGGCATCGGGCTCGCCGAGCCCCACCTGTTGATCGCCGACCGGAAGCGCCTCGCGCGCCTTGGGGGAGAGGACCCGGGTGTCCCCACCGTCGTGATCGAAGACGCTTTCCAGGCCTACCGGGAGCATGCGCCTGAGGCCTCGCTCCCCGACGTGGAGATCGACGAGGACTCCCCGGCGGCCATTATGTTCACGAGTGGTACCACCGGTCGTCCCAAGGGTGCGATCAGCACCCACCGCAACCTCGTCGCGTTCGTCATGCTCGTGATGTTCAATGGGGCGAAGCTCACGCTCGCGAACCCCCCGGCGGAAGATGCCCCGGAGATGGTCTCGCTGGCCTCGACCCCGCTCTTCCACGTCTCCGGCTTTCAGTCGTGCTTGTTGATGGGGCCGGCGGCGGGCTCGCGCTACGTCTGGACCACGGGCCGCTTCGACGAGGAGAAGATCTTTGAGCTTACGCTGGCGGAAGGGGTCACGCGCTGGGGTGGGATCCCGACTCAGCTGTGGCGTCTCTTGGAGCACCCGGCGTTCGATCCCGCGAAGTTCCGTCAGATCACCTCGAGCGGGGGTGGGGGTTCGATGGTTTCCCCCGAGTTGCAGCGGACGCTTCGTGAGCGTCTCCCGAACGCGGCCCACGCGATATCGGTCGGCTATGGCATGACTGAGTGTGGGGGGCTTTGCACGATGGCGACGAGTGAAATCCTCGAGGCCGACCCCCACACGGTCGGTGCGCCCTTGCCCACTGCCGAGGTCGCGATCTTCGACGATGACGGTCGTCGTCTCGAGGACGGGGAGGAGGGGAACATCTGTATTCGCGGCGCGATGGTGATGCCCGGGTACTGGCGCAATGAGGAGGCCACCCGGGAGGCGTTCTTCCCCGACGGTTGGCTGCGGAGCGGGGACATCGGGCACCTGCGGGGCGGGCTGCTCTATCTCGCATCGCGCAAGCGAGACATGATCATCCGAGGGGGTGAGAACATCTACCCCGTCGAGATCGAGAACCGCCTTGAGGCGCACCCGGACGTCATGGAGGCCGCGGTCGTCGGCGTGGAACACCCGACGCTCGGGCAGGAGGTGAAGGCGATCGTCTTCCCGCGGGCGGGCGCCACGCTCGACGTCGAGTCGCTGAAGCCGTTCGTCGCCGAGACGCTCGCTTACTTCAAGGTGCCGGAATACGTAGAGGTCTGGCCCGAACCGTTGCCCCGCAACGCCGCGGGGAAGGTCCTCAAGCCCGTCCTCCTTGGAGAGTCGGAGAACACGTTCACCGAGGAATGAGGGGTCAGGACGACCCGTCGTTGGCGGCCTCTGCCGCGCCCGTGCCCTTCAGTTCGAAGAGCACCTCGCGGTAGATCTGCGTACCGATATTGAACGCCCACTCGGTGCCCCCGTGCGAGACGCCGACCGTGTTGCCCGCGGGCGGGATCCGAAAGACTGTGAAGTCCTCGCGCCCTACGCCCGCGATCAGATCCCCGGAGAGGATCGCCAGGTAGTAGTCGTGTGCGTGATGGTGGAGCGCGCTCGCCTCCCCTGGCTCCAGCGTCATCTCCCAGATCCGTACCCGTTCGTCCTCATAGATTACCTGTGAGGCGACGGTCCCGAGCGTGTCGTTCGCGTGCTGTCTCTGGAACGCTTCGATGCGCTGCGTCCACTCGGGTGTGCTTTCGACGATCTCGGGCGGGATGTGCTTCATGCGACAGGCCTAGCCTCGACAGTTTTGGAGCGCTCTAGGGCGCGTGCGTGCGCCCCGGAAGTCCGTTTCAGGTCTCCGACTCGATCATCTCGACGCGGATGCCGTCGGGGTCCTCGAGGAAGAACATTCGTACGGGGTCCTCGATCTCCGAGAACGCGAAGATCGGGGTTGGCTTCATCCCTCGCGCCTCGGCCTGCGCGTGTGACGCGTCGAGATCCGGGACGTGGAAGGAGATCCCCCCCAGGCCGAGTGCGTACCCCGCCTGTCCCGCTGAGTCGTGTTCGCGCCTGACGTCGAGGGTCTCGATCGTGTGGAGCCGCGTGCCGCCAACCCGGATGAAGGTGTCTCGGATCCGGACGCCAGCTCTGCCAAACATCGCGTCGAGCGCTTCGGCCTCCAGCTCTTCGTCGGACTCGAGCTCTCCGCCGAGCCCGGTGCACCAGAATGCGATGGTCGCGTCCGTGTCGACGACGTGCATGAAGAGGTGGCTGGTGGTGAGGGTCTCAGTGGCGTTCACGAGCAGGCTCCTTGTCGGTCGGCGCGATTTGCCTCGCGGCGGGACTTACCTCGACGGCTCCGAGGACCTCTCATCATAGGCCGAGGGCCGGACGAAGTGGGGCGCATCTCCCCGTCGTACAGGGACCGCTGGCGTTGCCCCCATCGCTCATTCGTCTCGTTTCATCGCGAACCGCCCCTTCGCAGAGGCGCTGCTGAGCGCGCCCCGGAGGAGGTCGCCGTCGCTCTCGGTCACGTCACCGAGCCCCGCGGTTGCCGCGTACGCGCGGAGTTGAGTGCGCGTCATGTAGATCGCCATCTCGGGCTTCGAGGCGATCTGGCGCGCCATGGCGTCGGTCGCGTCGTCTAGGTCTTCCTCTCCTACCACCCGATGGAATAAACCCCAGTCGCCCCCCCGCGGTGCTTCGAGGGGTTCGCATAGCATCAGGAGTTCACGTGCCCTCGCCGCCCCGATCTCGTGGATCAGGCGCGGTGTCGCGCCCCAGGTCAAGGGGATCCCGAGGTCCACCTCCGGGATCCGCAGCACCGTGTTGCTGGACGCGACGCGAAAGTCGCACGCCATCGCGAAGCATGCGCCACCTCCGATCACATGCCCGTGGAGCCGGGCCACCACGGGGACCTCGCAATCCTGGATCGCCTGGCAAGCGCGCCGCCCCAGTTGGCTCTTCCAACGCAGCGCGCGGTCGGTCTCCGGCGCGGACTCCGTGGAACTCGAGCCCTTTCGGTCGGCGCCCGCGCAGAAGCTGCGGCCACGTCCCCCAAGGACGACGACTCGGGTCTCCCAGTCGGTCTCGAGAGAAGCGAAGAGATCCCCGACCTCCTGGAGCATGGTCGTGTCGATCGCGTTCAGTCGGTCCGGTCGCGCCAGCCAAACCCGGAGGATCGCGCCGTCGCGCTGGATCTCGAGCGTTTGAAAGGACGGGCTCGAGGCGGAGGGGTGGGTCGTCGGCGCCATGATGGGAGCGTATCGCAGGCGTCCCTCCGGTTTCTCGCGCGTGCCACCCCGTGGCGCTACGGTCGCGTTCAAGCATCGGAGGTGCGGATCGATGAGCGAAGTCCCCGAGTTCTATCCGGGTACATGGGCGCAGCGAACCCCTGACAAGCCTGCGGTGATCATGGCGGAGTCGGGCGAGGTGGTGACCTACGCGGAGCTCGACGCGCTCGCGAACCGGCTTTCCCGATGTTTCCGGGCCGCCGGGCTCCAGCCGGGCGACCACATGGCGTTCTGCCTCGAGAACCGGGCCGAGTACCTTCCGATCATGTGGGGGGCACACTATGCCGGCCTCTTCTACACGGCGGTCAGCTCGCGCCTGACGTCCGACGAACTGGAATACATCCTTCATGACAGCGGCAGCCGCGCGTTCATCACCAGCCCTTACAAGGCCGAGGCGGTCGCGGCCATGGAGGACCGGCTGGAGCACCTCGAACTCCGACTGTCCGTGGGGGGGGCCGTCCCAGGATTTGCCTCCCTCGAGGAGGCGGTGGCGGCCGAATCCCCCGAGCCGCTCCCGGGCCGCGTGGAGGCCCTGCCGATGCTCTACTCCTCGGGCACGACGGGCCGTCCGAAGGGCGTCAAGCCTGGCTTCGACCGCGCTCCGCTTGGGTCCGGCGAGGCGCTCACCGCATTGTTGGCGGGGTTGTTTGGCGCCACGGGGTCGAGCGTCTATCTGTCGCCCGCGCCGCTCTATCACTCGGCGCCGCTTCGCTACTGCACCCAGTTCCAACGGCTCGGCGCGACCGTGGTCGTGATGGAGCGGTTCGACGCGGAGCAGGCGCTCGTCCAGATCGAGCGTCATCGCGTCACGCATAGCCAGTGGGTGCCGACGATGTTCGTCCGGATGTTGCGGCTGCCGGAGGAGGCGAGGGGCCGCTATGACCTCTCCAGCCTCGAGTTCGCCGTGCACGCCGCGGCGCCCTGTCCTGTTGGGATCAAACGACAGATGTTCGATTGGTGGGGTGAGGTCATCCACGAGTACTACGCGGGGACCGAGGGGAACGGCTTCGTCTATTGCTCGCCCTCGGACTGGCTCGCGCACCCAGGGACGGTGGGGAAGCCGCTCAACTGCACCGTTCACATCGTTGGGGAGGAGGGCGAGACCGTCCCAGTGGGGGAGGAGGGCGCGGTCTATTTCGAGGGTTCGACCCTTCAGACCTTCGAATACCACAATGACCCGGAGAAGACCGCGGCGAGCCACCTGGGGGACTGGAGCACGTTAGGGGACGTCGGGAAGCTCGACGCAGACGGCTTCCTGTACCTCACGGATCGCAAGGCGAACATGATCATCAGCGGCGGGGTGAACATCTATCCACAGGAGACGGAGAACGTCCTCGCGGTCCACGCGAAAGTCGCAGACGTCGCCGTCTTTGGCGTCCCCAACGCGGACTTTGGGGAAGAGGTCAAAGCGGTGGTCCAGCCGGTGGACATGGCGGAGGCGGACGCGGCGCTCGAGCGCGATTTGATCGCCTACTGCCGTGATCATCTCGCGGATGTGAAGTGCCCACGCAGCATCGATTTTCGCGCGGAGCTCCCGCGTCACCCGACGGGCAAACTCTATAAGCGCCTGCTCAAGGATGAGTACTGGAAGGGCCACGAGACGCGACTGTTGTAAGTGGCGCCGCAGCTTCGTTCAGGAGCGAAGCACCCGCCCGCCGACGCCGCCCGTGTGTTCGTCATCGCGAAGGATGACCTCGCCGTTGCAGAGCGTGGCGCGGTACCCGCGGGCACGCTGTACGAAGCGGCCCGCGCCGCCGGGGAAGTCGTGGACGAACTCGGGCATCCGTTCGCTCACGGTGACAGGGTCGATCACGTTCACGTCGGCGCGCATCCCCGGGGCGATGTGCCCTCGGTCCGACAGCCCCATGATCGCCGCCGGCGCAGAGCTCATGCGCCGAACCGCCTCTTCGAGCGAGAAGAGCCCCGTGTCGCGCACCCAGTGGGACAGGACGAAGGAGCACCACCCCGCGTCCATGACCTGTCCGACGTGTGCCCCCGCGTCGCCGAGGCCCGGGAGCACGTGGCCCTTGGAGATGAGGTCCGCCACCGCGTTCAGGTTGGGGTTGAACATTTGGAGCACGAAGAGCGTCTGGCCCCGACTGTCCCGGCTCAACCGCAGGAATGTCTCGGCGGGATGTTCCCCGGCGCGCTCCGCCATCACGGCGACGGAGCTCTCGTCATCGAACCGATAGTTCGGCGTCTCGCCGTCGCCTAGCCAGAAGAGCGGGACCTTCGCGAAGAACCCCGGGTCGTCCTGCGCGTCGTCGATGAGCTTGGCGAATGTGTCGGGGTCGTCGATGGCGGCGAGTCGCCCCGAGAAGTCGAGGCGCGCCAGCTCCTGCCACGCTCCGTGGCTCCACGGGAGTGTGTTGACCAGGCCGGCTACGAAGCCCGAGCCTCGCGGGATCGCGACGCCGTTGACGTCGAGACCGGCCTCTCGGAAGGCGTCGATCCGGTCGTTGAAGAGGTCGCCGGACCGGTTCGAGCGTCCCGCCGTGATGCTGAAGAGCACGCGGTCACCCGTGGTCTCTGCGAGCTTGCCGATCAGCTCGAGCTCGCCTTCGAAATCGCCCGAGAGGTTCAGCACGTTTTGCATCAGGCCACCGCCGCCGGCCTTGATCGCGCGCGCGATGTGGAGGAGCTCCTCGTGCTCGGCGTGTGTCCCCGGCACGTCGCGTCCGTCGGGGAGCCGGTGACCCAGGATCCGGGAGGTCGAGAAGCCGACCGCGCCCTGGGCGATCGACTCGGCGACCACCTCCGCCATCCGGTCCAACTCGGCGGGGGTCGGCTGCTCGTCGACCGCGCGATCGCCCATGACGTAGAAGCGCACTGCGCAGTGGCCCACGAGCCCTCCGACGTTGATCGCCGGGCGTGTGGACTCGATCGCGTCCAGGTAGCCGCCGTAGCTCTCCCAGTTCCAGGGGAGACCGCCGAGGATGGCGGGCGCGGGGATGTCTTCGACCGTCTCCATCATGCCGGCCAGCGTCCCGGCGTCGCCGGGGCGGACTGGCGCGAAGGTCACGCCGCAGTTGCCGAGCAGCGCGGTCGTGACACCGTGCCAGGAGAGGGGTGTCAGAAGCGGATCCCAGCCGATCTGAGCGTCGAGGTGGGTGTGGATGTCGACGAACCCGGGTGTCACGACATGGCCGGACGCGTCGATCTCGTCGCGACCCTCGCCGGGGACGTGGCCGACCGTCGTGATCGTGTCGCCATCGATCGCGACGTCTGCGCGGACTCCGGGTGCCCCAGTACCGTCGATTAGCGTCCCTGAACGGATGACGATGTCATGACTCATCGCGGTCTCCTTGTTCCCGGCTTGGTTAGCCCCAGTGCCCCTGGCCGTACGGGGTGTTCCAGCAGCGCGCGAGGCGCCCGTTCTCGACCTGGAAGACCTCGATGCCGCACATCTTGAGGTTGTCGTGCTTGGTCGCCGTCATGTTCCAGACCGAGGTGACCCAGGTCTCGTCGGCGTGTGTAATGACGCGGTCGATGACCACGCCCATCTGCTCGATGCCGCCTCGGACGCGCTCGATCTGCTCGTCGTGACTAAGCTCCGTCACCTTCCCATCGGGGTCGTGCCGGACGATCGGGTCTGCGCAGATCTCCCGGATCAGCTCGAGCTTTCCCTCGTTGTTGACTTCATCCCAGTAGCGCTCGAGCAGGAGCTGAGCGGCAGGCTTACTCATGCGTGTCTTTCCTTCGTTGGGCTCGTTTGGAGTGCCCCAGGCTAGTGACTCGGCCGCATCGGTGGCAAGGGGCATGTGTTCTGGGCGTGTCATACTGCGCGTCATGGTGAGAGCTGAGGTTCACGGCCCCGATGTTCTCGATGCGAGGCTCCCGTTGCGCCGGGTCCTCGCGTATGGTGCCGCGTCGATCGGTACCGCGGCGATGGCCTTCATCAACGCCTTGTACCTGCTGAAGTACTGCACGGATGTGCTGCTGATCGCGCCAGGGGTGATGGGGACCCTGTTTGGTCTGTCTCGCATCTGGGACGCCGTCTCTGACCCGATCGTCGGGAGACTCTCCGACCGCACGCGGTCGGCATGGGGGCGTCGCCGGGTCTGGATCCTGGGCTCTGTCCCGGCAACGGCGCTCGCCTACGTCATGTTGTGGTCGCCACCTCCCGCGCTCGAGGGGACCTGGCTCGCGGCCTGGATCGGTGTCGGCTTGGTCGCGTTCTCGACCGCCCAGACGATGTTCTACGTGCCCTACTACGCCCTGGGCGTCGAGCTCTCGACCGATCATCACGAACGCACTCGGATCTTCGGCATCGGCAAGTTGATGTCCGGTCCGGGGTTGCTCCTCGGTCTCGCGGTCTTCACCCTCCTCGTGCGGGCCGATTCCCCCCGCGAGCTCGCGCTCCCGCTCTCTCTCGGCCTGGCGGGTGTCGGTGTCCTGTTGACTGTGGCCGGGATCGCGCCGCTCCGCGAGCGCCCCGACCATCAGGGGCGCGGGGGCGAGGGCATCACGAACGCGTTCGCGGACGTCTTTCGGAACCCCCACGCGCGGATCTTGCTGGCGATGTATGCCATCGAGTCGTTTGGCGCGGCGACGAGCGGTCTGCTCGCGTTGTATGTCATGCAGTACGTGGTGCAGCTCCCGGAGGGCTATACCGTGGCGATCCTGCTGCTGCACCTCGTGCCTTCCTTCTTGTTGGCGCCGCTCTGGATCCCGTTGTCGCGCCGCTTCGGGAAGCGTCGGCTCTGGGCGGTCTCGACCGCGGTCGCCATGGTCTCGTGGTTCTGTCATTCCTTCCTGGCCGAAGGGATGCTCGGGTTTTGGGCGGTCCTCGCGTTCATCGGCGGTACGACCTCGGGGCTGGGGCAGGTGTTGGGCCTGTCGGTGAAGGCGGACGTCATCGACTATGACGAGCTAGTCACGGGAGAGCGGAAGGAAGGGGCCTACCTGGCCGTCTGGACGTTCGTCCAGAAGAGCATGGGGGGCTTACTGGCCATCGTGCTCGGCTTCGCGCTGCAATGGGTCGGTTATGAGCCGAATGTTCCGCAGAGCGCCGCGACCCAGCAGGTCATCCTCGCGCTGTACGGCTTCTTGCCCGCCGCCTGCTTTGCGGTCGGCCTGGTCTTGCTGCTTCGCTTTCGCCTCAACGAAGCGGAGTACGCCGAGATCAGAAGGCAGCTGGACGCCCGGCGCGCAGAGTCCCAGCCGCCCACGGTTCAGTCTCCGTAGGCCACGCTCGGGAGCCAGGTCACCAAGTCGGTCCAGAAGAAGATGATGAGCAGCCCCAGCAGCTGAACGCCGATGAACGGGGCGACTCCGCGATAGATTGCGTTGACCGTGACCTCGGGCGGTGCGACCCCCTTGAGATAGAAGAGGGCGAATCCCACCGGCGGCGTCAGGAACGAGGTCTGCAGGCACACGGCGAACAGCACCGTGAACCAGACGAGGTCGAAGCCGAGAGCCTCGACCACGGGCGCAACGAGGGGGAGCACGATCAGGGTGATCTCGATCCAGTCGAGGAAGAACCCCAAGAGGAACGTGACGGCGAGGATCGTGACGAGGATCCCTTCTCGCGAGAACGGCAGCCCGATCAGGGCGCGCTCGATCAAGTGGTCTCCGCCGAGCCCCCGGAGCACCAGCGAGAACGCGGTGGCGCCCAGGAAGATTGCGAAGATGAAGCCCGTGGTCCGGGTCGTCTCTCGCGTCACGTCCGCGAGCACCGAGCCCTGGAGGCGCCCCTTGCTCCACGCGAGGAGCGTCGCCCCAAACGCGCCGACACCCGCCGCCTCCGTCGGGGTCGCGACGCCAAAGAAGATGCTGCCGAGCACGGTCAGGATCAGGCCCGCCGCCGGGAGCACACTCCACAACACATCGAGTACGACCCGCGTGGTCACCGGCGGCGCATCTTCGGGGATCGGAGCCGCCGCCGGGCGCCAGTAGGAGTAGGCGAGGATGTAGACGACGTAGAGGCCCCCGAGGAGCACCCCCGGGAAGAAGGCGCCGAGGAACAAGTCGCCCACGGGCAGGGCGAGACGCTCGGCCATGAGCACGAGCATGATGCTCGGCGGGATGAGGATCCCGAGTGTACCCACCGAGCAGATCGTCCCGACGGCGAGCTCCGTCTGGTAGCCGCGGTCGAGCATGATGGGGAGGCCGAGCAGGGACAGCAGGACCACGGAGGCTCCGATGATGCCCGTCGACGCGGCCAACAGGATGCCGATGAGCGCGACGGTTACGGCGAGGCCCCCGCGGACTCGCCCGAAGAGCCGTGAGGCGTTGAGCATCAGGTCCGACGCGATCCGTGAACGGTCGAGCATGATGCCCATGAAGATGAACATGGGGAGCGCGACCAGCACCCAGTTGTGCATGACGTCCCACGTTCGATCGACGATCAGAGAAGCGTAGTTCCAGTCGACCCCGGTGAAGATCCCGAGGTCTCGCTCGGCGATGATCCCCAGCGCGGTGAAGAGGACGGCGAGCCCACCGAGCACCCACGCGATGGGGAAGCCCGTGAAGATCAGCGCGATGAACGACAGGAACATCGCGATCGCGAGCCACTCGCGCAGTTCCATCGCTCAGGTCCTCCGCTCCGGGGAGCCGGGGCTGACGGCCTCGGGAGCGCCAAACAAGAAGGCGCTGACCCGGAGCAGGCGAGACAGCCCCGCCAGCCCAAGGAGCGTGAAACCGAGAGGAAGCGCGGATTTGATCGCCCAGCGGTAGGGCAGACCGCCTGCCGAGACGGAGACCTCACTGGCAGTGAACGAGAGCGAGACGAAGGGCAGGCTGTACCAGAGGACGAGCGCGACGAACGGGAACAGCAGCAGCAGGAGCCCGTAGAGCTCGACCCAGCTCTGTGTGCGTAAGGAGAAGTGGTCGCGCAGGACGTCCACGCGCACGTGGGAGTCGCTGCCGAGCCCGGTCGCGATGCCCGCGAGGAAGCCGACCGCGTACAGGTGCCACTGGAGCTCTTCGAACTCCACGCGTCCCTCGCCGAAGGCGTAGCGGGCGACGACGTTCACCACGATCACGGTGAGTAGTGCCGGCCAGATCCACGATGCGACTCGCTCGGTTTGCTCGAGGAGAGCGTCGATGCGTCGCGAGAGGGCCGTCTCCGGGAGCGTCGGCGGGACCGGGGAGGGCAACGTCAGAAGTCCCGGGGGAGGAAGCCGAGGGTCTTCCAACGACGGTAGTGCGCTCGGAAGGCGCGCTGTGCGGTGAGGACCTCCGCGAAGAGCGGGTCGGCCGCGGCCTCTTCATCGAGGATCTCGTCCGCCACATGATTCAGCTCCCGCAGGACCGGGAGCGGGAGGACCTGCGCGGTGACTCCCCGCGTCTCGTAGTCTTCGAGCACCGGGCCTTGTAGCGCTTCGCCCCGCGCGAGGGCGTTCGCGGCGCCGGCCCCGCAGACGCTCTCGATCTGCGCTTGTTGGGTCGCGGAGAGCTGGCGCCACGCCTCTTCGTGGACGACCAGGTGCGCGGCGGTGGAAGGCTGATGCCAGCCGGGGAAGTAGTTGTTCTGGACCACGCGGTCGAACCCGAGCCGCGTATCGACTGCGGGCATCGAGTACTCGGTGGCGTCGATCGCCCCGCGGTCGAGCGCTTGGAAGATCTCTCCGCCCGGCAGGAGAGTGACGGACGCGCCCAGGCGCTGGAGGACCTTGCCACCCAGCCCTGCGAAGCGGATCTTCAGCCCCGCGAGATCTTCGAGGGACGTGATCTCTTCGCGGAACCAGCCCGCGCTCTCGGGTCCGATGATCCCGCACAGGATGGGCCGTACCCCGTGGGCGGCATACACCTTCGCGCCCAGCTCTCGCCCGCCGCCGTAGTACCACCAGGCCATGTATTCCCACGGCTCCATCCCGAAGGGGACCGACCCGAGCAGCACGGAGGAGGGGATGCGGCCCTCGTCGTACCCGAGCCACGTGTACCCCGCCTGCAGCTTCCCGGCGGACACGGCCTCGGCGATCGCGAAGGCCGGCACGACCTCGCCGGGCTCGAAGACCTCGAACTCGATCTGGCCTCCGCTCGTCGCCGCGATTCGTTCGGCGATGAAGAGCGTGTTGTCGCCGATGCCAGGCAGGTTCGTTCCGAACGCGGACGGGATGCGCCACCGAACCCGCGCCTCCGAGATGCCTCGCTCCGCCTTTTCGAGGACCTGCGAGGCCGGCCGGAGCGCGAGCGCACCGATCAGGCCGGCCGAGAACGCGACGGTCACGGCGAACAGCGCCGCACGGTTCGACAGGCCGCTTCGCGGCTCAGGGGTCCCCATAACCAGGAGCCTACACGCTCTCTTGGGGCTGCAGAAGCGGTTTGGCGCCCACTTGCTGCCTATACTCAGCGGCACGGGATCGCGTGAGTAAGGGGGTTGCATGGCTCGGACGGCATTGATTACCGGGGCTTCTGCTGGGCTGGGGGTCGAGTTTGCTCGGCAGCTCGCGGCGCGAGGCTTCGACCTGTTGCTGGTTGCGCGGCGCGAGGAGCGCCTGGCCGAGGTGGCCCGCGAGCTCCAGCAGGGCGGGGAAGTCTCGGTCCACACCCACGCGGCAGACCTCTCCGACCCCGCAGCGCCCGCCGCGATCGAGGCCTTCGTCCGCGCGCAGTCTCTCGAGGTCGCCTGTTTGATCAATAACGCGGGTAGCGCAGGGCCTCACCTCATCGACCCGGAGGCGTCGGACTGGGCGCCCCACGCCCGCTATCTCGAGTTGATGATGCTGTCCGTCGCGCAGATGTGTCATCGCTTCATCCCACCGATGCGCGAGCGTGGCTTCGGTCGCGTCCTCAACATCTCGTCCTTCGCCGGCCGCATCGCCAGCGCAGAAGGCGGGAACTACGGCCCCTCGAAGGCGTACGTGATCTCGTTGTCCGAGGAGCTCGCGTTGATGCTCCGGGGGACGGGGGTGCAGGTCTGCGCGCTGTGTCCGGGGTTCGTCCACACCGAGTTCCACGAGGTCGGTGGCCTGATGGACATGAAGCAGCGCACCCCCGGGCTGCTCTGGTACGACGCGCAGACCGTCGTTCGGGAAGGGTTGGAGGCCGTCGAGCGCGGCCGGTCGGTCATGATCTCGGGGCGTCTGTATCGCTGGCTCGACCCGTTGGCGCGCTCTTCACTGGCGCGCCGCCTGGGGTCGCTGCGGCCCCGGACGCGCTGAGCGCGCGCCGCGACTCAGCGGTTCGCCGCGGCGTTGCGGCCTGCTCGTCGTCCGAAGAACGAGCCGTCTCCGATGGACATCCCGCTGCTGTAGCCCTGTTTGGCGATCCCAGACGTCGCTCGCCCCGCGGCGTAGAGGCCTGGGATCGTCGAGCCGCTCGCCTGACGTACCGCCCCCTGGGCGTCGATCCGGAGCCCGCCTAGCGTGAAAGCGGAGTAGATCGCGTTTTCGACGCTGACGTCGAGCGCCGCAAACGGCGGCGAGTTCAGCGGCTTCAGGTAGTGGGAGCCCTTGTGGAAGAGAGGGTCTTCTCCGCGTTCCGCGTGGCGGTTGTAGAGCGCGACCGTATCGACGAGCACGCCGGGCGGGAGCCCTGCCTCGGCTTCGACCTCCTCGATCGTCTCCCCGACCCCAAGCACCTCGAGCGCGCCGATCTGGGGTTGGGCGTACATGTCGTCGTCGACGATGAGCAGAACTTGGCCGTCCTGGTGGAGCAGGGAGAACTCGCCGAGGCGGCCGAAATAGGCGTCTTCGTTCAGGAAGCGTTGGCCGTAGCGGTTGACGACGAGCCCCTGCCGCAGCTCGTTGGGCGGGAAGATCGCGAGGCTGATGTCGCCGTTTGCCATTCGGATCGCCTCGCCGCCCGCGGCCAGACCGAGGCGAATGCCGAGGCCGTCGTCGTTCTCCGTGCCGACCTTCATCTGGCAGCGCCCGAGCTGGGGCGCGTAGCGGTCGACCATCTCTTCGTTGTAGATGAAGCCGCCCGTCGCGAGCACGACGCCACCCAACGCGCGGACGGAGACTTCCCCGTCGAGGCTGGCGGCGACCGCGCCGATGACCCGGCCGTCGCTGGCGGTGACCAGCGCGTCGCAGCGGCTCTGGATTCGGGTTGCGACCCCGGCCGCCTGGGCTGCGGCCGTCAGGTGCTCCATCAACAGGCTGCCCTTGTTGCGGACCTGCTGCGGGATGTGGCCTCGCGGCGCGGGGGTGGCGATCTCGTTGAAGGGGTGGACGTGTTCACTGCCGGAATAGGTGAGGCCGTCGTCCGTCGTGAAGGGCTCGTGGGCTCCCTCGAAGAAGCTGGGCTTGAAGGGGACTCCCCGCGCGACGAGCCATTCGTAGTGCTCGAGGCTCCCCTCGCAATAGGCCTCGATCAGGGCCCGGTCGGGGTCCGGCCCGCAGGCGGCCATCATGTACTTGAACATCTCGTCAGGGGAGTCTTCGAACCCGCAGGCCTTTTGCAGCCCTGTACCGCCGCCCAGGTAGATGATGCCGCCGGACATCGCGGAGGTGCCCCCCGGGCCGCCCGCGCGCTCGAGGGCGACGACGCGCGCGCCCGCGTGGGCAGCCTCGATCGCGGCACACGCGCCGGCGGCGCCCGACCCGACGACGAGGACGTCGCACTCGACATCCCAGCGGGTGATCTCACGTTCGTCGCGGCGCAGTCGTTCAAGCTCACTCATGGGCCGCGCATTATGCCAGTTTGCTCGCCCGAGGACCGCGCCGGTCTTCGGCGCTCGAGACTCAGCTGACCGCCGCCCGGGTGCCGATCTCCCGCCCCGCGATGTACGCGAACGTCAGCGCGGGGCCGATCGTGCCGCCGCCGCCGCCGTAGCTCGCCCCGGGACTGCCCACCCCGGCGTTGTTCCCCGACGCGTACAGACCGGCGATCGGGACGCCAAACGGGTCGAGCACGCGGGCGCGATCGTCGACGCGGGGTCCGCCGCACGTGCCGAGGTCGCCGACGGCGATCTCCGCGCCGAAGAATGGGGCCTCGGCGACCGGCGCGAGGATGGCCGATGGGTCGTCGAGCCCGTAGCGGTCGTACGCGCTCTGACCGCGGTGATACGCCGGGTCCTCGCCTTTTTCGGCGCTCGCATTGAAGGCGCTCACGGTCTCTGCGAGCTGCCGACCGTCGATCCCGAACGCTTCGGCGATGGCGCCGAGCGTGGGCCGCTCGATCACCCAGTCCGGGAGCGGCTGATCCGCGGTCTTCCCCGCGATGGTCGCGTTGCGCCGCGTGCTGGCGTCGTAGATCACGAACGCCGGGAGGTTTCGTTGGCGGAGCTCGCCGGTGTTCTCCCAGCTGAAGTAGCTGCGCCAGGTCGAGTCGTAGTCGCTTGCCTCGTCACAGAAGCGCTCGCCGTAGCGGTTGACGACGACCGAGCCCGCCGCTCGTTTCTCCACCTCTGCGGAGAGCGAAGGCCCAAGCCCCTTGGCTTGCGCTGCGTCGGCCTCTGCCTTGTAGACCGTGATCCCCCACGCTTCGTTCATGTTGCGGAGGTCGGCGCCTGCCCCCATCGCCATCCGCACGCCATCTCCCGTGTTCGTGGGCGCGCCGAGGGGGTAGGGGCTCATCCCGCGGAGGAAATGGCGCTTCATCGTGAAGTTCCAATCGAACCCGCCGGCCGCGAGGAGGACGCCGCTGCGGGCACGGATACGCAAGGTCTCGTCGCCTCGTTGCGCGAGGACCCCGATGACCTCGCGGCTCCCATCCGGCTGGTCGCGCGTCAGCAGTCGCGTCGCGGGGGTCTCGCGGAGCACGTTGACACCGGCATCTTGCGCGCCCTGCATCAGCCCTCCGATCAGCTGCGGGCCGAACATGGCGGCGCCTTCAACCGCGGGCTCGATGCTCCGACCGACCGGGACGGCGCCTTCCCACTCCGGATGATAGTCGGCGGCCTTGCCCATGATCGTCGACACCCGCCAGGTGATCGGCGTGTTCTCCTCGACGAAGCGTGCCATCGCGGGTCCCTGATCGACGAAGGCCTCGAGGAGGGCCTCGTCTGCTTGCTCAAGCCGCAGTCGGCGGAGGTACGTCAGCGCCTGCTCCCGGGAATCGGCGATCCCGGCCGCGTGCATCGCGTGGTTGTTTGGCAGCCAGGCGACGCCGCCTGACATCGCGGTGTTGCCACCCACGCCAGCGCTCTTTTCGAGGACTACGACGGAGCTCGCCCCCGTGCGCGCGGCCGCGATGGCGCCGATGAGGCCGGTGCCGCTGCCGATGATGAGGGCGTCGGCCTCGAGGTCCCAGGGGGTCTCCTCATCGCTGGAGGCCATCGCGGGCAGCGGTCCGATTGCGGCTGCGCCGGCCGCGCCTGCGGCGCTCGATAGGAAATCGCGGCGGGACACCCCGCGGTGCGGGCCGTTCTGGCTCATGTGTTGTTCCTCCCGGGTCGGGGTTTGCTTGGGCGACGTCCGGTCGCGCCTTCATCTGCGCGGAGCGCTCTCCAGCGGTCCCGCATCGCGTGCAAGGCCTGGCGATGGGCCGGGTCGCGGGCGAGGTCTTCGAGTTCGAGTGGATCGCGCCGCAGGTCGTAGAGGGACTCGTGCTGGGACGCCGCGTCCAGGTAGCGGACGTACTTCCAGTCCGCGCTCCGGACCCCTTCGATCTGCGGCAGGTACCCCTCGCCCGGGTCGAGGTCGTGTTCGTAGAACCAGTCCTCGCGCCAGTCACGTACCTGCTCTCCTCGCGCGAGGTCGACCAGGCTCCGCCCCTGCATGGGGGGGCCAGGCTCGATCCCAGCCAGATCGAGCAAGGTTGGCGCGACGTCGATGTTGAGGACCGGGTCCGTCACGCGTCGGGCCGTCTGGCCCGGCACATGCAAGACGAGCGGGACCCGGATCGCTTCGTCAAACATCAGCCACTTCCCGATCAGCCCGTGTTCGCCCATCAGGAGCCCGTTGTCGGAGGTGTAGAGGATGACAGTGTCGCGGCTCAGGCCACCTCGCTCGAGCGCGGCGCGCATGCTCCCAACGGCGTGGTCGATCCCCATGACCAGCCTGTAGTAGTCGCGGATGTGGGCTTGCAGCCGCTCGGGCTCCTGGACCCACTCGAGCCCCGCGGCGCCGCCGAGGGACCGGCGCAGGAAATCTGGCAACTGAGCGGCGGACTCCGGCGTCGCGCTGGCGGGCAGCGGGCCGAGGGTTTCCGGGACCGCGTCTGCGAAAGCGGGCGCATAGTCCCGCCACGGCCCATGGGGCGCTTTGAAGCTGACGGAGAGGCAGAAGGGGCGGTCTCTGGGCGCCTCTTCGATGAAGTGGGTCGCCCCGTCCGCGAGGAGCGCCGTCAGGTGTCTCCGCTCGCCGTCGACCTCGTGGAAGTAACGCCCCTGCCGCGAGAAGCCGTCGAAGACATCGAACGCCGCTTTGGGGAGCGGTCCGCCGAGCCCCCACTTGCCGATGAAACCCGTGTGGTACCCGGCTGTGCGCAGCACCGCCGGGTAGGTCTCTGCGAGCGCTGATGCCGTAAAGGGGGTCCCGAAGTGCCGAATCCCGTGACCCGAGACCGTGCGCCCTGAGAGCAAGCTCGCGCGGCTACAGGCGCACACGGAGGTTGTGACGAACGCCTCGGAGAAGACCGTGGAGTCGCGCGCGAGAGCGTCGAGCTGGGGGGTAGGGACCGGCCCGCCCCCGAACCCCGTCGAGTCTGCGCGCTGATCGTCCGTCACGAGCACGAGGATGTTGGGCTGCGTCGTGCCCGACCCCTTACACGCCGCTGCGAGGACGCTCCCTGCGAGTGCGCCCTGGAGAAAGCGACGTCGGGTCATGCCGTAGCGAGGCTCCACCGCCCGAGCATAGCTGAGGGCCGCTGGGAGCTTGCACGACGGGGCCGCGATGGCGCAGCCTCTCGGCATGGATTCGCCGCAGAGGCCGGTTCCGCGTCCCGTAATGGCCTTCCTCGTGTTGGGGATCGCGGCAGGGACCTGCTTCGCGCTGTGGACGCCTCCCCACGACGCCCCGGATGAGCCGCGCCACCTCCAGCGCGTGTGGTTGCTCTCGGAGGGCAGCATCGCGCTTCCCGGGCCCGGACCCGGCGAGGGCGGCGCCGTGCCGGAGAGCCTGTATGCGCTCCACTCCCGCTACCAACGCGGAACGGTCTCGTGTCGTCATGACCCCCAAGAGATCCTGGCGGCGCTGCAGACCCCGCTCGCGCCGGAGCGCCGCCGGGATCACATCCGCACCCCGATATTGTATGGACCGGCGGGTTACCTGTTCCCGGCGTTGGTGGTCGCCCCGGCGCGCGGCTTGGGGGCCAGCGCGGGTGGCCTGTTCTATCTCGCCCGCCTCGCGAACCTCGCGGCCTGGGGCGCGTTGTGTGGTTTGGCCATCGCGATCGCCCCCGCCCGCCGGTGGGTCCTCGTCGCTGTGGCGCTGCTCCCGATGTCCTTGTTCGAGGCCAGCACGATCTCGGCGGACGCGGCGACGAACGCGCTGGCGCTCGTCCTGCTGGCATGGACGCTGCGCCTGTCCGTGCCGAGCGACGGTCTCGTCGCGGCACGCGAGCGCTACGGGTATGTCGCGCTCGTCGCGCTGCTCGGCCTGGCCAAGCCGGGCTATTCCCTGCTCGCCCTCCTCGCCCTCGGGGTGCCTGCCGTGCGGCTGGGTGGACCTCGGCGGCGCTGGGGGTTCGTTGCCCTGGCGACACTGGCTGGGCTCGTGTTCCCCCTGGGTTGGGGGTTGGCCTTGCAACTTGCCGGGCCCTTTCCGTTTCCGCGCGCGGACCCATCGGGGCAACTTGCGGGCATCCCCCGGGAGCCGGTGCGTTTCGTCTCGGCTGTCGGGCTCACCTTGATCGACCGCGCCGCCGACTTCGCGCGGTCTGCGGTGGGCGTGATGGGCCGCCTCGATGTCCGCCTGCCCCCAGTCGCCTACGCCGCATACGGCGTGCTGCTTCTCGTCGCGTCCGTCGCGGAGGATCGGGAAGCCCCACGCCTGCCAGGTGTCACGCGCGCGGTCCTGGCGAGCGTTGCCCTGCTCGGTGTGCTCGCGATCCCAGCGTTGCTCTATGTCTCGGCGACCCCGCTTGGCGCCGGGCGAGTCATCGGGATCCAGGGCCGGTACTTCTTGCCCTTTCTTCCGCTCGTGTTGGCGGCCCTGCCCGTGGTCTTCGATGGGGGGGGCACGCGGCGCTGGGGAATCCTCTGCGCGAGCGGAACCGGGTTGGCCCTCGCGATGGCCGCGATCTGGCAGCGCTATTACGGGCTGTGAGCAGCGTCTTTGCCCGGTGCCGCGGCCTCCGCGGCTGACGTATGCCAGCAAAGTGGCTTCGCGGGTGCTCGTCCGTCGGGTTTTTAGCGTTTTTCGTCTCTTCAGGATTGTAAACGGTGCTGGCCTTTCCAGTCAGGCCGGTGGTAGCCTTACCGCCCCCGGTCCACGCCCGCCTTCCTATACACCGGAAAGAACGGACGTCGTGCAGGGCGGGTGGACCTGGGTCACTACTTGGGTCCGGCTTGATGGTCGGCGCCGCGTGGCGAGTCCGTGAAAACATTGCAGGCGAATGGGTTAGGAGAGCGTGGTGAGTCAGTACATCCAGCAGCAATGCAGGCGAGGCGCTCTCCTGTTTCTGGTCGTTTTCGTCGCCCTGCCTGCGTCGGCCCGGGACATCATTGAGACGTCAGCGAACCTCTTCTTCACGCGGGATGAGACCGCGGGTATTCAGCTGCCGACTGCGGAGGGGATTGGCTCTCCCACCGGGTTCGCGGATATCAACACGCTATTCACTACCGGAAACTTCCTTGGTGTCCCCTACCTCGCCACCGGCCAGCTTGCGGTCGCTTGTGAAACGGGCATTGTCGTCCCTGGCGTTGGCGGCTGTTATGATGGTTTCACGAACGGCTCCGCGGACAACTACGGCCCGACAAACCCGACAACGCCTCTAGCGGTCAATTATGACCCGAACGACTTCACCGAATCGTCGGTCACCCAGTTTCGCGACATCGGGATCAACATGGGCCGTGAGGCGGTGCGAACACGCATCCGGCCAATGCTCGCTGCGTGGGTCTACGACACCGAGGAAGACACCTTCACGGTCGCAGATCGATCGCTCGGGCCGATGCTGGCAGATCGCCCGCAGACGATCGGGAAGGGTCGCTTCTCGATGGGCTGGAGCTACCAGCGGATCAGTTGGTCCCGCTTCAATGGTCAGAAGCTCGACAAGTTCAAAATCAAGGTGGCACACCAGGACAGCAATGGGGACGGGCAACTCACCGGCCAGGAGACCGATTACATCGATGTTTCCCTGAAGTACGAGCTGAGCCAGAACTACATGGACTTCTTCCTCGAATACGGTGTGACGAATGACATCGACCTGTCAATCGCGATCCCGATCGTGCAGACCAACCTCAAGATCAACGCCTTCGCGGGCCAGATCCAACAGATCTGTCCCGAGGCCGGCCCCGAGATTTGTAATGAGCCGGGTCTCGATCCCCAAGTGGTCGCGATCTACTCGGCCTTCCAGGCATCCGGCGACTACCCCACAGTGCAGGGCCCTGGTGTCGGGCGAGCGATTAGCTCACCCATTAACGGACAGGAGTGGAATGAGTTCTGGAGCCGCCAGAGTCACAGCTTCTGCACCCAGTCGCGTGACGAAACGTTCTGGAGCCTGCAGGCCGGGAGTAGCCAGAGGGGGTGCCCTGGCGGCAACAACCAGAAGCTCAAGGGCGATCGGGCGACTACCTTCTTCGGTGAGATCAGCGATACGCAGCAAGAGAAGGCGATTGGTCTCGGTGACATCCGAATCCGCGCCAAGTGGCACGCGATCAAGTCGGACGGAGGTCTCCTTCCGGACATGGCTTGGGTCTCCGAGGTCCGCCCGCCCACGGGAAAAGAAGACGACTACATGGGTACCGGCGCGTTCAGCACGTCGAACTACCTGGTTGGTAACTGGGCGCTCGGGTCGTTCCGGCCGCACTTCAACGTGGGTGTGGAGATCAGCGCGGGACCCTCATGGCAGGATTCGACCCAGTGGGCGTTTGGTTTCGAGTGGATGCTGGCCGACTGGCTCAGCGTCTCGTTCGACCAGCTCGGTCGCGTACCGTTCGGGAATGAGGTCGCCCGCCGCTACGACTATGGCGCTGGCGTCAAGTTCATCCCCGTGCCCGGCGTTGGCTTGTTCTTCGACTTCATCAAGCCGATCAACAAGAACGAAGGGCTGACGGCAGACCTGACTTGGCGCATTGGCGGCCAGATCCTGTTCTAGGGCCGTCCGGCGGGATCCTCCGCTTTGGCGCGCTCGCTAGGCCCCGGTTGTTCAGGGGAGCCATTGCCCGGCGCGCCTTCGGCGGCGACGCCAAGCGTGGTAATCCGATTATCGTCTACAAGAGGTCCTGTTAGATCCTCGTGTGATCGGATAGGGCGGTTTATTCCGAAGAGGAGCGTTTGATGGCGAAGAAAATCAAGTTGGGTCTGATGTTTGGTTACTGGCAGGCACAGCCGCACCCGGATTTCGTCAAGCACGCGGTCGAAGCGGAGAAGCTTGGTTTCGATTCGGTCTGGACCGCGGAGGCCTGGGGCTCAGACGCGTTCACGCCGCTTGCTTGGATCGGCGCCGCGACCAGCAAGATTCGACTCGGGACCGGGATCGTGCAGCTCTCCGGGCGAACGCCGACGAACTGCGCCATGCACGCGTTGACGCTCGACCACCTCAGCGAGGGGCGTCTGATCCTCGGTCTCGGCGTCTCGGGGCCGCAGGTCGTTGAGGGTTGGTACGGCCGGCCCTTCTCCAAGCCGCTCTCGCGGACGCGTGAGTATGTCGACATCATCCGTCAGGTCATGCGCCGGGAGGAGCCCGTCTCGAACGCTGGCCCGCACTACCCGCTGCCCTACGAGGGCGAGGGCGCGTGGGGCATGGGCAAGCCGCTCAAGCCGATCACCCATCCGCTGCGGGCCGACATGCCGATCTTCCTGGGCGCTGAGGGGCCCAAGAATGTCGCATTGGCGGCGGAGATCTGCGACGGGTGGATCCCGCTCTGGCTCTCCCCGTTCAAGCCGGAGGTTTACGCCGACTCGTTGGCCAACGCGCGCCCCGACTTCGAGATCATCCAGATGGTCAACATCAACATCACCGACGACGTCGAGGCGGCGATCGAGGCGGCCAAGCCGATGCTCGGCTTCTACATCGGCGGGATGGGCTCTCCGAAGCGGAACTTCCACAAGGAGTTGATGGGCCGCATGGGCTACGAGGGTGAAGCCCAGAAGATTCAGGACCTGTTCCTCGCGGGGAAGCGAGCGGAAGCGATCGCGGCCGTGCCCGACGCCTTCATCGACGAGATCAGCTTGATTGGACCGCGTGAGCGGATCCGCGATCGGATCGAGGCCTGGCGCGAGAGCCCGGTCACCACGATCGGTGTTGGCGGTGCCACCGTTGAGCAGATGCGCACGCTCGCCGAGCTGTTCGAGACCTGATCGCGCCGACCCCGCCCCGCGTTTGCGCGCCTCGCGCGCACCGGCTCTGGAAGTGGGAGAGCCCGCCTCGGGTGGAGGCGGGCTCTCGACTCGGACGAGGGCGGGAGCACTCGGGGAGGAAAGGCGTTGAGGCGACGGTGAAGGGGCCGTCGCACTCTCTCCCCTTGGATCCCGGCTAGATCATTGCACTTTCTTGGCTTGGTGAGCTTCCCCCATTTGGGGGGCTCGTCGTACCTCATTCTGTAACGACAGAGGCGCCCCAACCCCTCTCGCTCGCAGCGGAAATCCGCTTTGCGAAGCGCATTGGGCTCGGGCCGGGCAGCCCCTGCGGAAAAATAAAAACGTCATTCAAAACAGTTGCTTGGAGGACTCTCTCGACGGGGGACCCCGGGCCGTCTCGCTGTGAACGTTTGCTATGCTCCATTTGCGCCGTCCAAACGAAACAGCTTCGCGCGGCGCCTGCCCCCCCACTGCGAAGTTCGTCCTCCGGAGCCATGAACAACAACAAGGATCGGTATTGGGATTGCCTCGACCAGGCGATGGAGGCTTCGCACGGCGGGCGTACGGACGAGGCGCTGGCTTGGCTCGAGGAGGCCTTGAAGGCGCGCCCCGGCGGCGCTGAGGCCCACAACGGCCGCGGCGAGCTGCTGTGGGATGAGGGGCGTGTTGAGGAGTCGATCTACGAGTTCGAGCGCGCCGCGGACGCCGACCCCAAGTTCTCCGCGGCTCACCTGAACCGCGTCGAGCTCCTCATCGAAGAGATGGGCGAGTTCCAGCACGCGCTCGACTACTGCGATGATCTGCTGGCGGGCCGCCCGGAGTTTCCGCGACCTGACCGGAGCCTCCAGGCAGAGGTCTACTACCTCAAATCGAAAGCGCTCTTCTATCTCGATGACCTCGAAGGGGCGATCTTCCTCGTGCGCCGAGCGATCAAGGCCGGCTCCGAGCAGCCTGTCTATCGCGCATTTGAGGGGCAGATCTTGTTCGAGCTAGGGCGATTCGAGGAGGCACGGAGGGTCCTGGATCAGGCGGTTGCGCTCGATCCCGACTCGCCGCACGGCGTCTACCACCTCGCGCTGGTCGCCGAGAGGCTGGGCGACGAAGATTTGGCAGAGGGCGGGTTCGCCCGCGCCAACGCGCTCGATCCAGCGCATTACCCGGTCCCTGTCGCCACCGAAGAGGCGGTCTTCGAGGAGGCAGTGCAGGAGGCGCTCGGCAACCTCCCTCGCTCGATCCGAGACTACGTTGAGAACGTCCACATCGCGGTCTTGGACTGGCCGACCGATGAGTTGATCGCGCAGGAGAACGTGTCGCCTCAGGTCCTTGGTCTCTTCCTGGGTGTCCCACGGACGGTGGCGGGCGTCTCGCACCAACCGCAAGACCTCGATCGCGTCATGATCTTCAAGCGGAACCTCGAGAAGATCTGCCATGACCGCGAGGACCTGATCGACCAGATCCAGATCACCGTCCGCCATGAGATCGGTCACTATCTGGGTCTCGACGAAGACGACATGGAGCGCCTGGGGCTCGCCTGAGCCGCGCGTTCTGCGATCGGATGCCCCGCCGGGCCCGGAGTTGCCTACCCTCGCCAGATGGACTCGCTCGTCGCCTCGCTCAAAGACATCGTTGGCAGTGAGTACTGTCTCGCGCGAGACGAGGAGCTCTTCGTCTATGAGTGCGACGGGCTCACGCTCGAGGGGACTCGTCCTCTCGCGGTCGTCCTGCCAGACACGGCAGAGCAGGTGCAATCCGTCGTCGTGGCGTGCCGCGAGGCAGGGGTCCCCTTCGTGCCGCGCGGGGCCGGGACCGGTTTGTCGGGCGGTGCGCACGCCGTCCCTGGGAGCGTCCTGATCGAGTGCTCGCGGATGACCCGGATCCTGGAGGTCAACGTCACCGACCGGATCGCGGTCGTACAGCCCGGTCTGGTCAACGCGGCGCTCTCGACCGCCGTCGCGCCGCACGGACTGTTCTACGCCCCCGATCCCTCGAGCCAGCAGGCCTGCACGATTGGCGGCAACGTCGCCGAGAACTCGGGCGGTCCGCACACGCTCAAGTACGGGACGACCACGCAGCATGTCCTGGCCCTCGAGATGGTCGAACCCGACGGCGCCCGTGTCCGCTACGGCTCGCCGACCGGGTTCGCCGAGGGGTTCGATCTCGTCGGCGCGATCGTGGGGAGCGAGGGGACGCTTGGGATCGTGACGGAGGTGACGGTCCGGCTCTCGCCGATCCCCGAAGCCACGGAGACGCTGCTCGTCGTCTTTCCCGACGTGCCCTCTGCGTGCCGTGCGGTGGGGCAGGTCATCCAGACCGGGCTCGTGCCCGCCGCGCTCGAGATCGTCGACCAACGAACAATCGCGGCGGTCGAAGACTCCGTCTACGCTGCGGGGCTGCCACGCGACGCGGGAGCCATCCTGATCGCAGAGCTCGATGGCGCGGCCTGCGCCTTGCCCCCTGAGGTCGCGACGATCCGGGAGCTCTCCGAGAGTTGCGGTGCGACGCGGTTCCAGGTCGCCGCCAACGAGCAGGAGCGGAGCGACTTCTGGCGCGCGCGGAAGGGTGCTTTCGGCGCGATGGGGCGCCTCGCACCCGATCTCTACGTCCACGACGCCGTTGTCCCGCGCGCAAAGCTGCCGGAGATCCTCGCCGCAGTGTGTGAGATTGGAGATCGCTATGGGCTGCGCCTCTCCAACGTCTTCCACGCTGGCGACGGAAACCTCCACCCCAACATCTCGTTCGATCGCCGCGACCCCGACGAGCTCGAACGGGTCATGAAGGCCGGTCGAGAGATCCTCGAGACTTGTGTTCGCGCGGGGGGCGTGATCACTGGCGAGCACGGCGTCGGCATCGAAAAACGAGACTTCATGAAGCTGGTCTACGAGGACCAGGATTTGTTGCCGATGCTTCACCTGCGCGAAGCCTTCGATCCACAGGGGGTCTGCAACCCGGGTAAGGTCATCCCGCAGACACGCTTTTGCGTTGAGTCGAACCCGCATGCGCGAGGGTATGACCGGGTGACGTTCGAGTGAGCGCCGGGGACTTGCGCGCGGCGTTGGAGGCCGAGCTCGGCACGGACGCGGTCCGCGATACAGATGAGGCGACCCGCGCGACGGGCGTCGCTCTCCTGGCGCAGCCTCCCAGTGGCGACGGGGTCTCCGCGGTGCTCCGCTTGCTCGGTGAGCGCGGAGCGACGGCTCTCATACGCGGGCAGGGCACGCAGGATCTCCTCGGCAACACCATGGATTCGGTCGATGTCTTGCTCTCGACGATGGCCCTCCGTGGGGTCGACGAGCTCGACCGGCAGGACGGTGTCGTGCACGTCGGTGCGGGGACGACCCTCGGAGAGGTCGCCGCGGCTGCGCGGCCGGAGGGCTGGGAGCTCCCCCTGGGCGCGCCCGCCGAGTCCAGCGTCGGAGGCGCCTTGTCGATCGCCGCGGTCGGACCCCGCCACCTTGGACAAGGACCGCCGCGGGACTGCGTGCTGGGCCTCGAGTTCGTGTTGGGCTCGAGCGAGCGGACGCGCTGCGGCGGGCGCGTGGTCAAGAACGTCACCGGCTTCGACCTGGCCAAGTTGTACACGGGCTCGTTTGGCTGTCTAGGTGTGATCGAGAGCGGTTGGCTCCGCCTGCAGCCGGCGCCCGAGGTCGCGACCCAGCGAGTGGCGATGGTCGCCCCGGAACAAGACCCTGTGGGCCTCGCCATTGCGGTTTCTCGCCGCCCATCGACGCGTTGTTGTGTCTTGTTGGACGACGCGCTCGCGCGAGAGGTCGGCGCGGCGGCTGGCGAAGCGGGCCCTGACGAGGTGTTGATGTTGGTCGAGTTCGCCGGTTCAGCACCGGGGGTTGAAGACGACGTTCGATGGCTCGCCGACGCGAGCACGGTACGGGAGCTGGCCACCGACGCGGTCGACGCGTTGGCGACACTGCAGCAACGAGGGGAAACTGCCGTGCGTGCACGCCTCGCCTTGCTGCCTTCGAATTGTCGCCCAGCGGTCGGGAAGCTCCGCGAGGCGGGCGCTGAGTGCATCGTGTATCCGGGCGTGGGGCTCGTCTACGCACTCTGGCCGAAGCCCTCGGACGCAGCGGTCGCGGTGAAGGCTGTGACGGACGCGGCGGTTCGGTTCCGGGCGGATGCCCGGTTCGAGCGTCTGCCGTTCGAACACCGGCAGCGGCTCGACGTGTTCGGCGTTGGCGTCGACTTGCGCGCTGCCGTCGAGCGGATGCGAGCGCTCAAGCAGCGCTTCGACCCCGCGGGCGTCCTGAACCCCGGCCGTTTCATGGGGCGGCTATGAGCGGGTCTGTGCTTCCGCCGAGCGTCTACGAGCAGAGCCTCGACTGTGTTCACTGCGGGCTCTGCCTGACGTCATGCCCCACCTACCTTGCGACCGGGCGTGAGACCTCTTCCCCTCGGGGCCGAATTTACTTGATGCGCGGCGTGGCCGAGGGGCGGATCGAGGCTGGACCGCTCCTCGAAGAAGAAGCTTCGTTATGTCTGGGTTGCCGTGCGTGCGAGACCGCTTGCCCCTCCGGCGTGGAGTACGGGCAGATGCTCGAAGCCACGCGAGAGGCGATCGCGGGGGAGCCCGGTCCGTCGACTCTCGGAGCCCGGTTCGAGCGCGTCGTCCTCCGGTACCTCGTCGCGGTGCCCGGGCGTCTACGAGCGGCCATGACTGGGCTCCGATGGGTTCAGCGCTGGGGTCTCGACCGACTGTTCGCCCGCTTGGCTCCGAAGCCAGTGGCAGACGCGATTGCGCTGGCCCCTCAGGTCCCGGGGCGGGAGTCGCGCGCGGCGCTCCCCCGTTTGACCCCGGCGGAGGGAGTCGCGCGGGGTCGCGTCGCGCTGTTCACGGGCTGCATCATGTCCGAGTCGTTCGGGGACGTTCACCGCGCGACCCTCCGCGTCCTCGCGAGCAACGGGTTCGAAGTCGTCGTCCCGCCCGACCAGGGTTGTTGTGGCGCGCTGCACGCGCACTCGGGAGACGGCGTGTTCGCCCGCGAGCTCGCTGAGCGCAATTTGGACGTGTTTGGGGCGGAGGAGATCGACGCCATCGTCGTCAACTCCGCAGGGTGCGGTGCGGCGCTGCGTGAGGTAGAGCACTGGTTGGGGCCACGGGCCGCCGCCTTCGCGGGCCGTATCCGCGATGTCTGCGAGTGGCTCGACGAGGTCGGTCTACGGGCGCCCCCGAACCCCGTATCCGGGAGCGTCTGCTACGACGACCCGTGCCACCTCGTTCACGCGCAGGGAGTCGCGGCCGGCCCTCGGCGCCTGTTGGCGGCCATTGAGGGGCTCGAATGGAGCGAGCACGCGGAGGCGTCCAGCTGCTGCGGCGCCGCGGGCACCTACAACCTGACTCAGCCCGAGATGTCGCGCGTCGTGCTCTCGCGGAAGATCGACTCGCTCGAGCAGGCCGACCCCGACTGGATCGCGACGGGCAACCCAGGGTGCATGCTGCAGATCGCCGCTGGCGTTCGTCAGCGTGGCCTCCGCGCGCGGGTCGTCCATCCCATCGAGTTGTTGGACGCCGCATACGGGACCGGAGACGTCACCCGCGAAGGGGTATAATGGCGTTTGTCGCCCGGTCGTGTCGCTACTGGGTCCCGGAGAGTGCTATGTCGAACCGACTCCTTGCCTTGTTGGCTCTCGTCTCGATGTTGGGTTGTGCGCCCGCTCGTTATATCGAGTTGTACCCGTTCGCGTCCTCGGTGGCGGTGGAGTTCGAGCCGCAGGCCGAGCTCGAAGGGCGTGTCGCTGAGGTGCCGATCCGGAACAAGGACCGCGTGCTCCGACTCATCGACATGTTCGAGGAGGTGGGTTGCCAGGGTGACGATCTCCTCGTCGAGAACATCACCGCTTCCCCGACCCCCAACGTGATCTGCACGCTGGCGGGTGAAACGGACCGGACGATCATCGTCAGCACGCATCACATCCGCGCGCAGGGTGGCAAGGGGATCTTCGACGCCTGGACGAGCGTGGCGCTCCTTCCCACCCTCTACGCGAGCCTGAAGTCGGTCCCGCGGCAGCACACCTACAAGTTCATCGGGTTCGCGTCCGCGCCGGCGCTCGCCGGCAGCGCGTCGTACCTCTATCTCAAGGGCGACCCGGCACGGCAAGATGAAACCGCAGCGATGATCTGGATCGACTTCGTCGGGCTGGGAGACCTCGTGGCTTGGGGCTCCCGGAGTGATCCAAACCTGTTTGCGGACCTGGTCTCCTCCGCGAAAGCGCTCGACGTCGACTTGGTCTCGCGGGACCTCAGCAACGCGCCCACCATCCACGATATGTCGCGGGCCTTTCGTTGGGCGGAGATCCCGACGTTGTATCTGCACTCGCTCACGCTCGAGACCGAGCGCGTCGTGGGGGACCGTCGATGGGACCTGTACCCGGAGACGCTCGACAACGAGGCCTACTTCGAGTCGTATCGGATCCTGGCCGCTTATCTTGGTTACCTGGACAAGACGCTCGAAGCGCGACGCATGTAGCAGCGCTCCCTCTTGGAGCGACCTGCTTCCGCCTAGCGATAGAGGAACGCGTCCGGCGTGAGGGGCGGCTCCCGCCAGCGGGGGAAGGCACCGAGCCCGAGCTCGGTCACCGAGCCCTGTAACACCAGGTCGAAGGGGAGGATCGACTCTCGGCTGCGCACCAAGCCGTAGCGCTCCTGCATTCCCTCGTAGACGTAGGTCGACTGTGCGGTGGCACGCGAGTCGATCTCATCGGTGAGTTCGAGCCGTGCTCGCTCGAAGTATTGGTCACGGCTCCCGTCGACCGCCTGACTGTCGTCGCTGTCGAGCCGCACGCCGAGTGTCGCGGCCTCTTCCACCAGCGAGACCGTGCGCGCCAGCCGTTCCGCCGAGATCGTCGTTCGCACGGTTTCGGGGGCTGCGTCCTCATCGCCGTCGGGAGCCACGAGCGCGATCTCCAGCACCCGCCCCCCGAGGAACGTCACCCCCACCGGGTGGAGTTCGCCGTCGTAGATCTCTCCGTCGAGCAGGACCGGGTCGAGCCCGAGCCCGCGCGGGCCCGCGATCTGCGGGTTCTCGAGCAGGAAACCCCGCGTCAGGCGGATCTGCTGGGGCGTCGCTTCCTCGATCTCCTGGCGTGCGATATGGCCCGCGTCGCGCCCCGCCATCGAGTCCGGGAACGCGAGGGCTACGCCCCGAAGCATTTGGGCGCGGTGGTCACGCCGCCCCGCCCGGACGGCGCGCGCCAGCTGCTGATCAGCGGCTTGCTCGGCGAGCGCGGCCCGCTCAACCGGATGGAAGTCTGGCAACAAGTCCGCGAGTCGCAGCGCGGCCAAGGCATTTCCCCGCTTCTTCTCGTAATCGAACAGCCACTGTGCCCGCTGGCGCGTGTGCTCGCCGCCTGGGAATCGCTCGAGGTAGCGGTAGCTCGCGATCGCGGCCCCGCGCATGTGGTCGCGCTTGGGTCGATTCTGGAACGGACTGAGAAGCAGGCGAAACGGGGTGGAGATCGCATGCTGTGCGATGGCCGGTGCGTCGATCAAATAGGCCAGCGTTTCTGGCATTTCCCGATAGCGAGGGCCGTGCGCATAGCGACCGAGGACCTCGTCCGAGACCGCCTGTTCCCGTCCGTGGGTGAGTTCGCGGTGGAAGGCGCCCTCCGGGTTTTGCCAGGGGCTGTAGAGGAGCGTCACCGCGTAGCGCGCCATGTTCGAGGTCTTCCGCCCGTGGTGCGCGATGCTCCGTAGCCGCTCCCACGAGGCGTCCTCCGCCCCCTGCTCGATCTGCGCGGTCGCGAGCGCGTAGTTCAGCTCGTCCGCGAGCGCGCCTTCGGGGTCGCGCGAGATCGCACGGCGCAGGGCAACGCTCAGCTGCGCTGGCGGGTCGAGCCAGATTGCCGTCAGCAACGCTCGCTCTGTCATCCCCACGAGCGGCTCACGCGCGGCGAGCGTCGCGTCGCGCATGGTGTCTCGCGCCTGGACCCCCTCTTCCGCGTTCCGCAGCGCGGACGCAGAGGGCTCGTGCTCGCCCGCGTAGTGAGCCGCGTGCGCCGCGTGGAGTCGGGCGAGCTCGGGCTGTCCGTGCGCCAAGGCCTCTTTCGAGGCGACCAGAAACCGTTCCGCCTGCATCGCGTCCAACTCGTCGCGTGTTTCTTTCGCCTTTTCCTGGACCGAGCTCGCCTCGGGGGAATCCGGGTGTCGCGCGAGGAAGTCTTCCCAGTGGCGCAACGCTTGCCGTTCCCGGACGCCCACCTCCGGCCGCTCGAACCAGCCGGCGAGGTAGTGAGCGACGCTCATCGCGATCTCGAAGGGGGCCGTCGTGTAGCCCGTGAGCAGAGAGCGGCCGAGCGGCGCCGAAACGGTGTTGAACGTGCGCGCAAAGATCGACTCGTAGTCCTCGCGGACTCGCTGCTTCGCGAGATCGAGTGGGTCGTCCTGAACCGCCTGCTCGAGCCGCGCCCGATGCGCGGGGTCGACATCGGCACGTTTCAACAGGTCGCGTGAGGCCGCACGGTAGTTGCGCGGGTCGTTTCCTGCGGCGTTCGCGAGGTCGATCGCGAGCGGCAGGAGTGCCGACCGCCCCTTTGCCCGCTCGAGCACGACGACGGCTTGGTTGTCGCCCGTTCTTGGCGTCGCCTCGCTGGCGCGACGCGCGTCTTTGTCCCGCTTCAACTCCGCTTCGAGTGCGTGGAGCAAGGCCTCCGCGTCTTTTGGATTGCCCGCCAGAGAAGCCTCGGCCACACCGACCGCGAGGAGGTCCGTGACTTCAGGCGCGCGTGCTGGGATGGGGCTCAGGGGCTCGAGCAGGCGATCCGGTGGCGGAGGCGTGCTCGTGGTCGAGCATGCCGCGGTGAGGAGGAGCGCCCACTGGGCCGCGAGCCGCGAGATGCTATTGCGCCGCAAAGCGATCCCGATCAACGAGGAGGGTGAAAGCGAGGAACGCCTCGAGCTCTCGTTTTGCCTCGATCTTCTCGGCCGCTCCATCTCGCGACGCGACCCGCTGGTAGAGCTGTGTGGCGGCGTCGACGAGCTCTCGAAGCTTCGGAGGGTCGAAGTCGAGGCTCTCCGGCGGAACCGCGCCAACGTATTCGCGCGCGAGCGTGTTGTAGAGGTTTGCGAGCGCGAGGACGTGTTGCATCTCGCGGTGGCTCGTTGCATGGCGGGAGACGAGCCGCTGCCGTTCGGCGATCGCGCGCACCTGACCGCGCGGGAGCGAGAACCGCATTGCCTGGAACCACTGTGCGCGGGCCATGTCGGCGCGCTCGATCTCCTCGCGCGCGATGATCGCGTAGTGTTCTGGCGCGCCGAGCGTCGCTGCGTAGAGCTGGGCGCTTCGCTCCTCCAACTCGGTGATCACTTCCTGTGCGTGGCTCGCCTGGTAGGGCTCGGTCGCACGCGCGAGGGGGTCGTCGAGGCCTGGGCCGATCGTGATGGCCTGAGCGAACGCAGTGCACGTCTCAGCGCTGATCTGCGCCTCCGCTCGGAGCGCTTCGCTGCGCTCCGCCGCGAGCTGATAGTAGTCGGCGGCGATGTCGTAGGCGCGCAATCTCTCGAGCGCCCGCGCCTTGGAGAATGCGACGACCGCCTCGAGATGTCCGGCGCGGAGACTCTCCGCGTGAATCCGCTCGATGTTCTCCAGTCGGATGAGTGAGGCGCGGTAGACGTTTCGGCCAGTGAAGTCCGTCGCGGGGGGGAAGCGGTAGGTGTCGTCCGGCACATGGCGTCGCAAGACGGCCACGACCTCGAGCACGCTCTCGGTCGGGTTGTGGATCGCCGTATCCTTTTTGGATGTGACGGAGCTGCAACCTACCGCTGCCACGAGGGTCGCGACGACCAGCGCCGCGGCGCGCGGCACGCGGCGCGCGTTGTCTGCTACCGAGGCGATTTTCGGCTCCCCGCTTTGCGCTTCGTCGCGCGGGTGGACGCTCGTTGAGTCTTGCGCGCTCGTTTTGGCCGGGCTCGGCGAGTGATCACGGCGTTCAGCATCTTCTCCGTCGCGATGACCGCCGCGGCCATCTGGTCGGAATCGACGCCGATCGTCGTGAACGTCTCCTGGTCCTGGCTCGTCCGGGTCGCGGGTGCCCACGAGATCAGCGTCTCGACGAGGGCGCCGGTCTTGCCGCCGGGCGGGATTCGGACCCGGTAGTCCGCGAGGCGAGGGAGGTCGATCGCGAGTGGCTTGACCGCTTTGCGCAGCGCCTGCATCAGGGCGTCGTAGCCGCCGTCTCCGCGAGCGGTCGCGGTCGTGATCTGTCCCTGGTAGCTGAGTTGGATTTCTGCTTGCGGCGCCTCGCCGGTCTCGACGTGCACCACGTACGAGTCGATGCGTACCAGCTGCTCGGACGGGGATTTGAGGACATCCGCGATGATGTACGGAAGGTCCTCCTGCGAGACGGTGTGCTTGCGATCGCCGAGTTCGATGACCTTCTGGAGCACCAAGTCCCGGTTCTCAGCGGTGAGCTCGATCCCGAGGGCCTTGAGGTTGTGATCAACGGACGCCTTGCCGGAGAGTTTCCCGAGGGCGTATCGACGCGCCCGACCAAAGCGTTGGGGCGCGAGCCGGGAGCCGTAGAGGTCCCCCTTCGCGTCACCGTCCGCGTGAATACCGGCGGTCTGTGTGAACACGTCCCGCCCGACGATCGGCGCGTTCGCCGACACTTCTTTGCCGCTAAAGGTCGCCACCATCTGTGAGATGGCGACCAGCCGCGATTCGTTCACTGCGGTCCGCTCTTTTGTGTGATCGTGCACCGCGGCGACGACCTCTGCGAGCCGGGTGTTCCCGGCGCGCTCGCCCATGCCGTTCACGCTGGTGTGTACGCCGCGAGCGCCGGCCTGGACCGCCGCGAGGCAGTTGGCTGCTGACAGCGCGTAGTCGTTGTGCGCGTGGAACTCGAAGGTTATATCGGGCCAGGTGGCCGTCATCAGCCCCACGTAACGGGTGACGTCGTCTGGTGCCATGGTGCCGAGCGTGTCCGCGAGGTAGACGCGCGCGACCTTGAGGTCGCGCAGGTGCTGCACCATCGTGAATACGTAGTCGAAGCTGTCGCGGACGCCGCTCGACCAGTCTTCGAGATACACGTTGACCGTGAGCCGCTTGCGGTTGGCGTAGCGGATCGTGTCTTCGATGGCGGCGCGGTGCTGCGCGGGCGTCATGCCCAGCTGGGTGGTGCAGTGGAGCTCCGAGCCCTTGGTCAAGAGGTTGAGGACCTTGCCGCCGACCTCCAGGATCCAGTCAACCGACTTCTTGCCGTCGGTGTAACCGAGGATCTCGACGCGTTGTAGCATCCGGGCCTTGCGCGCCCAGTCCGTCACGCGCCGCGCGGCCTCCTTTTCGCCTTCGGACACGCGGGTCGAGGCGATCTCGATTCGGTCGACCTCGACCTCGCACAGCAGCAGCCGCGCGAGTTGGCGCTTCTCTGCGGGCGAGTAGGCGACATCGGGCGTTTGCTCGCCGTCGCGCAGCGTCGTGTCCATGACTGCGATCGACGGAGCGGGTTGGCTGCGTTTGCTGGGGCTCATGTCTTTCGTCTCCTGAGGTCGGCCCGGGCCCAGATACGACGAAGGCCGCGGGGTGAGTGCCGCGGCCTTCGTCGGATCCTCGCTGTGCGCGCTAGTCGGCGCCGGATCCGGGCCGCGCGCCCGAAATACCGATACCGATCGCGATGCTTTGCGCTGCGAGGTCCGCCATCTCCGCACTCTACACGGGCGCTCCCCCGGCGTCCACGTGCTGGCTATTCTCCCCCGATGTCTGAGGAACAAGAGCCGGATTTCATGCGCTCGGCGCAGCGTTTCCATGTTGGGGAGCGGGCGGCGGGTGAGCGCCTGGATGTCGGGCTCTCGCGTGTCCTGGGTGAGTCTCGCGGGGTGGTGCGGAAGCTCCTGGCGGCTGGGGCGGTCGGTGTTCGACAAGAGCCTGGGGCCGCGGTCCGCCGCGTCTCCTTGTCCGAGAAGGGTCGGATCGTCGGTGAGGCTGAGGTGGTCTGGGTGCAGCCCGGTGTCGGAACGCCGGACGAGCAGGCCTTGCCCGAGCCGGACCTCGGGCTGCGCGTTCTCGGTCGCGGTCGCGGTTGGTTGGCGATCGACAAGCCTCCGGGGATGCCGGTGCATCCGTTGCGTTCGGGGGAGCGTGGGACCGCGCTGGGCTTCGTCGCGTCCCTCCGGCCCGAGGTGCATGGGGTCGGGGAAGGGGGGTTGCGCAGCGGTGTCGTCCACCGCCTCGACGTGGGCACGTCGGGCGCCATGTTGTTCGGGACTGAGGAGGTCGAGTGGTCCCGGCTGCGCAAAGCGTTCGCGAGGCACCGCGTGACCAAGACCTATCGTGCCCTGGTCGCCGGGGCGTTGCACCGCCCGTTGCAGCAAGAGCTGGGGCTCTACGTCGCGCAGCATCGACCGGCGAGGGTCCGCGTCATCGATGTTGACGCCGTCGCAGGGTACTCTGGCGGTCGCGTCATCGAGCAGCGTGTCACTCCCGTAGAGCGCTATGCGGGTGCGACGCTGATCGAGGTGTCGCCGGTGACGGGCTTCCTGCACCAGATCCGCGCCACCCTGGCTCACGTCGGGCACCCGATCCTTGGCGATGCCGTTTACGCGCCGCCCAAAGTGGCGGCGGGCGCGTCTCGTCCCATGCTGCACGCCGCGCGAGTTGGCTTCGAGGAGATCGAAGTCCACGCACCCGACGCCGCAGACTTTGGTGCGCTGCTTGATCGACTCGCACTCGAGTCACGGTAGCCGTCGCCGCCGTGTCGTAACGGAGAGCGGCGGCGTCCGCGTTTTGGCCCCGTCTCAGTCGATCTGCCAACGTGCGTGGTGGGTGTCGGGTTCGCGCGCCCTCATGGTCTCCGGGACGGGGACCGCCGCGCAGTGGCAGATGCAGGCAAAGAGGGTGTGGACATCCTCATGGATCTCTTCGCGTCGCATGGCCTGTGCGACGCCCGCGGCCCAGATCGGCTGCCCGAGGGCCTTCGAGAGGTCCCCATGCCGTCCGAGGAGGCTCTTTGCGTGTGTCGCGACGGGCCCAAGGTCCCGGCCGTCGAGGAATCGTTCGATCTGCTCGAGGTGGGCGGTGTTCCGGGTGTGCCGGCGGATCGCCGGGGCGACCAGCAGGTAGCTCTCGATGTGCCGGCGTGGCCAGGTGAAGAACTCGAGACCGGGCTCTGCCCGGGGCACGGGCTCCTCGCGGTCATCGTGGTCGAGGACGCACACGCCGCGTACAGAGCTGTCCTCGTCTCGCCGGGCGCGGAAGTGTTCGAGCGCGCGGGCGGGTCGCCGCCCGCCCATGATCACGCTCGATTCGTTGATCGCCTTCTCGAGCGGATGTGAGAGCCGTCGGGCCCAGCTGCGTAGGATCTCCTGATCGCCCGGGCCTTCGAGGTAGAGGTAGAAGCGGTTGCGGGCCGCTTCGGGCGGCTTCCGTCTCCGTTCGCTCGAAGGGCTTCGGCGTCCCGCGTTTGACACTGTCGTCCTGGCCCCCATTGGCATCGGTCGTCCGGGAGGAGGGGTCCCCTCCGCGTGTCTCAGCGGCGCCGTGCTCGGGCTTTCTTCTCGCGCTTCGCCGGGCGCCCTGACCTCTCTCGGTGTACCGCAGCCGTCCCGTCCGGGCCACGCGCGCCGGTCGCCGTCGCCCGAAGGACCGCGACGGCCTCGACATGTGGGGTTTGCGGGAACAGGTCGAACGCCTCGAGCTGCGTCAGCGTATAGGGCCCATCGCATAGGGAGCGGAGGTCGCGCGCCAACGTCGCGGGGTCGCAGGAGACGTAGACGATGCGTTCGGCTCGGGAGTCGACGAGCGCGCCGCCCACCGCGGGTGCCAGCCCCGTTCGCGGGGGGTCGAGGACCACCGTGCCGGGTTGCCACCGCGTGATGCGCCGAAGGGCCCGCTCGACGGGTCGCGCGAGGACCTCCACGCGGCCGGCGAGCCCGCCGGCGCTGAGGTTTGCGGCGAGGTCCGCGGCGGCGTGGGGGTTCGACTCGACCGCGAGGACGCGCGCAAACTGTCCGGCCAGCCCACGGGTGAAGAGCCCCGCTCCGCAGTAGAGCTCCGCGGCCCGTTTCCCCTCGCCTGCCGCCCCGAGGACCGCTTCGCACAGGGGTTCGAGGAGGCTGCCGTTGGCTTGCGCGAAGACGCCTGGTGAGATTGCCAGGGGAGTGCCGCTGACATCGAGTGCGATGCGTTCTTGGTTGTCTCCCGCCGGCAGCAGCGTGGCGCGCCGCTGTCCGTCACGCCCTGCGCTCAGCTCGACCTCGACCGGCTGTTCGTGGCGCTGGCCCGCTTGCGCCGCCTCCGCCAGCAGCGGCGTGAGAGTGGGCGCCAGCACGGGACAGTCCTCGATGGGCTGCACGGCGTGCGAGCGCG
>Ga0315331_10000064_pt1 | contig 54255 bp, 50 predicted proteins | sample M160m34915metaG_FD_203456 | JGI IMG/M metagenome (GOLD analysis project Ga0315331, IMG submission 203456) | Ammonia-oxidizing marine archaeal communities from Monterey Bay, California, United States - M1 60m 34915 | ecosystem: Environmental > Aquatic > Marine > Intertidal zone | place: USA...
TTTTAATTTTATCCTTGAATTCCGTTGCTTACGTTAATTAAGTTTTTAAAGTCAAACTCTTTGATTAATAAATCGATTGCTGCCCTGCTTCTTCCACCTTTTTGACAAACTACGTAAACGACTTCTTCCTTGGGAATTTTTTCTGCATTATTAGGTAAACTAGCCAAAGGTATTCGTAAAATCTTTTTGTGTTGTAGCTGTGGTTCTTCCCAAGTTTCACGAACATCCAGAACAATAGTCTCAGGGGGAAGTGCGGTGAATTCAATGTTTGAAATTTGTTTCAAAGAATATTGATTTGATGCGCAATGTAAATCGTAATTAAAATTTTCAAAATCAAGAACGCTAGAAAAGTATTGTACTTTCTTATTGCTAGTGTTCGGAATCTCAATTTTCGAAAAGGAAGTTGTTAACGCGTTATATATTAGTAATTTACCACTGATAACTTCGCCAATCTCAAGGATTATTTTGAGTGCTTCATTGGCTTGTTGAGCACCTATAATTCCTGGTAGGACGCCTAAAACTCCTACTTCAGAGCATGTCGGAATTGATTCGTTTGCTGGCGGTATTGGAAATAAGCATCTGTAATTTGGTCCGTTACAATAATTGAAAACAGAAACTTGGCCTTCAAATTTATGAATTGCACCATACACGAGTGGCTTTTGGGTAAGAACACAGGCGTCGTTAATCATGTACCGTGTAGCGAAATTATCAGTGCCATCAATGATTAGGTCAAAATCATTAAATAATTCAATTGAGTTTTTGTTGGTTAGCTTTTCATTGTAGGCAACAATAGTAATCAACGGATTTTTTTTACTTAATTTTTCTTTAGCTACTTGTGCTTTTCTTTTGCCGATATCGTCGGTGTCGAATAGAATCTGCCTTTGCAGATTAGATTCTTCTATGATGTCAAAATCAATAATGCCGATAGTGCCAACGCCTGCTGCTGCTAAATACAATAAAACAGGACAACCTAGACCACCTGCCCCAACTATCAATACTTTTGATTTTTTTAACTTTTCTTGTCCCGTGACACCAATTTCATCGAGAAGAAGGTGTCTGCTGTATCGAATATTATCTTGTTCGCTTAGCATATACTTAGAACAAAGTTAGTTGATAATGATTGAATTAGTGTTTGGTTCAGCCCGAATTTCCTTTCTGAATTTTGTTTTTAGAGATTAAGCCAAGATTCTAGGGTTTTTTGCTATTTATTCTACTTATTTTTGAAGTGAATGGAAATCATGAACCTTCCGAATATATGGTTGTTTTTAACAATACTGCCCGTTATTGCGTTTTTATATGCCTCTGTCGGACATGGGGGAGCTAGCGGATATCTTGGATTAATGGTTCTTTTTAGTTTTGAACCTACTGTGATGAAGCCGGCGGCACTTCTGTTAAATCTATTTGTTGCGGCTATTTCATTTTATCACTTTTGGAGATGTGGACATTTTAATTTTAAACTTTTTTTTCCTTTTGCCATCGCATCTATACCAACTTCTTTTTTAGGGGGGATGCTTGAATTAGAAACGGTAGCCTATAAACAGGTTTTAGGGTTTTTATTAGTGTTTGCTGTTTTTAGATTATTAAATATAGTCGGGAAACGATATCATGAATTGAAATTAGTGAAGACATGGCAAGGATTACTTGTCGGAGGAATTATTGGTTTTTTATCTGGAGTCATTGGCATTGGTGGAGGGATTATACTAACACCTGTAATATTGATTATGGGATGGGGTAGGATGAAGGAGGCTGCAGCGGTATCTGCGCTGTTCATATGGGTGAATTCTGCGGCAGGCATGACGGGGCAGTTGATCGCGGGTTTTACAATAGGGACCGAAATATTTATATTCGTTGCGGTTGCTTTAATAGGTGGTTTTTTCGGCGGATATTTTGGAAGTGCCGTGCGTAGCAATAAAATTTTACGTTATACTTTAGCTTTGGTACTTTTATTGGCGAGCACAAAACTCATATTAACATAACGAGGAATACAGCATCGAAAAAAAAAGGGAGGTTTTGCCTCCCATTTCTTTATACAATATTTTATTTGACAAAATTGACGAAATCAAATGATGATCCATTTTTCTTCCACATTACCGCTACTGGATAACAATTACTAGCTACCCAAGAGCTATTTAAATCTATATTAAACTCAAGCAGGTTTCCGTCTCCGTTGATCGTAACCGGAACGCCAAAAGGGCTATTGTAAGCTTCAGCTCTTAAAACATTCTTGTGAACAAAGTTAGGGTCAGATGATGCGCCCGCAATTTGTTGTTCAGCAACTTGGCCGTCTTCTAGGACGTAAACAGCTAAATAAAATTCACCATCTATTGAGCCCAACCATTGTGATTGAACACGAACATTCATCGTTGAGCCAGCTGTTGTTTTTTCGATTGCCATAGCTACTTCAATTGATTTTCCTAGTTCGGCATTTACGGCTGAATTCAGCTCATAGTAACTGTTTGAAATGTCTTGAGTTCCTGCGAAAAAATGTGGCCAACCACTACTTGGTAAAGCATCCATTAAGTTGTTCCCTACAGTGTTTTCAAATTCGCTATCGCCATGCAAAGCAATAACTTGACAATTCGCGTGTGCATTAGTAATGTCTGTGGAATAAGAGACTCCCCAATCACCGCAATAAGGACACCACGTGGCTGTTTTTTTAAAAATCAGAGATTTTTTAATAGCTTCCGGAGATGTACAGGAACCATCATCTTTTTTCGCTTCAGGATTGAATGTGAAACTATTTGGATCCATACAGCCTTTCTTTTTACACGATGAAAATGAAGCGATTATTGCAATCAGCATCATCATGCTAAGTAATTTAAATGTTTTCATAATTAATTTATTTTCAGTGTATTAATCTCCTAATATAGTCAAATATAAAATGGTGAATTAACTTATTCTAATGGCAATAGAGGAATCCTAATTATATACCAGATCTGTATCTTACTGAATAAAATACGCGATTTAAGCTACTTGTTTTGACTAAGAAGTAATAAATGACATCTGTTTTACATGAAGATTATCAATTACAGTTTGGTTTACATGGTAGTAGCCTGCTTATCGATAAAGTACCAAGACTACACATGATTTTTAGGAATACAATTATCCAACGTTTGATTATGTGTATGAAATTAATTCTTTATTATCTTTATATAATTAAAGACCTACGTTTATGAAAGTTTCTATTGTTTCTATTTTAATATTAATTATTTCTGCAGGTGCCTATGCGCAAAATTTTGTTTATGCTACTGGTCAGCATAGATTAGATACAGTGATCAATGAGAATTACGAAAGTTATGAGATTCAAATGGTAACACCTACTCCAGAGAACATTACTTTCGGATGGGAAGTAATCACGAACACATTTAACCCAAACTGGTCTTGTTCAATTTGTGACTATAGTGGATGCTATGTTGGTTTTCCTAGTTCGGCTACTATGACTGCCATTTCTTCTGTGGATATGGCAGCTGGTGTGCATGGATTTATAAAATGCAACATTACATGTGGGCTGAATTACGGTGATGGAAAAGTAGAGATATATGTCTTTGACCAAAACGATTATTCAAGAGGAGATACGGTAAGCTTCACAATTCATTGGCCTGCTCCTGCATCTGCTATTGCCGAGCACAAAATTTCCTTGTTGACTTACCCGAACCCTGTTTTAGATCAGTTGATTATTGAGAACCTTTCAGATATCAATGGTACAATTGTGATTACAGATATTTTAGGTAAAAAAATGCGCCACAATCGTTTGGGTGCACATGCTATTGAGCAGATTGATGTTTCAGACTTAAGAAAAGGTGTATACCTGGTTTCCGTTATCGGTAAAAATGGAATACAGAGCTCGAAAAAAATCATCAAAAAATAAGGTATATAGGGTGAAAAGTACTTTGGTATCAATGGTCTGTTTTATTTCATTTCAGGCCATATTTTTTGCCAATAATATTGACCAGACACTTTTTCTTAATGCCGGTCAGGCCTATTGTGTAGATGGTCATCAAATGGCCTTTATGGCTTTTAATTCAACCAGTGTTTTTGAGCAACGAAACGTGCAACTTTCCGTTGAGGTTGGAGATACCCTAAGCCTTTCGGTGATTAATAATGATACAATAGTGCATGGTTTCGATATTAAAGGGATGATAGGATTAAGAGATACGATTCTACCTGGTGATACTGCGCAGTTTATTTTTTCATCTTCTAATCTTGGTTTATTTATTTATTACGATCACCTGAATTATCCAAATCATGCCTATATGGGTTTGTCTGGCATTATTGCGGTTGGAATAAATGAACAGTCTTTTTTTTGGAACATTAAAGACCACCAATCCGAGTGGAATGATTCATTAGCTTACGGTGGAGTGGTAGATTGGCTAGATTATTATCCCGATTATTTCACAATTAATGGACGAAGTAACCCGAACATAAATGGAGATACAACAGCAAGAGTAGTAGGTGGAATAGGTGACACAATACTCATTTTCATGGCCAATACTGGGCAAGCTGAACATTCAATTCACTTCCATGGGTACCACTGTGAGATATTATATTCCACGATTAGTACTAGTCATATTGGTCGAATTAAAGACACGTTCCCCCTAAAACGAATGGAAGGGTATGTTTTGAGATTAGTCCCCGATCAAGTTGGCGAATATCCTGTTCATGATCATAATTTATTGTCAATTACTGGCGGTGGTTTGTATCCTTTTGGAATGTTTTTAACAATATTAATTCAATAATGATGAAGATATTATTGAGCGTATTATTCACTTGTGGCACCGTATTCTTGTATGCCCAAACGAATGTCTTTTTAATAGGCAGAACATTGGGTGAAAAGATAATTGCAAATGGAGATACGATGCGTGTTTTTGGGTTTGCACCCAATCTATCAAGCCATCCACCAATCCCGGCACCATTAATTGAAGCTAATCAAGGTGATTCTGTTCATATTGATTTTTGGAATGTTTCACAACTGCATCATCATACGATTCATTTGCATGGTCTAGACGTTAATCAGGCAAATGATGGAGTGCCAATGCTCTCTTTCGATGTAGATCATATGGAACATGGTTGGTACCATTTTAAAGCTCCTCATGCTGGCACATATCTTTATCATTGTCATGTAGGATCAACATTACATCTGCAAGCTGGCATGTATGGGCCGGTAATTATTCGCCCATCAGATGGGAGTAATACTACCTGGGATGGTGGGTATGCTTTCGATACAGAGACCTTATTGTTTATGTCAGAGTTTGATACTTTTTGGCATTCTGACTCGATCTTAGATCATGAGCATGATAACAGCGCTGTACATGATTCATTGGAAATACCACGATATACTCCCGATTTCTTTGCTATTAATGGGCTTTCTGATCAACAATTAGAAGACACTGTAGAGCTTACATCAAAAACCAATTATGTCAATTATTTTCGTTTGGTGAATATTGGCTATTGTTCGAATAAAGTGATTTTCCCTGGGTCGTTAAACGCAATTGTAGTTGATTCAGATGGTAGGCCATTGCCGAATAATGTAATTTCCGATACAGTTGAAATTTATCCTGGTGAGCGATACGGAGTATTGGCAGAATCTGGTACACCGGTTCTGGATTCAATTGAAGTACATTATTTTGATATGATGACTGGTGTATTAAAAGATGTTCAATATGTAAAGGTCGATATTCAAATTCCTAATCAGGTTGCGGAGTTACCGAATTTGAATAATCTCCGTCTTGCACCTAACCCAACAGAGTTGGAATTGAAAGTGACATTTGATTTAATTCAACCGGCGACAATTGGTTTTAGGGTAGTATCAATTGATGGGCGTTTGATTAAATCAGAATTGGTAAAGAGGTATCCTAATGGGAACCAATCTATTTCCATAAATACCTCCAATTATTCAGCTGGACAGTATATTATTTCAATAACAGACGGCACTCGCGTTGTGTCAAAACAATTTGTGAAAAAGTAAGGTGAGGTTGGTAAAAATATATTTATTTGTAGCATTGGCGATTTTGCTTATTTCTTTCAATTTAGTAGATGCTCAATCCTTTAAAATCTTAGGTAATGGTGTTCAAAATATAACCATAGATAGGAATGGAAAGCTGGAGCTTGCTGAAATTAAATTTCTGAATACAACACAAACTGATTTATACTTGAATTGGGAAAGAGTAGAGAATACTTTACCGATAGAATGGGATTATTCGATGTGTGCCTTTGGAAAGTGCCAAATAGGAATTCCAACTGGTGGAGCTTTAAAATTGATTTCTCCTGGTAAACCGGGCTTCATGGCAATTCATGTATTTCCAAAAGGCATTAAAGGAAAGGGCACTGTGCAATTCAAACTTTTTGATTCTAGGGATGAATCTAAATTTGAGGTGCTCGAATTTCATATTTTGGCAGAGTAATCAAGTTGTTAAATAATCAAATAAGGATAAGTTTAAGCGAAAAGTGTGTTATCATTTAATTCAATGCAATTATCAAGTTCGATTTTCTTGTTCTTGATTCGAAACCCAATAAAGGGGTCATTTTTATTTAAATAAGGAGCATCTAAATCTGCCAAACAGCATTGGGAAGCCAGCACCGCTGAAGTGGAAATACCTAAAGTTGATTCAGACATGCAACCTAATAAGTGCATAAATTCCGAATCATCCGAGGTGATACTTCTTTGAGGATTAAATTGAAGCATTTTTTGTGCTTGAATTAACCCCCCACATTTCATTAATTTGATATTTACACCAGAATAGGCTTCATGATATTGAATTAACTCTTCATATATGCCAATCGATTCATCTGCAATGATGGGTAACTTCGTTCGCTTTTTTAGCCACAAATGACCATCGTGATCCGTTTTGTGTAGCGGCTGCTCTATTAATTTACATTGCAAATTTTCTAATGCTGCAATGAGCTTAATGGCAGCTTCTTTATTTTGACAACCTTGGTTGATGTCAATGCAAAAATCTAAATCGCTTTTTCTTCGAATCAGTTTCACGAATTCCAAATCGTCCGAATTGCCTGTCAACTTTAATTTTAAATGCGTAAAATTTGTTTCTAAAAGTAATTTTTCGTCCAGAAAATCAACATCATTCTTAGTAATGGTTAGTGCCAAATCCGTTTTTGTATTGTTTTGCGGAAAAAAGTCAATTAATGACTTCTTTTTAGCGCATGCATGCCAATTCAGAATTGCGGTTTGTAAAGCGGCAGAAGCAGCGGGATTATCAGATGAATAAGGAATGCTTTCTGGGTTGTCAATAGGATTTGAAAGTAGAATTTTAGCTAAATTTTGTTCCTGGTCTTGAACCCAGTTATTGATGGAGTTAAAGGTCTCCTTAAAATATGGCGGAATAGAGGCTTCACCAAAGGCGATAATACCTTGAAATTCTATTTTAATAAATGCTAGCTGAGTTCCTGATCGGGTACCGTGCGCTAATTTAAAAGGGCGAATAAATTCTAGGAAATAGGGATGTATACTTAGTTTCACAAGCTACTTTTTTATTTTCATGTTACTAACAAATATTGTAAGTGTTCTGATCCTAGCTGTTACTAATTATAGGGATTATTTTTCCATTATTTTGAATTATTAGAGAATTAATTTTAAACATGGTGAGATTACAAAATTTACTTCTCTAATAATTCAGAATAGTACTAGTGGCACTGTTGAAATAACACAGAAGCAGTCCTTGATAATACCCAATAGGTAGTCAGTCGATCTTTTGAATCTTGTATGTGGCTTCGTTTACTTTTACTACGTACGTTCCTTGTGGTAGTTTTGAAATATCGACTTGAACTTCTGAACCAACGAATTTTTTCGATTCTATTAGGGTTCCAAAAATTGAATACAATACATATTCAGATCCAGCGATAGCGGAAGATCTGATTGTGACAGTTGTCTTGGATGGATTGGGGTATGGGTATTCTTTGTCAACCGAAGAGGCATCTTGTATTCCGACGTTATTGGCTATTTCATAAATTGCCAACGTACTGCTTGTTTCGTGAGAAACAATTAATAAAGGATTTCCTGTAGGACTTTGTGCTGCGTTTATAAATACAGAGGCTTCAGGTCCAAAATCGTTTGTTGCTGAGGGTTCGTATAATAAGAAAGTGGGTGCGGTAGGGTCTGTAATATCGTAAACCATAATACCACCAATTTGTTCTAGTCCAATAAAAGCAAGGGAACGACTTCCAACCTTGCCTATAACTACGTCTTCAGGTTCCGGACCTTTGTTATCGCTTCTGGTGTCAAATGTGGCAGCTAATCCTTCTGAATTAAAAAGATCAGGATGAAGCAATTCAATTTTAGATTCGAATTCACTACCACTATCATAAACCAAGTCTCCAGTTTCTGCATCCCAGATGGAGAATGATCTTCCGCCAAAGGAATACAGCGTATCCATGATTCCATCTCCTCCATGGTCTCCAAAAGCAGTTGTTACTTTTAGTCTTCCGGCATTATTAGGCGACTGTAAGTCCGAAATATTGGAGAATGTTCCAGAATTTAAATTTAAGTTAGCGACTCTTTCATCTTCAGAATAACCCGTATATTTCCTTGCTGCTCCCTCATTAGCAGATAGAAAATAAGAAATTCCTCCAATTTTAAAATAAGCTAACCCGTCAGGTTGATACATTCCATGCACGGGATGGGAAGTAATGTTAATTGCTCCGTCTTGATCACTGGCGTCCAGCTCGTTGCCTGTTGCATTATGATCCTTATACCCCAATGGGAAAATTGTGTCCACACTTGCTGTTGGAACATCTATGACTAATACAGCGTTGTTCTCTTGAAGTGATACATATGCCTTGTCGCCGTCATCACTTACAGCCACAAATTCGGGTTCCATATCCTGTGCCCGCGTTGCGCCAGGACCGTAGATATGCACCCCTGAAGGGAAGGAATTTTCGAATGCAGCGCCAACATTGAAATCGGCAAGGCTGATGTGATTGACAAACGCGTTCGGAGCTCCACCTATGAGATCGATTATACTGACTCCTCCTTCAGGATCATTCAGGTAATCGTCAGAAGGAACTCCTTCGTTGGCTACGACGATGTATCGACCATCAGGGGTGTATGATAGCATTCCTGGAGCTGGCCCGACGGGTATATCGTTGATGTATAACCCGTTAGTATCAAACAAAACGACTTTTCCACTGTCTTGTTTTGTTGTTCCTTGTACGGCTACGGCTACAATGCTGTTTTTTACAGCAACATTTAACGCTAATGTGCCATACGGTGTGATATCGATATTTCCTACTGAGTCAGGTGACGAAGGGTCGGAGAGGTCTATGATGGAAATATTGTCTTTTTCCAGATTGGCAAACAGACGTTTACTAATAGAGTCCATCGGAGCAACAATTTCAACTTCTCCTCCTGCTGGGAGGTTGTGGTTGTAGGATCCAATTAGAGTCATACCTTGATTCTGGCTAAAAGTGTTACAAGAAATAAGTAATGTAACAAGGAGATTTAATTTGCGGGTAAGTTTATTCATATGGTATAAAAGAATTTACAGTTAGTGCTATTTACAAATGCTCGTTTTTTTTCGATAGAATTGCTAAGTTACACTAATAGGTCCTCTAACATAAAGGGGGTAGTGATATAATCATCCGCTCCTAACTCGAGAGTCCCTTGTCAAGGTCTTTTTGCTGGCAGTTCGAAGTGAGAAACAGAAATGAGGGTATCCTTTCCTGCGGTACAAGTTCATTGATGCATCTCAATACGCCATGGCCATTCAGTTTAGGCATCTGATCGTCACAGATAACCACATTTGTTTTGTGCATGAGAATTGTGTTAAAACCAGCAAGGCCATTTTCTACGGAATGAACTTCGTATTTTGAATCTTTCGTAGTTGTACGCTTGTGTCTCGCAAAGCCTCTTTATCTTCAATTACCAAAATCTTATTTTGCATCTGAGTTTTGATTCATTAACCTTCTAATTATCGTTTAATTAGATTATGCGAATAGTAGGTTAGGATCTACATTGTAACATGTAGGAATTAGCACATAAATTATAGGGCTAACTCATATTTTGTGCTAATCTCGAGTGCCCTCAACAGGGAACTCTTTATCAACAAGTTCTTGGGGTTACTGAAGAAATAGACACAAAGAATGAAGCTGAAGGAGTTCATCGTTGTACTTTTTAATCAGCTCTTTAATCCTGTCTTTATCGTCATTCACCTATAGTCGTGTTGCTTACTGTAAAAGTAGTTTAAATCTAATCTGAATCCGAATTGTGGAATTTTCCATGGAAGCACTTAATTTCAATTCTGTTTGCAAAAAAGTGTATTGCAGCAAAAAGCCCGAAGATTTTGATACTCTCCGGGCTTCTCTAATCCCACAGCCATATGGGCTTCTCTTAAGTGCGGTCTGGACGGGACTCGAACCCGCGACCCCCTGCGTGACAGGCAGGTATTCTAACCAACTGAACTACCAGACCAAATTCCCAAGTCTTTCAACCGCTAGCGATAGCTAGCCTTAATGGAAATCGTATTCCGTTCAAACGGACGACAAAATTAGTAGAATTTTCTTCCCTTGCAAAGTTGTTGTATAAAAAGATAGATATTTTATTCGCCTTTCACCATTTTCCACTGTTCTGAAGTAAGTTTTCCGAATAACGAGATACCAGTAGCTCCGCCTTTTAAAGCGCCATCAATGGCCTCCTTCAGTACTAATTCATTTTCGATATCAGGCATATAGATGCCAGATAAGATTGGTATTCTGCCTTCTAATTTATTTACTCCTTCACGGGTGGCATCCTCTATCCACGAAATTTCCTTTTCGTAAAAAGCGTGATAGACCATCGGGAAAATTCGGTCAAGATTCCAACTAATCCAATCTTGTCTCACTAATTTTTTAGCGATTGGCGGAGTAGGGAATACTGCTGCTGAAATAGGCTTTTCATTTTTGTGTGCGATTGCTGCAAGCTCATTTACAAGAGATGTTACTTGTTGGTATCGAAAATTGATCCAACTGGTGTCTGCAGATGGGTCTGCTAATTTTAAGGGATCATTACTAGATTCTTTTTGAAAGGCGGCTCGGCATGTTTCGCAATAACAGTAATCAAATTCAGGTAATTCTTCGTTTTGAATTAGATTGTATTTTTCCCAAAGAGCAACGGGGAGAATAACATCGCAGTATCGAACATAGTCTAAGTGGATGCCATCTATGTAATCTTTTTGAGACAGTTTACGTATTTCATCCTTTAGAAAACTTCTGACCTCTTTATTGGTAGGACACAACCAGCGATAGTAAGAAACATATGGCGGATTGTCGAAGCAGGACTCACCATTTCTGTTGATACTATACCAGTCTGCGTGATTTTTCATAATGTATTCGTCGCCTCTGTTGAGGGTCCAAAGCCAAATATGTGCTTGCAGTCCTTCTGCCTTAGCAGCCCGAAACATGGATTCATTATCTCCGCCAATGAGAACCCCAGTGAGTCCATTTTTAGCGAGTGTTTTGAACTGTGCTTTTAGCGTTGCTGCCTCGGTATCTGCTGTTCCATGTAACCACATCCATTTTTCAATTTCAGGTGCTTCAATAGTTGTAGTTTTTATTGACTTAGGTACTTGTTTATTTTGGCAAGAAAGAAAAACAAGCAGAATTAGGCTCGTGGTGGTGATTTTGATTTTCATTGATTACTTGTTTTCCAAATTTTACTATCGCGCTGAATGTGCCATGTCCACTCCGTATCGGTTGCGCAAATTTCAAAGTCATCTTCCTTAAGGATAAGCTCAATTTTATACAGTTTGCTATCAAGGGTGATTTCAGTGGCGATATCCTCCTTAGGCACTCCATTCTTCTCCAAATAATGGGTCTGTTTATAATACAACTCATGCAAGGCGATTCTAATCGCCGCATCACTCGGTCGTTTCGCAGTTTTACTGCCAACAGAATCGTTGAAAAAGAGGTAACCCCAATTTTCAGGATAATGCATATTTATTATTCCTTGAGGACTCCACACCCAATTGTGTTCAGGTAATTGTACGCCTGCTATATTTTTCACTTTTTCGTATTCATTAGATACGATTTCCATGTCATATTGAACTCTTGAAAAATTAATTCGCCAAGAATTTTCAACTGCAGGTACATTGCCAAAGACTTTTAGGGGTAGAGCCATTTCTATGCACCACAAGGAATCCAAATCATTGGGGTTATTCAAGGTCCCATAAGTTGAAATGCTCGATTGCATTCCATTGGCTGTCCAATCCATAATTAATGGACCACCGTTTCTATAGGGTTTAATGAGCATTAGGTCTAAAATAGTATTGAATAAATTCACCTCAATTTCCATGTAATTATGGTTGTCACTGTCTGGATCGATAAATACCTCAAAATCATTATCTCGATAAATGATATCATCGTGATTTTTTAGCGTGGCCCATAGATGCTCTTCTTCCAGAACAGCAAATAAATACAAGTTACTCGTGTCCCAAAGCATTTTAAACTTGGTTGAATAGTAAGGTTTGACACTTTTTTCTCCTTCTATATCAATAAATTTTTCAGACCAATTGGCTATTTCCCAAGCAGATTCTATTGCTTGCCCATCAATGGTAATATCCTGGTTGATTTGCAAGCAATTGTAAACCTTGGGTAAAGAGGATTGCGCCAAGCTCTGCGCGCAATAAAACCCAACAATAAGGAATGTGAACAGCTTCATTGTTGGCTAAATTAACACTTAGTTTTTGCTGTTAGCTCATTTAGCAATAAAGCTTGTGTAAGGAGATTACATTTTGTGAATAACTACTCGCTATTTATTTGGAATGATTCTAAATACTATCTAATTTTACGTTCAAATTATGGAAGCAGTTAACGTAGTAATAGCAGATTCAAGCGAATTAATCAGAATTGGTCTTAAAGCTATTTTTGTGCAAAGTGAAATCATTTCAATTGTAGGTGAAGCGAATAGTAATAACGAATTAAAAGAATTAGCGACATCCCGTAAGCCCGATATCATTATAGTTGATTATACATCAAAAGATTTTGATATTAGGGTAATTCCTGAAGTTTTACAACGCCTGCCTTCCGTTCGTTTTGTAGCAATAACGAAAGATCAATCTGCTCAAACCATTGTCGATGCCCTTAGGTCTGGTGTTACGAGCTATGTCAAAAAAGATTGTTCTGCTCACGAAATAACAGAATCTGTTATTGAAACAGCAGCCGGTAAAAAATTCTTTTGTGGACAGATTTTAGAAAGAATACGCGAGGAAAAAATAAATGTTGATGATATTGATTTCGAGCAATTAAGTTGCGAACCTATTTCGCTTTCTGAAAGGGAGCAAGAAGTAATTAAAATGATTGCCGAAGGTTATACGAATGCTCAAATTGCAGAAAAAATATTTTTGAGTAATCACACGGTAAATACCCATAGAAAAAATATCATGAGAAAGCTTGGTGTTAACAACACTGCTGGAATAGTTATGTATGCTGTTAAAACTCAGCTTGTTAGTCCTAATAAATTCCTTTTTACAAGCACCATTTCATAGCCGTTCGGTAATTCAAATATAACGGTAGGAAATTTAAACCTTTCCAAAAGTAATTCACTGCTCATATTTGTCTTTAATAAATATGCAATTATGGATAAATTCAAAGTAGTATTTCTCGACGAAGACGGATTTTATGGCAGTATTTTTAAAGAACGCTTAGATTCAGATTTAGCTATTGATGTAGTGAATTATCATTCAGGATTAGCATTGATTGAAAAATTGCATGAAGTTCCAGATGTACTGGTCGTTAATCAGTCAATTCCAGATGTTAGCCTGAGGGGATTAAGCGACTTGGTTAAACTTTACAATAAAGATGTGTCGATAATCTATCTCAATAGATCTAATTATATGCTCGATTCAGAAGTGATTAAAGAGTATAAATTATTTGCCCATAAATCATTGGCGAAAGACGAAAATACCGTTAGCAATCTAACGCAATTACTTCAAATTAAAAGGTTATCTAGTAATAAGTCCGAAGCGGCTTAAATCCAATTCGATTTCATTATACCACTTTTGGGGTATTGCTGAAATGCGTTCTCAATTTTAGCTTTGCCCTGTTATTTAAACCTAATCTAAATAAGGTATGGTGAAATTAGGGGCTTGCACAATGTTGATGTTGTTTTCAATTTCCTCCATTGCTGGAGTGTTAAAGGGAAAAGTAGTAGCAGAATGTGGGGCAGAAATGAACTATGTTGCTGTAGTAATTGGAGAAGCACGAAGTGGTTATTCTGATGAAGCAGGCAATATTTTTATAAAAGATATCCCTAATGGAACGTATAATGTGTCAATTACAACTATAGGTTATGCTAAATTAGTGATTGCAGATGTGCACATTAATAATGCTGTAACGGATTTAGGATTATTGAAAATGGAGCCGATGATTACCATTATGGATCCATTCGAAATTGTATATATCAGACCGGGGTACAGCCATAATTATCATGGTTCATCCAATCTTGTACTTCAAGATGAATTACGCAGGGTTCAACCTCTTGGCAGCGAGGAAGTTTTAAAGAAAGTGGTTGGTGTTAATGTTGCGGGGGATATGGGCATATCCAATCGATTAAATGTAGGTATTAGAGGTTCTTATCCCAGGCGGTCCGAAAAAATATTATTGCTCGAAGATGGTATACCAATCGCTCCGGCTCCGTATTTGTCGCCGTCTGCTTATTATAATCCACCAACTGATAGGTTGGATGGAATAGAGATTGTGAAAGGAGCAGACGCACTTACTATGGGGCCCAACAACATGTATGGGGTGCTCAATTATATAACAAAAAAGCCTTCTTTAAAACCCGAGTTAAGTGTCGCTTTGGTTGGCGGAGAAAGGGGATATCAATCTCAATTTATAACCTATGGAGGAACATGGAATAATGTTGGCGCTGAGCTGCAAGTTCTGAATAAGGCTTTTGATGGCTTTCAAGACAATACGTCCTCTCGAATATTTAATGCAACAGGAAAGGTTTATGCTGACTTGGGAGAGCGATCGACGGCTTATGTTAAGTTTAATTTCCACCAGGAGAATGCACAAGCTACCTACAGTGGCCAGACGCCATTAACATTTAATCTAGATCCAAATCAAAATCCATTTGATGCAGATGATTTGTCTACTAAACGCTATGCGATAGATCTGATATACAAGTATAAGCTAGGGCAAAATTCGATTTTAACCTCTACGGCTTATGCTTCGCAGTTTAGTAGAGATTGGTGGAGACAAAATACGACCTTGCTAAATGCGTCTGCAGTGCGGTCTTATGTTGGGGAAGAAATTTATAATGCTAAATATGCGTATTTAAATAATGTTATTTCAAGTGACGATGATTATGTAAGGGTAGGAGTTGTATCTAATGGTAGAGAAAATACGAAAGCAAGAAACAGAGTATTTAGAGTAGCAGGCGTAAAAGAAGAAATCGAATGGAGTTATAGTATTTCGGAACAATTCAATGGAAAGCTAACCGTTGGATTGAACGCTCATACAGAGCAATTTTTAAATCAAGAAATAGTAGCTGATTCCAGTCGGTTTTCTAGAAGCGGAACGATTGTGAAAGATCAGAAATATACGCTTTCAGCAATCTCTGGTTTCATTAAAAATGACTTCATTGTTGGAAGATTAAGTATTGCGCCAACGATTCGTTATGAAGTGATAAACATGCGGAAATATAATCTGTTAGCTATTTCATCTGATCCTTTAAATGATGGGACAAATAATTACGGATCCGTTCTCAATACTTTTGGCCAGCTATTACCGGGAGTTTCTTTGAATTACGTTGTACTTGATACCAATCAAAATAAGTTTGAATTTTTTGGTGGTGGTTATAATGGTTATACCCCGCCTACTTCAAGTGTTGGCTTCGTTGGAATTAACGAAGAGGGTACTGTGGATACATCTCCTAGTGAGGAGTCAATTAATATTAAGGCTGAAACGAGTGCTAATTTTGAGTTAGGATTAAGAGGCTATGGACTCAAGGGAGCATTGCTTGGACAGGCAGCAGTTTTCCATAATAGAATTGACAATTACTATGCCGCAGGAAGAAAAGAAGCCTTCGAAACATTGGGTGCTGTTAGTATTCAGGGAATAGAATTCAATGCGAGCTATGATTTTGGTCAGCTAATTAAAAATGGAAATCATGAATTAATTGTTGGATTGGCTTACACTTTAATGAATTCAAAAATACTCAGTGGGAAGTTAAAAGATGCGGATTTGTTTAAAGCAAAGCATACAGAAGCAACTAAAATTGAATTGATTGATAAAATTAATTTGGAACGTACTGGCTATTCGGTATTCTTCGCTGGCGATAGCCTTGTAAACAGAAACTTAAATTATACTGATTTTGATCAGATAGAATCGCTCGCGTTTGAATTTGGAGAAGGTAAAATTGCGAACAATGCGGCTCCATATGTGCCTGCACAAATTCTTTGCTTCAATTTTAATTACGGCTATAAAGGGATTAATTTAGGTCTTAGCTACAGTATGATAGGAGCACAGTATACGGAGTATCTTAATTTTAATAACGAAACTGCTGAGGGTGCTATTGGGAAATTAGATTTATTTAATGTGATTGATGCCAATGTGTCTTATGAAGTCACAAGTGAAAAGAGATTTTTAAATGCAATGACTGTATTTGTAGCGGGTAAGAATTTACGTAATCAAATTTATAAAGCATCCAGGCTGCATAGAGTGTCATCTGGAATAATGCCTGGCGGTTTTCGACAGATAAATGCAGGAATTAAGTTTACTTTGTAAACATGATTTTAATTGCAGACAGTGGTTCAACTAAAACAGATTGGCGATTAATTGACCATTCAGGGGCTATTCAACAGGCCAAAACTCAGGGTCTAAATCCTTTTTTTAAAACATCTCAGGATTGCTTATCAACCTTTAAAAATGATTTGATTCCTCAATTTGGGCAGCTCAATCTGGATTTGGTTAAAGAGATTTGGTTCTATGGTTCTGGCTGCTCAAGTGAGAAGAATTGTTCTGTTCTTAAGGTGGCGTTTGAAGCTATTTTCTTAAATGCTAACATCAATATTGAGCATGATCTTTTGGGTGCTGCAAGAGCTCTGTGTGGAGATAAGCCAGGTATCGCAGCTATACTAGGTACGGGTTCTAATTCTTGTTATTTTGATGGTCATGAAATCGTACGTAATGTCACCGCATTGGGTTATATTTTAGGTGATGAGGGTAGTGGTTCCAATATTGGAAAAAAGTTGATCAAAGATTTTCTCGATCAAGAGCTGCCAACTACTATTAGAGATCGATTTGATGAGCACTTCGGGTATAGTAAAGAGCAATTATTAGATGAGGTATATACCGGTGATTTACCCAATCGATTTTTAGCATCATTTGCAAAGTGGGTAATTGAATTAAAAAATCACGAAGAGTATGCTTTTGATTTGGTGAAGTCTTGTATGGAGTCCTTTCTCAATAAGCATATATTGAAATACGATCAACATAAGGAAGTTCCTCTGCATGTAGTTGGTTCAATCGGCTATTTTAACAAACCCTTACTTGAGAAATTGTGTAAAGAGAAATCAATTGTTCTTGGAACCGTTATCAGAACACCAATTTCTGGCTTGGCTTTATTTCACGCTAAACGATAAATTCTTTTTAATAGAGAAATGAATTTTCGTTTCAATTGGTAGGAATGTGGAATGGACGCAACGCATTACTTGATTGTTATATTCAAGAGTGGTTTGAAATAGTCCATTTTCAAAATAGGATTCACGAACTGCGGCTACTCTGTTTCCCTCTCCTAAAATAAGGTCTTTCGCTCTGAAAAAAACTCCATCAAGTTGGTTGACTGTGCCAAATAACTTAGCTACATACTCACTAGCTGGGTTGTCAAAAATAATTTTTGACGTGTTTATTTGAATCAGCTTGCCATCTTTCAATATGGCGATGCGATCGGCCATGGATGTAGCATCGTCAATGTGATGAGTTACGATAATACAGCTAACACCTGAAGTCTTAATAATGTCTTTTATTTCTGAACGGATTTCATTTTTTAAACTGTGATCAAGTGTGCTGAATGGTTCGTCTAATAAAAGTAATTCGGGCTCGGTGGCTAGCGCTCGTGCTAATGCAACTCTTTGCTGCTGACCTCCGCTTAATTCATGCGGCATTCTTTTTTCCAGTCCGGTCAATTTAGTAATGGCCATTAGACTGGATACTTTTTCAAATCGATTCATTTTTCGTGAAACTCCAAATGCAATGTTATTGAATACATTCAGGTGCGGAAATAATGCATTATCTTGAAATACTAAACCAATGTTTCTATTCTCTGGCCGCAGAAACGTGTTGTTGTTATTCAGAACTTTATGGTTAATGCTTAATTCACCACTATCTATTTCTTCTAATCCGCAAATAATTCTCAATAACGTTGTTTTACCAGACCCACTTTCTCCAAGTATAGCAATTGTTTCTCCTTTTTGCATATCAAAAGTGAGGTTAGATAATGCTACAATCTGACCGAAACGTTTGGTTATATTTCGTGCTTCTAGAATCAATTTTTTATCAATTTATGAAGTAAAATTACCGGGATAGTTCCGAGAAGAATAAGAAGTATACTCGCTGGCGCAGCTTGCATAGCTGATTCGTTTGTTTGAGCATATCTGTATGCCTCAGTAGCCAGTGTTTCGTAATTCATTGGACGTAGAATCAAAGTTATGGGAAGTTCTTTCATGATGTCAACAAAAACCAGAATTATTGCAATAAACAAAGCAGGCCTTAAAACTGGAAAGTGTATTTTAAACAGAGCAACTATGGGTTTTGTGTTCAAATTTAATGCCGCTTCATCTAATCTGCTTCCTTGTTTTTTAAGTGCACCGTCTAATGTGTTATAAGAAACTGCCATAAAACGGATCAGGTAAGCAATGGTAAGTCCAAAAATGCTACCGAGTAGCCAGTCAGTTTGCAGTGAATTATCAATGAATGCAAATGGCATTATTATTCCGACAGCTATTATTGCACCAGGGATACTATATCCCAGAATGCCAAGCGATGCGAGCTGTTTTCCTCCAATGTTTCTCAATTGATTTCCTGCAAATAACAAAATGAAAGAGATCAAGGTGATTATTATTGCGGTAACCATGGAAATAATAAAAGTATTCCATGTGACTAAATAAAAATCAAAAGTGACTACTTCTTTATAGGTAGCAATTGCCCAGAATAGCAATTGCATGAATGGAATTAAAAAGGCAAAAAAGAACAGTAATCCACAAAAAAGAAAAGCAAAAACATTGTGATGTTTTTTTAATTGCTCAAGTACAATGGGTGTTTTGCCGGTTTTTTCAATTTTAGATTTTCGAATAAGTATTTGGGTAATGAATAGAAAGAAAATAGCTGTTGCAAAAAGAAATGTAGCAATGCGAACAGCACTCGTGAGATCACCATTCTCCCAAGCAACAAAAATTCCACTCGTAAATGTTTTAAAATTAAAATATTGAACAGCTCCGTATTCGTTTAGCACTTCCATGATGACTAAAAATAAACCAGCAAACAATGCGGGCTTAGCCATAGGGATTCCAATTTTAAAGAATCTAGAAATACTGTTTGCTCCTAAAATTTTAGAGGCCTCAAGGTGCTGAGCGGAATCATTAGAAAAAGAAACTAAACAAGCCGAATAGATGTATGGGTATAAGCAAAAGGAAAGAATTAGTAAAAGCCAAAATGGGGTCATAAAATCAAAATAAATGGCATTTGCAAAATCGTTCCCTAGCAGAATATTAGCTAATTGTTGTATAGTCCCGGTAGAATCAAAAATACCGGTATATGTGTACGCCATGATATAGGTAGGAAAGGCGATAGGTAATAATAAGGCAAGTCTGAAAAATTTTCTTCCAAAGAAGTTATAATTGGCAATTAACCAGGCCGGCACAACGGCCATTAGAATTGTCATGCCCGAAACACCGAGAACAAGACCGATTGAATTCCAAATGTATTTTGATAAATAAAATTCAGAGATTAATTTCCATGTGCTCGCATCTGAGTCAAAAGCTCTTATCAGTATAGAAAATAAGGGCAGCAAAATAATGCCAACAATGAGCAAGAGAACGAAAAGCCATCCTTTTCTAGAAAATCTGAAAGTTTTCAGGAATGATTTCATTTATTCCCATCCAGCGCGAGCAAATACTTCTAGTGCTGCTGTATTTAGTTGGCCAATTTCTTCTAAGGCAATGGTATCTTCGCGAAAGGAACCCCAGGATTGTAGTAAGTCGCAAATAGGGATATCTTTCACAATTGGGTACTCGTAATTCGCTGCTGAGTACAATTCTTGAACTTTATCGGACAATAAATATTCAATAAGTTGTATGGCGTTATCTTTATTCGGAGCGTATTTGCAAACACCGATCCCCGAAATATTTACATGCGCTCCTGAATTCTCTTGGTTGGGGAAAATAAGACCTACAGATTTTCCTGCTTCTACTTCTTGCTCGTTTTCAGAATTCAACAATTTACCTAAATAGTACGTATTGATAATGGCAATATCCGCCCTATCTGCTGCCACTTCTTTTACTTGGTCTCTATCATTACCTTTAGGAGATCTTGAAAAGTTAGCAACTAAAGATTTTGCCCAAGTTTCAGCTTTTGTTTGATCACTATTGGCAATCACAGACGCCATCAAAGACTGGTTGTATGTGTTGCCTGAACTGCGAACTGCTATTTTTCCTTTCCATTTAGGTTGTGCGAGGTCAGTGTAATTCTTGATATCTACTGGATTAACTCGTTCTTTGCTGTAGGCTAGAACTCTGTATCTTTTTGTAAGTCCGAACCACATGTAATCTGAGTCCATGAAATTAGAAGGGACTCTTGAATTGATATAATCAGATTGAATGGGTTGAAGAATGTTTTTATTCTTGGCCTGGTCAAGTCTGGCTACGTCTACGGTTATTAGTATATCTGCGGCATCCTTTTTTTGGCTAATTAGCTCAATAAGCTTGGAGGCTTTGTCTTCTTTTACTAATACCTGAATTCCCGTTTCTTTTTCAAAAGCACTAAAAATTTCCTTATCAATATCATAATGTCTGTGGGAATAAACAGTAACACTTTCAGTAGTTTCTGGATTCGAAGTATGATCTTCTCCTGATTTCGATGAGGTAGAATCTTTATCTGTTCCTGCGCAAGAACCTAAAAAAACCAACACACAAAATAGTCCATAAATAGTTTTCATCGGGGCAATAATGTTTTAATAGCAAATCTATATTACTTCAGGGTTCTTTAAAATACCTTAAAAGGGGTAAATTATTAGGGACGAATAATAGTAACATTACTGTTTTTGTCAAGCTTGATTATACTAGATGCTATACCTTTAGATTGATAATATTTTGGTAAATCAATAACGAAATCCACTTGCTTTTTTATTGTGCTGTCAACATTGCTAAAATTAATTGGCGAGGGACATCCGCTATAATTAGCAGATGTTGAAACTAAAGGTTTGTTCAGCTTATTTATTAACTGCTGGCAAAATTCCATTTTGCATATTCGAATACCAACCGAGCCGTCTGCTGCAATTACGCTGGGAGCAAGGTTGTATGCGCCGTCCAGCACTAAAGTAGTGGGCTTTTGAGCATGGTCTATGATGTCCCAAGCAGCATCTGGTATGTCCTTTGCAATGCGATTGATTTTATGGTCTTGATCTAGTAATATGATTAGACTTTTACTATCAGATCTTTGCTTTATTTTCAGAAGTTTGAGAACGGCCTCTTCATTCGTAGCATCACATCCTAATCCCCAAATGGTATCAGTAGGATAAAGAATGATACCACCATTTCTTAAAACTTTAATGGCTTCTTGTATAATATTGTTCATGTAAGTAGCTCGTTATAGATGGATCTTATTTCTTTCACATGATTTTCTGTAGAGAATTTTTGTACAAAATCATAACCTTTTTTCACACGTTGAGACTGGTCAGACGAAAGCACATGGTTAATTTGATTTTCAAATTCTTCTTTGTTAAATGGATCAACATAAATTGAGTCTTCACCGCCGGTTTCCGAAAAAACACCTCCTTTTGTTGTGATTACCGGTATTTTAGAATAGAGTGCTTCAATAATGGGGATGCCAAATCCTTCAAAAACCGAAGGATAACAGAAAACCTGAGCCCCTTGGTATATGCTTGGTAAATCTTCAAAAGGAATATTGTTCAAGAAGATAACTCGTTTTTTCATATTTAATTGGGCAATTTTTTGCCTGACCTCGATGAAATAGTCAGTATGATTTCCTATTACAACGATAGGAATATCAATATTAGATGCAGCCTCAAGAAGTGCGACTAAATTTTTTCGTTTTTCGATTGTTCCAACACAAAGTAAGTAATTAGTGGGTAATCGGTATTTTTCTCTTACCGAATCGCATTCATTTTCCGGAACAATTCGCTTAAATTGATCGTGACAACTTTGATAAACTACTTTGATTTTATCTGGTTCAATATTGTAAAAATTAATAAGATCAGATTTGGTTTGGTTTGAAATAGCAACAATCGTATCCGAATTTTCAGAGGCGTATTTAAACTTCTTGTTGTAGATTGTTCTATCTACTCTTTTGTAAGTTTCAGGAAACCTGAGGAAAATGAGGTCGTGAATGGTTACAACATATTTTATTTTATAATTTCTTCTTCTTGGAATTTCTTGACTCAATCCATGAAATAGATCAATTTTATTAGAGATTATATCTTTTTCCATGTTCATGGTTCTCCAATAGCTTTTAAAACTTTTATCTAAAAAGCTTTTTGGTGATCTTGACGAAATGTTAGGAAAATAATTGGTGAATGCAATGCGGGGATTGTTGGTGTGTTTTGGGGTGAATAAAATGTATTCATCTTCTCGGTATTTATCAGCCAGACCTTTGATTAGGTCTCTACTGTAATTCCCTAGTCCTGTATTGTTGTAATATGCTCGCTTTGCGTCAAATCCGATTCGCATTTAACAAGAATTTACAGATAAACTTTTGATATTACACGGCAAGATCATATTCTCTCAGAGCTTCGTTCAATGATGTTTTTAAATCTGTACTTGGTTTTCTTTCACCAATAATAAGTGCGCAAGGTACATGATAGATTCCCGCTTTAAAGGTTTTGGGGTATGAGCCTGGAATTACTACTTTTCTTGGAGGGACATAACCTCTGTGCTCTATTGGTTTTTCCGAGGTGATGTCAATGATTTTTGTTGATTTTGTGATGACTACATTTGCACCAAGAACAGCTGCTGCTCCGATTCTAGCACCTTCTACAACAATGCACCGAGAACCAATAAAAGCATTGTCTTCAATGATTACAGGAGCAGCTTGTAAAGGTTCTAGCACGCCGCCAATTCCAACACCTCCACTTAGGTGTACATTTTTGCCGATTTGGGCGCAAGAACCAACCGTAGCCCACGTATCAACCATTGTTCCTGAATCAACGTATGCGCCAATATTTACATACGACGGCATCATAATAACACCGGAAGCTAGATAGGCCCCGTATCTTGCAACTGCATGTGGAACAACTCTTACACCAAGTTCAGCAAAATTCTTTTTTAATTTCATTTTGTCATGCCATTCCAGTGGCCCGGCTTCCATCGTTTCCATTTTTTGGATTGGAAAGTAAAGTACGACAGCTTTTTTAACCCATTCATTTACAAGCCAATTGTCTCCGTCTGGCTGAGCAACACGAAGTCGGCCTTTGTCAATTTCCTCAATTACCTTCCGTATGGTAGCTTGCACCGCTGAATCTCGTAGCATGCTCCTGTCTTCCCACGCCTGTTCGATTACCTCTCTCATAATGGATTATTTAATTAATGGGTTGTGCAAATATAGATTTCAATTTTCCATAATAGGGCAAAGTTCTCATATTTCTGTGATTCCTTAGCTTTGTGGGTGATGGGAAGAATCGTTGCAATTGATTATGGAACCAAAAAAGTAGGATTAGCGGTTACAGACGATCAGCAATTATTTGCTTTTGGTTTAGCTACTGTGCATTCAACAGAGGTGATTAAATACCTGAAGGACTATAACAGTAAATATGCAATAGATGGTTTTGTCATTGGTGAACCTAAACAATTGAGTAATTCTGCAACTCATTCAACTCAAGCAGTCAAAAATTTTGTAATTCATTTAGGAAGAGAATTCCCGGGTATTCAAACGGAGTGTATAGACGAAAGGTACACATCTAAAATTGCTCAAAGGTCGATGATTGAGTCTGGACTGAGTAAGAAAAAACGTTCGGATAAGAAGCTGATTGACGAAATAAGTGCTACGCTTATTTTACAAGATTATTTGATTCAGAAAGAGAATGGTTTTCGCTAAAATGAAGGCCTAATTCTGAAATAAATTATTATTTCAATCAAAACTAATATCAAGCTCTGCTCATTTTTCAATAACTATTCCCGAAAAAGGAATCATCCCATTATAGGAATTTATAAAAGTGTAAAGGTTAAGTTTGTGATAGGTGGCGTGTCTGATTCTGTTAATTAAAAAAGGCATTTCATGATTTTAATAAGATGCTAATAAACAGTTAGTTAACCTGCAAATTCCTAAAGTGACGAGCCTAAATAGTTGGTTTTTGTAGTCATACAACAATATTTTCATAAAAATTGGTACTGTTTTTGTTTTTTTAATAGTTTATTATTCCTAAATTGGGACAATGTCAATAATATAACCGATATGAATATTGCTATAATTGAGGATGATAAGTGGTATGCAGAAATGATTAAATACCATGTTAATCTAAATCCTGATGTTGATGCCAAAGTCTATGAAAATGCGGCGGATTTCTTTGCTGATAAATTGCATTGTGATGTTGTTGTAATGGATTATGGACTTCCCGACATGGAAGGCACTGTACTGTTAAATAAATTAAAATCAGAAAGATCAAGTGCGGATGTAGTAGTGGTGTCGGCTCAAGAAGACGTGAGTACTGCAATAGGGCTCCTAAAGAACGGAGCTTTTGATTACATTGTTAAGGATGAAGACGCTAAAGACCGTCTTTGGAATTCTATCAATTTGATTCGGGAGAAGCGTCAGTTGAAAGAAAGAATTGAGGAATTAGAGCATGAGGTGACAAGTAAATATGCTTTTTCAAATTACATTAAAGGGAATAGTGCGGTTTTGAAGGGGATTTATAAACTCATGGAGAAAGCTTGTAGAACGGCTATTAATGTTTCGGTAACTGGAGAAACAGGAACCGGTAAGGAATTGGTGGCAAAGGCTATTCATTATAACTCGGATAGAAAGAAGAAAAAGTTTGTTGCAGTGAATGTTTCTGCTATTCCTTCCGAATTGTTGGAAAGTGAGTTGTTTGGTCATGAAAAAGGTGCTTTTACAGGTGCCGGAGCTAGAAGAATTGGTAAATTTGAAGAAGCAAACAAGGGAACTATTTTCTTAGACGAAATTGGAGAAATGGACTTTTCTCTGCAGGCAAAATTATTGCGGGTGATCCAAGAAAGAGAATTGGTTAGAATTGGAGATAACAACCCTGTAAAGCTAGATATAAGGATAATTTGCGCTACGCACAAGAACTTACTAGACGAAGTTCGTAAAGGCAATTTTAGAGAGGATTTGTACTACAGATTAATCGGATTGCCTATTGATTTGCCACCTCTTAGAAATAGGAAAGAAGATATTTTAATTCTTGCTAAACACTTTATTTCAGATTTTAGCAAATTAAATACGATGGGTAAAATAGAGCTAAATCAAGATGCTCAAGATAAACTGTTATCGTATAATTTTCCTGGTAATATCAGGGAATTAAAAGCTTTGGTTGAGTTGGCCTGCGCTATTTGTGAGGATGGTCTTATAACTGCAGATGAAATTAATTTTCACGCAACTTCTTCTAATCAAGTTGAAGACGTTTTAAATCAAGAACTAACTTTGAGAGAGTATAACAATCAGATTATTAAAATTTATCTTAAGCAGTACGACAATAATGTTTTGAAAGTAGCTGCTAAATTGGATGTTGGTAAGTCTACCATCTACAGAATGCTTAAGGAAGAAAAACAACCAGCTTACTAAATTTCGTCACATATGAATGATGAGGCGAATATCTGGAAGGAACGGTATTTAAAGGAAAATCTTGCTCGAAGGGATTTAGAAGAAAAGCTCAAAAGGAAAACAACTGATTTAAAAGAGCGCACCTTGCGTTTATTTGATTTGGAGAAGCTCAATGAGCAGACGCAAGATCATCATACCCAGCAGAAAGAGGATTATTTTAAAATGTTGTACGACAACAACCCTCTTGCCTTATTGATCTACAATCCCAGTACTTATCGCATTCTTGACGTTAATCAAACAGCTATCGAGAAGTATGGTTACTCTAGAAGTGAGTTTGTAAAGTTGAAAATTCATGATTTGCATCCAAAGAATCAATGGGATTCTTTAGAGAAAGATGTTGAAAATATCATTAATGATTCTGAGTTTGAAGCGTCGCGAGAGTGGGATCATATTACAAAAGACGGAGAGAATATTATTGTTGATATACAGGCTTGCACCATTCCTTACGGCACAAGGAGGGTAAGACTCGTTCAGATAACCGATGTTTCTGAGAAAGTTAAATTGCAAGAATATGTAGTTCGAAGTGATGAGAAATACCAAAAGATTATTGAAAATATAGAGCTGGGATTACTAGAGGTAGATCTTGATGATAGAATTACAAAGGTTTATCCTAAGTTTTCTGAGATGACGGGTTATGGAGCGAATGAATTGATTGGACTTGTTGCTTCTGAGGTGCTGATATTTGGTGATTCTGAAGTAGATTTTGAGCATGAAATTGCTAAAAGAAGAGAGGGGAAGTCAAGTGTATATGAAGTTAAAATAATTAAGAAGAACGGTGATTATGCCTGGGTTCTTGTTTCGGGAACGCCCGTTTTTAACGAGGATAATGAAATTATTGGTTCAATAGGTATTCATGTTGATATTACTGATAGAAAAAACATGGAGCAAGACTTGATTGATGCAAAATTAACAGCAGAGCAAAATGCAGCAATAAAAGAAGAGTTTTTGGCAAGAATGAGTCATGAGATGCGTACCCCATTGAATGGGATTGTTGGTTTAAATTATCTACTTAGAGATACATCTTTGGATGAGACTCAATTAAAGTACATTGATTCAATTAAAAAATCATCGGATCATTTATTGAATATCATAAATGATATTTTGGATTTTTCGAAATTGGAAGCTGGTAAACTGGAAGTGGATTCAATTCCGTTTAACATAGAAACCATCCTTGATCAAACTAAATCAGCACTTCTTTATAGTGCGGAGTCAAAGGGTGTTTATTTCGACATTAAAGTGGACGGTAATATGGCGGAATGTTACCTTGGTGACCCGTTTAGATTGTACCAGGTAATTCTAAATTTATGTACTAATGCGATTAAGTTCACAGAGGATGGGGGACTATTGGTTGAAATATCTGTAGCTAAAGAAAGTAAAGCTAGCCAGCTGATTGTTATTGATTTTACAGACACTGGAATTGGTATTGCTGAGAACAAAATAGGAGATCTTTTTAAGAGTTTTTCGCAAACTGATATTGGTACAGCAAGGAAATATGGAGGTACCGGTTTAGGATTGTCTATTGCGAGGCAATTAGCTGAGGCTATGGGGGGATCACTTGAGTTGTTGAAAAGTAAAATAGATGCAGGTTCTACTTTTCGGCTTTCTATGAATTTGCCAGTTTACATAGAGGTAGAGCGAGAAAAGAAGGCGATTGTGGAGCTGGATTTTGATTTTGAAGAAGGAATAAAGATTTTACTTGTTGATGACAATGAGATGAATAGGATGATGGCTCGTGCAATTTTGGAACGGAAGAAATTTTTAGTTGATGAAGCGGTTGATGGTAAAGAGGCTATTGTTCAGTTAAAGGGTAATGAGTATGCGGTTGTATTAATGGATATCATGATGCCTGAAATGGATGGTCTTGAAGCAACGAGTGTGATTAGGAATGAACTTAAATTAGAAGTGCCTATTATTGCCTTAACTGCCAATGCGATTAAGGGGGATGGTCAGAAATGTCTCGATGCGGGGATGCAAGGTTATTTAAGTAAACCGTATTCACCCAATCAGTTGTATGAAGTTATTTCTGCGAACATATGTAAATGAAATGAGTATAAAGCAAGTATTTAGGCATTTGTAGATATGGGAAAATTATATACTAAAAATAGTTTAGAGGCTATGGCGGATGGCGATAGCTCTTTTGTTAATTTGATGCTTGAAACGTTTGTAACTTCCTGTCGAGATGCGGTAGTTGATATGAGGGAGGCTATGAATTCTGCCGACTTAATTAAAATTAACCAAACGGCACACAAGATTAAGCCATCAGTAGATACCGTAGCTCCCGCTTTAAGTGAGAGAGTTAGGAAATTGGAATCAATGAGTGATGTCAATGAGGTGTCGTCGGTGGAGCTATTTGCAGCTGATTTGTGTGCTTCTTTGGATCAGATAGAAGCTGATTTGTCCCAGGAATAGAATCTGTTTTTCTAGGTGGGAATATTGCGATATTTCGATAATCGCATGTGCTTAGTAGTCAAGCTTTTACATCCTTGGTTCTAAATTTGTAGTAGGTTTCTAAAATGCCTCCGTGAAACGTACTAAAATGGCTATTATTAGTTCTGAATTGAAAGATGATTCATTTTGGAATGCTTATTTTGATCTAAAGAAGGTCATTTTCAAAAACTTTGATAGCTCGCCAAAATCATTTGACGCGACCATGGACATGTGTCCAGACATTGTCATTTTAGACGAATATTATTCGCAAAAGCAAGATCTTTACAGGTTGTTTTTGGAGCGAATTAATAATTTCGAAATGGATGTTCCTATTTATCATTTTTCTCCAGCTAATAGCTGTGCCCATCACAAGGGCGAAACTTCTAGCGGGCCGATTAGGCGCGTAGTGTTTTCGGAAGACGCTTTAGAAGAAATTAATGAATTAGTTGTTTCTTCTACGAAATAAACCGTTTGTAACTACTTTCTCTATTTCTTATTCTTTTGGTGGTTTCGGCTTATATTACTATTAATTTTTATCTCAAAATGGGAATAGTATTCCTTATAGAGGAATATGTCGCATAATGAGAATGACGTATACTACTGTTTTTCAATAGTTTATGTTGGTGGCACGAATTCGGACTTGTAAACCGAAACTGTTAAACCATGATTAAATTCCGAAATTCTGACATTAACTTGTGGCTTTCCACAATTCTTCCTGCCAAGAAGATTGTTCATGTGTCAGATCCAGCAGTCATTTTAACTAATGATGAAGCAATTAGAGATACCTTACCCATTAATGATGGGTTAAAGGTTTTGCTCTTAATGAGTGGCAAAGAAGCTGAACACGACACAGATATACAGTCTTCATATGACGTTGTTATTGATTTTACATGTAGAATAAAACTGAATGATTTTAGTAGAACGACGCTTTCTATTTTATGTGATGAAAACGAGTGTATTAAATGGATATTTAAGAAATCTACTCTTAATTTTTCTCGACTTTATCAAAGAAATACGAGGACTGATAAATTCCGTTTTGTTAAATTCAAGCTACTCAATTTCTTGAAGCTAGATCGATTGTTTATTCACGGTTCTTGCCATGTGTTTTGGAAAAATAATTTACCGGGAAACCCACATTTAAAACATGTTGGGAAAAGCTATGCCTATTCTAGTGGTTCGCATGAATACGGTGCCTCACCAACGGTATTTTACAAAATTGCTTCAGAGGATTGTTTTGTTAATTTTAGTCGAAATGGCTATACAAAAAACTTACTTCATAATCAGTTGTTAATGGCTGACGTTTGGAGAGAAGAAGGATTTAATTCTATTATCATGCCTCGAATTGAAAAGTATTCTAAAACTGCCAATATTTCGATAGGAAATCATCCGGTTATAGTGTCAGATAACTTTTCAATTGAACACGGCCGATTCGTTACTGAAATGATTGATAAAACCATTAAACAATATAAGTTTAATGAAACCCCAATGTCATTGACTGTCAAGCATAATATTGAATTGTTACTGGCTTACAAATCAGATAATATACCCTACTTTAAATACTTCAGTGACTCTTTGATTCGATTACATGAAGAGTTAAAGCAATCAAGAACACTTTTTTCTTTCTGTTACGGTGATTTAACGCCATGGACGAGTGGAGTCGCAAAAGATAAATTGTATTTGTTTAATTTTTCTCATTCGGCGAGTATGAATGTTATTTTGTTTGATTTTTTTCATTTTGTTTTTCAAAATGAAGCTTTAGTTAAAAATCAAGATTGGTCGTCGATAAAGAAAATAATCGACTTTGAGCTTAAAAATAGTGGGTTGATTGATTTAGTTGAAAAATGGGCAATTGATGTAGAATTTTATTTGAAGCACTATTTGTTAAGTACCATATCTCAAAACTTGGGACTTATTTCGTTTCAAAGTGAAATATCAGAAAACCAACTGAAATTAATTAGTATTTGGAAAGACGCATTAGCTGAGTTAACCATACAAACGGTAGACGAACGAGTTGCGATCTATTTTGATTTAAATCATTTTCTTAGTAATTACCGTCATACGTTTTTGCACCAAGATGAAATTGAAGAGGGTGCCGGTACAGTTGAACGAGTTGAAGTTTTGATTCATGCTGAAAATCAATCAAAAACGATACATTTTTTACAAAACCATCCCTTTGTTAACAAGGTTGATGTGATTAAGAAAATGAATGGTACTCAGGTTGCTTTGAGCTTAGTAAATCATAATGTCATGACCATCGATCTTCGTACTCAATTTATAGAGAACGGTGTGAAATATATTGATCCGAATTTGGTTTTAAATTCCAGTAAAAAAACAAATGGAATTTTAGTGCCTGATTCTAGAATTACCGTGGAATGCCACTTGTTGACTTGTGCTTTAGCATCTCGAAAAATATCAGAGAAAATAGTCGATCGTTTGAGCTCGTTTTCGAGAGCAGAGAAAGAGATAATTCAAAATTATTTAAATCTTAAATACGACCTGAGTCTGTCAAACTTCAGTGATATATTGAAACTGGGAGATGAAGATATGAAGCAATTAAGAGAGTTCACCAGGAAAGGTGATGGGTTTATCGTGCGGAATTTTCGAAAAATTCTTTATCGTTTGCCACTTTCACATGCATAGCTTCATAAGCTAACTGTATTGTAGATTGATTGTATTCAAACTCTGATTGGATAGAGCTGATAGTATCTTGCTATTAGCTTCTTCCGTTCCACCTTTGAGCCTCCTCAAGTCATTTATTTTATTAAAATTTTGCGTATAAAATCACAAAAGGTTTTATCTTTGCATTGAGGCAAGTCTCACACGACTAGCTCCTGTTGAATCCCCCAGGATGGGAACATAGCAAGGGTAGACGGTTGTAGCGGTGCGATGTGAGTAGCTTGCCTTATTTTTGTGCCTTGAATTTCGCTCACTCGTATTTTTATTTATTTCATTAAGTAAATTTTAAAAAGCTTTTTATCTTCGGTTCACAAAATTGTCATGAAAAAAGTAGTTTTAATAACTGGTGGAACCTCGGGAATTGGGAGGGCAATTTGCAATGTGTTGAGGTCGCGTGGACACACTGTATATGGAACCGGAAGATCGATTTCTACAGGGCATCAATTAGACGGTTATACTTTGGTTCAAATGGACACCAACTTAGATGCTTCTGTTGTGGCTGCAATAGAGTGGATTCTTGCAAGAGAAGATAAAATTGATGTACTGGTAAATAATGCAGGTAAAGGCATGGCTGGAGCTATAGAAGATTCAAGTGTGAATGAAATTGTTGACATTTTCAATACTAATGTAGCTGGTATAATTAGAACTTGTCAAGCTGTTTTGCCTCAGATGCGCAAAAATAAAGCGGGATTGATTATAAACATTAGCTCAGTAGGTGGTCTAATGGGATTGCCTTATAGGGGAATTTATTGCGCTTCGAAGTCAGCAGTTGAAACCATAACAGAGTCTTTGAGTCAAGAAATTATGCAGTTTGGAATAAAAACGGTGATTATTGAGCCCGGCGATTTCAGAACAAATATTAACGAAAATAGGTACGTCTCTGAAAAATCATTAACTTCTGTATACAAGCAAGATTTCGAAAGGATACACGGCATAATAAACCAGGAAGTAGCGGAGGGAGATGATCCTGAATTAATCGGTCAACTTGTGGCTAAAATTATTAGTAAACAAAACCCTAAGCTTAGGTATAACGTCGGTAATATTAAGTCTAAGTTAGCGTTAATGGCAAAGAGAATACTACGCAACAGATGGTTCGAAAAACTGATGATGAATCATTACAAGATGAAAAGAAACCCATAGTTTATCGCTATGTAGAAGCCGATTGCATTTCAAAAACACAAGACTTAGCGGATATTATTTTTGGAAGGCATTACACTAAGGTAAAACTCTGCAATGAAAATCAATTCACAATAACTGCTTTTTACAACGATGAATTGGTTGGATTTGGCATAGGTTTAATAGCAAAAACAGGTAAGTATAATAATCTACAATTGGCCCAATTACCCATAGGTATTCTACAACTTGTTGGTGTCATTCCCGAATACAGAAACTTAGGTATTGGCGTAGGTTTAATGATTCGAATTGTCGAGAAATTAGCACCATTACAAGTGTTTGGATTCGCTTGGGAAAAGGAAGGTGTGATTATGGCAGACTCCCGTTTAACGTCGATAGGTTTAAAAAAGGTGAAGGAAATGGGACATATATGGAAAGATGCTTGCGATAAAAGAGTGTTTCATTGCCCTAATCGGATAGATGTTTGTAATTGCACAGCAGTTCTTTATTCGAAAAAATGAGCTGAGTTTCACAATGAGTTATTGAATATTATTTCGTTATTTCGCAAGAGTAAAGACCGTATGACTTCAGAAATTGATATATCCGTAGTAGTCCCATTATTGAATGAGGAAGAATCATTACAAGAGCTAACAGATTGGGTGAGAAAAGTGTGTGAGAATAATAATTATTCGCACGAAATGATTTTAGTTGATGACGGTTCAAAGGATGGAAGTTGGAAAAAGATACAAGAACTGGCATCCATAAATAACAATATTAAAGGAATTAAGTTTCGTAGAAACTTTGGGAAAAGTGCTGCTTTGAATCGCGGTTTTGAGGTAGCTCAGGGTAATGTAGTGATCACTATGGACGCTGATTTGCAGGATATCCCTGATGAAATACCTGGTCTTTATAAAATGATTATTGAAGACGATTTTGATCTGGTTTCAGGGTGGAAACAAGATCGTCAAGATCCGACATCAAAAACAATCCCGACAAAATTATTCAATTGGGCGACTCGAAAATTGAGTGGACTTAAACTTCACGATTTTAATTGTGGATTAAAGGCATATAAGCGTGATGTAATTAAAAATATTGAAGTTTATGGAGAGATGCACCGTTACATTCCGGTTATCGCTAAGTGGGCAGGTTTCGAAAAAATAGGGGAGAAGAAAGTAGAGCATAGATCAAGGAAGTATGGGGTAACTAAATTTGGTTTGGAGCGTTTTGTGAATGGTTTCTTAGACTTAGCAACTATTACTTTCATTACTCGATTTGGTAAAAAGCCCATGCATTTGTTTGGGATTTTAGGTTCTTTGGTTTTTATTTTTGGTTTGGGAATTTTTATGTGGTTGGGAATTGAGAAAATGTTTATTGATACCCAGGCAAAACTCCTGGCTGAGAATTCTTGGTTTTTTGTGGCTTTAACTTTTATGATTTTAGGAGTTAATTTCTTCGTAGCAGGATTCTTAGGAGAAATGATAGCTAGAAATTCACCTGAACGGAACAATTACAGGATTGCCGATACTGTTGGAATTCCAATAGAAGAAGTTAAGTTCTAAGAAGACAATCGGATCATATCTCTTAAGTATGAAAAGAATTTTTATTCTTACGCTTCTGATTGTGTTACCATTCTTAGAGCTAAGGTGTCAAGAAATGGTAAGCAGAATTTTACCTAATGGCGATAGCGTAAATTATTCGGTCATATTTAAAGATTGCGATTCTATTAATGGGAATGTTATTGCTGTATTTTACGATGATACCAACAAGCTGGCTTTTAAGGAGGTTTATCATAGAGGAAAGCCAAACGGTTTGTTTCTATATTATTTTCCTAATGGGCGGTATTTGCAAACCATGGTTTATGGATATGGTCAGCTTCATGGAGATTACACCATTTATTGCGATACGGGGACTGTGATTAAAAAAGGACAATATAAAAATGGACTAAAACACGGGTATTGGATAGATTTACAAATTAATTTAACGGGTAGGTATCAAAAAGGAAAGCGACACAAGACTTGGAAATTACAGGATTCTAATGACAAGAGCTTTATTAATAAATGGCAGTATTTTAAAGGAGAGCTAAGAAAAGGTGACGCTAAAAAGGCAGCTTTGCTCAATCTATAAAGTAAAATAGGCAACAACGGCACCCAGCAACATAATGCCGATCTTCTTTGCGTTAAAGTGGTGCCCATCATCAGCCTCAAACAAAATTGTACTCGCAATGTGCAGGAGCATTCCCATTACAATAGCCATAGAAATTTCTAAAGTGTAACCTAAAGATATGCTCGCGCCATGACTAATGAAATGCATCAAAAGAAGGCCTAATGGAGCCATAGAGGCGAATAAAATCAAAGACATAAGGGTTTTGATTTTACTTACGTTATTCGCAATCAGAAGCATCGCTAAAGTAATCCCGACAGGAACTTTGTGAACCAGTATCCCCCAAAATAAAGAAGAGCTGTGCTCACTGTTGCCATGATGAGCGTGTCCATGGCCGTGATCGTGCGCATGGATGATTGCATTTTGAGCATTTTCTGCTAAATCTGAATGAATAACCAGCTCTAAGGGCATACCTTCAATGAAGGCATGAACGCATAGACTTAAAAGAACACCGAGAGGAAACGATTTTCTATTATGTACATGGATATGTCCATGCTCTATTCCTTGAGAAAGGAATTCTAAAAACACTTGTACAAAAAAGCCAACAATAACAAAAAGACCAATGGTCTTAATCGATAGTAATTCACCTTCACTCGACGCGGCTGCATACACTTCAGGAAATATGTGCAAGGCAAGAACAGAGAGTAAAAAAGCACCGGAGAATTGTAAAAAATATCGGTTGAATTGCTTTAGTTTATCTTGGAAGTAAACAGTAAGTATCCCTAAAGACACAATGGGGACAGTTAGAAGTAAAATAGCACTTAAATCTTCGTTCACTTTTCTTTTTTGGCAATTAGAATTAACCTATCTGATTTCTCGGGTTGGAACTCTTTTAATTCGTAGCCACCAAAGGTATGAATTAAACGCAACGTAGTTGCATTTAGATAGGTTTTAAAGTCATTTATTTCTAATAATTCGACACGTTCTTCAAAGCTATACGCCTTTTTGTTGACTTCAAATTTGATTCTTTTGAAAACATTACCATTAGAAATGTGTCTGGTGATATTAAATTTTATTCCATCATGGATTATAATCTCATTAGGAACCAGTGTATTTCGAACCTTTTGAGCATTCAGATAATCTAAAACTAAAATGCCATCTTGTTTTAGCTGAATATCTACTGCATTCATCACTTGTTGGTTTTGAATTTGGGAATTAAAATACCCGAAACTTGTAAATAAGTTGAATACAAAATTAAATTGATCTCTTTGATAAACTTTTCTCATGTCATGAACAGAAAAATGCAGACGTTCAGTTTCGTGAATTTTAGCACAATTGATGCTGTTTTCAGATAAGTCTAATCCAGTGACTTTCAACCCATTGTCAAAAAGAAATTTGGAATGTCTTCCTTTCCCACAGCCAAGGTCTAATATATGGCTGTTCTCATCGGGGTTAAGGAAAGTAATTAAATTACGAATGAAGAACTCTGCGTCAGTCTGGCCTCTGTTCTTATAAAGTACATGGTAATATTTCGAGTCAAACCAATCAGAATACCAATTTTTTGTCACCATTGTTAACGAATATAGCATTATAAGTTTTGCGTACCATTGCAGATTATTTATATTTAGGTATTCGCCCCGCAATAAGCGCCACAACAATGATTGATATATACGATTTCTATGAACGGATGAAGGATCACAATGTGATGATTTCCTTTAAGGGGGAGATAACGTCGAACCTGCTAAGTTCAATACTGATTAGTATAGAATCAAAATTAGATATTATTGAAGAGGCTCCGAGGGTGAAAAAGAAAGTATTCAATGTTTTAGTGGAATGTCTGCAAAATTTGTATCATCACATAGATGATTGTCAAGAATGCAATGGCCAGGATAATGATGCTATTTTCATGCTGTCGAGCCACAGTGGGTATTATAATGTATACACTGGTAATTATATTTTGACTAAGCATGTACCTGAATTGAAAAGTAAAATTGATAAGGTCAATGAATTGAATAAGGAAGAACTTAAAACCTACTATAAGGCTGTTTTAAGAAATGGACAAATGTCTGCTAAGGGTGGTGGCGGATTAGGGATGATAGATATTGCCAGGAAGTCTGGACAAAAACTTGAATACAGCTTTATGTCTTTAGACAATCATTCCTCTTTCTTTACGCTCAAGGTTAAAATTGCACGTTTAATTAAAGAAGACAGTGCCATTTTATCTCGATAAATTAATCTAGGAGTTTCTTTTTAATTATTTAATCTGGATTGCCAAATCTCAAATAATTAATATTGGTATTATTCAAACAATAAAAACTAAACGAATCGTTTAGTTCTTTGATGATGGAATTATTTTTGAAAATAGCTTACCTGATCCTTCAATAATGCGCCTCAGAAGGTCAAAGTACAACGCAATAATTAAAATCACAGACATCAGCCAAATCATCATTGTATTAAATACAAAAGTGCTCAAATAACTTCCGAAAAACATTTTTCTAGGAGAGTAAAAATGTGACCGCATGAAATAATTGTCATATGGGTCTAAGTAAATGGGATCGGATTTTTGAATGAGTTGTCCCTCAGCTTCAACAATGTATTCGAAACTGTTGTCATTCGTAACAAATTTTTCAAGGGCTTCGTTTGTGTAGATTTTCTGAAGGTCCGAATTAATAGCACCAAGGCGATTTCTTTCGGCCTTTTTAAGCGATCTAAATTCTTTTTTTGTGATGGTTCCTGCCGTTAGCTTTCTGTCAAGATCATCTAGAAATTCAGTCGAAGGTGTTTTGGCGGCAACAGCAATGTCATCTGATAGGTTTTCGTAATAATTGAAGAGCCATTTATAAATTTCTTCAATAGTAACGATTGAACCCCTTAAATCTAAATAGATTTCTTCGTTGAAAGTTTTAGCATCTTTTAGAGTTGAAAGAAAATCGAATTCAGGTTTTACTTCGATTCTTGAGTCTTTAGCTAATCTGCGTTGTTCTTTTTGAAACTCTCGAATAATTAGATCAATTCCTTCCTGGATGTTGGGGGAGTCAGCAGAGTCTAAATAATATTTATGCACATAATTGACTTTATTTTCCATGGCCTGAGCCCATTGGTCTTTCTTCCAGTTGGAAAATTTCATCTCTTTATCATACAAATAGTAGTCTTTTTCGAACTCGTTATTTTTAAATTGGTAAACGGCCAATGCTTCATAAGCCCATCTAGATGCCATTACGTTACCGATCCATGGCACGTGAGATTCTGATTTAAACATCGGGTTGAGCTTGTCAAAAGAAACGATGATGCCGCTAAAAAGTAGTTGTGGAATAATCAGAATTGGGATTAAGATATAGATTACTTTGGCGCTATTAAAACTGGATGATATGTTTAGGCCAAGCATGTTTGCAAAACAAGATGTTGAAAACATAATAATCCAATACGGAAAAATCATGCCCTTTATCTCTAGAATGAAATTTCCAACCAAAACGAAAAGAAGTGTTTGAATGGCTGAAATAACAAACATAATTGAAATCTTGGAAGCCAAATAGCTGCCTCTGCTAAGATTCAGAAACTCTTCTCTTTTCAATATTTTTCGATTACCAATAATTTCTTCAGCACTTACAGTTAGTCCAATGAACAAGGCCACAATTACAGAAATGAATAAGTACTGGGGAATATTCTCACTGTACCTGAAAACATATTCTTCACCAATTTCAGTATTGTTAAAATACTTCATGAAAAAGGCTAGAATAGCTGCGAGTGCCGGCGCTTCAATAGAATTAATCAGTAAGTATTGTGTATTGGTTAATTTAGAGAGTACATCTCGTTTGAAGAATACCATGAACTGTTTCCAGATGCTAGGTACTTTAAATTCGCTCTCAGGGATGTTTTCTTTTACCGTAGCAGGTAATTCTGTGTTGTCTATAAGCTCTTTATAGTTATTGTTCCATTCTTTTGGAGAAACTTTACGATTTCCAGTTAGATTGCCATATTCATCAACCACTTTTGATTCGATGATATTGAATATTTGCTCTGGGTTCACATTTCCGCAAGAATGACATTCACTTTCTTCTGCATTTACATGGCTTACTAATTTTTTAAAATAGACGACCGCATCAACAGGATTCCCGTTATATATCGGGAAACCTCCTTGATCTAAGATCAAAAGCGTATCAAACATTTTAAAAATATCAGAGGATGGTTGGTGAATAACCACAAAAATCAGTTTGCCTTTAAGAGCAAGCTCCTTGAGCAAATCCATAATATTTTCTGAGTCTCTTGACGATAAACCGGAAGTAGGTTCGTCTACAAACATGACAGAAGGCTCTCTGATTAATTCAAGAGCGATATTCAATCGCTTACGTTGACCACCGGAAATAGTCTTTTCTAATGGGCTACCAACTTTTAAATTTTTTGCTTCACTCAGACCAATAGCATTGAGCGTGTCCATGACCATGAGCGAAATTTTAGAATCGCTCAAGTTACCGAAGCACAGCTTCGCATTAAAAAATAAGTTTTGAAAGACAGTGAGTTCTTCAATAAGAAGATCATCTTGTGACACATATCCAATTAGACCTTCGATATCGTCTGTCTCTCTGTGAATATCTACTCCATTAATCGTAACGGCACCAATAGTTGGGGTGTAATTACCATTCAGTACATTTAATAGCGTTGATTTTCCTGCTCCAGACCCACCCATTATACCAATTAGCTTGCCTGAATCTTCAGAAAAATTAATGGGGTGTAAACCTACTTTACCTCCTTTGAAATGGTATTGAATTCCATCGGTCTTAAAATTGATTTTAGCTGTTGAATCATCGCTTAGGAATCGACCAATAATATCACTGTAATAGATTGGTTTAACACGCGAGCTTCTAATTGAAGATCCTTGATTCAAAATGAAATTTCTGTTGGGTGGTAATACCTGGCCGTTGAGATAAAGGTCTGATTTGCCTTGATACCTCATGAAATAAATATTCACCGACTCAATCCGAATGATGACGATTCTCCCTTCAATACTCTCAGAATACAGATGATGGGCTTGATCTAATGCTGAATCAGTGATTGCATCAACAAACATCCAATGCGCATCATCAATAAGTTTATCTGTGTTTAATTCGACAAAATCTTTACATCGAGTAAATTCTTCTCTAGAGATATTAAATGTTTCTGCAACAGTAGTTGCAAATTCCAGTTCTTGTTCAGCAACTTCGTCATTGGCATAAATAAATTCCAATATTCGAATTAGAACAATTAGTTTTTGTTTTTGAGTTAGTTCTTCGTTAATCTGAGTACATATTCGAAGTACTTTTACGGAATTCACGGAAGTTCTTTTTCTTCCGCTATCTTTCTTTTTGGATTTGCCTTGATGGACGGTCAAGTATTCATCAAATAGTTTTATGTATTCATTAACTAACTCTTGATTTAATTCTTGTCGAAGAAAGAGGCGAACAATATCTCGACCACCACCACTTATCTTAAAGCCACCACCATCAACTTCCTCCATGTCAACTTTCGCAATTATAGCGAAGAGTTGCATTAAGGCTTTGAGTATTCTTTCACTCATTTAGGTAGTGATTATTGGGTTAGACGATGTTAATGTATTTAATAAGTACTTTTTTCAAATCCAATTAGCAAAATGGCACAACCAGAACTTTTCTTATTTGGATCCAACCTCGTTTGTATTTTACACTGCATTGTACTGGTAATCTTAAAATCCCAATAGGGTGCATTGCTCTGATCAACATTCGAGAAGAGCAGCATATCTTGCTCGTCCCATATTTCGAAAATTACATAGTCTGCTCTTTGACCTGCAGAAACTGCAATTCTATAGGTACTACCACCAAAAAAAGTAGTATTGAACTCTGCTGCTTCGTCATCTTGCAAAAAGGCTCTGTAAACTTGACCATCTGATATGAAAATACTATTCTCCGTTCCGGAATTCAGATAACTGCCCGCAATTCCAGCAATAGAGTCGCATGTAACTTGTGCTTGCGAAACGGATCCTAAGAAAAGGATTGCAATGGCTAATTGTACTACGCTTAATTTCATTTTCAGTATGGGTTGTTATTTAATAATTAATTCTCTAAGGTCCGAAACATGCATTGAAATGTTGGAAAGAACATCGTCGGGCATATTTACCGTATTAGTTGAATTAAATACCGTTAATTTTTTGTCTGCATAGGTTACAGGTTCTTGATATGTGTATTCTGATGTGACTTGTTCAAAATTGGCGTATAAATCTTCCATGCCAATCACAAACTCTTCATAATCATCACCATTTACATCTAGGCTATGTAGTAATGATATGAGTGACTTAAGTGTGCTTTTTTGTTCTCCAATTCTATATCGTACATCTTCATTCCCCAATTCAGCCACCTTGCAAGAAAAATGTAAAGCTTCAATCCAACCGCCTGCAAGAATTAATCCGGCTTGATAACTTTTATCATTTTCTTTCAGATAGTTATCTGCTGCCTGATAGGCTTCAGAAATGAATACTAAGATAGAATCTTGATTCGTTGAATTGGCACTAAATCGTTCAATTAATGTTTCATTAAAGGCATTTTCAACACCCACTTCACTTGCCAATTTTCTTACAGGTGTTAAATAATCTAAGGAGATATTCGTGTTTTCATAAATGGTTGCATATCCAAGATCTGCTCCATAGACTCCGAGATTTGTAGCTTTCTGAAACATTGTGCTGTAGACATCTGCCTTTTCTTTAGGATTCAAATAAGCTTCATTAAACTCGGCACCAGACTCTTTTATTAGTATCGCTGTCTGAACAGGAGAAGGAATACTGAAAATTTGACCATTTAAATCAAATTGCTTGCTGTTTTCAATAATATCTGTGGGAATTTTGACTGGCGCAACAGGATCAATATTGTCCTTTTCAGGATCCTCGCAACTTGTTAACACTGTTGCCACTACGACAGTAAGTATCATTATTTGCTTTAAATGGTCTTTCATGAACGTCTTTTATTCGCTTAATTTAACGCATGCAAGTAATAAAAAATAACCGACATAGCAAAGCAAAAAGACATGATTATAAGACCATTTAGCCCTTGAATTTGGTTAGGTTGGTCATTGGTGTTGGGCAATAACACGATAAGGGACGCTAACAGAAATCAAAATTAGTTTGCTGAGACAGATTTTTTGCAATCATTTTTTTTTAATCTTAAAGACCATTAAATGTTGATTTTGTTCTATTTAAAAAGATAAATCTGCATCAAAAGTGATAAGGGCAGAAGGAAGTTCTTACATTTATCACGATCAAAGTAATCATATCATAGCTCGTCGATTTGAAAGAAAGAATGACACAATTTGTGGATGTAATTCTGCCTGTTGCAGTCCCAAAACTGTATACTTATAGAGTACCAGTTGAGTTAACAGGGTTTGTTATTTCGGGTCAACGTGTTATTGTAGAATTTGGTAAGCGGAAACGATATTCTGCCATTATTAGGAAAGTGCATGGTGTTGCGCCTATGGCTTATCAGGCGAAATACATTGAGGCTATCTTAGACCCTTTACCAATTGTTACAGAAGATCAGTTTAAATTTTGGGAATGGATAGCAACGTACTACATGTGCACCATTGGGGAGGTAATGTTAGCTGCTTTGCCCAGTGCGTTAAAATTAGCAAGCGAAACGAGAATCGTTTCAAATCCTGATTTTAATCGAGATTATCAGCAGCTAACAGATTCGGAATACTTAATAGTCGAGGCAATTGAAATTAGGAATGTTCTTAGTCTATTAGAAATTTCTGAAATTTTGGATCAAAAAACAGTCTACCCTTTAATTAAATCTCTACTGGAGAAAAAAGCAGTTTTAGTAGAGGAGGAGCTAATAAATAAGTATAAACCAAAAATCGACAAATATGTGCGATTGACTGCCGATTATACGCGTGAAGAAAGTTTGAAAAATGTCTTTGATGCGCTTGAAAGGGCACCAAAACAATTGGAGCTATTAATGCAGCTTATTTCACAAAGTAAAATGTTTGGTCATTCACCAATTGAAGTGAAAAAGAATTCCTTACAGAAAGCAGCTGGAGCGAGTTCTGCTCAAACAGCGCAATTGGTGAAAAAAGGAATAATAGAGATTTACGAAAAAGAGATTGGGCGAATAGAAAGTTATGACGGTTCATTAACCCCATTCAACGAGTTGAGTAATCAGCAAGCTGTTGCCTTGAAAGAAATAGACCATGCGTTTAAAAGTAAACAAGTTTGTCTCCTTCATGGAGTTACAAGTAGCGGTAAAACAAATGTTTACGTAGAAAAAATTAAAGAAACGATAGCGGCAGGAGGTAAAGTTTTATACTTATTACCAGAAATTGCTTTAACGACTCAAATAATAAATCGATTAAAAAAATATTTCGGCAATTGCATTGGAGTCTATCATTCAAAATTTAATGCAAATGAAAGAGTTGAGATTTGGAATAATGTTTTGTCAGGTAAAGGATACGATATTATCATAGGGGCTCGATCGGCATTATTTCTTCCGTTTAAAAATCTTGATTTGGTAATCATAGATGAAGAACATGAGAATTCTTTTAAACAATACGATCCAAACCCAAGATACCACGCACGAGATGCCGCTATTGTTTTAGCTAACATTTCAAATGCGAAAGTGATTTTAGGAACAGCAACGCCATCTATTGAAACGTATTGGAGCGCAACTCAAGGACGGTTTGGACATGTTAAGATGAAGAAACGATTTGGCGGCATACAGCTCCCAGAAATTTTTTGTGCTGATATCCAAGAAGAAAGAAGAAAGAAGAAAATTAAAGGTGTGTTTACCACATTTTTGTCGAATGCAATGAAAATTGCATTAGAAAATGGAGAACAGATTATTTTGTTTCAAAACAGGAGAGGGTATGCACCCCAGTGGTCATGCGATGACTGTGGAGTAGTGCCACAATGTTCGAGATGTGATGTTAGTCTTACTTATCATAAGTTTCAAAAAAAATTGAATTGTCATTATTGTGGATATTCGATTAATCCGCCAAGTAAATGTGATGCCTGCGGTAGTCAAAAACTGGCAATGATTGGTTTTGGGACGGAAAAAATAGAAGAAGATCTAGCTCTGCAATTACCCAAAGCAAAAATAGCTCGCATGGATTTGGATACCACTCGTTCAAAAAGTGCGTATCAAAAATTGTTAGCAGGCTTTGAAAATAGGGAAATTGACATTTTAGTTGGTACTCAAATGGTAACCAAGGGGCTTGATTTTGACAATGTTGCTCTTGTTGGGGTTTTAAATGCGGACCAGATGCTTGGCTTTCCTGATTTTAGAGCATTTGAAAGGGCTTATCAATTAATGGCTCAAGTAAGTGGGCGAGCTGGGAGAAAACGAAAAAGAGGTAAGGTGATTATTCAAACACGTAATCCAAATCATTGGATAATACAAAAAGTAATAGCTAATGATTATGAAGCCATGTATCATCAGGAGTTATTAGAAAGAAAAAATTTTAATTACCCACCCTTCTACAGACTAATTCAGCTGACTGTCAAACACAGAGATAAGAATCTTACAGAGGAGGGAGCGCGTGAATTAGTAAAGCTTTTGCAGGTAGAACTTAAAGGATGGGTTCTTGGCCCAGAATTTCCAAGTATTGCCAGAATACGAAACTTTTATTTAATGAATGTGCTGATTAAATTTGATCGAAAAGCGTCACCGACTAAAATTAAACGGTACATAAACGATAGTATTGGTAAATTAAAACAAAACAAGACATTTAAATCTTGCATTGTTAAAGTAGATATTGATCCAATTTAATATCTTTAAGGGCTTAATTTAGCTGAAAGCTGATGCCTAATTACTACAAATATTTTTTCTCTGTGCTCTGTTTCATGATTGGAATGAACATAATATTGCCCACAGAAATCCTAAACGACGTGGTGAGTAATTTTACTTTAGAACAGATTCAAGATTTTGATGCTGACACAGAAAATGAGGATGAGAGAGAGGAAAGAGAAGAACTGAATGATGATAATGTTATGAATGCATTCAGTCAAAACTTACTTAGCCAATTTTGTGTTTACTCAATTATTGCATCATCCAGAAATCGATTTAACACGAGAATATATTTAGACATTGATACCCCGCCCCCTCTTTTTGAAGTATAATTTGAATTTATTTCACTAATACTTTTTGGTCGAAAGGCCTGTAATTTCAATGTACTACAATGCCGAATAAAAATAATAATAAATTTTTCGATTTTTCAAATTTAAAGGGTGACCTTTTGGGTGGGATTACGGCCGGAATCGTAGCCTTGCCCCTTGCTCTTGCTTTTGGAGTTTCTTCTGGGCTTGGCCCAAGTGCCGGACTCTATGGCGCCATTTTCATTAGTTTTTTTGCTGCTCTATTTGGAGGTACACCCACGCAAATATCTGGGCCTACTGCGCCAATGACGGCAGTTTCTATGGTTGTTGTGGGCGGAATAATTGCGGCGAACGACGGTAATTTAGAATTAGCAATACCAGCCATTTTAACTGTTTTTTTGCTGTCCGGAATATTTCAAATTATTCTCGGATTTGCAGGGATTGGTAAGTATATAAAATACATTCCAAGCCCAGTAGTATCCGGTTTTATGACCGCAATAGGTGTGATTATTTTGATTACCCAAATTTTGCCTGCCATCGGATATAATTCGGTAGAAGACAAAGAATATGTTGAGCAATTTAAACCGTTAGCTGAAGAAGTATTGTTAGACAAAATTCTAATGGATGAAGTAGGGGAAGGAATTCTTGTTTTAGATAATTTTCAGGAAACTGTTAGACGTGCACACGAAGTTACAGATACGGCAATAATTTCAGAGTCAAGAAATTTGGCTAAGAATAGTGCGAGTGGTGTTAATGGAACCTTCCGAATATTACCAAGAGCAATTCATCAAGTCAATTGGCTTGAGCTACTATTAACCTTGGGTACGATTCTAGTCATATATGGATTTAAGATGATCACAAGGGCTATTCCGAGCTCTTTAGTTGCAATCGTTGTTGTTTCCGGAATCGCATATGGATTAAATCTTGAATACAAGGAGATTTTAGAAATCCCATCTGGAATTCCGGGATTGAATTATGAAATATTCAGTCAATTTAGTCTGAGTAGTGTTCTCCCTTATGTCATTACAGCCTTGTCGTTGTCATTATTGGGCGCAATTGATTCATTATTAACATCTGTTGTTGCAGATAATATGACTAAAACAAGACACGATTCTAAACAGGAGCTAATTGGACAAGGGATAGGAAATAGCATTGCAGCTATTTTTGGTGGAATTCCTGGTGCTGGAGCTACTATACGAACGGTTGTAAATATCAAAGCTGGTGGCAAAACAAAAATTTCTGGAATGGTGGCTGGATTGCTTTTGCTTCTAATACTGCTGGCTTTAGGTCCTGTGGCATCTAAGATACCTGCAGCCGTTCTGGCGGGTATATTGATTACTGTTGGTATAGATGTGATGGATTACAAAGGTTTAAAAGCGATACCAAAAACACCTTTTAATGAGGTTTTTGTAATGATGTTGGTATTGGTACTCGCTGTATTTTGGAATTTAGTATTTGCCGTGGCGATAGGTCTGGTGATTTCCGCGTTGGTATTCATGAAAAAGATGGGCGATATAGGAGAAACTAAAACCAATGTAAGAAGCATCAAATCGTACAAGACAAAGGCCCCTTGGAAAGACGAGTTAAAAATTGCCGCGAATGTAGAAAAACAAGTATACATTCAGCACCTTTATGGTCCACTGTTTTTTGGTTTTGCAAGTAGTTTTGGTGAATTATCTAGTAAGATATCTGACGTCAAGACATTGGTAATCCGTTTTGAACGGGTTCCCTATATTGATCAGTCAGGGATAAGAGCCTTAGAAACGGCGATTGAAGAATTCCAAAGTGGTGGCTGTGAAGTGCTTTTAACTGGACTAGAAGGACAGCCAAAAGAAATGTGCTATAAGTTTGGTCTGATTCCAGATACCGTTAAGGAAAATCAAGTTTTTGATGATTTCAATATCTGTGTACGATACTTGAAGAGAACATTGACCAATTCTGAAGGTGAGCTGGATCTCTAACCACTATTTCGTATACCGCTGTTTTATTAAACTGAAAAATAAGCGCTAAAATTAGTTTGTTTAGGTTGTAAACCGAGTAAAAGTGTACTTAAGCTTAGGGAAGTGCGTTTTATAGAGGTATAAAGAACCTGATATTGTACAACGCTATTTTTTTCAATCCTTTATTAAGGCTAAATTAGATACTTTGAATGGTCTAATTGTTGGTATGATTAGATTTATCGTAAACCTATCTATTATTGTTTTGTTCTAAAGAATGAAAATGAAAACAGGCATATGGATGTTCTTATTTGTGCTATCGTTTAGTGCCTCTGCACAAATAGGAAATGATAGTCTTGAAAATCCATTTAAATTTATTAACAAGGCTAATCAGTTATTGCGTTCTAATTTAGATAGCGCCTATGGTTTTGCTGAACGTGCGCTTGAGCTGGCTTTATTGTCGGAGAATAAGAAAGCCGAAGCACATTGTTTTAATACATTTGGTAGTATTCATTTTGAACTAAGTAAGTACGCACTCGCCACTACTAATTTCAAGAAAGCACTTGATGGATTTGATGTATTAGATGACGACCTTGGTCGGTATATATCTTTAAAATATTTAGCAACTTCTTACGATGCTAGTCTAAATTATGATAAAGCAATTGATGCATACACGATTTTTAGCGAAAAGGCGAAGTCTAAAAACGAGCAAGCTGACTTTAAGTTGGCGCAAGAAGCGCTAGGACGCTTGTACTATAACTCAGGAAACTATGACAAAGCGCTTGAATTATTCGAACTTCAAAAAGTTGAGGCGAAACAAGCGGGAAATGAAGTTAGGTTAGCTGCGATTTACAATCAAATTGGTAAGATCTATGATTTGAAAAACGATTCGGTAAGTGCGTTCGAAAATTATGAACAAGGCCTTACTAAAGGAATTAGTAGTGCTAATAATGATGCAGTTCAAGGATACTACAATAATGTGAACAGCTTCTTCAGTAGTAGAGGAAACGTCAGCAAGCAGTTGGATGTGAATGAGCAGGCGATAGACTATTATTCAAAAGAAAAAAAGAAATTAAACAAAAAGCAGATAAAAAGTAAAAATGAAAAACAACAGATCAAGGATATAGACGAGAATTTATATCAATCCAATTTCACTCAAGGAAAAATTCATCTGGACAACAACCATCCGTTAGAAGCAATACCGTATATAAAATCATCCATTGATATCGCTACAGATATTGGAGTATTGGAAAATGAAGTTCAAAGTTTTGAAGCACTTTTTGAAGCGTATGAAAAAGTAGGGGAGTTTGATAAAGCTTTAACAGCCTACAAACAATTCATTAAATCAAAGGATTCATTGATTACAGAAAAGGAAAATGAGAAGTTATTAGCATTAAGGTTAGAAGCGCAAGTATTTGACAGAGATAAACGAATTCAGCTATTAAAGAAAGAAGCGGAACTCGATCATTTACAATTTGACTTAGCGCTTAAAGAAAAGGAAGATGAAGCGAAGACATCAAAAACGCTTACCTATAGTCTATTAATGGGAATTGGAATTTTACTTTTTTCGACGATTGTTTTTTTAAAAGGAAATAGAGAGAAGAAAAAAGCAAATAAATTATTGTTATTAAAATCACTACGTACTCAAATGAATCCTCATTTTATTTTTAATTCATTGAATTCGGTGAATAGTTTTATTTCTCAAAGTGATGAGCGATCGGCTAATAAATATTTGACTGAATTTTCTAAATTAATGAGAATGGTTCTTGAAAATTCAAAACATGATTTTGTGACGATGTCCAGTGAAATAAAATCCTTGGAATTATACCTTGGTTTAGAGTATCTGCGATTTTCCAATAAGTTTGAATATGAATTTAATATGGAAGTAGCTGATGTTGACGAGGTTTATGTTCCCCCTATGTTAATACAGCCATACATTGAAAATGCCGTGTGGCACGGACTAAGATATTCCGAAAATAAAGGTATGCTTCGAGTATCCTGCCGATCATCTAATGAAAATCTGTATTGGAAAATAGAGGATGACGGCATAGGACGAACAAAATCAAAAGAGATGAAAACGAAACATCAAATGGATAGCAAATCAACTGGGATGAAAAATACAGAAGAAAGGTTGCGTATAATCAAGGAATTGTACAATCAGGATATTAGTTTGCAAATTTCAGATTTACACACGGATGGAACAGGCACAAAAGTAGAGCTGGTAATTCCGAAAAATCCGACCCAATGAATGTAAAAGCAGTGATTGTTGAAGATGAAGAAGCGAGCAGGATTACGCTAAAAAATTACGTCACAAAATATTGCTCAGGGGTTGAAATTGTTGGTGAGGCGGATGGAGTTAAAAATGGATTGGAGGCGATAAAAATGCATAAGCCGGACCTCATTTTTTTAGATATTGAAATGCCATATGGAAACGCCTTTGATCTTTTGGAACAATTTGATGATGTTTTTTTTGAAACCATATTTGTAACAGCATATTCCAATTACGCAGTGAAGGCAATTAATTACAGTGCGTGCCATTACTTATTAAAACCCATTGACATAGATGAATTGGTCATTGCGACTCAAAAAGTAATCAGCAAGATTCAAGATAAAAAGCGGAGTCAAGAGAACTTAAATACGAAAATATTACTAGAAAATATTCAGATAACCAATAGTCAATTAAAGAAGATTGTACTACCGGTTTTGGATGGATTTGAGGTGGTGGAAGTTCAAGAAATTATTAGATGCAAAGCCAATGATAATTTCACTGACTTTCACTTAATTGACGGTAAGAAAAAAGTGATTTGTCGGACACTGAAATTTTATGATCAAATACTATCTGAATTGGGTTTTGTTCGGGTGCACAAATCGCATTTGATTAATATGCAATATGTTAAAGCGTATAAGAAGGGCAAAGGCGGCTATATAGAAATGCAAGATGGCAGTATGGTAGATGTTTCAGCAAGTAAAAAGCAAGCTTTTCTAGATCATTACAAACGATAAGCTCATGCTACAGCTTTAAAATAATATTAGGATCTGGACAGATAGATTGATAAAAAGCAAGGTCTTCTTTACTACAGACTCCTGGGAAATCGACCTTGTGATGTAATAATTCAAGAATCAATTGGAAGTGTAAGTGTGATGGCCAGCCACCGTTCTCGGATTGATGGCCGACTTTGCCAAATGACTGGCCTTTTAGTACTAATTGGCCTTTTTTTAGTGCTTGAATGCTGTCTTGGGATAGGTGACCATATAATGTGAAAAAATCAGTGTCTTTAGCTGTATGCTTTAATATAACCGTTGGACCATAATTACCTAAGCCACTGTTATCAGCGGCGCTATAAACTTCCGCGTCTAAAGGAGAGATTACTTCGGTTTCATAAGTTGCCCAAATATCCATACCTAAATGGATATCCCTTTTATTTTCCCGAAAGGCCGGGTAATCGGAATATAAGCTGCGACTTTCCAGGTACCCTCCGTGACTTACCGCACTGTTTTTGAAAATGTACTTCTCTAATTCGGATGTATTAATTGAATTAATTCCTTTTGCAGTAAGAAGTTCTTTGGATAGATCAATTTTTTTTGAGTGATTTCTTGAATGTGGAATGACTTCGGCGCATTTTATAGATTTCAGGTATCCTGAAAGTTCAATCCATCTTTTTTTTAACCCATCTGTTTTTAATGTATTCATGAGAAATTAGTTTACCCCTTTCATTGTATTTATATTTTTTTACTTTATAACAGTCGCATAAATTAAGCTCTCTACTTTTTAATTTTCCGTTTTCATAAAACTCTTTTTGCTCAAATTTAATTTCAAAGCAATACTTGCCATAGGTTCCTTTCTTGGTTATCCTTTCAGACATGGAAGATTTATGACCGTTTGGGTAATAGAATGTATGTCGAACGACTTCTTTTAAGTAGAATTCATGGAGTTGAAATTCTTTTGATTTTACAATTTTACGGGTATTATAATGAAAAACAGTTCCATTTTTAAAAGTATCAATACGCACGTTGTAGGTTCTGGTATATTGGCAAAAACCTATATGACCAATAAATAACAAGACGAAGAAAATTATTGTGCGCACAAACTAATATACTTTACTTATTAGAATAGTTGTATAATGAATATCGTATCTAATTGGTTTGGTTTACGTTAATTAGCGAATATGATTGATGCCAATGCTTTTTTAAAGGAAGTAAATTACCTCACAGCAAGAAGTAAAGGCAGTGGGGGGCAACATGTTAATAAAGTTGAAACCAAAGTAACCCTGGTATTTAATTTAGCAGAATCTAAACTATTAGAATCAAACCAAAAACAATTGTTATTGCAGAACATCGGCAATAAGATTAACACAAAAGGAAATATACAGGTTACTACACAAAAATATAACAGTCAAATTAAGAATAAAGTACTCTGTTTTCAGAAATTTATTGCTTTAATTAATGAAGGACTGAAAGTCAAAAAAAAACGAAAAAAACATCGAATATCAACTGGTCAAAAAGAAAAAAGATTAAAAGAAAAAAAACGTAGGTCAAACTTAAAAGAATTTAGAAAAAGAATCAATGAATAAATTCTTTGAAAAAATCCCATAATGACTCTGAGGGTGGCGGGCATGCGATAGATACGCGTTCCTGTGATACGGGATGAACAAATTCGATATTGCCAGCGTGCAAATGGATTGATCCATTTTTATTTGAACGGTCAAAACCATATTTAAGGTCGCCCTTAATAGGAGACCCTATGGCACTTAGTTGACATCTTATTTGATGGTGTCTGCCAGTGTGCGGTGTAATCTTCAGAAGGTGGTAATGATCACTAGAAGACATGACTTCATAAGTTAATTCGCATTTTTTGCCTTTTTCTTCTTGAACAGGATACGATTTGTTCTGTTTCTGGTTTTTTTGTAAGTAATGTTGTAGCCTATTTTTAGTCGTAGCTGGTTTGTTTTTTACGATTGCCCAATACGTTTTTTGAATTTTTTTTTCTTGGAAAAGTTGGTTCATTCTCGTTAAGGCCTTTGAAGTTTTGGCAAAAATGATAACACCACTCACAGGTCTGTCAATTCGATGAATTACCCCACAGAAAACATTACCTGGTTTATTATATTTTTCTTTTAAAAAAGTTTTTACGATCTCACTTAATGGTTTATCCTTGGTTTTGTCGCCTTGAACGATATCACTTGGTAATTTTTCAATAGCAATTAAATGATTGTCCTCAAATAAAACTCTTGATTCATCCATGTTCAGTATTGGTTTTTATTTCAAGGTATGATGCTGTCAACATTAGCAATAATGGGACGGGACTGTGAAGCAGTCCGATAATTGACCGGGCTACAGGGTAAGAAAAAAGAGATAGTAAATAAGCCAAAATGAATGAGACTAAATAGAACCAGATGATGTAAAAAGCAAGTTTATTTTTGCGAAGCGTGTAAAGTGCTGCAAAACTGATTATTCCAAAGCCGGCAGTGAATACGAAAGTCATATACCATTTGAAATTTATTATTTCTGGAGCTTCCCATCCATCGAAAAATGCAACCATTTTTGAGTGCGTATAATTTGGGACTAGCTCTGCAAATTCATTGCCATCAATCATTCTCAGATACTCCATGTATCCATTCGCGTTTACAAAAACGAAATCACGAAAGAAATAAAGTCCTGATAGAGCTAAGAAAAAGGCAATTGCAATGAATATTTTTAACCAACGGTTCATTCTTTCTTAGCAATTTTATTGAACCCAGAATACCGCTTAATCCATATGTACCACAATAAGAATATAAAGCTATAAGTAATAACTTTAAAAGTGACATCATGGTTGAAGTTTAGTGCTTCGTAATTATAGCTTGCAATAATTGCCAGAACAGCAACACGAATTACGTTAACAAGATGAATGAGTACAATTCCTAATGGTATAAACCACAATTTATGTAGGTTAATACTGTATTTCCTTTTGACTAATGTAGGGAACGCTATTAGTACAACTGAGAATAGACCAAATAAATTTAATCCGTTGCAAGGATCTCCAATTCGGACACCAGGCAACCATGAATCTTGCATTCTAACAATGATATATTCTTCTGTTTTATAATAGTCTACGACGCTATCATAACCTATCCAGCAAAGAAGTTGATTCGAGATTTCGGCTAAGTTCAATGAAATGGCCTTGTCAATCCCTGTATGAGGATTAATGATGTAATAGTAGCTAAAATGCCAAATGGTAAACAATAGAATTGCTAAAGATAAAAATACAACAACTCTATTTTTTAAAAAACTTTTCATACAAAGTTGAGTTTACGCTCAACTTTCTAGATCAGATTCTTTCGTTGCATCGTATACTTTTTTGCCACCAAATAATGCACCCGCAGCTAATAGTACTCCCAATCCTCCATCTATAGGAATACACGGAGGAGGCCAACAAGGAGGGTCAGATCCATCAGGGTCAGTTGGTGGTCCCCCATCTGCAACTTGCGCATTAACTGGTATGCTACACATAAAGCTCGCGCAAAAAACGAAAGTCGTGAGCAAAAATCTAATTTTTTTCATTTGAGTTTGTTCTAGAATCAAATATAATAATTCCTCTTAATTGATGAGTGTGAATTTCACAAAACATATAAGGATTATTCACAATACATATGTTCATGAAGTAATGAGAATTAGATGAAGAAATTTTCGTCAAAGAAATACGGCCTATAAATTAGCTATTGAATAGATGAATCCTAGCAATCTTATTGAAGCAAACTGAAATGCAATTTTAAATTTGTCAGATAATAATAGAGTTTCTTGCTGAGTCAGAATTCTTCAGAAAAAAAATGCAGTTTCCCCTTGATATTTTCGTATAAAATTGGTCAATGCTCAAGAAAGACTGTATTTCTATTGTTTTTCTTTTAGAATTTAATAGAATCTATAAAGAACTGCTTTGGAATGTCACATTGCCTCTTATATTTGCATTTAAGGATTGCAATCTCATGGCTGAACCAATAAAGACTAAAAAGAATTTACCGATCATAAACGTCGAAGATTTGAAGGTGATTTACAAGATCTTCTTCAAGAACTGGTACTATTTTGTTTTAGCACCGTTGGCGCTAGCTAGCCTCGCATTTTTTTATACACACAGAATGACTGAAGTGTATGCAGCTGAGACTCAAATATTATTAAGAAATAATGAGACTTACAACTACCAGGATAATATCTATAAAAACATTGGATATTTGGCTGTTTATGGCGACATCAGTAACCAAAAGCGAGTATTGTCATCTTATGACCTTGTCCAAAGAGCATTGTCCAAAGTAGATTTTAAAATCTCCTACTATATAGAAGGGCGACTAAAAACTACTGAATTGTATAATTCTATGCCGTTTAAAATTGACATGGAACTGCTCAATTCAAGTCTTTATGAACAATCCATTCGATTTTCGATTGTTGATATGGATACCTATAAATTAGATTTTGAAAACAATGGGTCTAAATTCTCTCGTTTGCACAAATTTGGAGAGAAAGATTATACGAATGATTACATTATCAAAACAATTAGGAGAGCAGAATTAAATGAAAAATCGGAGAGTAGATTAAAGCAAATTAAATACCGATTTATTGTTCATTCCGAATCTTTTTTAGTGAACAAAATTAGAAGTTCAATGTCGATTGATAACCTAGACTTTACTTCAATTTTATCGATCAGGTTGGAAGATCAAATAGCAGTTCGTGCTAAGTTGTTTTTGGATACCTTATCTCATGTGTATATCAATTATTCTAAAAGGAGTGATAGTTTATTGAATGAGAGAACCCTTTATCACATCGGAAATCAAATTGACACACTTAAATCACGACTGGATACTATCGAAAATGAGTTGGAAGTATACCGTAAGGATTCTACCATTTTAGATTTGGGTAAGGAATCTGAAAAGTTTTTTAATCAATGGTTTAAAT
>Ga0315331_10000066_pt1 | contig 54147 bp, 46 predicted proteins | sample M160m34915metaG_FD_203456 | JGI IMG/M metagenome (GOLD analysis project Ga0315331, IMG submission 203456) | Ammonia-oxidizing marine archaeal communities from Monterey Bay, California, United States - M1 60m 34915 | ecosystem: Environmental > Aquatic > Marine > Intertidal zone | place: USA...
TCTGAACCCGAACGCCCGGATCGTGTGTCGTATCGTCGACGAATGGAACCTCGAAGCGATCCACCGCGCGGGGGCGGACTTCGCGCTCAGCCACGGGTCCCTCGCCGCAAAATCGGTGCTCTCCGAAGTACAGGCCAACGACCTGATCGTGCTCGGAGAGGGAGCCGACATCTTCATCGAGACCGTTCCCACCAGCCTCGCCGGGAAGACGCTCGCGGAGAGTGGCATCGGGGCCCAGACAGGGCTCAACCTGATCGCCATCCGCTCGGGCGAAGCCTCTACCACGAACCCCGCGGCCGACACCCTCCTCACGGATGGCGCGGAGCTGGTGATGCTCGGGGCGGTCAACCAGTACCAGGAGTTCATGAAGCGCTTCGCGTAGCGCGGATGGAGCTCCACGGAGAGGAGTCAGCATGAAGCTCGAAGAGATGGTTCTCGTCAGCGTCGATGACCACATCGTCGAACCCGCGACGGTCTTCGATCACCACCTCCCGGCCCGCTGGAAGGATCGCGCGCCCAAGCTCGTCATCCACCCCGAGACCGGCGTTCAAACCTGGTCCTGGGAAGGCGGCGATTCCGCGTCGCCGTGCCTGAACGCGGTCGTCACCTTGCCGAAAGAAGAGTGGGGCTTCGACCCGCACACCCAGGCCGAGGTCCGCCCCGCGGCCTACGACGTCGACCTTCGCGTACGCGACATGGACGCCAACGGCGTACTGGCGTCCATGTGCTTCCCGTCGTTTGCAGGCTTCGCCGGGAACTACTTCATGAACGCTCAGGACCGAGACCTCGCGTTCGCGTGCCTCCAGGCGTACAACGACTGGCACATCGAGGAATGGGCCGGCAGCCACCCCGGCCGATTCATCCCGCTCGCGCTACCAGCGATCTGGGACCCGGAGCTCTCGGCTGCCGAGGTCCGACGCGTCGCCCGCAAGGGCGTCCACGCGATCGGGTTCAGCGAGGACACGGTCGCGCTGGGGGCGCCCAGCATTCACAGCGGGGCCTGGGACCCCTTCTTCGCGGCTTGCGTCGAAGAAGGCGTCGTGCTCGCGATTCACATCGGCTCGGGGTTCAGCGCAGGCAACATGCCCAGCTACGGAGAGGGCGCGCCGGTCGACGTGAGCCTCGTCCTGCCTTGCTGGAACGCCCTGCCCTGCGCCGCCAACTTCCTGACCTCGAAGGCACTCCAGAAGTTCCCCGACCTCCGCATCGCCTTGTCCGAGGGCGGGACCTCGTGGATCCCGGGCTTTCTCGATCGCATGGAGCGTCACCACGCGAACCAGAAATGGACGGGCTGGGACCTCGGCGGGCTCTCGCCGACGGAGACCTTTCAACGTCACTTCCTGACCTGCTTCGTCTCCGACCCGTCCGGCCTCTTGTTACGTGACCGGATCGGCATCGACAACATCGCGTACGAAGTCGACTACCCCCACTCCGACTGCTCTTGGCCGGGCTCCCCGGAGGAGGTATGGGAGCACATCGTCGAGGCCCGCTGCACGGACGAAGAGATCGACAAGATCACGTGGCAGAACGCCTCGCGCTGGCTGCATTTCGATCCGTTCGCGCAGATCGCGCGCGAGGACGGAAACGTCGGCGCGCTGCGCGCGCGAGCCGGCGACGTCGACCTGCAGACACGATCGAAGGCCGACTACCGAGCCGCCTACGAGCAACGGCACACCTCGGCCTGAGGCCGGTCGCGCCGAGCGCAGCTAGAACCCGCCCACCTCGCGGATCACCGCGCGGACCTCCAGGTCCTCGAGTGACGCCTGCGCCCGCGCGAGGAAGGCGTCGGCGAAGCGCTTCCTGCGCTCGCTCGCGTCCGCAGGGAATGTGACGACCTGACAACTCGCGGGGACGTTGTAAGCCGCCTGAATCCGGTGGTTCCGCCACGCTTCATCAAACGTGAACGGAGCACCGCCCAAAGCCCGCCGTACATCGAGGTAGTGCTCGATCAACGCTCGCTCATTCGCGCGCCGATCGTCGATGGACATCGCCATCGTCAAGAAGTAGCTGAGGTCACGCAGCGGCGTGCTGACCGTGATGATTCCCCAATCCAAGAACCCCGTACGCGGACCGTCCTGGAAGAGGTTCCCAATATGCAAGTCCCCGTGGATGACCGTCTGGGGCCCGGGGTGCCACAGCGCGTGCAGCGCGTCGCGCCGCGCGATGTAGAGCTCCGCGAGCTCGGCGAAGGCGTCGCTCAAGCGATCACGGTGATGATCGAGGCCGTACCGCAGGCGGTCGGCGCCGTAGTCGCTGCTCGGGCCGGGCTCCGACACCCAGTCCGCGAGCTGGCGCCTGCGCGTGGGGTCCTCGAAGCGCACATGAAGCTCCGCGATGTCTTCGAGGGCACGCGCGGCCGAGTCGACCGGGACGCCCTGCGTGCCATCCGACACGGTGCAGCCCGTCGTCGTGAGATCTTCCATGAGCAGGACAAAAGCGCCGTCGTCCGGGTCGCAAAGCGCCACGTGTACTCGCGGGACCCGCATCTCGAGCGCCGGTGCGAGCTGCTGATAGAAGAGCGCCTCTCGGAGCCCCATCCCCGTCGCGGCGATAGCTTCGCGTCGACCCGGCTCGCCCGGCAAGAGCTTGCAGAAGAGGGTCTCTGGCGCGCCAGCCGGCTCGTCGTACCGCACCCGGAAGCGCGCGTGCGAGTTGGTCACCTCGTGCCGGTCGAGCAGCTCGACGGCCGCGACGCGCACGCCGGGGTGATGGACCCCGAGCGCCTGCGTCAGCCACGCCGCGTCGACTTGCCCCGCATCCTTGGGAATTTCCATCGCCATCGCCCTCCGCGTCGAATCAGCATACCCTCCCGCGGCCTGCTTTCGGTGACCCGAAGGGAGGGCCGCCCCTTCGCAAAAGAGCACTTCACCCGCGGGCTCAGATCGGCGTAGGGTGCCGCCGACAGGAAAACACGCCGCGGCGGGCGCGACCCGCGAGAGGAGATCCCATGCCGATCCTGGACCGCTTTCGAATCGACGGACAGGCCGCCATCGTCACTGGCGCTGGACGCGGGATTGGCCGCGCCACAGCGCTCGCGCTCGCCGAGTGTGGCGCAGACGTCGTACTCGCGGCGCGCAGCGTCGACCAACTGGAGAGCGTCGCGGAGACGATCCGAGCGCTCGGTCGCAAGGCGGTCGTCGTTCCCTGCAACGCCGCCAAGACCGAGAACCTCGCCGCCCTGGTCGAGACGACCCAAAGTGAGCTCGGACGGATCGACATCGTCATCAACAACGTCGGCGGCTCACCGCCGAAGGCGTTCCTCGACACGACCGAGCAAGACCTAACCGGGGCCTTTCACTTCAACGTCACGACGGCGTTCGCGCTCTCCAAGGCCGCAGTCCCTCACATGCTGGAGCGAGGCGGGGCGATCGTGAACATCTCCTCCGTGATCGGCCAGATCACTGGCCGGGGCTTCGCGGCGTACGGGACGGCCAAGGCCGCGATGAGCCACTTCACCCGCCTGCTCGCAGAAGACCTCGCGCCGAAGGTGCGCGTCAACGCGATCGCGGTCGGATCGACCGCGACCTCGGCGCTCGAGACCGTCCTGACGCAGGACGCGATCCGCGATGCGATGATCGCAGGCACCCCGCTCCAGCGGCTGGGAGAGCCCGAAGACATCGCCCTCGGCGCGCTCTACCTCGCTTCTCCCGCCAGCGCCTTCGTGACGGGCAGCGTCATGGAGATCCACGGAGGAATTCACACCGCGAACCTCGAACTCGGCCTCCCGGACCTCTGAGGCCAAGCCACCGATGGCACACCCGGCTAACCAGGCAGGCTCGGCGCCACCGTCCCAGCGGCCACCGACGCGTCCTCACCTGGCGCCGCGCGCGAACCACCGCGGCGGGCAGCGCTAGCCACGTGCAGGTTCGGTGGATCCTCGGCGGGGGCCGAGCTGCCCCGCTCGTGTGTATCCGGCTTCTTCGTCGTCCGGCGCTCGACGAAGCCCGACGCGACGGCGGCGCGTAGCTCCTCGAACGACGCTCGAACATCCGCGACGAAGTCCGGCAAGTTCGGGACGAGTTCGTAATCCGCGTTGAAGCCCCAGCAGAGCTTGCCCTCGTAGCTGAAGAGCGCGACCCCCAAGCCGCTCCCGGGCATCAAGGGCACCACGGGGTACATGCCAAGCAAACGAGCTCCTCGCGCGTAGAGTGGAAACTGAGGCCCCGGGACGTTCGTCACGATCATGTTGACTGGGCCCTTCGCGAGACTGACACCACGCTCGAGCAGCCGAACCGGCAGATACTCAGCGGCGGCCATCAGCGTCTCGATCGCCAATGAAGACTTCGACTCCTTGAGCGCGGTCGTCCGCGCCCGGATCGCTTCGAGCTGGTCGAACGGCTCCGGGAGGTCGAGCGGCAAGGGGAGGATCCACGAGGAGACGTGGTTGCCGAGCTTGTTCGCGTGCTCATCCCGGCGAACGTTAACGGGCGCCGAGATACGAAAGTCGAGCGTTGCCGGATCGACGCGACGGCGGAAGAAATAGCGCCGGAGCGCCCCTGTCACGATCGTCAACACGACGTCATTGATCGTGCAGCCGAGCGCACGCCTGACCTCGCGCACGTCATCCAGAGGCATCGTCAGCCAACCCAAACGACGATGCGGCGTGAGTTCGCCGTTGATCGGGGTCCCCGAGGCTGGCTTCAATGCCCAGCTCCCAAACGACCCCAGAGCCATGGCGCGATCACGGAGTGACCGCGCGGCCAACTCCGCCCGCGAGACGAGCGCCTCCTCTCCCGGTTGCAACCAGCCCCCCAGTGTCTCCAGCAGCCGCCTTGGCGCGGCCAGTCGCCCGCGAAGGGACTCTTCGAGGAGCTCGAGACCGCTCGGCGCCGGGCGCGGGTAGTACGGGAGCGGATCCGCGTCCTCGACCCGAGCAGAGGGCGAGAGCAGGATCTGCGAAAGGTCCGCTCCTGCAGCGCCATCGATCATGCAGTGATGAACCTTGTTGAGCAGCGCGACCTGTTCGCCATCGTGCAGCCCTTCGATCACCCATAACTCCCAGAGCGGACGCCGGCGGTCGAGGTGACGCGCCAGGATCCGAGCGGACAGCTCATTGAGCTGCTCGAGCGTCCCGGGGCTCGGGAGCGCGATATGGCGGATGTGGTAGCCGAGGTCGAAATGACGATCATCGACCCAGACGGGCCAGCCCTCCAACGGGACGTAGTCGAGCTTCTGCCGATACCGTGGGATCCAGTGCAGAACACTTTCGATGCTTCGTCGGTACCCCGCGATGTCGACGGAGTCGCCACCACAGAACAGCGGCTCCGCCTCGACGATCGCGATCGCACCGACGTGCATCGGTGAGTGTTCGTCTTCCGCCAGGAGAAACGTCAGGTCCTGGGCCGACAATCGGTCGTATCGGTAGCTCGGCATGCGCGCCCCCTACCCCGCGATAAAGCAAAAAGAATGCCGACTCTGAGGCGCGGCTCGGAGCGGCTCGTCAGCGCGCGCGGAGCGAAACGTCTAGTTCGGGGCCAAGCATGCCCAACAACTATGCAGCTGGAGGCGCCGCCATCACCTGCCCGGTGCTGCCCCCGTCGACGATCCAGTCGACACCGGACACGAAAGAGGCCGAGGGTGAGCACAGGAACGCCACGACCGCGGCGACCTCCTCGGGGCGCCCCAGACGGCGCTCGACCGGTGTCTTCTCTTGAATCGTCCGCATGAAGGGCTGCGCGGCGAACTCCTGCCGACCCATGCCCGTGTCGATCATCCCCGGAGACAGCGAGACGATCCGAGCGCCGCGAGCGCCCCACTCCGGTGCCAACGACACCGCCAAACGTTGTACCGCATGCTTGGAGAGCGCGTAGGCCGCGCCGGGCTCGGTCGTCGCCGCGGCAAACCCCAGATCACAGAGCCGGTCGGCGAAATCCGGAACGAGCGGGTCATCGAGCACCGCGGCCAACTCGGGGGGCACACCCGCGGCGGCCATATGGCCCGCCTGGGAAGCGATCAACACCGCCGCCGCCCCCGGCTGCGCGAGCGGGCCGAGCGCGTCGACGAGGCGCCGGGTCGCGAACAGGTTGACCCGAAAGATCGTCATGGCGTCCGCCATCGTCGGCGACAGCCCCGCGGCGTGGACGAGCGCACGCAAACCGCCCTGGGCCTCGACCGCGGACGCGACCTGGCCGACCACGTCCGGGTCTCCGAGGTCGCCCTCGACGATCACGACCGGGTGCGATGCCAACTCCGTACGCAACGGCACGACCGCGTCCGCCAAGAGATCAGAAAGAACGAACCCCCGACCGCGCCCCGCCAAGGCTCGCGCCGAAGCCGCACCCAAGCCGCCCCCGCTCCCCGTCACCACAACGGCTCCAGAAGTCTCCTCTTCACCCATCCTCACACTCCCTCCTCGCCTTCTCCGCCGCCCAAGCGTCTCGCTCGCGGCGAAGGGCGCTCAGGCGCAAAGCCCCACGACGCGACGGGCCAAGGCCCCTGCCGCGGTGAGCCCCGGCGACTCGATCCCCACCAAATGAACCATCGCAGGCGTTCCCCACGCTTCGCCGTCCTCCACGACAAAATCGCGAAACGGCTCGCCCAGCCCCTGGCGCTTCGGCCGAACGCCAGCCATCTCGGGAAACAGATCGCAGGCCTCCACGCTTGGGAGATAGCGACGGATCGCCTCGGCGAATCCCTCCGCCTTCTCGGGCCGGACGCGATAGTCCACCGCCGACACATACTCCGTGTCGGGACCGAAACGGATTCGCCCGCCCAGGTCCACCGTCGCGTGGACACCGAGGCCGCCCTCGCTGGGCACCGGGTACACGAGGTGCTCGACCACCGCCCCGCGTGAAGCCTGAAGCCCGAAGTAGTCCCCTTTACAAAGATGGAGCCGCCACCCCGCCGCTTCGACATCGACGCCCGCGAGCGCAGCGACCTGATCCGACGCGAGCCCCGCGGCGTTGACGACGCGCTCTGCCGTCACCCGAAAAATCCCATCCGCGTTGCGGGTCTCCAACGCCCAGCGCTCGCCGGTCCACGCGAGGGCCTCCAAAGAGGTCTCGCAGACGACGCGTCCCCCGAACGATTCGAGCTCAGCGCGGTAGCTGTCCGCGAGCGCGTGCGCGTCGACGATTCCGGTCCCGGGCGACCACAGCGCGGCGATGGCCCGCACGTTGGGCTCACGCGCCGCGACCCCCGCGGGCTCCAGCCACTCGAGCCCCAGCGCGCCGGCGGCCTCACCGCGCTGCGCGATCTCCTCGAGGCGCGACATTTCGTGCGCCTCACTCGCGACGATGAGCTTGCCGATCCGGCGGTGCGGGATCCCCAACGCCTCGCAACGCGCGTAGAGGAGCGACGCGCCCTCGACACAGGAACGCGCCTTCAGGGAGTCCGCCGGGTAGTACAGGCCCGCGTGGATGACGCCGCTGTTACGCGAGCTCGTCTCACGAGCGGGCGCCCCGTTGCGCTCGAGCACGACCACCTCCCGGCCAGCGCTCGCCAGCGCCGCCGCGCACGCGAGACCAACAACCCCAGCACCGATGACGACCGTCTCGATCTCCGCGGACGGGGTCATCCCCTTCCGTCGATCCAGCGCGCGCGCGCCGCCGCGAGTCGGTGCTCCCGCGCGCCACCCAGCTCGAGCCGAAGAACGGGCAAGCGCATCGTCCAGAGGTGCAGCACGTGCTCACGCGTGTACCCCATCGCGCCCGTGAGCTGATGGGTCTCCGCGAAGACACGCTCCGCCGTATGCGTGACCTGTGCGGCCGCGACGGCGACACGCTCCGCGTCCGCGTCTTGATAGGCCGCCTCATAGACCAGCCAACGGCCCCCATCGATCAGGACGGAGAGCTCGGCGAGGCGGTGCTGGATCGCCTGAAACGAGCCGATCGAGCGGCCGAACTGCCGACGCTCCTTCACGTAGGCGACGGTCGTCTCCAGGGCAGCGCGCATGGCGCCAACACACTCGGCCGCCAGCGCCAGCCTCCAGAAACGATGCAGCCGTGGGATCGCCTCGGCGCCGAGCTCTTCGCCACGCGTGAGGTCTCCTGAGACGGGCCCGACGGGCCAACCGAAGTTCGTCTCCAGCGGTTCGCCAGTCCCCTCGAGCGCCACAAGCCGCACGCCCGCCTCGTGCTCGACCAGCGCGCTGCGCGCCTGCGGACCAAAACGAACCGGCCCCCGGTGATCACGCCCGATCAGCGCGACGGGCCCCAAGAGAGATCGACCGCACACCGCCGGCGCGACGAGGGCCGCGGCGCCCACATCGACCAGGCCACCCCGATGCGCGACCGCTTCGACCAACAACGCGGCGTCGAGCCACGTCGTCTCGTCATCGAGCGCCAGCGCGAGGAAGCCCGCCTCCGCGAGTTCCTCCCGCAACACGGTGTCAACGCGCCCCTCTGCCGCGAGCGTCGTCGTCCGATCCAGGTCGATGTGCTGTTCCAGCAGGGCCGCGACCGCTTCCTGTACCGCTCGCTGATCGTCGTCAAGTTCCAGGTCCATGCGGTCGCTACTCCCTCGGCAAGCCCAGGTGGCGGCTCGCGATCAAGTTCAGCTGCACCTCCGTGGTCCCAGACGCGGTCCCTGCCCACATCCCGAGTCGGAAGTAGGAATCCGCGAAGCTGCCGTATTCAAGCCCCTCGAAGCCAAACAGCTCAAAGGTCAGCTCGGCCACCGTGCGCACGGCCCAGGTCCCTGCCACGCGGGCGAGGTTGGTCGACGGACCCGGCGGGGCGTCCTTCTCACGCTCGTCGATCACCTTGTAGGTGTGCAACCGCGCCACGTCGACCACCGCCTGCGCCGCGCCAAAGCGTTCGAGCACGCTCGGGTCCTCGAGCAAACCAAGCTTTCGCGCGTGTTCTGCGGTCTCATCTAGGGTGCGCTGCGCCCGCTGATAATGCGCCGCGCCGACGCGCTCGAACGCCAACGCCCGGGTCACGACCGACCACCCTTCGTCCTCTGGCCCGAGCCGGCAACGGGTCGGCACGCGGCAGTCGTCGAAGAACACCTCGTGGAAGTACTTCTTGCCGAGCAGCCCCGAAATCTCGCGCAGCTCGATTCCAGGCGTATCCATCGGCACCAACAACACGCTGATCCCGTCACGCCCCCGCGAGTCGGGGTCCGTACGAACCACCAGAAAGCAGAAGTCGGCGTGGTCGACATAGGAGGTCCAGATCTTCGAGCCGTTGATCACGTAGTCGTCGCCATCACGGACCGCCAGCGTGCGCAACGCCGCCAGGTCCGACCCTGCCTCCGGCTCCGAGAAGCCCTGGCACCAGACGACGTCTCCGCGGGAAATCCGTGTGAGGTGGAGCTGCTTCTGCTCCTCCGTGCCATACCGCATGATCGCCGGCCCAACCCAGTTGACGGTCATATAGCGGGGGCCTCGAGGCTCCCCGTTGGCCCACATCTCCTCGCCCACCACCGCGTGACGCCAGGCGGAAGCGTCACGCCCGCCATATTCGGCAGGCCAGTGTTGCGTCAGCCAGCCGCGGTCGGCCATCGCTGCGCAAAGGGTTTCGGAGAAAACGACCTGATCGGCGCCACCCGGCCCCTCGCGGGTCAACCGCTCCCAGTCATCCGGCAGCATCTCTTCGAGGAAGGCCTGCAACTCCTCGCGATAGGCCTGATCCTCAGCGCTCCAGTCGAACTCCATAAGCACTCCTCGCGTTCGATCATACGGCACGCGGGAGAGCCCCGGTGTTCTGATACAGTCCGGGCTTGAGCACCGGAGGACGCCCATGACCGACCAAGAAGCCACCGCACCGTCAACATCGAACCGCACGAAAGACGCGAGCTCGCTCTGGACCGTCCTCGCGCGCGACATCGCGCTGCTCGCGGCCGTCCTCTCCCTCTTCGCGGCCGCGGACGCCTGGCACACCCTGAACCCGAGTGGGCTCTCGAGCGCGCTCTCTCTGGTCGATGGGCTGCTCGCAGGGCTCGCGATCGGCGCGGTGGCTCACGAGTGGGGCCACTTCGCAGGTGCCCGTTTGAGCGGCGGGGACGCCCCGCTCAAGCCCGCATCAGGCTTCCTCCCTCTGTTCGACTTCGACTATGCGGGGAACTCGCAGCAACACTTCCGCAGTATGAGCATCGGCGGGAACGTCGCGCACTGGCTCGTCGTCGTAATCTTCGTCGCTCAGCTCCCGATGACGACCGTGGGACAGGCCGCCCTCGCGAGCGGCGCGTTCGGATTTGCGGTGTTCGCGAGCAGCGTCGAGTTCCCGGTCATCTCGCACAGCTACCGCGGTCTCCCCGGCATGGAAGCGCTCAGCAAGATCCCGAGCGACTTCCTGCCCCGCTATGGAACCTATGGGGCGCTGGCTGCGCTCGCGGTCTTCATCCTCCTCTAGCGAGGCGGTTCAGGCTTCGGACCAGGAGTGGCAGTAACCGGTCACGGAGACGGCGCTCCCCAGGATTTCGCACCCACCACAGGCTGCCTCCGCGCGCGACTGGAAGAAGCGGCAGCCTCCACACTGCTTCTCGGCGCCGTGGGGCGACACATCCGCATACTCGAGGCTCTCGCGCATCCGGCTTTGCGACGTGGTCAACGCGCTGGGCTCACTGCAGCGCAGCATGGCGCCGCCGCAACCCAGCCCGGCCGAGAGCACCGCGAGCCCGGGCCACATGACGAGCTGAGACAAGAACGCCCGGCGGGTGCAGGCCATCAGTCGCTCTCCGAGGAGAGTTCTTCGATCACGACCTCGGCAACGCCGGGGTCATGATCACGCAGGAGGTCCTGCATCATGGCGGCCAGCTCGTCTGCGGAGAGCACACAGGTCGCGCACTCTTCGTTCACGCCCGGGGAATACCCGATCCGGAGGGTTCCTCCGTCGCGCGCCAGCAGGCGCACCTCGCCGCCATCGGGTTTCACGATCTCATCGAAGTGCTCGACCACGAGCACGGCTCCGTCCGACAAGAGGAACCTCAGATCCCACGCGTCATCATCGCGATGACGGACTGTGTGATGGCCTCTGCGAGACCGTCGACCTCTTCATCGCTCCACATGGCCGTGGGGATGTAGGGGTAATCGACGATCAAGAAGGGGTAGTCCGCGACGCCGCTCAGTTTGGCCATCGACTCGGCCGAGCCGCGCACGGAAGTATGGATGATCGGAAGGCTCGGGATGCCTTCCCACTCGAGTTCAACCGCATCGCGCAAACTGCGCGCACTGCAGGAGCCTCAACCCCCGAAGCCGGTGATCGCGACCGTCGCCTCCGACGTCAGGCGGGCCCAGTCTGCGGGCTCGGGGGGAACGGACACCCCTGGCTTCAGAACACGAACCGCACCGCTGACGCCTGCGTCCCGCGCGATCCTCTCATAGACCTGATCGAGGAGCTCTTCACCGCGACCGAGACCGTTGGCCACGAGCCCGATGACATGGCCATCGAGTGAGGTCGGACGCGGGCGGAGTTCTCGGTCATCTCGCCGTTCGAGCGGACCGCTCGAGGGGTCGAGGCCAATCCAACGCTGCGACATCTTCGTTTCCTCCTATCAGACGGGTTCAATCTTCTCCGTGATGGCCCAAGCGAGGTGCGGGAACAACAACCAGCTGTCGCCCATCCCGTCGCCGCCAGCCGCCACGATCAGTAAGCCCTCGGGTCGCCCCAGCCCTGTGACGTTCTTTCCGTCCTCATGCAGGCGGGGCCACATATAGCTGCGGATGTCGTTCTTCGACCAACTGGCGCGGTCGAAGAAGCGACGATGCTCGGGGCCGATGACGAGAACGAGGTTCGTCCCGTCGCCGAGCCAACGGTCGCTCGCGATGAAGCGGGAGCGGATCACACCGAGGATGGCGTCACAGATCCCTTCCGGGTCGCGACTCGTGAAGTCGGTCGCCGAGAGGAGATTCATCACCGACGCGACGGTCACGGCGCTGTCGCCTGGGCTCAATCCTCGTTCGACGTGCATCGGCGTCCAGTCGTTGCACTCTTCGTCCTCGCCGAAGCAGAACTGATACCGAAGTGGGGTGGAGAAGCTTGCCCGGTCGAGCACGCCTGGGATGGCGCGGCACACATTGCGAACCACGAGCCGGAGCGCTCGGCCGATCGTCGCGTTGGCCCGGAAGCCCGGTCCGAAGCAACCCGCGCCACAAGCGACATCCAGCTCCTGGCGCACGGGCCCGTTGATGATGACCGCCTGGGCGGCGCCCGAGAGCGTCCCGGTCGTACTGTGGCAGTTGCCCTTCTCGTGGAGGTGGGCCCGCACCGCAGCGACCACGGTCGGCATGTACTCAGGCCGGCAGCCAGCCATCACCGCGTTGATCGCGGCGTGCTCCGCGGTGACGACGACCTCGCGGGTCGGCACCTCCCCAAGGACTTCAGCGCCCTCGAGCCCCGCGGCTGAGAGGAACGCGGCGACCTTCTCGGGCGTCGGTGGGACGACCGGCAAGCCGTCCGTCCAGCCGCGATCGAAGTAATCCTCGAGCAGCTCGTCATAGCTGCCGTACTCGTGGCGGTCCGCACTCGGAGAGGGAGAGGCCATGCGGTGACTCTACGCGAATCACCGCGCCCATGCCGATCAAAACGGCTCCCGGGGGCGCGTCCGCTACCGCTGCGAGCGAACGACGCCGCCGTCGACGATGAGCTCTTCGGCGGTGATGTAGCTCGCCTGGTCCGAGAGCAGGAAGCGAACCGCATTCGCGATCTCCTCCGGCTCGGCCAAGCGCCCCAACATCGCCTGTGCCGTCATCCGCTCGCCGAGCGCCGGGTTGGCGTCGATCCCAGGTTGGATCATCGGTGTCCGGACATAACCGGGGCAGACGGAGTTGACGCGCACCCCGTCCTCGGCGAGCCGGTCTGCCATCGAACGCGACGCGCCGAGCAAGCCCGCCTTGGAGGCCCCATACGCAGGGTTGGCCGCGTTCCCCAGGATGGCATTGATCGAAGCGATCCCCACCACCGCAGACCCCGGGTTCGACCGCAAATCGGTCAACAACGCTCGGACCAGCAGGGGGTAGGCCCGCAGGTTCACGTCCAGGACCGCGCCCCAGACCGCCTCATCGAGCTCATCCACGGGCTCCACCCGTGAGACGCCCGCCGCGTGGACGAGCCCCCCCAGGGTGCCCAGCGCTGTGCGGGCCTCGGCCACGCGTGCGTCGAAGCACCCCGTGTCCCGAACGTCGACCGCCGCCGCGCAACTGGCCACACCGAAGCGGCTCTTCACCTCGCTCGCGACCGCCTCGACCCCCTTCGGGTCGAGGTCCCAACACGCAACGGGTCGACCCACCTCCGCCAACGCGACCGCGCACGCGCGACCGATCCCCGAGGCCGCGCCGGTGACGACGACACCCGTCGTCGGAGAGAGTTCGATACTCGCCATGATGTGCTCCGGTCGCGGGTTACCCGCGCGACGCGCCAGCCTACCCGATCGAGACGCCCTCGGTCTTCCACGCGGGCCGACGCGCCCCAATACAGAGGCCACGGGCGTGATAGGGTGCCCTCCCACCATGGGAGGGACCGACATGGGTCAACTCGACGGGAAGGTCGCGATCATCACGGGCGCCGCTCAGGGGATGGGGGCGGTAGAGGCACGGCGATTTGCTGAAGAAGGCGCCCGGGTCGTGCTCACCGACCTCCAGGAAGAGGCCGGACGACAGCACGCCGCGGACATCGGCGAATCGGCCGTCTTCGTCCCCCAAGACGTAACCTCCGAAACCGACTGGGACGCGGTCGTGCGCACCGCGACCGAGCGGTTTGGCCGGCTCGACGCGCTCGTCAACAACGCCGCGATCCACCACATCATCGCGCTCGAAGACGAGAGCCTCGAGGGTCTCGAGCGAATGCTCCGGGTCAACGTCGTCGGGACCTGGTGGGGCCACAAGAAGGTGATCGAGCCGATGAAAGCTGCGGGCGGCGGATCGATCATCAACAAGTCCTCGATCGCGGGGACCCGTGGCATCCCGCTGCACAGCTCGTACGGCGCCTCGAAGTGGGCCGTCCGCGGTCTGACGAAGACCGCCGCGCACGAGCTCGGGGTCTACGGAATCCGGGTCAACTCCGTTCACCCCGGCCCGATCGAGGGAACGGGCATGTACAGCGCCCCAGAGGACGAGGCGGACCTCCAGGAGATGATGGAGACGATGCCCCTCCGGCGTGCGGGCACCCGGGACGAGGTCGCCTCCCTCGTCGTCTTTCTCGCATCCGACGCCTCCAGCTTCATCACCGGCAACGAACATGTCGTAGACGGTGGCCGAAGCATCTGGTGAAACCCGCGCTCAGCCGGCTCGAGCCGGCGCGCATACCGCCGCGGCGTTCCTCCGCGGCCTTCGACGAAACAGAAGGAGTCCCGATGACAGATTCAAAACGGCGCGAACGCGGAGCGGACATGCTCTCGAAGGTCTACGGAGGCGACGTGGAGACGCCGCCGCCGGGCTCGGACTTTGTGGACATCATGCTCGAGACCCTCTTCGCAGAGGTCTGGACCCGGGACGTCCTTTCGATGCGAGACCGCCGCCTGCTACTGCTAGCTTCCATTCTGACGCAGGGAGAGCCCATGACCTTTGGCATCCAAGCACGCGCGGCGCTGAAGAATGGCGAGCTGACCCCCGACGAGCTGCGCGAGGTCCTCGTGTTCCTGGTCCACTACGTCGGCTACCCGCGATGCGCGAGCATGACGGGAATCGCCGAAGAAATGATCGCTGACTTCGAGGCAAACAAATGAGCGTTGCGACCGAAATCGACTCGATCGGAATCATCGACGTCGACGCCCACATCTCCGAGCCCCATGATCTCTGGACCTCACGCGCACCCGCCGCCTATCGAGACCGGATGCCGCGTGTCACCGAGGTGGACGGAGAGGCTCGCTGGGTCGTCGACGGCCAGATCGAGCTCGGCATGGCGACCCCCTCGAGCGTCATCCGCCGGGACGGCGAGAAGTCCCAAGGGTGCGAATTCTTCGCATGGACGATCGATGACGTACACGTCGCGAGCTGGGACATGAACGCCCGCGTGGAACTACTCGATCACTTCGGGATCGAGGCGCAGATCATCTACCCGAACGTCGCGGGCTTCGGCAGCCAGGCATTTATGAAGGTGGACGACTATGACCTCCGCAACGCGTGCGCCACCGTCTACAACGACGCGATGGCCGAGATCCAGCGCGACACCAAGGGCCGTATCCTGCCGATGGCGCTGATGCCGTGGTGGAACATCGACCACTGCATCGCCGAGCTCGAGCGAGCGGCTTCCCTCGGCCTGCACGGCATCGTCATGTGCAGCGACCCCGATAGCATCGGGCTCCCGGACCTCGCAGACGACGCCTGGGCCCCCTTCTGGGAGGCCTGCGAGGCGAGCGGGTTGCCTTGCAACTTCCACATCGGCGCGAGCGAGACGTCCTTCAACATGTTTGGTCGCGCGGCCTGGCCTTCGATGGGGATGCAACGGCGCCTCGCGCTCGGATCGACGAGTCTGTTCATGGAGAACTCGCGGGTCATCTCGAACATGATCTGCGGCGGGGTCCTCGAACGATTCCCGAACCTGAAGGTCGTGTCCGTGGAGAGCGGGATCGGCTGGATCCCCTTCATGCTCGAAGCGATCGACTACGAGTGGGAGGAGACGGACTCGCAGAGCGAGATCGCGCTCACGATGCGCCCCTCGGACTACTTCCGACGTCAGGTCTACGGCTGCTTCTGGTTCGAGAAGACCGCGCCAAAGACACTCGTCGAGTCGATCGGTGAAGACAACCTCTTGTTCGAGACCGATTTTCCGCACCCCACGTGCCTGTACCCCGACGTCAAGGGCTACCTCGAAGAGGTGACCGCGGAATGGAGCAACGAGACGCGGCGCAAGATCTTGCGTGACAACGCGCTCGCACTCTACGGGATCGACGGATAGCCTCGCCGAACATGCCGCAGTCGCACGCTACCGCGCTCCAGCGCGGCATCGTCCAGAATCGGCAGGGGCTCCGCTCCGCGAGGGGCCTGGCCGAAGGGTCTGCTCCGTGGTGAAGCGCGTTCCGCGGCTCGCGCTCGGGATCGTCGTGCTGGCGCTCGTGGGCGCGCAGGCTTGGCGCTTTTGGCGGGGACCCGACCCCGCCGAGATCCTCGCGGCGATCGAAGTCCCATCCGCCCCCTCCCTGAGCCCCGAGGCTGAGCGGGCGACCTTTCGCCTCCCTCCCGGGTTCCGCGCCGAGCTCGTGGCCGCGGAGCCGCTGGTGATCGACCCGGTCGCCATGGACTGGGACGACGAGGGCCGGCTCTACGTCGTCGAGATGCGTGGCTACATGCCCAACCTCGACGGCGACGGCGAGGACGAGCCGGTCGGGCGCGTCGTGGTCCTCGAGGACGAAGACGGCGATGGCCGAATGGACCGGAGCGACGTCTTCCTCGATGGCCTCGTGCTCCCGCGCGCCGTCGCGGCGCTGCCGAATGGGGTGCTGATCGGCGCGCCACCCGACCTTTGGCTATGCCGCGACACCAACGGGGACCGCTCCTGCGACGAGCGCACCCGGCTCGGCACCTATGGGACACCCGACGCCAACCCCGAGCACAGCGAGAACGGGCTGTTTCCGGCCCTCGATGGCTGGCTCTACAACGCCAAGTCCGACCGGCGCTTTCGGCTCCACGGGGAGCAACTCGAGGTCGAGCGCACCCTCTTTCGCGGCCAGTGGGGGATCGCCCAAGATGACGCGGGGCGGCTCTTCCATAACCACAACTCCGCATTCCTCCTGGGCGACTCGATCGCGGGTGAATACATCGTCCGCCAGCCGTGGCTGCGCGCGAACCCCACGAAGCTCGGCGTGAACCAACTCCTCACAAACGGGGCCCAGGTCTTCGGCGTCCGCGTCGCACCGGGCCTCAACCGCGCCTATATGGCCGGCACCCTGCGCGCCGACGGCCGACAGGATGCCCCCACCGGAGTCAGCGGCGTCTCGATCCAACGAGGGGACCAGTACGGTCCCGAGTGGCGGGGGACCGCGTTCATCCCGGAGGCCGCGGGCTCTTCCGTCGCGGCGTTCTCGATCGAGCGAGACGGGCTCGCCTTCCGCGCGACCCATAAGCTGTTCGACGACCCCGAGTGGGAGCAGCGCGAGTTCCTCGCGTCGACAGACGAGCGTTTCCGCCCGGTCGACGCCGCCGTGGGCCCGGACGGCGCGATCTGGATCATCGACATGTACCGAGGGGTCATCCAGCACGCGCACTACGCCTCCGAACATCTACGAGCCTACGTCGGGAACCAGGGGCTCGAGTCCCCTGGCGCCACAGGGAGGATCTGGCGCATCGTGCGAGAAGATCGCCCGCTTCCGCGGCGCCCCGCCTCGCTCGCGCGCCTGACGGACCAACTCGCGGCGCTCGACGACCCGAACGGCTGGGCGCGCGACCACGCGCAGCGTCGGCTGGTCTACGAGCAGGCGCCAGGCGCGGTCGAGGCGCTTCGAGACCTCGACCGCTTCGGACCGATCGGACGGCGACACGCCCTCTGGGCCCTCGCACAGCTCGACGGGCTCGAACTCGCGACCTGGCGCGACGCGCTCCGCGATCCCGACCCGCAGGTGCGAGAGATCGCGATCCGGGCCGGCGAGTCGCTTCTCAGCGAGGCGGTGCCCGGTGCGCGCGCCGCGCTCGAGCCGCTCCTCGTCGACACGGACGAAGCCGTCCGCATCCAGGCCATCCACGCGCTCGGATCGATCCCGGCCAGCGAGCGCCCCGTGACGCAGCTGCTCGACCTCGGAAGCCTCGAAGGAGGTCTCCCCCGACAGGCGGCCCTCTCGAGCCTGGCGGGGCTCGAGTCCACCGCGCTCGCGCGCGCGTGGGAGCGGGCGGGCCCCGACGCGGTCGAGTCCGAGCAGCGCGCATGGCTGCTCGAGCTCGGCACCGCCGCGTTCCTCGCGGCGCGTGAGGGCGACGCGACCGGTGAGCGACTGATCGACTTCCTCGACGCGGTCGCCGCGCTCACGCCAACCTGGCAACGGGAGATCGCCCTCGAAGCGATCGAACGGGGGCAACGCACCGGCGGCAGTCGACGCATCGAGCTCTCCGGCGCGCACCCTCTGTTCAGCGCACCCGACGGATCCGCGACCGAGCCGAGCCGAGCGCTCACCCGCGCCCGGAGACACTTCACGTGGCCGGGCGATCCGACGCCTGGCGGAGCCCGCCCGCTCACGCCCCAGGAACAGGCGCTCCGCGAACAGGGGCGCGCCCTGTTCGCGGCGTCCTGTGCCCAGTGCCACGGCGCCGCGGGGGCTGGGATGCCGAGCGTCGCCCCCAGCCTGGTGGGCTCCCCGTGGGTGCGGGACGCGGATGATTGGCTCGTCCGAATCGTGCTCGACGGCCTGACCGGCCCGGTCGAGATCCGTGGGGAGACCTGGGATCAGACGATGCCGGGTCACCGCAGGGACCCCCGCTTCGACGACACCGCGATCGCGGGCCTCCTGACCCACCTCCGGCGTTCGTGGGGGCACGCGGAAGACCCCGTGACGCCCGCCACGGTCGCGCGGATCCGCGCGGCTTCTCAAGCTCGCCAGGAGCCGTGGACGGTCGCGGCGCTCCTGTCCCTGCCCATCGAGCACCGGTTCGATCACTATACCGGTGTCTACGCGGTGCCCATCGTCAACATCGAGCTCGCGGTCGAACGAAACGGGACGCAACTCTCGCTCGGGCTCCCTGGCGGTCCCAGCGCGCCGGTCGAAGAGATCGGCGACGGGCTTTTCGTCAGCCCGGAGATGGCCATCCAGTTCGAGACGAACGACGGTGGCGAGGTCGAGGCCGCCCAAGCGACGCGAGACGGGACGTCCTTCCCCCTCTCAAAGAGACGCTAGGCGCTCAACCCGCGGCGGCGCTACGACCCGCCCGACGCCCGAAGAAGCTGCCGTCGGCGAGAGAGATACCGCTCGCATAGCCAAACGCGGCGAGGCCCGATGTCGTCCGCCCCGCGGCGAACAGCCCCGGGACCTCAACCCGGTCCGGGGTCAAGACCGCGCCGCTTGGCCGAGTCCACAACCCCCCGAGCGTGAAGGTCGCGTACAAGACCTTCTCCGTGCTGCAATCAATCGCCCCGAAAGGCGGCTCCGTCAGCGGCTTCAAGAACTCCTGGCCCTTGTGGAAGACAGGGTCCTCCCCCTGCGACGCATGTCTGTTGTAGAGCTCGATCGTCGACTGCAGAGAGCCGGACGGTAGTCCCATCTCGGCCTCGAGTTCCTCGACGGTCTCCCCGACGAAGTCGACCTCGAACTGGCTGTCATTGACCTCGTACGTGTCATTGTCGTGGATGAAGAACATCTTCCCGTCCTGACGGAACAAGCTCGTCTGCCCGACGCGGCCGTAGTACGTGTCCTCATTGATGAAGCGCTGGCCGAACCGGTTGACCAGCACGCCGCGCACCATCCTGCGCGGAGGTGTCAACGGGACCGCACACTCCGCCGCATCCATCCGGATGACGGCTCCGCCAGCTCCCACACCCATCCGAATCCCGCTGCCGTCGTCGCCGCCCGCGCTGAGGCGCCACTCACAGCTCGCGACCGGAGGGCAGTGGTGCGAGACCATCTCATCATTCAGGACGAAGCCTCCGGCGGTCAGAACCACACCACGCCGCGCCCGCACCAGCAACTCCTGACCGGCGCGCCGAGCCACGAGCCCCACGACACGACCGTCTGCCTCGGTCACCAGCGTCTCGGCCAATACGTCGTACTCGACCTGCGCCTCCGTTCCGTCGAGCGTCTCGATGAGTCGCTGCATCAGGAAGCCGCCCGCTGCGGCCTCGACCTGCGGCTTGTGGCCGCGGGCCACAGGACGTGCCAGCTCGTTGAACGGCCAGGTGTCCTCGCCGCCCGTGAAGACCAGGCAATCGTCGGTCGGGGCCTCCATGCTCGGCTCGGGATAGAAGCTGTGCTTGAACGGCACACCCTGCTCCACGAGCCAGTGGTAGTGCGCGACGGACTCATCACAAAACAGTCGCGTCTTCTCTTCATCGGGCTCGGGTCCGGATGCGGCCATCAAGAACCGAAACATCTCGTCGGGGTCATCCTCGAAGCCGCAGGCCTGCTGAACGGGCGTCCCTCCACCGAGGTAGATCAGCCCCCCAGAGAGCGCGGAGGTCCCGCCACCGCCACCAGCGCGCTCGAGCACCAGGACGCGGGCCCCCGCGGCGACCGCCTCGAGCGCGGCGCAAACGCCCGCAACCCCCAGACCGACGATGACGACGTCCGCCTCGAGGTCATAGTTCGCGATGGACGCAGCTCCGCGGGGCTGTGTCGCCAGGTTATAGGGCTCGCTCACGAAGTTTCCTCCTCGGCCGGAGAGCGAATGCGCTCTCGACGAAGGTGAGAACTACCACATCTATCCACGGGTCGGTGCGGCAAAGACGAGGCGTGACCGGGCCCACAAACTCCTCCAATCCACGACGAGGCGGCGTATATTCCGGCTGGGAGGACCTCCGTTGCACCAAGCGGACCCGGACACACAGCGGGTGGTCAACTGGCTCGAGGCCGAACTCTCGGGCCGAGTCGTCGAGATCGAACGCCAACCCCGATGGCGGCCCGTTTGGTTTGCGCAGCTCGAGCGAGGCGATGAGAAGCTGTCGCTCTGCGTCCGCGGAGACCGCACCGATGCCCAGATCGGCTTCACCCTCGACCACGAGATGCGGTTTCAGCAGCAGCTCGAGCGCGCTGGTGTCCCGGTTTCCCACGTTTACGGGTGGATCGACGAGCCTCGCGCGTACGTCATGGACGCGGTCGCAGGACGACCGGACTTCGAAGGCACCTCCGACGAGGATCGCCAGGCCGCGATGGACCACTACATCCAGATCCTGGCCCAGATCCACCGTCTGGACCCGGAGCCCTTCCACGCTGCGGGAATCCTGAGAGCGCCAGAGCCCGCGCAGTCCGGGCTCATCGGGATGCAGGCATACGAACAGGCGTACCGGCGCGTCAAGAAGCGGCCCGACCCGTTCCTCGAGTTCTGCCTCGCCTGGCTCTCCCGCAACCCCGTTGATACCCAGGGGCGCGAGGCGCCGGTCGTGTGGGACTCAGGACAGTTCCATCAACGCGACGGGCGAATCGAGGCGGTCCTCGACCTCGAGATCGGGCACGTCGGGGACCCCATGATGGACCTCGCGGGCTTCCGGATGCGGGACACCATCCTCGGATACGGCGACTTCAACGAGCTCTACGACCGCTACGCAGAGATCACAGGTCAGCCCGTCGACCTCGCCGCGATCCAGCACCATCACCTCTGCTTCACCCTGACGAACCAACTCGCCTTCCACGCCGCCCTCGCGGACCCGCCCGCCGAGTCGGACTTCATGACGAACCTGCAGTGGTGTACGGAGACCAACCTCTTCGCCGTCGAGGCGCTGGCCGAGATCCTGGGGATCGCCCTCCCCGAGGTCCCGCTCCCCGAAGCCCGCGAGTCGCCGATCGGCGTCGCCCAGCGGCACATCGTTCACTCGCTCCGAACGGTGCAAACGGACGACCCGAACCTGCGGCACGAGATCCGAACCCTGTTCCGTCTCGCGCGCCACATCGCTCGCTTCGATGAGATCGGGGACGCGATCACCGCCGCCGACCTCGACGACCTCGGGGCGCTGCTCGGCACCCGGCCCGAGAGCTGGCAGGAGGGTGACGCTGCGCTCGAACGTTATGTCCTGGATGACCGCGGCGCCCATGACACCGAGCTCGTCCTGCTCTTCCACCGGCGGCTCTCCCGCCACAAGGCCCAGCTGGGACCGGCGGGTTCGGCCATGGCCCGCCACCTCCCCATCCAACCCTTCGGCGGCGCATTCGCCGCCTCTGACGGCTGACGCGATCTCGGCGGCGCCACCCAGATGAACCCCCGAAAACCCGGACCGGCAAGCGCCGCGTTCGCAAGCCAGGAGAAGCGACATTGAATTACGTGCGAAGCGACGAAGTCACCGCAATCAAGAACCGGCTCGACCACCCGATCATCGATGGCGACGGGCACCTCCTCGAGTACCAGCCCCTCGTACGTGACTTCGTGGTAGAGATCGCCGGCGAAGAGGTCGCGCAGCGCTTCGACCTCATGGCCACCGGCGGGCGCCTCGCGCGCCAGGTCCCGATGGATCAGCGACGCGGGCTCGGGCTCACCCGATACGCCTGGTGGGGTGTGCCGACGCGGAACACGCTGGACCGCGCGACCGCCATGCTCCCCGGTCTGATGTATCGCCGGCTGGAAGAGCTCGGCCTCGACTTCGCCCTCCTCTACCCCACCTACGGTCTCACGGTGACCGCACTCGACGACACCGAGCTTCGTTGCGCGATCGCGCGCGCGTACAACCGATACTACGCGGAGGTCTATTCCGAGTTCTCCGACCGGCTCGCGCCCGTCGCCGCGATCCCGATGTTCACGCCCGAAGAGGCGATCGCCGAACTCGATCACGCGGTGGGAGAACTCGGGCTCAAAGCCGTGATGCTCTCGGGCGTGATCCCTCGACCGGTCCCTGGCGCAGAGGACGTTCGCGGAGCGAAGTGGATGGACACCCTCGCGCATGACAGCGACTACGACTACGACCCGGTCTGGAAGCGGTGCGAAGAGCTGGGCGTCTCTCCGACGTTCCACGCCAGCGGGCAAGGTGTGGGCTCGCGTGTCTCACGAACGAGCTACGTCTACAACCACATCGGGAACTTCGCCTGGGCCGGCGAGGCGGCCTGTCGATCGATCTTCCTCGGGGGTGTCGCCCACCGGTTCCCCAACCTGCGTTTTGGCTTCCTCGAGGGGGGCGTCGCGTGGGCGGCCAACCTCTACGCCGACATCCTGGGACACTACGAGAAACGCGGCGCCGGCGCGGTCGCACACTACGACCCCGCCGAGCTCGACCGCCCCTTGCTCGAAAAGCTGATGCGCGAGCACGCGTCTGGCCCGATCCTGGACCGGCTCGAGCGGCTCGACGACGCGCTCCTGATGCTCTGTGACCCGGAGGAGGACCGCTCAGCGCTCGACGAGTTCGAGGAGTCCGGCGTCAGCTGCGCTGAGGACATCCGCGACATCTTCGAACAGCAATTCTATTTCGGCTGCGAAGCCGACGACCCGATGAACGCCATGGCCTTCGACCGGGCGAAGATCCCACAGCGAGCGCGGATGAACGCGATCTTCGCGAGCGACATCGGGCACTGGGATGTGCCGGACTTCCGCGGGGTCTTGCCGGAGGCCTGGGAGCTGGTTGAGGACGGACATCTCAACGAGGACGACTTCCGCGCCTTCACCTGCGGGAACGCCGCGGCGATGCTCCAGGCAACCCGGCCCGACTTCTTCAAGGGGACGGCGATCGAAGGCTCCCTCCCGGGAGCCTGATCGAGCGAGGATCGATCAGTCGATGTCTTCGCCAACGGCGTTGAGCCGCGCGATCTCCTCTCGCTCTTCCTTCGTGATCGGCAAGTAGACCGTGGTGATCCCGTAGGGCGCGTCCTTGCCGAGCCCTTGGCGCACGAGTACGACGACCTTGGTCTTTTCCTCGACCAGCCTGTTGATCTCGCCGGGCACCCACGACGGGTCCTCGGTGTCGTTGAGCATCTTGCCCGAGAAGTTGGCGCGCACCTGGGTCACGGTCATCCGCCCGCCCCTCGGCGTCACCTTGAGGGTGGTCTTCTTCTTGACCTTCCCGCGACACTTCTTCGGGATCTTCGAGTTGTTCGGCGCCCCGTCGGTCTTCGGGAAGAAGGCGCTCTCGCGACCCTTCACGTATTTGATCGTCGCGGTGCCTGCGGCTTCGTCATAGGACTTGATCACCGCGAAACCCGAGCAGCTGCCGGCGGCCTCGACCGAGGTCGGCGCGAAGGCGATGGCGAGCGCAAGGACCACAAGCGAAAGCATTCGAGATGTCATGGGTTCTCCTCTGTCAAACGGGCGTCTCAGCAGCGTCGCTGGACGCGAAACTTCGGCCGTCCATCTTAGGACGAAACCACGGGACCGGCGCGGGGTCGGACGAAGACACGACGCAAAAGATTCACTGCCCGCGGGGAAAACCCACAGCGTCGGCGGCTTGCCACCCCTCTGCGACCCTGGGTCAGCGAAATTACAGCCGCTTACGGACACTGCGGGGTCCACACCGCAGTCGCCTCTCTACCGTCGCCTCGTCTCGGGCCGTGACGACCGTGCGGGGCTCGGTCAGCCCACTTCGCCCGCGGCCTCGACACGGCGTGCCCCGATCAGCACCGCCCCCAGCACGAGCGGCTCATCGCTCACGACCCGCCACGCGTGCCGCGTACCGCGCTGCACCACGACATCACCGGCTTCGACGTGCTGCGTCTGCCCGTCGTCAAGCTCGAGATTCGCCGCGCCGCCGAGGATGATCACATAGTCGAGGGTGTCGGTCGTGTGCATCCCGGGGTCGCCCGCGTCGAAGAACGCCGCGATGTCACCGGGGACCGCGCCGCCCCCTGCTTCCATCGCCTGTTTTGGGACGGAGACGATCTTGAACGATGTCTCTCCCTCGCGCGGGAAATAACCGATCTCGGCTGGCGCCTCCGGATCAGCGCCGTCCGGCACCTGGAGCGGTCCGGCGGTCGACCACAGATCGTAGGAGCCCGCGTTGAGCTCTCGCGGCGGCGCACCCGCGAACGAAAAGACGGACTTTCCCGCGTGATCGTGGCCGGTGACGACGAGCTTCATTCTTCATCCTCCATCGGGTCTCGGCCCATTCTGCCAGAGCGGAGGCCCCGCGCGGCAGTTCGCTCGAGAACGAACGACGTCAGAACGTCCGCGACCAGCGCGTGCCCGTTGGCGTTCCAATGCGGGTCGTGATCGAAGACCAGCGGCCGCTTGGACGAGTCTCGGAACGCGGGCAACAAGTGAACCACGGGGTACCCGAGGCGAGCCTCGACCTCCCGGAAGAAGCGCAGGTATTCCCCGTGGTACCGCGGGTCGCTGCCGTACTTCACAGCCTCGGGGTTCGCCGGTGACTCCGTCGGGTCCCAATGGACATGTCGTGGCCCGACGACGAGCGCAAAGTCACTCCCCGCGGCGCGAACCATCTCCGCCAACGCGTCGATATTTTTCAGCATCCCCTCGAAGAACGGCCTCGTCTTCTCCAGCGGATGCCGCATGACGAAGAAGTGGTCGCCCTGCAGCTCACCGTCGATACGGATCGCGGCGGGCCGCCGGCCGCGCGTCGAGCGCGGGACCCGACCACCGGGCAAGAGCGGCGCGGCCAGATTCCAGAGCGCCACATGCTGCCGCGCTCGGTCTGGGATCACCTCGTCTTCGATGCCGAATCGGCGATCAGGCTTCCGGGGCGCCAGCTGGCCCGCGTAGCGGTAGTCATCGGCGATGTCGGAGATGTCGATGAACAACAGGGTCAAGGTCGGCTGATACTGAACGACGACATCCTCGAACAGCGCGGTCGCCAGCAGCGGCGAATACGTGATCACGCCCGCCCCGAGGACCGCAACGTCCTCTCGACCGCCCTCTACCCGCAGCCGCTCTTCCAGTTGGGACGCGAGCGTCGCCTCCTCGGGGAGCCCGTATCCGAACGCGAAGGAGTCTCCCAGGATCGCCACGCGGAGCGTCTGCGCCCGGAAGCGCTCGCGCGACCAGGGACTCCGTAGGCCATCCTCGTTCGTCACAACCTCGTAACGGGCTTCTCCAAAGCGGTCGTGCATCCGCGCGTGAGCCGGATAGCGGTGGTGGAGCTGCGAATGCATGAATCCGCCCGGTCGAAAGCGCGGCAGCGCCAGCCACGGGAACACGACCCGGAGCCCGAGCTCCGCGAACAGAGCGAACACGATCACCGAACCCACGAGCAGAGCCACCTGAGAGAGACGACGCACAGCCCCACGCTAGCAGCACTCCGAGCCTTCGATCGCACCTGCGCCTCGCCAAGAGAACCGTGCGAGCCTGCTAGTCCCCTTGCCGTGATCGCTCGCGCCGAGCCCCCAGCCGTTCGACGAGGACCTCACGCACCAGCGCGTGCGCGCCTCTATCCCCTCGATAGGAGAGGTGCCCGCCCGCATACCAGGCGTGGCGCGGCGCTCCCCAGTGAGAGATCAAGTCACGCGGCTGGTCGGGCATCACGACCCGATCGGCCAGCCCCGCAAAGACCGCCCGACCGGCCCACGGCACCTGCGGTTCCATCGCGAGCGGCGACACCGGTCGCAACACCTCACGCCAGCCCGCCAGGTCCAGGCCGCCCGCCTCGCACGCTCGCTGAACCGCGAGCGGCGCGTGGCGGGAGAAGATCCGAGAGAAGTCCGTGGCGGGGACCCCTGCGACGACGCACGAGAGGCCCGGCTCCACACACGCGAGGAGCGCCGCGTTGTATCCACCCAGTGACAACCCCAGGACCCCCACCCTTCGACCGCCCTGCTCCCGCACCCAACCGATGAGGCGGCGGATGTCCCAGATCGCCTGGGCCTCTCCCTGCGTAAAGGCGATCGGATCGGCGTCGAGAAAACCGTCCCCCGACCGACGCCCCGCGCGACGCGGACCATGGAGCGGGAGAACCGGGATCAACAAGTTCAAGCCGAGCCGGCGGTGGTATTCGCGCGGATCGAACGCCGTGAGGTCCGTGAGCGGGAGCCCCATGCGGTACCCGCTGATCGCGACGAGCCAGGGCGCCATCGGGTCACCGCGAACCACATACGCGTGCCCCGTCCGGTTCGCGCCCTGCTCGAGCCACCGCACCCGACCCGGCTCTCCCTCGGCCGGCTCCCACTCACTGTCGAAGACGAGGTGCTCGTAGTCGACCCCGAGGTGTCGCCGGCGCTCGATCCGAGGGGTCTGAAGCGGGAGCGGCTTCCTGTGATAGGCGAGCGGGTCCGCGAGAAACCCGAGCGCCTCGTGCCGCGCGCGCAGCAGCGCGGTCTCCTCGATCACCCGTTCGAGCAGCTCGCCGCGGGGGAAGCGGATGCGAAGGTGAAAGCTCCCAAGCATCGCCTCGTCGAGGGCGACCTTCGCGATGAGCGGAACCGTCGGGGCCCAACCCCCGCCGTCGTTCGACGGGGGAGTCCGCTTCAAGGACATCCAGCCCGCGAGGAGCGCCCCGGCCGCCGCGAGCGCGGTGAGTCGCAGGGAGAGCGAGACCCCGTAGAACGGCAGGAGTAAGAGCGCGAGGACCAAGCCCGCCACAAAGGCCAACGCGGCGAAGGAGACGATACGACGGTCTCCTGGGAGCAGGAGCGAGGCCACACCCATCCCCGCGGCGGCCCCACCCACCAACCAACCGGCCAGCGCGAGGACCCCACCGACGGCGGTCGCCGACTGGAGCCAGGCCGACCCCAGCAGCAGAAGGCCCCAACCGTCCAGGGATCGACGCATCAGACGCCCCTCCCCCGCACGTGGTCGGGCGGGCAATCGGAGAAGAAGAGGAGCTCAGAAGAGCGCGACAAGCTTCGACCACGTCGCGGGGATCGACGAGAGCAAGATCGCCCCGAGGATGACCGGCACCCCGTAACGCAGGAGCGGGAGCCAGACCGGAGTCCAGTCAAACCCTCCGCTCCCCTCTCGCGCCGCGACCAGCGGGTCTCGCATGACATAGCCCGTAAACACGGCCAACCCGAGCCCTCCGCCGATCAAGAGCACCTGGTTGGCCACCGTATCCATCGCGTCGAGGAAGGCGATCCCAAGCGCTGAGGGCGTGCCTAGCAGGCCGATCGCGATGCCGACGCGCACCGCGGCTTGCCCCCTCCCCCAGCCAAGGCCATCGATGGCCGCGGAGACGACGACCTCGAGCAGCGAGATCGCAGACGTCAGCGCACCAACGATCAACGCGGCGAAGAAGCAGACCCCCACGATGCGGCCCGCGTCTCCCATGGTCGCGAAGGCCTTCGGGAGCGCGATGAACAGGGCGCCAATGGTCCCCGTGTCTGCGCCGATCACATCGGACTGGAGACCGAGCGCGAAGATCACGGGAAACACCATAAAACCCGCCACGAACGCCACCCCAAAGTCCGAGACCGCGATCAAGAGCGACTCGCCCGGGAGATCGTGATCACGCGTCAGATAGCTCGCAAAGGTGAGCATAACGCCCATGCCAATACTGAGGCTGAAGAATGCTTGTCCCGCGGCGGAGACCACCACGTTCCAATCGGTGATCTTCGAGAAGTCGACATTCAGATAGTAGGCGTACCCCCGACTCGCGCCCTCAAGCGTCGCAGCATACAACGCGATCCCGACGACCAGAAAGAACAGCGCGGGCATCATCAAACTCGCGGCACGCTCGATCCCGTCTTTGACCCCACCCCGAACAACGATCACTGACAAGGCCATGAAAGCGGCGTGGTAGGCGAAGGCGTCCCACCCCTCGCTCACCCGCGAAAAATAGGCGCTCGCGTCCGCGGGGAACCCAAAGAGCGCAGCCTCCACGCCGTAGCGCACGGCCCAGCCCGCGATCACGCTGTAGTAGGAGAGGATCACGAAGCCAGCCAAGACGAAGACGCCGCCCAGCCAACGCCAGCGAGGCCCCCCGTAGTGTCCGAGGGCCTGAATCGGGCTTCGCTGCGCTCCCCGGCCGATCGAGAACTCCGCGAGCATGACCGGGAGCCCCACGAGCGCCGTAAACAGCAAGTAGAGCAACACGAAGGCCGCCCCGCCCTGCTCCGCAGTCAGATAGGAAAACCGCCACATGTTCCCGAGCCCAACGGCCGAGCCCACCGCCGCGAGCACGAAGCCCGTCCGACCCGTCCAGTGTTCGCGTGAATCGCCGCTCATCGAGCCCTCCCACCGCGTTCGACCGGGAGGACAAAGATAACCAGATCCTCCGAGAACGGACATCGAGACGCGCGATTCGCTTGCCCCATGCGAGGACCTGACCGACTCTCTTGCTCACCCACCGGGACTGGAGGGCGACAGGAGAACCGCGGGCGTGTCCGTCCATGGCGAATTCCAGCGACTCCTCACCGACTGCGTCACCTTCTTGGAGACAAGCAGCGCGGAAGACTCTGAGCGTTGGTGCCAGCAGCTGCGAGATGCCGACGCGCTTCGTGAGGATTCCCTGAGCCTCGCGGCACAGGCCGCGCTCAAGGCCGTCGAGGGCCCCGACGCAGGTTCACCCCGCTTCAGCGGCGGCGAGGAGCGGCGAGCGTTCGAGGAATTGCTCGAACACTTCGCTGCCATTTGTCGCCTCGTCCTGGGTCAGCCTGCCAAAGAAGGAAGCAAGGGAGAACTCCCGTGACCCAAAAGCGAAAGAAGACCTCGGGAGCGTATGCCCGCGCCGTCGCGAAGAAAGCGGGAACCGTGCGGAAGCGCGGCGGACCCCAGCGCAGGAAGACGCCCCTAGGGTCGAAGAGCCCGGAGACACCGCGACCGGTCAAACCCTTCCGGCTCGCCCCCGATGTCCGACCGAGCGAGGTCGACGTCCACGTCGATGTGGACCCGAGCCGGAGCCAACGCTTTCAGGGCGAGGTGGCAATCGAGCTCGAGCTCGAGCGGGGACGCCGCAAGATCGAACTCCACGCGGCCGACCTGCGCATTACCCGGCCCCGCCTCATCGTCGACGACCGCACGGTTCGCGGCCGCGCAGTCCTCCACCCCGACCGGCAAACGGTCGTGATCGAGTTCGGCGAGACGGTCCCGCCCGGCCGCGCGCGACTCGAGCTGGGCTTCGCCGGGAAGCTGCGCACCGACCTTTGTGGCCTCTATGGCGCACAGGTCGGGAAACACCGCTTCGCGTTCACCCAGCTCGAGGCGGCGGACGCCCGAAAATTCTTCCCGTGCTTCGACGAGCCTGGCATGAAGGCGCGGTGGAAACTCTCCGTAACGACCGGACGCGCAAACGAGGTCGTCGGAAACGCCCGGGTCAGGCGAACGACCCAACACCCCAAAGGCCAAAAGACGGTGGAGTTCGAGCGAACGCCGACGCTGTCGTCCTATCTGGTCGCGCTCGCGGTCGGCCCGCTCGAACGATCGCGACCGGTGCGCGCGGGTGAGACGGAGATCCGCCTCTGGCGTGTCCCCGGCAAGAAGGGAATGGATCGCTTCGCGCTCGAGTGTGCGCAACAAACGCTTCTCCGGCTCGAGGAGTACTTTGCGCTGCCCTACCCCTACGACAAGCTGGACCTCGTGGCGGTTCCAGACTTCGAGTTCGGCGCCATGGAGAACGCGGGCGCGGTGTTCTTCCGCGAGACGCTGCTGCTGATCGACCCGCGTACGGTCACCCTGGCAGAGAAGAAGCGCGCCGCAGAGGTGATCTGCCACGAGTTGGCTCACATGTGGTACGGCAATCTCGTCACCATGTCCTGGTGGGATGATTTGTGGCTGAATGAGGCGTTCGCCACGTGGATGGCGTTTCAGATCGTCGACGCCTGGCAGCCGGAATGGAAGATGTGGCACGCCTTCCATCACCACCGGGTCGGCGCGCTCGACCTCGACGCCCTGCAGCACACACACCCGATCTATACGCCTGTCCGAACGCCCGACGAGGCCAACGAGAACTTCGACGTCATCACATATGAGAAGGGCGCCTCCGTCGTCCGGATGCTGGAGCGCTATCTCGGGCCCGCGCGTTTCCGCAAAGGGGTTCGTCTCTACATCCGGCGTCACGCCGAGGCAAACGCCGTCGCGGCGGACCTGTGGAGCGCGCTCTCCGAGGTCTCGAACCAGGATATCGAGGCCATTGCCCGGAGTTGGATCGAGCAGGAGGGCTACCCCGTCGTCGACATCCGACGAAAACGGCGGAGGGGTCGCGACGGAATCGAGCTACGGCAGGATCGCTTCTTCGAGCACCCGCTCCGCGCCTCGAGCCCGCGAGAGCCGGTCCTTTGGCCGGTCCCGTGGGTGGGCCGAACCGGGAACGGCAAGCGAACGCGACAAGTCCGGCACCTGCTCCGCAAGCAGCGCGATTGGATCGAGACCCCATCGCCTTTCGGTTTCGTCCAAGGAAACGCCGACGAAGGCGGATTCTTCCGTCCCTGCTACGGACCGAACGAGTTCGATGACTTGCTTCGGAACCTTGGCGGCCTCTCGCCCGCCGAGAGGATGGGGTGGGTCGACCACCAGTGGGCGCTTACGCGCGCGGGCCGTGCGGAGATCTCGAGCATGCTCGACCTGGCCGAATGCCTCACCTCCGAGACGGACCCCGATGTCCTGTCCTCTCTCGCGCGGCCGCTCCACTCCCTCGCCAGCCGACTCGCACCCGATGTATCGGCAGCCTGCGAAGACCGGCTGCGCCGCTGGGTCGCGAGCGGCTTCACCGCGCCGTTCGAAAAGCTGGGGTTCGCAGCAAAGCGAGACGAGCCCGAGTCCGTGCGGGTGCAGCGCGCGGCGACGCTCGACCTCGTCGGGAAGATCGGGAACGAGCCGCGTGTCGTCGCGGAGGCGGAGGAGCGCTGTCAACGCTACCTGCGGTCTCGCGCGTCGCTGGAACCCAACCTCGCGGATGGCGTGGTCTCGATCGCCGCCACAGTCGGAGACGCCAGGCTCCACCGCGCCTTCCAAAAGGCCAGCCGCGACGCACGGACCCCGCAAGAGCGGCTGCGCTTCCTCCTTGCGCTCTGCGACTTCTCCGACCCCGCGCTGATCTCACAGACACAGGCGCTCCTGCTGCGCGACGCCGTCCCCACCCAGGACGTCGCCTTCGTCCTGGTGAGGCTGCTCCAAAACCGGGCGGCGCAACAATCGACCTGGGACTTCCTCCGCGAGGAATGGCCGACGCTCCGCGAGCGCATCGGATCCCTGCTCGCCTCCCGCGTGATCGGAGCGACCGCTGCCCTCAGGAGTCGGACGCATCGCGCGGAGGTCGCGCGATTCTTTCGCGCGAACCCCGTCCCCGCGGGTGCCCGAACGCTGCGTCAGGCCCTCGAGCGCTTCGACGCGTACGCCGCTTTTCGTAAGCGGCAGGGCCGCGCCCTCGACGACGACCTGCGGAACCGCGCCCCCGTCGGCTGCTAGCGCCCACCGCGTTTTCGCCCTATTTTCGCCCCTTGAACATTGCGGGACGCGGTTCCCGCTTGGAGGCGAACCGGCTTGGCACCCCCTCGCACGCGAACCCGCGAGGCCGCCCTCGACAGGCGTGAACAGCAACCTCCCGGCCCACGGGCCCGTGGCGCGGCCACGAACCCGCCAAACCGGTTCGAGAGGCTCCATATCGAAGGGGACCCAACGGTCGGGCACGACGGTGCCCCGCTGGAGACACGCTATCTCCGCGATCCCGTCCGGACGGCCATCTCATTCAACACCAGCCCCGACATCGGCTTCGACGCGAGCCTCAACCCCTATCGCGGCTGCCTTCATGGATGTTCATATTGCTATGCGCGTCCTACCCACGAGTACCTGGGTCTGTCGGCCGGGCTCGACTTCGAGAGTCAGATCCTGGTGAAGGATGCGCTCCCCGAGCTTCTGCGAAACGAGCTCGGCGCCAAGCGCTGGACACCCCAGGCCATCGCGATGAGCGGCGTCACGGACGCGTACCAGCCCATCGAGCGGCACCTCCAACTCACGCGCCAGTGCCTCGAGGTCCTCCTCGCGTTTCGCAACCCGGTCTCGATCATCACCAAGAGCGCGCTCGTCGCGCGCGACCGCGACCTCCTCGCGGCGCTGGCGTCCTTCGATGCCGCCGCGGTCAACCTGTCGATCACCACGCTGGATGCCAGCCTCACACGCACGCTCGAACCTCGTGCCTCGCACCCGAACCAGCGCCTCCGCGCGATCAGCCGGCTCGCGCGTGCCAAGGTCCCCGTTGGCGTGATGATCGCCCCCGTCATCCCAGGCTTGAACGATCACGAGATCCCCGCGGTCCTCTCCGCGGCGCGTCAAGCAGGGGCGCGGTCCGCGGGGATGATCCTGCTCCGGCTCCCGCAGGGGATGGACTCCCTCTTCGAAGAGTGGCTCTGGCGCCACGTCCCGAACCGGGCCAAGCGTGTGCTCTCTCGGGTCCGGGAGACCCGAGGCGGTCGCCTCAACGACCCGCGATTCGGGAGCCGCATGCGCGGCGAGGGGACCTACGCCGCTCAGCTACGCGATTTGTTCGAGCTCCAGCGAAGGCGCCTCGGTCTCTCCGCCATGCTGCCCACGCTCTCGACAGAACACTTCCGTCGGCCGGGAAACGGGCAGCTCGCCTTGTTCGACTAGCCCGCTGCTCTGCAACCCGAGCCAACGGCGTTACCCTTTGGCGTATGCAAACCGAGCGGCACCTCGAAGACACCCTCCGCAGGATCGATGGCCGCGGGTACAAAGCCTACGGGGACATTCGCGGGGGCTACTCCCTCTCTGGGGGCCTCGAGCTCCACATCGATCACGTACAAGGAGACCCCTTCGCTGCACCGTCGAAGGTCCGTCTGCGGATCGACATGCAACGCGCCGGCATCCCCGCGCACTGGTTTGACGGCCCCGTCCGGGCGATCGCCCTCCGGGACGCGCTCGCCCGCGAACTCCATCGCGCGATCCGGCGCCGCCAGACGGGCCGCGCACAGAGTGGCAGCGGCAAGAGCGGGCTCATCGTGATCGACGCGGGAAACCAAGAGGTCCTCGAGCGCAGCGCCATCGCCGTGCATCCGAACTGGGTCGAGGCGCGGGTCGAGGTCGGGCTGCCCGCCGCGGGCCGACGCATCCGCGCACGCGATGCCGAGACCCTCCTGCTCGACACGCTGCCCGCGCTCGCCGAACAAGCGCTGATCTGGGACGAGACCGGGACTGAACGCATCACCGCGATCATCGAATCCGTCGAACGACAAGAGTCGATCCGGCGACAGCTGGCTCCCCGAGGGCTCATCGCGTTCGTCGGGAACGGCAGCCTCCTCCCCCGTGAGAGCGGCGCGAGCGACCGACCCATGGCTGCTTCCGGCTGCGTCCCGTTCCAGTCTCCGGCCGGACTCGAGGTGGAGATCGACGGTGTACGCGGCATGGGGATCCCCGCTGGGGTCACCTTGATCGTCGGGGGCGGCTATCACGGGAAGTCTACGCTGCTGCGAGCGCTCGAGCGGAGCGTCTACCCACACATCCCGGGAGACGGAAGGGAGCAGGTCGTGTCTTCGCCCAACCTGGTCAAGGTCCGCGCGGAAGACGGCCGCTTCGTCGGGGGTGTCGACATCCACGCCTTCATTCGTGACCTGCCGGGCGCCGCCGGGAGCACGCGCCGGTTCTCGAGCCTCGACGCCAGCGGGAGTACAAGCCAAGCCGCAAGCATCGTCGAAGCCATCGAGGCGGGCGCGAGCGGACTGTTACTCGATGAAGACACCTCGGCAACCAACTTCATGCTTCGCGACGCGCGGATGCAAGCCCTCGTCGCCCGCGAAGTCGAGCCCATCACCCCGTTCGTGGACCGCGTCCGAGAGATCTGGCGCGAACTCGGGGTCTCCACGGTCCTCGTCATGGGAGGCTGCGGGGACTACTTCGAGGCCGCCGACACCGTCATCCGGCTGCGCGACTACGTCCCGGACGACGCAACGGAGCAAGCGCGCGAGGTCGCGCGCGCGCTCCCGAGCGGCAGAGAGCGAGACGCTGACACGACACTCGAGCGACCCGCACCGCGCCACCCCAGCCCGTCGAGCTTCGACGCCTCTCGGGGGCGCAAGGCAGTTCGCATCGGAGTTCGGCAGCACGACGCGCTCGAGTACGGAGACCTCCGGGTGGACCTTCGAGGCCTCGAGCAGCTCGTCGAGCCGAGCCAGACCCGCGCTCTCGGCAACGCGATTCATTGGATCGCGCGGCGTCTCGAGACGGAGCGGTGCTCCCTCCCCGACGCGATCGACACGCTGGAGCGCGAACTCGACACGAACGGGCTCGACGGCCTCGATCCGTTCCACCGCCCGGAGCAGCACCCCGGGAACCTCTCACGGCCGCGGCGCCACGAGATCGCGGCCGCCGTCAATCGGATGCGAAGCCTCGTCGTCGACGACGGATGACCGTCGCCTCCCTACCAGCCCGCGAAGACCGCCGCTCGCTCGCGATGGACAGCCGGGCTCCCCATCAACGCGCGGTCGAACATCGCGCGCTTGAACCAGATCTGCACCTCACACTCCCAGGTGAAGCCATACCCACCGAACGCTTCCACCGTATCGCGGGCCGCCTGCATGAACTGCTCGGTCACATGCGACTTCGCGATCGCGGCCGTACGCGCTGACTCCTCGGGGACGTGATCGAACGCGTGCGCAGCGTACCAATACAAAGCCCGCGCCGGCTCCACCGACACGGCCATGTTCGCCAGCTGGTGCTTCAACGCCTGGAAGTGACCGATCGTGACACCGAACTGTTCACGGTTCTTGGCGTAGTCCACGGCCATCTCCGAGCACCGTAACGCTCCACCGAAGGCGTCGGCCGCCAGCAGGACCAACGCGAGGTCACGCACACGGTTTGCGACGTCGGTCCCTTCTTCGAGCGTCTCCGCGGGCGCGCCATCGAAGGTCAGATCCGCGAGCAACCGTGTCCGGTCGACACCCTCGAAGAGTTCGGACTCAACCCCTGCGCCCCCCTCGACGACCGCGAGGCCGCCACCTTCGGTGCCTACGACGATCAAGCCCGCCGCGTTCCCGAACGGGACGTGACGCTTCGAACCGGACAGCGTCGACCCACCCGCGAGTGTCCAATCCTCCGGCTGCCAGCCCGCCTCTTCGGCGAAGGCGATCGTGCCCAGCAGGTCGCCGGAAGCCAGACGAGGCAACCAGCGGTTCCGCTGCTCTTCACTCCCTCCCCAGGCGATCGCCGCAGCAGCGACGGAGTGAGACAAGAACGGCCCGGGCGCCGCGCAGTAACCGAGGGACTCGGCGACCACCGCGAGGTCGAGCGCTTCCAGGCCCGCTCCGCCGTAGCTCTCCGGGATCTGGATCCCCCCCAAGCCCAGCTCGACCATGCCCTTCCAGAGCGTCTCGTCGAATTGGAGGTCCTCGTCGTACATCTCACGCAGACGCGTGATCGGGCACTCCGCCTCCATGAAACCGCGCACCGTCTCCTGGAGCAGCTCTTGCTCTTCCGAAAGTTCGAAGTTCACTTTCCTGCACTCCTGTCTGCGGCCGCATCCCGCGGCAGGCCGAGGCCTCGCTCGGCGATGACGTTGCGCTGAATGTTCGCGGTCCCGCCAGCGATCGCGACACCAAGCGAATACATGTACTGCGAGATCCAACCTGCGTTGTTTTGCGTGGCGCCTCGCTGCATCAGCCGACCCTCGGGCGACATCAAACCGTCGTCTCCCACCAGCTCGATCGCGAGCTTGGCGAAGTCATGACCCATGTTCGTCGAGTTCAGCTTCGTCATCAGCTGTAGGATCCCGACTGACTTCCCTTGCGTGTCGGCGGAAAGCTGGCGATAACCCGAATGCTCGTGCGCGGTCACGAACCCCTCGATACGAGCGAGTTCCTGCCGTATCGAGGCGTCCCCCAGCCTGCCGGACTTGCGCGCCAAGTCGACGAGCCCCTCGAAGCTCGCGCGGACCGTCGCCGCGCTGCCGATCGAGTTCCGCTCGTGCTTCAGCGTGGTTCGGGAAACCTGCCAACCTTCACCGCGCTTGCCGACGATCCAATCCTTGGGCGTCTTCACGTCGTCGAAGAACACCTCATTGAAGTCGGCAGAGCCGCTCATCATCCGCAAAGGCCTCACCTCGATCCCCGGCTGCTTCATGTCGATCAGCAGATAGGAGATCCCGCCGTGCTTACCGGCGTCAGGCTCGGTCCGGATGAGGGCGAACATGAAATCGGCGTCGTGGGCCGAACTGGTCCAGATCTTTTGCCCGTTGATCACCCACTCGTCACCGACGAGCTCACCCCGGGTCTTGAGGGACGCGAGGTCACTGCCAGAGCCCGGCTCGCTGTACCCCTGGCACCACTGCGTCTGCCCGAGCACCGTGCTCTCGACCCACTTCTCCTTCATCCACTCTTCGCCGCGGTCGAGCAGAGTCGGGACCAACATCATCGTGCCGATCCCCGGCTGCTCCATCGGCGCCCTGGCGGACGTAAATTCCTCTCGGATGATCTGAGCCGCGAGCGGGTCGGGCGCCTGCTCGGAGCCGCCGTACTGCTTCGGGATACTGCGAGCCAGGTAGCCCGCCGCGATCGCGCGTCGGCGAAACGCGACAGCCTGTGCCATCAGGTCGCCATTCTCGGAGCCATCCTTCGGCGGCCAACTCTCCGCGAGGAACGCGCGGACCTCGCCGCGCAGCTGCTCATATTCCGGTCCGTAACTCAGGTCCATATGTCGCCTCTTCGTTTTCTTCAGTCACGATCGAACGAGCGCCGCAAAGCCGCCGTTCAAAACCAAACCGAATCCGATGTATCGCCCTCGGGCGGGCGGTGTGGGCGGCGCCGGTCCGCGATCCCTCAAAGTGGATCGTTGGCGCGTCGTCAGCCGCTCAAGCCTACCCCCGTCGCAGGAAAGTTTCACCCGCTCGTGCGCCGCCCGAGGCGGCCTGACGACCTCGTGCCCCTGCTGGAAAACGACGGCACCCACTCCAACCGCCAAATCGGGGTCGGACCTTGCCCACCCCCACCCACCCCCCCGGGTTTCAGTCGGCGGACGGATCGACCGACAAACCCACCAAGCCCCGCGGGGCGAGCGCATCGACGGGGGAGACAACATATGGAACCGAGTTGGCGAGATCTCACGCCGAGAGACATCGCGGAGCGTCTCAAGAGCGCCGGGATCGAGAGAGCGTGGATCGCTCGCGACAGCGGCTCGGGACCGCTGCGCGCCTCTCATGAGGCGCTCGACCCGCTCGCCGAGGCAATGAGCGGAGGCGCCCTCGACTACAGAGACCACGAGGCCCTCTTCCTCGCGCCCGGCCCGAGCGGACAGGAATTGTTTGGTGCCTTCATTCATTCGTCGCTCCGAGGCCAGGCACAAGGCGGGCTGCGGCATTGCCCATACCCAACGCTCGAGGACTTCATCCGCGATGGTCTTCGACTCTCACTCGACGCCGCCCGAACGGCCGCGCTCGCAGGTCTCTGGTGGGGCGGCGGGAAAGGCCTGATCTCGCGCTGCGCCGGCGATGACTGGCGCAAACCGGCCTATCGCCGTTCGCTCTATCGCGCCTATGCTCGTTTCGTGAGTGAGCTGAGGGGCTGTTATGTAACCGCCGAAGACGCGGGGACAAGCCCCGTCGACATGGCTGAGATCGCCGCAAACACGCGCTTCGCGAGCTGTACTCCCCCGCACTCAGGGGGATCGGGCAACCCTTCTGCGATGACCGCGCTCGGCGTGGTCGAAGCTCTCGAGGCCGCCCTCGAGCACCTGAACGCCGGCCCCCTTGGGACTCAGCGAGTCGCCATGCAAGGGGGCGGAAACGTCGGCCAGGCGATGCTCGAGCGCCTGCTCGAGAAGGGCGTGGCGTCGCTCGTCGTGAGCGATGCGTCGGAGGAGCGGTGCGAAACGTTGCGGGGGTTCTTTGCCGGCACGCCCCTGCAGGTCCGGACCGCTGTCCCAGGAGACCGCTCGATCCTCGCCGAGGAGTGCGACATCCTGATCCTCAACGCGCTCAGCGGAACCCTCTCCGAGACCACGATCCCCGATGTGCGCGCGCGGGTGGTCTGCGGAGCGGCAAACAGCTCACTCGCCCACGAAGCGCGCAATTCTCAGCAACTCCACGAGCGCGGCATCCTCTATGTCCCCGACTCCGTTACGAGCAGCATGGGGCTGATCGCGAGCTGCGATGAACAGGCAGGGACCCTGCCGGCCGACCCCGCGATCCTCGCACGACTCGACCGTACGAACGCCAACTCGATCTACGGGCTCACACGGCTCGTGCTGGCGCGTGCAGCGGAGCGCGACGAGCCTCCGGTCCAGACGGCCAACGCGATTGCCGACCGCGCGATCCCAGAGCGACATCCCATCCATGGTGACCGAGCCCAACAAATCGTCCAATGCCTCCTCGAACCGCGGGCCGGCTGCTCTCGGCGAGCAAGTGCTGAAGACGGAGGCGAGACCGCCCTCGCCTGATAGCGAACGAGAGGGGCGGTCGAGATTGAGCGTCTCAACACGCGACCCCGCCAACTAGGGGGCGAGAAGCCCGCGCCGCGACTCCTGCTTCATCCCATCGAACGCGTGCTGCACGATCAGCGCCTGCTGCTGCTTGTGGATCCGCATCGAGCCCGCCGCGGGGCTCGCGGCCTCCGGACGACCGACATACTCGAGCTTGATCGCCTCCGGCAACAGACCCTTCAAGCGAGGCGCAGCAAAGAACCACGCGCCCATATTCCGCGGCTCTTCCTGGACCCAGCAGACCCGCTCCACGTTGGGATAGCGGCCCACGATCCGTTGCATGGCCTCGAGCGGCCACGGGTAGAGCTCTTCGACACGACAGATCGCGGCTCGTCCGAGGGCGTCTCCCAACTGCCGCTCGCGCTCCTCCAGTAGGTCGTAGTAGACCTTCCCGCTGCAGAAGATCAGGCGTTCGACGTCCTGACATCGCGCTCCCGCGACGGCGTCGTCGATCGCGACCTGAAACCGGCCCATCGCCAGTTCCTCGACACGCGACGTCGCTTCGGGCGAGCGCAGCAAGCTCTTGGGCGTAAAGATCACGAGCGGCGCTCGATACTTCCGCTTCATCTGCCGACGGATCACATGAAAATATTGGGCGGGCGTCGTGCAGTTCACAACCTGCATGCAGTCTTCGGCGCAAATCTGCAGGAACCGTTCGATCCGCGCGCTCGAGTGCTCGGGCCCCTGCCCCTCGAAGCCATGCGGCAGGAGCATCACCAGACCACTCATCCGTTGCCACTTCACATGCGCGCTAGCAATGAATTGATCGATGACCACCTGAGCGCCGTTCGCGAAGTCGCCAAACTGCGCCTCCCACATCACGAGGGAGTGGGGGTCCGCCAAGCTGTAGCCGTACTCGAAGCCCAGGACCGCGGCTTCGGAGAGATGCGAGTCATAGACCTCGAAGCGCGCCTGATAGTCAGCGAGGTTGGCGAGTCCACAGTACTCTTCGTCGGTCTCTTGGTGGACGACGCTCGCGTGCCGATGCGAGAAGGTGCCGCGCGAGCTGTCCTGACCCGACAGCCGGACGGGCGTCCCATCCAGCACGAGTGACCCGTAGGCGAAGAGTTCTCCCATCGCCCAGTCGACCGGCTGGCCCTCCGAGACGGTCTTTCGACGCTTCTCGAGCAGGGTTCGGAGCTTCGGGTGCAGAACGAAGTCCTGCGGAACGCTCCCGACACCCTCGGCGACCTGCTCCAACAAATCGACCGACGCTGCCGTATCGACTTCCCTCTCCGCGAGGACACGCTCAAACCCCGTCCACGGCCCGCGCGGGTCGTACGGCTCGTCGGGACCAGGCGGGCGCGAGTGGATCACCTGGAGCGCCTTCTGCAGGGCGTCTCCAAGTCGCTCTTCGATCCCATCTGCGACATCGCCTTCGAGAACGCCGCGCTCCACCAGGCGCTGCGTATAGATCTTTCGCACCGAGGGCCGCTCGCGAATCTTCCGGTAGAGACTCGGCTGCGTGAAGCTCGGCTCATCCCCCTCGTTATGTCCGTGCCGGCGGTAGCAGATCAAGTCGATGACCACATCTGTGCCAAAGCGCTGCCGGTAGGCCAGCGCCTGCTTGACGCAGTAGACCACCGCGTCCGGGTCGTCTCCGTTGACGTGAAAGATCGGCACCTGGATCATCTTGGCGACATCCGTGCAATACAGGGTCGACCTCGCCTCGGCGGGCGTCGTCGTAAACCCGATCTGGTTGTTCACGATCACGTGAACCGTCCCGCCCGTGGAGTACCCTTCAAGGCCCGACAGGTTAAGCGTCTCGGCGACGATCCCCTGCCCTGCAAACGCGGCATCGCCGTGAACGATCACGGGGAGCGTGTGCTTCCCGAGCAAATCCCCACCCCGCACCTGCTTCGCGCGAGCCCTCCCCTCGACCACCGGGTCGACCACCTCGAGGTGAGACGGATTGGACGTCAGGGTCAAGTGGACCGTCTCTCCGCTGCGGGTCACACGGTCCTTGCTGTAGCCGCGGTGATACTTGACGTCGCCGGAGCCAAATGGCGAGGCGAGGAGCGGGCTATCCTCAAACTCCGAGAACATCGACTCGTACGACTTGCCCAGCACGTTGGTCAATACGTTCAAGCGACCCCGATGGGCCATCCCAAATACGATCTCACCGATCTCGTGCGAAGGGGAGTCCTCGACGATCGTGTCCAGGAGAGGGATCAAAGACTCCGCGCCCTCGAGCGAGAAGCGCTTCTGCCCAAGAAACTTGGTGTGGAGGAAACGCTCGAAGAGCTCTGCAGCCGAGAGCTTCTCGAGGATGCGGACCTGCTCGCTCGCCTCGAGGCGAGGCCGATTCTCCGACTCCTCCATCGTCTCACGCAAATATTGGCGCGGCCCCGGGTCCTGCACGTGGGTGAACTCAACCCCCACCGACTGACAGTAGGTCCGCCGGAGCCGCCCGAGGATCTCGCGGAGCGTCTGCACCGGGGGCCCCGGCAACTCCGGCCCGACGTGGTATTGCTCGTCCACCTCTTCGTGGCCAAAACCGTAATGTGCAGGGTCGACCTCCGGGTAGTAGGCGACGTCATCCTCGAGCGGGTTGGTCTGCGCGATGCGATGCCCCCTCGCGCGGTAGGCGTGGATGAGGCGAAACAAGCGCGCATGCTGACCGGCGATCTCCGCCGCGGCGTCCCCCGCGATCGAAGTAGCGGGGCGCGCGCGCGCGGCCGCGTCCTCCCCAGACGCACCGTGACCGAAGACCCCAGCCCAAGCGGGGTCGACCGATTGCGGATCCACGCGATAGCTCTCGCGAATCTCATCGACCAGCGCCGCGTTCAGGCCAAAATCGCCCGACAACACGGCTCCGTTCGCGGCCGGCTGCGGGACAGCGGTCGGTTGCTTCCCCGAGACCGGTGCTTCCGCCCGATCTTCTCCCTCGCGGTCACTCTGCTTCATGTCCGCCTCCGCGCAGCAAACGGTAGATCCCTCGACGATACCCTCGTCATCGGCCTCTCCAACCCCTCACTCAAGGGATGCTGGCCGGAACGGCTGTTATCCTCTCATGTTCGTGCGAACTGGCCCCAGACTCGCTCGCGGATTCTTCGCCCGCCCCGCCCAGGAGGTCGCTCCCGACCTGATTGGGTCGCTCCTCACACACCGGCTCCCCGATGGCCGAATCCTGCGAGGTCGCATCGTCGAGGTCGAGGCGTACCTCGGAGACGGACGAGACCCCGCTTCGCACTCACACCGCGGCGCGACGGCGCGAAACCAGGCGATGTTTGGGCCGCCGGGGCGCCTCTACGCCTATCGCAGCTACGGGGTGCACACGTGCGCGAACGTCGTCTGTGGATCACCGGGCCACGGCGAGGCCGTCCTCTTGCGGGCCCTCGAGCCCGTGAGTGGAGAGCGCGCGATGCGCGCGTTCCGCGGGCTGGGGGAAGAAGCGCCGGTCCGACAGCTGGCCTGTGGGCCGGGCCGGCTCGCCCAGGCCATGGGGATCACGCTGAGCCACGATGGCGTCAGCCTCCTCCGCGGCCCCCTCGCGCTCCACGCCCCCGCACCGACGACCCCACCCCCGCGGATCGAGGCGGGGCCCCGCGTCGGGATCACGCGCGCCGAGACGCTCCCCCTTCGGTTCCTCGATCCGGACAGCGCCGCGACGAGCCCATTCCGCGCGGGGCGACGCCGCAAAGGGGGCGCGGCCAAAAACAGGCCCCCAACGCGTTGACCGGGTGGGTCAGCGCGGGCCGGGTGCCAGGATCGCGAGCACTACGAGCCTCTCGCTCCCGTCATTGCGGATCCCGTGCGGTACGCCCTCGGGCGCGATCAACATCACCCCCGCCTGCATCGGGACCTCACGACCCTCGAGCAAGAAAGTGCCCGCGCCCTCGAGCACCTGATAGACCTTGTCGAGCCCCGCGTGGGCGTGGAGGTCGTGCTGCTGGCCGGGCTCGAAGCTGTTGAGTCCAACCAGGATTCGCTCTGATTCGAACAGGGTCGCCTTGCCCATCTTGTCTGGCTTGAATACGGCGTGCTGCTCCGGTCGAATCGCTTCGGGGTGTTCCATCTGGCTGCGGTCTCCTGCGTTGGGAAGTTGCGAAGGTTTGGGTCCGGGGCGCGTCAGGCGTCGTCAGCGAACGCGAGCAGCGCCTCGGTCACTACGTCGGGGCGCTCCATCACCACGAGATGGCCCCCATCGATGTCGGCCAGCTCACCGTTGGGCAGCCTCGTCATGAGGTCGCGAAACACCTCCCGTGGGAAGTCGCCGCGAGTCGCCCGGAGGATGCGAAGCGGCAACTCCGCACACGCAGCCACCGCAAAGGGGTCCAGCGTCCCGCCTCCGGCAAAGATCGCGCCTTCGACGCGGCCCGGGCACTTCAACTCGACGCCCTCCTCACGGTCGGCGAGGCCCTCCGCCGTGTAGAGGTCCATGGCGCGGCTCGTCCAGTCCGCAAAGAGCGCCTTCTCCGCGAAGAACGCACGCGCCTCGGGGCGGCTCGGCCAGCGATGCCGCCTTCGCCGAGCGCGTTCCGCCATCGGGGGCTCACCGACCGGCGGGGTCGCCAACTCGTCCGCGAACGCACGCGGCAGGATCACCGGGTCGATCAAGAGAGCGCGCGCGTAGCGACCCTGACGCGCGGCGGCGGCCGCCATGGTCAACGTCCCGCCGAACGAGTGCCCCACCCCAAGCCCGATCGTCGCGGCCCCGGTGCGCTCGAGCACCCAGTCCGCGGCGCCCCCCAGGTCTGCGGCCAACCGCGGCCACGCGTAGGCGGCGTCGCCCTCTGGCTTGCTCGAGTCACCGTGCCCGCGCGCATCGATCGCGAAGACTCGGAAGCGCTGCGCGAGTCGCTCCGCGACGGGCGCCCACAACGCCGCACAAAACCCGTTCGCGTGATGCAGAAGGGCCGGCGGACCCGGGCCGGGCCACTCGAGGAGAGCGAGCTCGACCCCCGGGTCAGCGCCGGGAATTCGGTGGCGGAGAGGACCTTCGGACACCATGCAAGATGCGTAGCGATTTCAAGCCGATTCCGCGAACGGGCAGCAGCCCGACGCAGGGCCGAGTATCGTCCAGCCATGTCGAGGGAGAGGCACGTTGATCCCGCCCTGCGAGCGTTGTTGCGAGAGAACCTTGCCCGATTCGAGCCTAGGCACGACGCCGACCCCGCGCTCCGCCCCGCCGCGGTCTGCATCGTCATCACTGCCGACGAGCACGGCGTCCCCTGCTTCCTCCTGACACGACGCCCGAAGACGCTGCGGCGGCACGCGGGACAGTGGGCGCTCCCCGGAGGCCGGCTCGACCCGGGCGAGACCGCGACCGAAGGGGGACTCCGCGAGCTGCACGAAGAGCTGGGCATCGTACTCGGCCCCGAGCATCTCCTCGGGCAGCTCGACGTCTACGAGACGCGATCGGGTTTCGCGATGCAGCCCCTCGTCCTGTGGGCGGAACCGCCGTGTGCGATCGAACCCGACCCGAGCGAGGTCGCCTCGTGCCATCACGTCCCCCTGACGGAGCTCGAGAAACCCGAGGTCCCACAGCTACGCGCGATCCCCGAGAGCGACCGCCCCATCATCATCCTCCCGATCATCGGTGAACAGATCAACGCCCCGACGGCAGCGGTCCTCTACCAATTCGTCGAGGTGGCCCTGCGCGGGAAGGACACTCGCGTCGCACACTACGAACAGCCCGTGTTCGCCTGGAAGTGACCCTCCCGTGAGTGAAGACGCCTCCGCTGGGATCTGGTCCCAGCTCCGAAATCGTGACCACACCCGTGGACCGCTCTCGATCTCCCTGCTCGTCCTCGCCGCGCCGCTCCTCGCGACGAGCCTTTCGGGAGCGATCTTCCAGCTGTCCGACCTCAAGTTCGTTTCAGACATCGGCGAGGAGGCGGTGACCGCCGTCGTCGTGACGAACCAATCGTTCCGACAGGTCGTCATGATCTTGCTCATGGGGGCCAGCTTCGGCGCCCAGGGGATGATCTCCCGGATGACCGGCGAGGGTCGCCTCAGCGACGCGGAGCACATGGCCGGGCAAATCCTGACGATGGGCCTGGTGATCTCGATCGGCGTCGCCGCCGCAGGGCTGTTGCACGGTGAATGGATGCTCGACGTCATGAACGTGTCACCCCACATCCAACGCCTGGCCCTCCCCTATCTCCACTGGTCGTTCGCGATGAGCTTCGGCTGGATCTTCGTGGCGTTATTCAGCGCGATCCTCAACGGCGCGGGCGACGCCACGACCCCCATGCTGATCACTTTGCTCCACACGCTGACCTCCCTGCTCGCCGAGTGGCTGCTGATCTACGGGTACACACCGATGGCACCCTTCCGGATCGAGAGCGTGGCGATCGGGCAGGCCTCCGGACAATGCCTTGGGGTCGCGGTGGCGCTGGCCGTCCTCTTCCGGGGGACCAGCCGTGTCCATATCCGCGTTCGCCACCTCATCCCCCATCCTCGGGCCCTGCGTCAGCTCGCGGCGCAAGCCTGGGCCCCGGCCCTGCAGATGGTCGGGTCGTTCGTCGTGACAGCGTACTTCCTACGCCTCGCCGGCGAGTTCAGCGATCAGGCCCAGACGGCCTACTCGATCGGACTGCGCATCTCGATGGTCGGCCCGATGATCGCCTTCCCGCTCGCAGGAGCGTGCGCGACGCTCGTCGGTCAGAACCTGGGCGCCGGAAACGTCCAGCGGGCCTGGCAATCCATGTGGGTCAGCCTCGCCGCGCACGCGTCCATCCTGTGCGGAATCGCGTTGTGGCTGCTCGCCTACCGCGTCGAGTTGGTCGGCTGGTTCACCACCGACCCAGAGGTCATCGACCTGAGCAGTGATCTCGTCGCCTATCAAGCGGGTGCCTTCTTCGCGTGGGGCTTCTACTTCGTCTTCTTCCGAACGCTACAGGGCGCAGGCGACGTCTTCGTGCCCATGCTGATGGCGACAGCCAACTCGCTCTTCATCACCCTCCCCGTCGGGTGGTATCTCGCGACCCAGACCGACATGGGCCCAACGGGCCTGTTCCAGGCGACCCTGATCGGGGCGTTCACCGTCACGCTCCCGCTCGGAGCCTATGTCGCGTCCGGACGATGGGTCCGCATCGGCTTGGCGATGCGCGGGCTCGAGCCCGCGGGTGCGACGATCAAGGAGGAGACGCCCCGGGAGGAGTGACCGCGTTCGACAGACCGCGGCGAATGGAGCCCTTGGCGCGCGGATCCTGCGGCTCGAAGAGCCACCACGCGACGTCACCACGCCCCGGGACGATCTCGAAGTCCCGGGCGAACAAGGCGCGAACCTTGAGTTCGCCCCCCTCCGCGATCGCGATCGGGGTCGGCACCGACCGACCCGCCTGATGCGCCGCGTCCACGTGCGCGCGGACGCGCACCATTTCCGTCTGGTGGTCGAGGTGCTGCAACGGAGAGAGCACCCGAAGCAGACCGAAGGCGAAACAGACCGCGAGCATCCCACCCGCCAGCACCGCACCCGCGCGCGCCCCCCCCATTGTCCTCACCGCGACGGCGAGCGCAGCCCCCACCCCAAACAAGCCAAACGCCGCGGCGGCGACCGGTGCCTCCACGAGGGAGCGCAACGGCAACACCAGCGGCAGGTAGGGCGTTCGCGCGGCAAAGGGGTTCGCGCCGAACAGGTCCACGTCCACCAGCAACAAGCCCGCGAAAACCACCCCTGCGGCCGCCAAGGCCGCGGGTCCGGGGCGTGCCCGCGCCAGCCCGTCGAGCCACGCCGCGACCGCCAACGACAGGAGCGGGATCGCGGGCGTCCAGTACCAGCGGTAGTGCTTCGCCACGCACAAGAAGAACACGAAGACCGCCGCGACGAAGAGCGCGACCACCGCCCAGCGCAGACGCGCCTCGCCACGGGCGGCGTAGAGCATGGCCCCGAGCGAGAACGGGTAGAGCAGCGAGTACGGGAAGGCCCCGTAGAGCACCGCGAAGCCGTAGAACGACGCGTTGGTGCCGAGACGCTGCGAGAGCCCCTCCGCCGCGCCCCCGCCCGCTTGCGCGAGCATCCGCGTCATCACCGCTACGAACCCCTCCCAGTGCACCAGGAACTGGACGATGTGCCAGGAGAAACCCAGCGGCAGCACCCAGAGCGCCGCGCGCAGCCACGGGACGAAACGCGCGCGCGCCGCCGGCAAGAGCGCGAAGGCCACCAACTCTGCCAGCAGGGGCACCAACACGAGTGGGAGCTTCCAATTCGCGAGCAGAACCCACAGGACGTGGTGCAACACCAGACCGCGCCCTGTCTCGAGATACCGGAGAAACGCGGCGACGACCGCCGTCAAGAAGAACGCGGTCGCGGTCTCCAGCTCACCCGTCCGCGCGCTGTGCCAATAGACGAACTGGAACGTGGTCAGCTGGATCGCGGCCGCCAGGAGCGCAACGCGACGTCCCGCCAGCCGGCGCGCCAGCACCGCCGTCAGCCACAAGGAGGCCAGACCGAACGAGGCCGACTCGATCCGCATCGCGACGGGACCATCTCCTAGTAACGAGATCGCGAGCGCGCGCCCCCAATACTGGAGGGGCGCGTTCATGAACGTGTCGTAGAGCCGGTGCTCGCCCTGGAAGTCGAGGTGGAAGAAATCACGGGTCTCGACCATCCGGACCGCCACGTCGTGATAGAAGCCTTCGTCCCCATTGACGAGGCCGTAGCGCCCTAGCCCGTGGAAGAGCACGAGGTAGACCAGGGGCGCCAGGAACAGGACTGCCTTACCAGGCATGCGAGCTAACATGGTCCTCACGTCGTCGCGTACGACCTCGGGGAGAGCGAGTAGTGTCCGGTTCGAGACGAAGAGCGCCCCTAGTATACGCATGCCGCCCCAAGTGGATCGCCGGGGCGCTCCTCGCGCTGTTGACCGTCGCGTGCACAGAGCCGGCCGAGGTGCGTCCCCCGAACGTCCTGCTGTACGTCGTCGACACGCTACGGCGAGACAGCCTGGGCGTCTATGGGAACGCAGCGGTCCCGACCCCCCGCCTCGACGCCTTCGCTCTTCAGGGCGTCGTCTTCGATCAGGCCGCGAGCCCTTCCTCCTGGACGCGCGCGTCGATCGCCACGCTGCTCACCGGCTACGACCCCCCTCGGCACGGCGCGGTCGACCGGACCGGCGTCCTCTCGCGCGGACTCCCGACGCTCGCGGAGCGCCTCGCCGATCACGGCTATCAATCGGCCTTCGTCACCGCCAACCCGAACGTCGCCTCTTTCTTCGGGTTCGATCGCGGCGTCGGTGAGATGGTCGAGCTCTTCTCCCGCCGAAGCGCGGGCTACGTAGACGCAGGGGAGCTCATCGCCCGCTCGGACGAGGTCACGCGCGCGGCGCTCAGCTGGGTCGACGCGACGCCGCGCCCCTTCTTCCTGACCGTCCTCGCGATCGACCCCCACTCGCCTTACGAACGTCCGCCGGGCTTCGACCCGCTGGGGCTCGAAGTACGCGAGGACGTCGATGGCAGTCAGGCCTCGTTGCAACGCCACGACCTCAGCCTCGACCAGCGAGCCCACATCCGTGCCCTATACGACCTCGAGGTCGCGTACAGCGATCGATCGTTCGGGGAGCTGCTCGACGGGCTGCGAGCCCGAGGCCTCCTCGAGAACACCGTGGTGATCTTCACTTCGGACCACGGCGAAGAGTTCTGGGAGCACGGCCGCCGAGGCCACGGGCGGTCGCTCAGCGAAGCCGCCATCCGAATTCCGCTCGTCGTATCCCACCTCGGATCCAAACAGATCGAGCGCGGGAGTCGCCGGGGAGACCCCGCAGGGCTCGATGACATCGCGCCAACCGTGCTCGACCTCCTGCAACTCCCACCGGACCCCGCACTCCCGGGGCGCGCGTTGTTCCGGGGCGATGCGGCGACGCCCACGTTCGCGCGCCTGATGCTCGACGGACACGACCTCGCGATGGCGCGAGAGGCGCGCTGGAAGCTCGTCTGGGACCTCGCAGGAGATGACCAAGCGCTGTTCGACCTCGCCTCGGACCCGCTGGAAACCACCCCGGTCGCGCCCAGCGCGACGCCTGAGTCGCTCGCGGCACACAGCCGGCTGCAACGCGCGATCGCGCAGGGCGTCGAGCGGCCGCCAGCCGAAGGATCGGGAGCGACCGGGCCCCTGCCGCCTGAAATCGAACGAACCCTGAAAGCGCTCGGCTACCTCGGAGAATGAGCCCACCGCCCGCGCGCTACTCGAGATACCCCAACTCGCGCAGACGCTCTTCGAGCTCCGGCGCGTTCGGCACCCGCTCGGTCTCGGGAACGACGACCGGCTCGCTCCCAGGTGCATCGAGCGCGCCCGCCAGCAACGCCGTGAGCTCCATGACTCGTCCGGGGTCATCCGGCGCGCGATCGACCCGCTCGAGCGGGTCAGCCTCCAGGTCGAACAGCCGCAGCTGGCTGCCATCGCCGACCAGCTTCCACGGCCACACGCTGACGCTCTTCCACTCACGCATCTCGCTAACGGCGGGGCCGACGGGTTCGCGGCTGCCCGCGATCAGCGGCAGCAGGCTCTGGCCCTGGAAACTCTCTGGCGGAACGACCCCGAGAGCCTCGAGGAGACTCGGCCCCACATCCATCAGGCGCACCTCGGTCTCGACACGGGCCGGAGCCACGCCGGGCTGATGCCAGATCAGCGGCACCCGGACGAGCTCATCGTAGACCGTGTGCGAGTGGATCCACGAGCCGTGGTCTTCGAACTCTTCCCCGTGGTCCGAGTAGAGCACCACGAGGGTGTCATCGGACAACCCCAACCGGTCGAGCGTCGCCCGAAGGACCCCGACCAGCCCATCCGTGTACCGGATCCCTCCGTCATAGAGCGCCACGAGACGCGCGCGGTCGGCCGCGGAGAGCGGACGGACCGTACGCCCTGCGCCACCGTCGAGGCCGCGCTGTCGCCGCAGGACGTCACGGCTATTCCGCCCGTCGATCGCGCCCCCGTAGGCCTCGCCAAACATCGTGTCGAACGGCGGCGGGGGGTCATAGGGGAGGTGGATGTCGTAGGTGTGCAAGAAGACGAAGAAGCGCTCGCCCCCCAGCGTTCCAAGCCAGCGCTCGAGCCCCTGCAGCGCGGCCGTCAGTCCTTCACGGTCCTCGTCGTAGCGCTCGAAGCCTCGGCCAAAGCCAAACTCGGCGGCGACGTGGCCTCCCCCTGTGAAGGCCGCCGTGCGAAAGCCCGCCGCCTGCAGGACCTCCGCGAGCATCGGCGCGTCGGGGCGTGCCGCGGAGGCCAGCCGCGACTGGAAGAGTGACCGCTGAGAGGGAAGTGTAGAAGCGGACTGCGCGATCGTCCGCTCGAAGACGACGCTCTCGCCCGCGAGCGCATCGATGACGGGGCTCGTCGATCGGTCATAGCCGTAGGTACCGAGGTGATCCGCGCGGAGTGTGTCCAGACAGAGCAGGATCACCCCACGTGGTGGCGACGGCGCCCCGTGACATGCAAGACAAAATGCCGCGACCCCAAAGGCAGCGACAAGTCTCAGAGACAGACGGATCAGTCCGTCTCACCCATGTGAAGCAGCGGGAGCGGGCTACTCGAGTTCCCATCCAAGAAGTAGATCTTCGCCGCAGGGTCCTTCGACATGGACTTCAGGGCTTCGAGCGCCTGCAGTTGAACGTAGGCGGGGTTGCTCGCCGTGGCCTTGTTGATCTCGCGGATCTCGTACGCACGGGCGTCCGCCAGGATCTTCTTCTTCTGCGCTTCCTGCTCAGCGGCCTCCCGCTCCGCCTCGGCGAGCGCCACCTTCTGCATCTGCTCGGTCCGGAATCGCTCGAGCTCTGCCTTCTGGCGTTCGACGGCCTGCTCCCGCTCCTTCTTCTGCTCGATCGCCTTCGAGAGCACCTGGGGCAGCGCGATGTCCCGCACGAGGACATCCTGAATTTCGAACCCCTTCGGCGCCAACCGGCTCTGCAACTGCGTTAGCAACCCGATCTCGAGGCTCTCTCGGGTGTCATCGTTGAAGAAGTCCTCGGCCTTGCGGATCTGGGCACCCTGCTCGCGCACGAGCGAACGCAGCGTCGGGATCAGGTGCACCTCGAGCATCAGCGTGGGGCCACCGGTGTTCCGAAGGATCTCCGGCGCCATCGCCGCCAACAACCGGTACTGCACGCTGACATCGAGCTTGGTCTGCAGCTGATCCCGCGTGGGGACGAGCGCCTGCTCCTTCAGCGTCTTCTGACGGACATCGAACGTCTCGAACGAGAGCAGCGGGTTCACGAAGTGAAAGCCTTCCGGGTAGGGCTTGTCTTGCACGCTGCCGAACAGCACGGCGACCCCGACATGCCCCGGCGGAATGATCCGGATGAAGCGGCCGCCAAAGATGATCAGGACGAGCGCAACCGCGAGAGCCGTTGCCATTTTCGGACTCATGATGTCTACCCCTCTGCGCGCTCGACCTGCGGAGCACGAAAAGTTTGAAGGTGCGCGAGAACGCGACCGAACGCCAGTGGAAGTGGGCGCCTTGCGCTAGGCGATCGCCTTCGACTGTCTCAGCTGTTCCCGTTCCGACTCGGAAAAGCCCCAATCTGCGAGCGCGGCGTCGGTGTGCTCGCCCGGGTGCGCGGCGGGCGCGGGAGCCGCAGGCGCTGTCCGGCTGAACCGCGGGGCCGGGGCCGGCTGCTGCGTCCCGCCGACATCGACAAACGAGGCCCGGTGGACATTGTGCGGGTGGTTCGGCACTTCACTGAGCGAGAGCACGGGCGCGAAACAGATGTCGGACCCCTCCATGATCTCGCACCACTGGTCGCGCGTCTTCGTCTTGAACAACGCCTCGAACCGTTCCTTCATCGCAGGCCACTCATCGCGCGCCATCTGCCCAGGGAGCGATTCGTCCGAGAGTCCGGCCTTGTCGAGCAGCTCGGCGTAGAACTGCGGCTCGATCGAACCGATCGACACATAGCCACCGTCCGATGTCTCGTAGGTGTCGTAGAAATGGGCACCTCCGTCGAGCATGTTCGCGCCGCGCTCCTCGCGCCAAACCCCCATCGCCTGGAGTCCGCGGATGAAGGCCATCAGGGTCGAGGCCCCGTCGACCATCGCCGCGTCCACGACCTGCCCCTGGCCAGAACCCCGCGCTTCGAACAACGCGCAGGCCATGCCGAAGGCCAGAAACATGCCGCCCCCGCCGAAGTCGCCCACGAGGTTCAGCGGCGGGACGGGCTTCCCACCCTTGGGGCCGATCGGGTCGAGCGCCCCCGCAAGCGCGATGTAGTTGATGTCGTGACCGGCGGCGTGGGCCATCGGACCCTCTTGCCCCCAGCCCGTCATCCGCCCGTAGACGAGCTTGGCGTTTCGCTCCAGACACACATCCGGCCCTGCACCCAGCCGCTCCATCACGCCGGGGCGAAACCCTTCAATCAGCCCGTCCGCTCCCTCGACGAGGCGAAGCAACGCTGCCAGCCCATCGGGGTGCTTCAGGTCGAGCCCCACGCTCCGTCGCCCGCGTGCGAGCGGATCCGGCGGCGGCTGACTCGGGTCCCCGCCGCGCACCGACTGCGCGCGATCCACCCGCAAGACCTCGGCTCCCATGTCCGACAACATCATCCCAGCAAACGGACCGGGGCCAATCCCGGCAACTTCGACGATCCGGACTCCGTCAAGAGGTCCCATTTTCGCGTGTCCTCCTCCACTCTCGGATTGCTCGCTCTGCAAAGCTCGACGATCATACCCCACGACCGTTGCCCCAACGGCGGAGGAAGGACCCTGATCGCTGTATTTGGAGCCGGCGCCGTTGGCCTCGGACTCGCCAGCTGCCTGCTCGCGGCAGGGAAGCCCGTCCGCTTCGCGACGCGAACCGACGCGGGCGCGCGCGCCCTCAACGCGTGCGGCGTCGAGCGGAGCGGCTTGTTTGGGTCGGCCCATGCGCCCCCGAGCGCGTTCGCGGCGGCACCCGGCGCGTCCTCCCTGGTCGGGCACGTGATCGACTGGATCCTCGTCTGCACCAAGACCCCGGCGGCCGAGGAGGCTGCGTCCACGCTTGCGGGCGTTTGGGACCAGATCGGCGGCGAGCGACGCGTCGTCATCTGCCAGAACGGCTGGGGGAGTGTCGCGCCGTTCGCCGCGCGCCTGCCCGAAGGCCACCTCTACAGCGCGCGCGTCATCACCGGGTTCCAGCGCCGGAGCCCCACAGCCGTCCAGATCACGGCGCACGCGGAGCCGATTCGCATTGGCAGCCTCTTCGGCGCGGACCTTACCCCGGTGTCCGCGCTATGCGAAGCCATCACCACCGGCGGCGTGCCCTGCGAGGTCTCGGCAGAGATCGAATCGGAGCTGTGGTCGAAGATGCTCTACAACTGCTCCCTCAACCCGCTGGGTGCGCTGATCGGTGTCGCCTATGGCGAGTTGGGGGAGCGCAACGAGACCCGTTCGATCCTCGAAGCCACGATCCGGGAGATCTTCGCGGTGCTCGACGCGAGCGGCTATCAGACCCGCTGGCACGACGCATCGGAGTACCTGGGCGTGTTCTGGCGAGAGCTCCTGCCTCCGACGGCGGCCCACGAGTCCTCCATGCTCCAGGACCTCCGAGCGGGGCGCCGAACGGAGGTCGACTCGCTCAATGGCGCGGTCGTCGCGCTCGCGAATGAGCACGGAGTAGACACACCGGTCAACCGCGCGCTGCTGTCGCTGATCCGTGCGAGAGAGACCGCCGCGCGGGGCGCAAGCCAGCCGGGGTCATGACCCCTGGAACCGCGGAGACCGCTTCTCCAAGAACGCGCGGACGCCCTCGGCGTAGTCAGCGCTCTCGAAGCAGCGCGCGATCGAGGCGGCAATCGCCTCTTCGTCGCGCTGCCCGGAAGAGCGACTGAGCTCACCGAAGGCGATCTTCGCTGCTCGTAGCGTCAGCGGGGCGTTCTGGGCGATGTCCTCTGCGAGCGCTCGAACCTCCGCCTCGAGGTCTCCCTTGGCAAACACCTGGTTGACGAGCCCCATCGACGCGGCACGCGCCGCGTCGAAGCGACGAGCGCTGAAGAAGAGCTCCTTGGCCGCAGGAAAGCCCACCGCCCGGACGAGCGATTCGAGCCCCGTCGCCCCGTAACCCAGCCCGAGCCTCCCCGCCGGAATCCCAAACACCGCGTCGTCCGACGCAAACCGCATGTCTGCGGTCAGCGCAAGGGCGCAGCCGCCCCCGATGCAGAAGCCGTGCACCATCGCGATGACCGGCCGACTGAGCTGTGCGATCGCCTGAAACGCCCGGTCGTTCTGCCGGTCGTACTCCGCGGCACCAGCGCCCGTCCGACGCTGCTCGAACTCAGAGATGTCGGCCCCGGACACAAAGGCGACCTCGCCAGCGCCGCGCAGGATGACGACGCGAACCGAGTCATCGTCATCGAGCTGACGGGCCAGCACAGGGATCTGTTGCCACATCTCAGCGGTGATCGCGTTACGCCGCTCGACGTGATCGAACACGACCCACGCGAGCCCGCCTTCCCTCTCGATATAGACCTGACCTGCCATCTTGGCCGGCAGGGTAGCGCGCGGCAAAGAG